>LXNJ01001478.1_pt1 | contig 13825 bp, 12 predicted proteins | sample 809081 | NCBI WGS metagenome assembly LXNJ01 (sample SAMN04870510, study PRJNA318959) | sponge metagenome | biome: sponge; feature: marine sponge reef; material: water | host: Petrosia ficiformis | place: Greece: Milos, Mediterranean Sea | collected 2013-05-29 | depth 5-7 m
GACGCCTCTCGCGCCTCCTCCGCGAGTTTGTCCACAAACCCCGGTGTCGCGCTTGCCCGGTCCCGGACCTCAGACACCTCATCTGCGCCCAGCAGGACTCTCGGACGCGTCGGATGAGGGGCCACATTCGTATTTTCCAGCTTCGCGAGCAGATCTTCAGAGAACGGTTTCATTTGCGTACTCCCTGGTTAGATTTCAGTATTGCGAGGGCCAGATCTGCGACTCAAGCCAACTCGCCGCAGACGCATCATCCGGAAACATCCCAGCCGACTGTAAAACCGATATGCCTTCACGATCCGACTTTCCCGGTGCCATATGCCTCTCGTCCGTCTGCCTCTTGACACCCCCTATCCTATAAGTGCATAACTCTATGTGCACCAATAAGATACGGAATACAGACAGCAATGTCAAGTACAAGTCGCTGTTTTCGAAAGAAACAAAAAAATAACCTGTTCGCTGTACTCTTCACTCTAGTGAAGGGTGCCTGAAGAACAGGTTACCGCCGAACGACTCGTGGATTCCTACCTTTTTCTCTTCAGACTTTCATAAAAACTGCTGCGGGTCTCCACATGGACAAACCGCCCGTGGCCCTCATCATCCGTTTGAACGGCGATCCGATAACCGGAGGACAGCCAGAACTTGAAAACATCCGAGCGGGATTTTACTTTCTCCGGCTTTCTGCCTGGCGGAATTGTTCCAGATTCAATCTCTTTGACCAAATCTTCGATGTTTTCCTGAACATGACGAGGAAGTTTCTTAACAACCTTCTGCAACCTCTTGCTCGGATTTGTGAGTTTTATAGGCCCGAACAAAACTATCCTCGAAGTTTTCGTATATACTCCTCTGCATTTTCGCAAACGTCCTTCGACCAAGGCTCCTGCACTCCAGCATGAATTCCAACATGCCAGCGAAACTCCTCACAAACTCCTATAAGATCTTCGAGAGAAGATACAAGACCAGAAATCTCTTTCCGGCTCACACCGGTGATGTTCTTGAGCGTTCGATACTCCGAAATACATTCCTTCGTGGTCTCTACAAAAACATCAATCTCCGTCATCACACGATCAACATCCTTGAAATAGGAACTGATCACAGACGGATCTTCCTCCACCTCTTCAAGACGATCTATATAAAACTGGGTCCAGCTGTCTACCTTCTTCCAAAGAGAAAAGTGGCCTTTTCGGCGAGTCTCAACATCTCTGGATAATTCAGACCCTCTCCGAGTAGCAGTCTTCAACTCGGAAACACCTAACGATGCCGGACGGGCCACGCCGTTATAAGACGACAACATCTCCGTCACAGTTGTATTCGACATTATCCGCTCCTCTCAGAAAAAGCCCTGAGCAATAATACCTGGTTCTTAGAGCTTGTCAAGGTTTCCGTTGAAATTCTCTATGACAACCCGCAATATAAAGCACCAAGAAAGATTCCCAAACGGACAGGAGAACAGAAACCCCTGTCAAGTTAAAGTTATTAGCCCCTAAATTATTGATTTAAAGAAGCATACGATTCACATCGGCCCACGTTACCGGGTGTTTTTCCAATGTCGTGTTCAACCAATTTCGTTCGTACAAATGTACCCGATTTGCACTGTTAATGATCGGCCACATGCGGCCAATGGGTCCAGAAGACAACTCTATTTTCATCGAGTAAACCGTTAAGGAGCCTAGGAGTCTGCGCCGCATAAGACTCACCATACTATATATAGTATGATGCGTTGCTCAAATCAACTCTGGAGCGCACGCTCCTATGGACACGACCCTGGGCCGCTCTTCACAACCGTCGTACCCAGACCCCCGCACTTCCCACAGGACCGCTTGCGTCAGGCCAGATCTGCGCCTCAAACCACCTGACAGTCGGGTCCTCGTCCGGAAACATCTCCGTCAACTCGAGGACCGAAATGCCTTTCCGGTGCACTTTTGCCGGTGACTTGACCTCTTCCCGTATACCCTTGTTCATATATAACCTACTGTTATTTATATATTTAAAATTAAAAGAAGAAATGCAGAAGTGTCACCACCAGGTCAAGTTAAATACGTAGATTTCTGTTTTTGTACAGAAAAAACTGTTCTCCGTTACCTTCACTTTGGTGAAGGGGTACCTGAAGAACAGGATTGGAACTGCGTCCTACTTCATGCGGTTTAGACGATCATAAAACTTCTCATGGACGTCTATTAGGATGACCCGACCGGTTCCCTTGTTATCTGATTGGATTGCCATCCTATACGATTCGTTCAAGCGGACTGCATAAACATCACTAAACCCATCCACTAACTGCAACTGGCGACCCGCAGGAAGCTCTCCTCCGTAAAACTCTTTCACAACATCTTCGACATTCCTTATTACTTGCGGAGGGAGCTTCTGTAGTTTACGTTTTTGCCTTATGTTCAGTGGATCAAGTTTAACCGGCAGATGCAGCAGCAATGGAACACCTCATACTCTTGACAAACTCCTCAGCCGTCTCACATGGCTTTTCCGCTCGAGGTTCCTGCAGCCCTTCATAGATCCCAATATACCAGCGAAGATCCTGACAGACCGACACAAATTCTCCAAGAGACTTAATAAGACGATCAATAACCTTCCTCGTCTCAACATTCGATGCCATCCGTCCCAACAGCTCGTATTTTGGGATATTTTCCTTATTAACATCCTCAAGCTTCCTAAAACTTTCAATAGCCCCTTCCAAATTGCTGAAAAACGAACTGATTCTCTCAGGCTTTTCTTTAACCCGTTTAAACATCTCCCCATAAAGCCGACACCAAAGATCGGTCTCCTCCCGCAACTCATCAATAACCTTCCGGCCCTGTCTCTCAGCTTCAACCCAAATCCCGGATCTCAATTCTCTCTCCGTAAAGAAAGACCCCATAGTATTTGAGACCCACTCCTGCTGATTCAGAGGAGAAAATGTGAAAATGGCAGGTAATCCAGATAAAACCGTCGGCATAAAACCCCCGTCTTAGCTCCTCAAACGCAGTTTATTTGGTGAGCTGTACTGAAAAATTACTAAAGAGGCAACTAAAAGACAATGGAAAAATCCCCGCTTGTCAACTCCTAATATGATCCCCCATACCAGATATCCAAATTCTGATACGGCCAAGCATTCCTCCCTCCATATCAAGTCGAATATATAAGCTCCATTCCATTCGCAGGGGCAACCCTTGTGGTTGCCCGCTCCTCGATTGTTTCCGGTTTTCCTTTGTGCCTTCGTGTCTTCGCGTGAGCTGCCGTTCGATGGACGGGGCCGGGGGGAGAGGCGGCGTTCCACTAAAGCGGACACACCAGTTGTCCGTCCAGCAGCTTGTGGTTTTCGGAATAGTCCACGGGCACTTCGATCAGATGCACGCCGCCGGCCTCCAGGCAGCCTTTGAGCAATCCGGCAAAGGCATTCGTTTCTCCCAGCCGGTGCCCTGAGGCGCCGTAGCTTTCCGCGTAGCGCACGAAATCGGGATTCCCGTAATCCAGCCCGAAATCAGCCAGTCCCATATGGGCCTGCTTCCATTTGATCATGCCGTAGGCGTTGTCCCGCAACACCAGCACCACCAGGTTCAGGCCCAGCCGAACCGCGGTTTCCAACTCCTGCGAGTTCATCATAAAGCCGCCGTCGCCGCAGACCGCCACCACGTCCCGGTCCGGGTGGAGCAGGCTGGCAGCCATCGCGGAGGGCAGGCCGGCGCCCATAGTAGCAAGCGCGTTGTCCAGCAACACGGTATTCGGCTGGTGGGCGCGGTAGTTGAGCGCGAACCAGATTTTGTAGACGCCGTTATCCAGGGCGATCAGACCGTCGTCCGGCAACACGCGCCTCACGTCGGCCACCAGCCGCTGCGGCAGCACCGGAAAGCGGTCGTCGTCATCGCCGGCAGCCAACTTCGCGTCGGCCCACTCCTTGACTCGAATGAAATAGTCGAACGACCAGTGGGATTGGCGTTCGATCCTCTGCCAGATCTGCCACAGGCTGTTGCCGATGTCACCGATTACCTCGAGTTGAGGGAAGTATACCGGATCTACTTCTGCCGAGGAAAAGTTGACGTGGATCACATTCAGGCCGCCATCCTGCATCAGAAAAGGCGGTTTCTCCACCACGTCGTGGCCCACGTTGATGATCAGGTCGGCCCTCTCGATGGCGCAGTGAATGGCGTCGCCGGAAGACAGGGCCGCGTTCCCCAGGTACAGCGGATGGCGCTCGTCCACAACGCCCTTGCCCATTTGCGTGCTGAACCAGGGGATGCCCGTTTTGTCGATGAACCGGGCCAGCATATTCGACGTACGCTTGCGATTGGCGCCCGCCCCCGCCAGGAGCAACGGCCGGCGGGCATCCTGGATCATGGAAACCGCCCGCGCAACCGCCTTTTCCTCCGCCACGGGCCGCCGCACCCGGTCCCTTGGATAGAGGTGCGCCGCTGCCTCTTCCGCGGCGATATCCTCGGGCAACTCCAGGTGCACGGCGCCCGGCCGCTCCTCCTCCGCCACGCGGAACGCCTCCCGCACGCGGGGCGGAATGGTTGCGCCGCTGACGATACGGGTGGTGTACTTCGTCAGCGGGCGCATCATCTCAACCACGTCCACGATCTGGAAGTGGCCCTGTTTGCTCGACTTGATAGGCTTCTGCCCGGTGATCATCAGCAGCGGCATCCCGCCCAGTTGCGCATACGCCGCCGCGGTGACGAAATTCGTGGCGCCCGGCCCGAGGGTGGACATGCACACCCCGGTCTTGCCGGTGAGCCGCCCGTACGTGGCCGCCATGAAGCCCGCCGCCTGTTCGTGCCGGTTGAGAATGACGCGGATACTCGAATGGCGCAGCGACTCGAGCAGGTCCAGGTTTTCCTCACCGGGGATGGCAAATATATACTCGACGCCCTCGGCTTCGAGCGCCTTTACGAACAGATCTGAGGCTTTCATTGGCATAATGCTCGTTGTTTCAATGTAAAACGTCCTGACGTTTTTCCATTCCCGCCAGCTGTGTCTCAGTCCAGCCGGTCCAGGAATTCGTCCAGCCATTCATCGGGACCTCCGTGCCCGGCGAATCCCGTCTCCACGTCCTCATCGGTATGACAATCGGACCCGCCGGTGGAGAACAGGCCGTGGCGTTCGCAGTATTCCCGGTACTTCCCTGTAAACTCGGGCGGCACGCCCGGATGGGCACATTCGATCCCGTCCAGCGAGCATTCCTCGCGCAACGCATCCATCCGTTCCACGTCGTCTTCCCTGAAATAGCCGAACGGGTGCGCGATCGCCACCAGTGCGCCCGCCTCCTTGACGGCGGGCATCGCATCCTTCACGTGGGGATACGGCGGGAACCGGGTTGTCGCGCCCGCCCGGGCCATCAGGTCCCCATAGTCCTCGATGCGGTCGATGAAACCCCGCTCTACGCAGTGCCGCTGGATGACACCGCCTTTGACGTGTGTATTTCCCTGTAACTTTATCGTCTTCGACGGCCTGTACGATTTCAACAGTTCGAGACGGTCGACATTGGAGAAATCCAATCCGAGCGCCTGCAGGCCGGCCGATATCGCCGAGCCGTAGGCCCGCTGCCAGTCGTGATACGCCTCGAGCACCTGTACCATCGCCGCCGGCAGGTCCGCGGGAAAGCCATAACACAGCAGGTCCACCGATCCGATCGACGTGGTCATCGTCAGTTCAGCCGAGGGCACGACGCGTATCTCCGGGTAGCCCTGAGCAATCTCCAGCACCTCCGGCAGCGAATCCAGGACGTGGTGGTCCGTTATGGTGAAACATTCCACCCCGAGTTCCCGGGCGCGTCTGAAATGGCTCTCCGGCTGCGCCAGGGCATCGTAACTCCAGTACGTGTGCAGATGGAGATCGTATCGTGCGGTCCTTCGTCCATCGGTCATAGGTTCGACCCTCCTGTTATCTGCGCAGAAACCGGTCGAGTACGTTCCTCACGACACCCTGAAGGGCCTGGTCCACGACCAGACTGCCGCCAAATGCGATCGACCCCACCGAGAATACGCCGCCGCCGCCCGGATGGTCGTAGTAAGTCATATGCGCCCCGCCAGTGCCGTCCCAATCGTACTTTTCATCCGGATAGACCGCGGATTCTCCCAGTCCCATATAGTCTTCCGGATTGATTCCCCTTGCCAGCACGGTGATATTCTCCGGAGACCAGTCTTCCCGCACCTGGTCGGCCTCCCAACCGCTTGCCGCACCGCCGTTGATGCCTTCTTCGCCGATCAGATCTCCGTTTTCGAGTCCCAGGCCCTCAAATATCCAGTGCGAGGCCGCTTCGACCTTATAGGGCGAAAATGTCATATATCCCGGACGCACGTATCCCACCCCCAGCACCGAGTGCTCGGGCCGACCCAGGTTTCGCCAGAGCCCGCCCTCCTCTCCGTTCTGGTAATGCGGCTTGCCGTCTTTCCGGATTTCCATGGTCCGGTAGGTGGAATCCCAGGTCACCTTCCAGTAGACGCCGTTTCCGGACAGATAAAGCAGGCTGCCGCCCGCATCCAGGTAGGCATCGAGATGATCGCGCATCGGCTCCGACCAGTACTCGCCGTGCGTATTGATCACGAGAGCGCTGTAGTCCGCCAGCCAGTCCCATCCGCGATGCAGATCGAGGTCCGAATAGACGTCCACCGCGTAGCCGCACTCCGCCAGCCAGTCCAGGACCCACATCTCGGCCCGCAACAGATGGCTTCGCCCCTCGCCCTCGGGCGACGCCGTGGGCATCGGGCGATCCAGGCTGAGCGTCCTGGGCTGTGGCTCGCTGTAGGCCGACCGGCCGCCCCATCCGTTGTACGCGTTCCACGTGTTCGTGGACGCCAGCACAGCCACGTCACCCCTCAGGTGAAACCGGGGTTTGACAATAAACGGAACGTGGAACGTCACGCCCCTTTCGTCCACGAACTCCGCCGAATAGATCCACGACCGCGTCTCCTCCGGCACGATCCAGTAGAAATCCGACTCCCAGTCGCAGCCGTTCTCCCATGCCCTGTCCGGACAGGCCTGCATCCTCCCCCGCAACCCCTCCAGTTCACCGATCTCTATATTCGATTTTCCGGCGCTGCGAAATCTGACGCGATAGCTGCGTGCGTTGGTGGTCATCCGAAAGGCAATGTTGTCATCGGGCGATGCACTCAGGCGTGAAGAGTAGCCCTGCATTCCGGTCACGTCGGGAGGAGGATGCACCGGCGGCGGGATGCTGTGTGAATTCCGCGTATCCTTCTTCATTCCTTTCCTCTCATTCGTATCTGGCCCTGATCGCCCGTCCCAGCTTCGCGCTCTTCGCGGCGAGGTCCAGAATGTGGATGGGCCGCCGGGCCCATTCGGGTGTTATCACCAGGGCTTCGTCTTCAGTCAGGTGCCGGGCGATATTGTCGTAAAACGCCTCCCACCGGCTGGCCATGTTGGCGCCCTTCGTCACCACCTTTTCATTTCCCTGCTGCCGGAATAATTCGTACGTGCGACCGTCGAATACATAAGTTCCTTCGGTACCCGAGATCTCCAATTGTCCGGGCCTGGGATTTGACTCCAGAGACGATACCGTAAGACTCAGCCAGGCGCCGTTTTCGAACCTGACCACCGCGCACGCCACGTCCTCGTTCGTATCGTCCTTCCACGGGGTACGGTCGGCCCAGACGCCCGTCTTCGCAAACCCCGCGACCTCGACGATACCCGCCGGTACGATCTGGAGCCCGTACTCCAGCAGATGCACGCCCCAATCGTACATGATGCCCCCGGATATCGAACGGCAACTCCGCCACCAGTCTCCCGGGTAACCGTATCCGCCGATTCGAGCGTCGACGCGGTAGATCTCGCCGATCGCCTTCTCGTCGTGGAGATGCTTGAGCGCCTCCAGGACGCACCCGTCCCAGTGCCGGTTGTGGTACGCGGTGACCAGCAGGCCCCGCAAATCGGCCTCGCGAATCATTGCGTCGCATTCTTCCGTCGTAATGGCAAACGGCTTTTCGCTGATGACGTGACGCCCCGCGCGAAGGCACTGCAGGGCCAGCTCCGCATGGGTGTTGTGCGGCGTAATCAGCACCACCAGGTTCACGTCAGACTCCCGCAGCATTTCATCGACGGTGGGAAATAAATCGATGCCGGGGAAATCCTGCTTTGCCGCAGCCAGCCGCTCCGGATCGGTCTCCGCCACCGCGCATGGCGTCATGCCCGCTTTCCTTGTATCCGTCAGGTGCCTCCGGCCCATATTGAAAGCCGCGCCGTATCCGACCACCCCGGTCTTCACGTCCGCAGCACGTTCGAATCTCGCCATGGATTGCCCCTCAGTGTGCTGTCGCGTTCACACATCAAAGCCGAGTCCCGGCATCCGAACATGCCGGGACTCGGCTGGCCTTCATTGCGCACGATTTGTCGTCCGACCTTTGTGAGTAAAAACGGTCATGGCCGATCTGCTGTTCGCCGACGGCGGTCAGGATCCGTCGGTTTTATCCGGAGGACTTCCGTCCCCGTCCTGAGGGCCGTCCTCCATCTTTTCGGGGTAGAGCACGAAGCGCGCGTAGTTCTCCATATCGAAGTGCTTCCGTGCGGCGTCCCGGATAATCTCGGACGTCAGACCGTTCACCAGATCGTCGTACTTTAGTACGTTAACAGGATCCTGACCCAGCCAATAGCTGGAAGAAAGGGTTCTTCGCCAGAATCCGTTTTCCTTCAGCGCCGCTTCCCGCGCACGGCGGTCCGCCTCCTGGACTTTCTCAATATTCGTGTCCGATGCGCCGAACTGCCTGAGGCTGTCGATCTGGGCGAAAACCGCCCGCGTCAGCTGTTCGACGCTGTCGGGCGCGCAACCGAAGCTGATTCGTATACTGTACCGCTGTTCGGGATAACGGGACGTTGACAGGCCCACGCCCACGCCGTAGGTCCCACCCATTTCCTCCCGCAAAACCTCGCGAAGCCTGATTCGGAGTACATCGATTGCCGACCCCAGGTTATACCTGTTTTTCCGGCTCCATTCGAATGGCCCGGTGAAGACGATCCGGTTGCTGCTCTTCGGTTCGAGCCCCTTATGCACTGTTTTTTCGATTACGCCCCGGGGAGGCCGTATTCCCACGTCGCGCCAGGTCTCGTTTCGCCGCGTCGCGGGCAGCCCGCCCAGGTACGTCTTAACCAGACCACGGATGCCTTCCTTGTCGATGTTGCCGACAAAAAAGAACGTGAAATCGCTCGCATCGGCGAACCGGTCCCTGTAAATCTCGAACGAACGCTCCAGGTTCATTTCATCCAGAAGCGCTTCCGACCAGACCCGCGCACGGTGGTGGTACTGCGACATGGTGACCTGAATCGTATCTCCGAATGCCGCACCCGGGCTGGCGCTTCGGTTTTCCAGCGATCCGCGGATGCGCTGCACGTAGGCCAGAAACGCGTCGGGGTCTTTTCTCGGCGCCGTGAACGTCAGGTAGACCAGTTGAAACATCGTCTCCAGATCCTTCAGTGAGGCACTGCCCCTGACCCCTTCGCGCAGTTCTTCGATCCAGGGCGATACACGCACGACCTTGCCGGCCAGTTTCTTTTCCAGACCGATCGCGTCGAAGGTCCCCAGGCCGCCCTCCTGCATCACCGAGGATGCTGTTGCCGCCGCGAGATAGTCCTCGTCCGAGACCAGCCCGTGTCCGCCTGGGCTGAATGCCGAAAACAGCACCTCGTCGTTCTTGAAATCTGTCGGCTTGAGCACAACGCGCACCCCGTTCGAAAGCGTCCACTCGGTCACGCCCAGTTCTGAGATCTGTTTCTCCGCCACGATTTCGCCAGGCGTTGGCGGCGTCTCGACCAGGGGTTGGGCCGAGGCCGCGTCTTCGTAGGGCTCTATCTCCGTCTCGTTAACGCGCGCGATTACCCCGGTCAGTTCCGCTACGGTGGGCATCGTCACGCCCTGCTTCTCCGGTCCATCGATCAGCACCACGCGGTTATGCCCGGTAATCCACTCCCCGGCGAGGCGGTTCACCTCGGCCAGCCGGATTCCCGGCACCATTTCTTTATACATCCCGTACTCATACGCGATCCCGGGAATCGGCTCACCCGTCAGAAAGTGCCGGATATACTCCGATGCAAACCTGCGGGACCGTACCTTGTCCCGCTCCGCGTAAGCGCGCTCCATTCCCCTGAGCGCCTCGATCTTTTCCCGGTCCAGTTCGGACTGCGTGAACCCGTGCAGACGCACCCTTCTGGCTTCCGTGAGTACCGCCTCGAGACCCCGCAGAATCCCACCCTCTCTCACGACGGCGCCCTGCAGGTAGAACTCGCTTGTCCTGATGAATCGCCCCTGGTTGGAGTACGCGAACAGAAAGGGCGCATCGGGCTTTTTCGTCAGTTCACGCAGCCGCGCGTTCAGCATCCTGTTGTACAGGGACTCGACGATGTTCTGTCGATAGGCCTCGGCCGAGTCCTGTTCCCTCACGGGTTGCTTGTAATAGATGGAGACGTTTGTTCGCGTCGCCTCCGGATCGGTGGCGATGGCGAACAGGGTCTCCTCGTGCCCCGGAACCGGATGCAACGCCCGCTTTCTGGGCTGGTTCACCGCGGGAATCCGCCCGAAATGTGTCTTAATCAATCCCTCGATCCATTCCGTTTCAAAATCGCCCACCGCAATCACGGACATCAGATCCGGACGGTACCACTCCCGATAGAACCGCTTCGCCGCCTCGTGCCTGAAGGTGTCCAGCACGGCCTTTTTCCCAATGGGCAGCCGCTCCGCGTAGCGGGAGCCCTTGAGCAGGATGGGGAACTGCTTGTCCCGCAACCGTGCGCCAGCGCCCTGTCCCAACCGCCATTCCTCGATCACCACCCCTCGCTCCTTGTCGATCTCCTCCGCCTCGAACAGTATGCCCGACGCCCAGTCTTCCAGAATCCGGAACGCCTGTGTCACAACCTGTGCGCTGTCCGTGGGCACCTGGAGCATGTACACGGTTTCATCGAAGCTTGTGTACGCGTTCAGGTCCGGCCCGAATCGCATGCCGATCGATTCCAGGTAATCCACAAGATCCTGCCTGGGGAAATTCCGTGTTCCATTGAACGCCATATGCTCAACAAAATGAGCCAGCCCCTGCTGGTCTTCGTCTTCCAGAATCGAACCGGCATTCACGACCAGCCGCAACTCGGCGCGATTCTCTGGCCGCTGGTTTTTCCGGATGATATACCGAATGCCGTTCTGCAGCGTTCCCAACGCCACATTCGGATCCACCGGCAGTCCGGGAGAGGGAGCCGGCGCAGGAGCCGGCGGTGGAGCCGCCTTTTGAGGCGCGGCACAGGCGCCGAACAGGATGAGACAAAACAGGAAAGGAAACCGCAGCGCGTTTTTCATTGAAGAAACCTCAGCTTTCGGGAGTCCACGTCTCGGCGAGAGATCGATGGGTGAACGCTTTCGCGTCTTCTCCGAGATAATCGCCGGCAATCTGCCCGTTCCCCTCGATGATGTATTTGTAGATGACCAGGCCCTCAAGCCCTACGGGCCCCCGGCTGTGCAGCCGGTTGGTGCTGATGCCCACCTCGGCCCCCAGACCGTACCGGAACCCGTCCGCGAACCGGGTTGACGCGTTGTGCAGCGTGGACGCGGAATCCACCTCGCGCAGGAATCGGGTCGCCGCCGCCCGGTCTTCCGTTATGATCGCATCGGTGTGGTTGCTGCTGTAGCGGTTGATATGATCGACCGCTTCCTGAACGCCGTTGACCACTTTGACGGAAATAACCAGATCGAGATATTCCGTTGCCCAGTCCTCCTCTGTCGCCTGGGGCAGCGCGTTTCCTGCCAGCGTGCGCGTGAGATCGTCTCCACGTACGTCAACGCCGTTACGCTTGTAGATCCCCACCATCTCAGGCAGGAATTCTTCCGCGATATCTCTGTCAACAAGCAGTGTTTCAGCCGCGTTGCACCCCGAGGGGTACTGGATCTTGGCATCCAGACAGATCCGCTTCGCCTTCTCGAGATCCGCCGCCGCGTGCACGTACACGTGGCAGATACCGTCGGCGTGCCCCATCACCGGAATCCGGGTGTTCCGCATAATGTGCTGAACCAGTTCGTTGCCGCCCCTGGGGATGATGAGATCGATCAGATGATGCAAATCCAGAATGGCCTGCACGTCCTCACGGGCCTCCATCAGATGCATCCAGCCATCCGGAATGCCCGGCAGGCCGCGTGTCGAGGCAATGAGGACGTTCGCCAGCGCGCGGTTGGTATGAAAGGCCTCGCTGCCGCCCTTGAGCAGCACCGCGTTGCCGGACTTCAGGCAGAGCGTGGCGATTTGCACGAGTGCGTCCGGCCGCGATTCGAACACGATCCCAAGGACCCCGATGGGTACAGATACTTTATACAGTTTCAACCGATGGTCCATCTCCGTCGCCGCCAGCGTCCGGCCTATCGGGTCCTCCTGAGCTTGCACGCTGTGCACTCCCGGGATGATTTCATTGCGCAACTTGACCTCATCCACCTTCAGCCGGCCCACCAGCGCGCCCGTCAACCTGCCTTCGGCAAGCAGGACCTCCGCGGCTTCCAGATCCCTGCGGTTCGCCTCCAGAATGGCGCCCGCGTTGGCTTCCAGACCCCGCGCGACCGCCTCCAGCGCCGCGTTGCGTTCCTCCTCAGACGCGTTGCTCAGTTGTAACGCCGCCGCACGGGCGCCCTCGGCTCTGGATCGAATTTCGTCAGACACTTCCAACATCCCCCTTCGGAACCAGCAAATATACGCGCCAGTCAACGGGTCGTTCACGGATCACGGACTCGACGGTATGCGACGACCTACAGTTCGAGGCCAACCTTCTTCCCCGTCTCCACAATCTGCTCCCAGGTGGCGTCCGGGACGGGTATACCCGACTTCGACCGCTCATTCCGGGTCCGCCACGAACGCTCTCCGGGTACCAGCACCTCGCCCGACCCGGGCGCCGGTTCGGCCGACTTCACGTAGTCGACGAACCGTTTCACCTCCGCCTTGAAATCCTCAAGCGGTTGAAACGCTTCTATTTGGATGGCCTGAACAAAAAGCGCGTTACCTGTCTCTTTAGCGTTTTCTCGCGAGCAACCGGCAGGCGAAAGGGCGCCCGAGAGAATGTCGATCACGAAGGCCAGCCCGTAACCCTTGTGCGCCACGGGCCCGCCGAACGGGAGCAACGCGCCCTTCGGCTCCGTCATATACACCCGCGGATCGTTCGTCGGATAACCCCTGTGGTCGATCATCCAGCCGTCCGGCATCCGTTCGCCCTTCGCCAGCGTCACGCGAACTTTGCCTCCGGCCGCCACCGCGGTGGTGAAATCCAGGGCAATCGGAAATTCACCCGCGGACGGACACGCCACCGCGAGGCAGTTCGCGGGCAGTATTCTTCCGATCCCGCCCGACGGGGGCATCGCCAGATCGGCCCCGTGTCCGTTGTTCGCCAGCATGCCAATCATATCCGCTTCCGCGGCAATCGGCGAAAAGGCGCCAAGCCGGCCAACGTGGTTGCACCGGTGGACCGTGACCAGCCCGACCGAGGCCTCGCGGGCCTTGCGGATGGCCACTTTCATCGCGGCCACAGCGGTTACGTGCCCGAACCCCCAGTTCCCGTTCAACACGGCCGTTGCGGGCGTCTCCCGTTCCACCTCGACCACCGCGCCCGGAACGATCTGACCGGATCCCACCCCCGCAACGTACTGCGGCAGACGTTGAACGCCGTGCGAGTCGTGGCCGGACAGGCTGGACTCCACCAGTTGCCCCGCGACCGTTTCCGCTTCATCGGACGTGGCGCCGGCGCGCTCGTAGATCTCCCGCCCTATGCGACGCAGTACGGCGGCGGAAAAAACCGGCATACGATCCCCCTCAATACGAATCTTCAGGCTTGAAGTATCTCCTGACGCGTTTCTCTAACTGGAATACGCCGCCTC
>LXNJ01001479.1_pt1 | contig 13822 bp, 9 predicted proteins | sample 809081 | NCBI WGS metagenome assembly LXNJ01 (sample SAMN04870510, study PRJNA318959) | sponge metagenome | biome: sponge; feature: marine sponge reef; material: water | host: Petrosia ficiformis | place: Greece: Milos, Mediterranean Sea | collected 2013-05-29 | depth 5-7 m
GAGGTGGTGGTCGCAGTATGCACCGCGGTCGACGCTAGCGGCGACTCGACCGATAGGCCCGCCAGCCGCCGAAGGCCGTGACATCCGCAGCGTCGGATGCGGCCCGGCCTTCCGCGATGAAGCCGTTCACCCACTGTCCGTCCGCGAGTTCGACCGACCCCAGGCCCAGCGGCGGTGCAATCGTCGCCAGGAAGCCGCCGACCTCGGGCGCCGGCAGCGACCAGACCTCCAACTCGATTGCCGCACCCTTCCCGTCCGAGCGCACAAGCGCCGGCCGTTTTCCGTCTGGCAGCGCGTAGAGGCGATAGCAGGGGGCCGTCCGGGTCTGCGTGACGAGGTACGCGCCGCGCCGGACCAACTCGCCGTTCAGCGGCTGCCCCGCCATGTGCGCGCCGCACACCGCAATGCGCAGTTGGTCCGGGCACGCAACGACGGGCTCGCCGCGCAACGCTGCGGTGGCGTTGAGGAGCGCATAGTCGTACCCGGCGGGCGCCATCAGCGTGACGCCAAACGGCAACCCGGCCGGCGTCTCCCCCGCCGGAATGGCGATGGCGCAGAGATCGAGTAGGTTGACGAAGTTGGTGAACACGCCGAGATGGGCGTTGGTGCCGAGCGGGGCGCGTTCGACCTCCGCCAGCCGATAGATCGTCGGCGCGGTCGGCAGTACGAGCACGTCGGACTCCGCGAAGACCGCGTCGGCTTGGCTCTTGAGGTCAGCGAGCCGGTACTGCGCCTCGAAACACGCCGTCGCCGACGGCCGACGACCCGCTTGGATCACGGCGCGCGTCACCGGCAGAACCGACGCCGGGTTGCTCTCGATGAAATCTCCGACGGCGGCCTGACGCTCGGCCACCCAGGGTCCCTCGTAGAGCAGTTCCCCCGCGGCCAGGAACGGCGCCACATCGACGGTTCGCGCGTTCGGCAAGGCCGTGACGAAATCACGATACAACGCGCGATAGGCGTCGTTGCCCAGGAACGACAACGACGCCGGATCGGCGAAGGCGTAGCGTGCGTTCAGGGCATCGAAGTCGGAGAACTCGACGCGACGGGCGTAGGCATCCTCGTCGTCGAAGCCGCCCGCGATGTCCGCCACCGAACGCGCATCCGCCACGTTGCGGGTGAAAACCGAGACGCAGTCCAGGGTCCGGCAGGCGGGCACGACGCCGCGCGTGGACCACCAGCCCCTGCTCGGCTTGAATCCCACCAGGGCGTTGAATGCCGCAGGCACCCGCCCCGACCCCGCCGTATCGGTGCCCAGCGCAAACGCGGCCATGCCGAGTTTCACCGCGACCGCGGAGCCGCTGCTACTGCCACCGGCAATGTAGTCGGGCGCCACGGCGTTGCGGGTTGCACCATGCGGGGACCGGACGCCGACCAGGCCGGTCGCGAACTGATCCATGTTGGTCTTGCCGACCGGCAACGCGCCCGCGGCCAGCAGACGCTCGACGACCGTTGCCGACCGATCCGGCGTGTACCCATAGCCCGGACAGGCCGCCGTCGTCGGCGTCCCGGCGAGATCGATGTTGTCCTTGACGGCGAACGGCACCCCCCACAGCGATGCGCGCTGCGCCCCGAGTTCCTCGATGCGTGCGAGATGCGCATCGAGTGCCTCCTGACCGAGGAGATGAATCCAGACCCCATGACGATCGGATGCCGCGCGCTTGGCGAGCCGCCCGATCACCGTCCGCGGCAGCGCCTCCCCCGCCGCGTAGGCGGCGCGCAACCCGGCAATCGTCGGCGACTCCACTACGCACCGAGCGCCAACGCTTGACCTGCCTGCACCAGTTGCCCCTTGGACACCAGCACCTCGCCGACCACGCCGGACTCGGGTGCCGTCACCTCGAACTCCGCTTTCATGGACTCCACGACGAACAGCACCTCCCCGGCCTCGACGCGTTGGCCCGGCCGCGCGGCCACGTCCCAGACCGAGCCCGCCATGGGGCTTGCGACGAAAGCGCCCGCCGAGTCCACCGGCTCGTCGGCCGGCGCGGCGGCGTCACTCGCGTCGTAGCTCACCAGGCCGCGCGCCTGCCAGTCGCGAAGCTCCGCCGCGAAGGCCTCGTGGCGGCGTTCCTCGAACGCCGAGATCGAGGCATGGTTCGCGGTCTCGAATTCCAGGTGCCGGGCGTAGTCGAAGACGCCCCCTTCGATGGCGATGTCGAGCCCACCCCGCGGGAACGCCTCGCGCATGTCCTTGAGTTCCGCAGCGTCCACTTCGTAGAAGCGTATCCGGTCGAACGGCCGCAGGAGCCAGTATTCGTCGAACGATGCACCGCGCCGCTGCTGGTTCCAAACCTGCAGCGTGCGGCCGACGAACTGGTAGCCGCCGGGCCCTTCCATGCCGTAGATGCACAGGTACGCGCCGCCGATGCCGACCGAGTTCTCGGCGGTCCAGGTGCGCGCGGGGTTGTACTTCGTCGTTACCAGGCGGTGGCGCGGGTCGAGCGGCGTCGCCACCGGCGCGCCCAAGTAGACGTCGCCTAGGCCCATCACCAGGTAGTCGGCGCCGAAGACGATGTCCTTCACCGCCTGGTCGTCCGCCAAGCCGTTGATGCGCCGGATGAACTCGATGTTGTCAGGGCACCAGGGCGCATCCGCACGCACGCTCTGCACGTAGCGGTCGATGGCCGCACGGCAAGCCGGGTCGTCCCAGGACAGGGGCAGGTTGACGATGCGCGACGGGATCCGCGCATTCGCGACCGCGGTACCCGTGTCCGCGAGCGGACCGAGGCGTGCCGCGAGACCGTAGCCAGACCACCGCGTCGGATCGTAGCGGACGAGCAGGGAGCGGATGCCCGCCGTCATCTCGACGATGCCTTCGACATCGGCGTCGACAATCGCCGTCTCGAGGGCCGCCACGCGCAGCCGCAACGCGAGGTCGAGGACGTTGGCGCCGAATTCGACCAGGAGGAAGGTGTCTCCCGCGCGGCGCATGCGCACGTCCGCCAACTCCGCGACCACCGCGCGTTCGACGTGGTGTCGCCGGCGGATTGGTCGATCGAAGGGCACCGACGGGTCGCCCGCGAGTGCGCGCTCGCGACCTCGCGACAGCGCACGCGCCTCGGACTCGGTTACTGCGCGCAACCGAACCGTCTCGCCCGCACTCAACTGACCGAGTTTCCAGCGATCCGCGGCGATGACGGCGGCCGGGCAGACGAAGCCGCCAAGGCTCGGGCCATCCGGTCCCAGGATCACCGGCATGTCCCCCGTGAAATCGATCGCGCCGTGCGCGTAGGCGTTGTCGTGGACGTTCGACGGATGCAGGCCGGCATCGCCGCCGTCCGGTCGTGCCCACTCAGGCGTCGGTCCGATCAGCCGGACGCCGGTGCGGTTGGAGTGGTAGTGCACGGTCCATTCGGCGGCGAGGAAGGCGCGGACGTCGGCGGACGTCAGGAAGTCGTCGGTACAGTGCGGCCCCATGGTGATGCGCAGACAGCGCCGATCACCCCAGTCCGGCGGCGCGACGGCAGGGCGAACCGTGGGTATCCCGCCGCCCCGAAACCCGACGACATCGCCCACGGCCAGGGTTCGGCCATTCATGCCGCCGATGCCACCGAGGGTGAACGTCGCGGCCGATCCCATGACCTCGGGCACGTCAAGGCCGCCGGCCACCAGCAGGTAGGCACGGGCACCCCGCGTGATGCGGCCCAGGCTCAGGACCTCGCCGCTTTCGACGGCAATGGGGTCCCACGCCCCGACCTCGCGGCCGTCGACGGTCGCCTCGCAGTATCCGGCGACCAGCACCGTGGTTGCCGATCGGAACGCAAGCGCGGGGCCGGCCAACGTGACCTCCAGGCCAGCCGCGCCGGGCTCGTTGCCGAGCCTGCGGTTGCCTAGGCAGAACGTCAGATCGTCCATGGGCCCGGACGGCGGGATGCCCACCGACCAGTAGCCGTGCCGCCCCGGCAGCGACTGGATCGTCGTGTGCGCGCCGGCATCGCGCACCTCGAAAGCGGGCGCGCGATAGGCAAGATTCGCCAAGATCCCCGTGTGCGGCGTTCCTCGAACGAACTCGTCGGAGTTCAGCGCCGAGACCAGGTAGTCGCGGTTGGAAGCCAGCCCGTGGACGACGGAGGACGACAGCGCCTTCGCCAGTCTGCATCGCGCTTCCTCACGGGTGCCGCCGACCGCCATGACCTTCGCGAGCAAGGGGTCGTAGACCGGCGACACCTCCGCCGCCGGCCGCAGCCAGGTGTCGACCCGGACGCCCTCCGTAGACGGGAAACGCACGACCGATGCGATCCCGGGCGATGGCCTGAAGTCCTGACCCGGATCCTCCGCGTAGACGCGCCCTTCCATGGCACATCCCGCAGGTGTCAGACGCCGCGTCAACTCGGTCAGCGGCGGCAACTCGCCCGCCGCCAACGCCACCATCCAACGCACGAGGTCGACGCCGTACACCAGTTCGGTGACGCCGTGCTCGACCTGCAACCGTGTATTCACTTCCAGGAAGTAGGCCGCCTCGAGGTCCGCGTCGTAGAGGAACTCCACCGTGCCCGCGCTGAGGTACCGAACCTGGCGCAGCAGTGCGCGGGCATCGGCACGCATCCGCTCGCGCACGCGCGCTGGCAGATTCGGCGCCGGGCACTCCTCGATGACCTTCTGGTTCCGACGCTGCAGCGAGCAGTCGCGGTCACCCAAGGTCACGACCTCGCCCTGGCCGTCGCCGAACGCCTGGACTTCGACGTGGCGCGCCGCGGCCACGCACCGCTCCACGAACAGTCGCGGGTCGCCGAACTGGGCGGATGCCAATCGTTCGACAGCGTTGAACCGGGCGGCGAGCGTCTGCGCGTCTTCGCAACGGTGCATACCGATTCCGCCGCCCCCCGCGGAACTCTTCAGCATGACGGGATAGCCGATGCGCGCGGCGCTCGAGAGCGCATCGTCCACGCCCTCGAGCACATCGCTGCCCGGCAGCAGGGGAACGCCCGCCCGCGCCGCCAGCGCACGTGCCTCGTGCTTCAGACCGAACTGGCGCAGGTGCTCCGGTCGCGGCCCGATGAATGCCACGCCCTCCCCCGCCAAAACTTCGGCGAAGTGGGCGTTCTCACTGAGGAAACCGTAGCCCGGATGGACAGCTTCGGCACCGGTCGCCGAAACGGCGGCAACGATCTTGCCGATGTCGAGGTAGGTGTCCGCAACAGTGCCCGGGCCGAGTGCAACCGCCTCCCCGGCGGCATCGACATGCAGCGAGTCGCGATCGGGGTCTGCGTAGACGGCGACCGACGCAATGCCGAGCGCGTCGAGGGTGCGGCACATGCGGACCGCGATCTCGCCCCGGTTGGCGATGAGTACCTTTGAGAACATGCGGGCGCGACGCTTCTACGCCGCCCAGAGCGCCAACTCGATCGGCGTCGGGTTGTAGGCGTTGCAGGGATTGTTGAGTTGCGGGCAGTTCGAGATCAGCACCAGGATGTTCATCTTCGCCTCGAGTTCCACGTACTTGCCGGGTGCGCTGATGCCGTCCTCGAAGGTCAGTTCGCCTTCCGGGGTGACGGGTACGTTCATGAAGAAGTTGACGTTGTGCGTGAGATCGCGCTTGGTGAGGCCCCATTCCTCGTGCGTATTGACGGCGAGCAGCCAGTTGTCGCGGCAGGAGTGCATGGCCTTCTTGTCGAGTGCGTAGCGCACCGTGTTGCTCTCCCCCGCACAGGCGCCGCCGAGCGTGTCGTGGCGGCCGCAGGTATCGGCGATGATCTCAAGCATCGCGTTGCCGTCGTCGGACGTGAGCGTCGTCCCGGCCGTCAGGTACAGGTTGCCCTGCTCGCGGATGGTGTCCACGGCACTGTAGCGCTCGTGGGGGTTGTCGGCATTGAAGAACAGGGTATCGACCGCCTGGTTGCCGTGGAGGTCCGTGATCCGCAGCACGTCACCCCTGGCGATTCGGCCGAGCCAGTAGTCGCCGGCCGGAACCACCTCGGTCCACACGGCATCGTTGGTGTCGCGTCTGCTGTCCTGCATCACGGCTAACTCCCTAGTGCATACAGATAGTTGTTCATGAAGCCGCGAGCGTTCTCCTCCCGCGAGACCCGGCAGACATCATCCGCGGCGACGTCATCGGCCAAGCTCAATTGGTAGCCGATGGGTTTGCGCGGGTACTCCGTCGCGGGATTCAACGGATGCGGACACGTGTGCAGGAGGACCAGGGTGGGCATCTCGAAACGCAGCGTCACGCTTGCGCCGGCGGCCGAATGGCCCTCGACGAACCGCAGGTCGCCCGAGGACGACGCGTCCACGCGCGAAAACCAGTTGACGTTGGCCGCCATGTCGCGCCGGCCGAGGCCGTACTTGCCGAGTTCGACGAGGAAGCTGTCGCGACCGTTCCTGTGATAGTCGTTGCGAGCCTCCTGATAGCGTCTATCGCCCCACCTGCGGCGGACCAGTGCGGCATCGCAGGTGCCCGTCGCGGCGTCGTGCCAGCCGACGTCGTCCGCCACAACGGAACAGAAAATCCGGCCCATGTCGGAGTACAGGCAATGGCCGGCGGTGAGCCGGAACGTGTGCTGGCACTTCAACGTATCCGGAAGGTTGAGCCGTTCGAGGGGGTTGCCCGGGTTGTAGGCGAGCATGGCGGCGTTGCCTCCGCCTTCGACGTCGGTCAAGCGAAGCTCGACCGCGGCGTTCAGCACGAACGACCAGTGGCTGCCACCCGGCAGCACATCCTCATAGAGCGGGTTTTGCGGCATCGTATGTAGCCTTTCTAGGGAGCGAACCCGTCGGGCGCTCGGGTTGATCGGGTTTGACGTTGATCCGGTGCACAACGGCGGCGACATCGTGATCGCGCCCGACCGGCAGGTCGAATGTGATCGTCGCCCCGTAGAGGTCCGGCTCGTGGGGATCGAGGCGCGGCTTGTCGAACACCAGGAGACGCGAACCGAGCTTGAACCCCTCGGCGATGTCGTGGGTGATCATGAACACGGTGAGTTCGAGTTCGGCGTGCAGCTCGAGCACCAGTTCGTGCATGTCCATGCGGATGCCCGGGTCGAGGGCGCCGAACGGTTCGTCGAGCAGCAACACCCGGGGCTCGGCGGCGAGCGTCTGCGCCAAGGCCAGCCGTTGCTGCATCCCCCCAGACAGCGCCGACGGGTAGTCATCCACCGACGTCGACAGTCCGACGCGCGCCAGCATCGCCTCGGCCAAGGCGACGTTGCGACGGCGCGTCGCCCCGAACGTGCGGCCCGCGAGCCGTGCGCTGGGCAATTCGAGCCCCAACAGCACGTTGTCGAGTACGGTGAGGTGGGGGAACACCGAGTAGCGCTGGAACACCACGCCACGGTCGGCGCTCGGTTCCCGCTTGAGCGGACGACCGGCCAAGGCGATGGTCCCTTCCGAAGGTTCGACGTCGCCGAGCAGCATGCGCAGGAACGTGGTCTTGCCGCACCCCGACGCGCCGACGATGGTCACGAACTCGCCCTCGCGGACGCGCAGCGAGACGTTCTCGAGTACGGTCTTGCCGGGGAAGCGCTTCCAGACGCCGTCCACGCCGATCAGCGGTGCCGCCGTGTTCACGCGTCGTTCCCGTACCAGGGGAAGCAGCGCCGGTTGAGGCGCTTCAGCCCGAAGTCGAACAGGAACGCAAGCAGCGTGATCCAAGCCACGTAGGGCAGGATCACGTCCATCGCGAGATACCGCCGGACCAGGAAGATGCGATAGCCGAGGCCATCGGTCGATGCGATCGCCTCGGCGGCGATCAGAAACAGCCAGGCTGCGCCGAGCGACAGCCGTACCGCATCGATGAGCCGCGGCAGGATCTGCGGCAGCACGACGCGCAGCGCGATCTGCCAACTCGTCGCGTCGAGGGTCTGTGCCTTGATGAGCTGTTCGCGCGGAAGTTCCCGGACTCGTTGCTCGATGTCGCGCATCAGGAATGGCGTCGTACCGAGCACGATGAGCATCACTTTCGCCCACTCGCCGATGCCGAAGGCGATGAACAGGATCGGCAGGATCGCCAGCGGGGGGATCATGGACAGTGCACGCACCCAGGGCGACCAGAACGCGCTGAACCAGGGCACGAGCCCGTTCAGTACGCCCACCGCCAGGCCGATGGCGGCGGCAACGGCAACCCCTGCAGCCAAGCGTTTGAGGCTCGCCGCCGTGTCCTTCCAGAGCAACACGTCACCGGTGCGGCGGTCCGGTTCGAAGGCGACGCGCTCCACCGCCTGCGCAATCGTCGCGAGCCCGGGCAATAGCTTGTCGTCCGGATTCTCCGCGAGCCGCGCCTGCGACGCGAAGCCGTAAACGACCAGTACCAGCGCGAACGGGGCCGCTGCGCCGACGATCAGGCCGAACGGCCCCGGGAGACGGTTGATGAGGCGCATCGCTTCGCGACGCGATCGAGAATGCTCACGCATTCTCCCGCCGGCGTTGCGAAAACTCTGCTCGACCACGACGTGGGCTACAGTTCGCCGTCAGCCGCCATCTTCATGTAGGTGTCGTCGAAGCGCAGCTTGACGTTGGTCGCCGAGCCGAGGACGTCGCCGCTCGGCAAGGCGATCCCGACGAAGCCGGCGTCGGGCGCTCCCTCCCCAAGCAGACCGTGCTCGAACGAGAAGGCCGTGACATTGGCCATGGTCTCGCTCAACCGGCCGGACCGGACGAACTCCACGGCCGGTCCGGGCGCGTAGAACATCTGCGTCGCCGCCAACTGCGCGTTGTAGCCGGCGAGGTCCGTGCCCGATGCCTCCGCCATGTGCGTCTTCGCCGCATTGGCCGCGCCATCCTCGCCGGACATGACGGCCATGGTCTCGTACCACGCGCCGACCAGCGCCTTGCCGAAACGCGGATCCGCCAAGGCTTCCGTGTTGACCACGAGCATGTCGATGATCTCGCCGGGAATCATGGACGAGTCGAACACCGGGCTCGTGTCCGGCATCGCCGTGATCTCCGCCAGCAACGGGTTCCAGGTCACGACGGACGTCACGTCGTCCGCGGCGAACGCGGCGACGATGTCGGCGTCGGAGGTATTGACCACCGTGAGGTCGCGTTCGGTCAGGCCAATGCTCGTGAGTGCGCGCGCCAGCATGTAGTGCGACACCGACAGCTCCACCAGGTTGACATCCTGGCCCTTGATGTCCGCGAGCGACTTGCCCGCGCCCTTCAGCACGATGCCGTCGTTCCCGTTCGAGAAATCGCCCACGATGAGTGCTGTCGAGTCCACGCCTCCGGCCGCGGGGATGGTCAACGCATCCATGTTGGTCATGGTGCAGGCGTCGAACGCACCGATCGTGTACTGGTTGATCGACTCGATGTAGTCGTTGAACTGCACGACCTCGATGCTGATGCCGTACTTTTCAGCCCACTTGTCGACAATGCCCGCTTGGGCCGCGTAGTCCCAGGGCATCCAGCCTACGTAGATGCTCCAGGCGATCTTGTAGTCGTCCTTCGCGAAGACGTTGCCCGCGAAGACGGCGAGAGTCGAGACGATGGCGGCGGCGAAGGCGCGGCGGATGTTGCTGGGGAAGGTGTTGCTGCTGCTGATCATGGGGCGGCTCCAACGGTTGGTGGACACACGAGGAGGCACCTGCTCTCCCGGGCTTTTGTCCCTCCGTGTAGCCGAAGCGGGAAATCCGCCAGGCCGAAAAGCTCTCGGACCAGTCACCGCGACGGGGCGTCTCGGCCGGAACCCTAGCTTTCCTCGCCGCCTGGCATTGCGCCGGCGACTATCCAGATCGAGCGTTCGCTCTCCTTTGCATAAAGGTTAGGCAAGCAGCGTGCCATTTGCGCGACGATGCGCCGAGGGGCCACGTCGGGCCCCGCACCGCCTCCCGCCGCACCCGCCGGGTGCAACGAACGCACTGAACTGGTGCGTCAGGGCCGCAGCTTGGCCGCCATCGTGCGCAGGGCTGCAACGAAATCAAGCGGCTGGTCCAGGAACACGTGATGCTGGGCATCCTCGATGGCCTGCACTTCCACGTCGCCCGGGATCAGACCGAGCGTGTAGTCGAGCGTGCTCCGGGTGAAGGACTCGCTCAATGCGCCGTAGATGATGCCGACCGGAAGCGTGAGCCCCGTGTAGTCCTCGGGCTGCCTCTCGCCGCCCTTCAGCGTCAGCGGTAGCTCCTCGTCGAACTTCCAGGCCCACGTGCCGCCGTCCAGCCGCATGAGCGATTGCTTGGCGATGTACTTCAGGATGTACTCGTTGGCGCACGGTTGCGGCGGGAATAGGCGGAATCGCGCCTCGGCGGTTTCGCGATCGGGATACGCCTTGGCGCGGCCGCCGCCCATCATCGGGCCGTCGGGAACCGGTTCATCCGGATCGCGAATGCCGGAGTCGACAAGGATCAGCGCGCCAAACCGTTCCGGGTGAAGGCTCGCAGCCTTGGCGGCCATCATGCCGCCGAAGCTGTGCCCAACGACAATCACGTCATTGCCGAACCCGGCCGCATCGCACACCGCCGTGATCTCCATCCCGTAGGTGTCGGCGTCGTAGGCATAGCGGTAGTCGGAGTCGCCCATCCCGGTCAGATCCATCGCGGCCAACCGGTACTCGGCGGTGAGTTGCGGGGCGATGAAGTCCCACCAGCGCCGGTGGGCATTCATGCCGTGAATCAGCAACATGGGCGGCTTGTCGGCCTCACCCCAGGTTTGAAAGACGACGTCGCAGTCGTCGACTTCGACGCTGTGTTCCTCGGAGGGCGACTCCACCGCTTGCCAGAACCAGTCCGGCACCTGCGCCTCACGACCCCGATCCCATCGTGCCACGGTCCGTTGCCTCGCGCATTGTCCCATCCGACGCACTACATTACCAGTTCGATGGGCCGAGTTCCCTTTGCCGCAGCCGCCGCCAAGCCCACCATCCGTCTTGGAACATGGGCTACCAAGCGTTTGCGTCGGAACGTCCCGGGACGCACAATGGGCCTCTTTTTGGGCGGTCGCGTCGCCAAGGCGATGCGCCTGGGTGAAAGCGTGGGAGCATGTTTCGCAAGCTGTTCAAACGTAAGCCACGCCTCGAAGCGGCCAAAGCCGAAGACCGCGTTGCGGCACTTCGCCGCCTAACCCCGGACGACCAATCGACCATTGCGGGGCTGTTCGCAGAAGACCCGGACCCCGACGTGCGCTTGGCCGCCTTGGCCCGTCTGACCGATCCGGCCGCCTTGGCGGCCGGTCTCGAAGACCCGGTGCTGCGGGAGCAGGTGGCCGTAAGAGTCCTGGCCGTGGTGGCCGACGATGAGAACGCCGACCTGCGCCGCCACCCGTTGGTCCGGCACGCCGCCCTGGCGCGGGCGGAGACAGCCGAAGCCGCCGTCGCGGCCGCGCGGCAGATCGCCGATGCATCTGCTCGGGCAACGGCTTTGGCGGCCAATCCCACCGCCCAGCTGCGGCTGGCTGTGGCGGAGGCCACTTGGGAGCCCGCCGCCCTCACCGAGTTCGAGAAGGTCGCTCGCGGCAGCGACAAGTCCGTGCTGCGCGTCGCGCGCGAGCGCTTGGCGGAGCTCAAGGCCGCTTCCGTCGAGCGGGATCGGCAGGACGCCGAGATCGAGAAAATGCTGGCCGCAGCGGCCGCCCTGCGCGACGACGATCCACACTACGATGCACGCCGCGACGCGATCGAGCGGGACTGGTCGAGACTCCTCGACACCGTTCGCGGCACCGACGAACTGTTGGCGCGATTCGGTGTCGTCACGCGCGACGTGGACGCCAACCGGCGACGATTCCCCGCGCGGCGCGTGGCAACGCGGACTGTCGAAATCGATACGGGCGCCGCGTTCGAGCCGCTCCTTGCCGAGGCGACGATTTTGCGCGACTCGGTGGCCGACACGTTGGCGGGCGGTGTGACCCCGACGGCGGTCGCGACACTCAAGGCGTCCGCCAGCGCCTTGGCCGCACGATGGAACTCCACCGCCGATGCACAGCCGCCAAGCGAGGAGACGAGCGGCCGGTTCCGGGCGGCCATGTCGGCGCACGCCAGCCGCCTGGTCGTGGCCGAGCGCTGCCTGGAACTCGCCGACGAGGCCGCGTCGCTCCTCGACCACGACATTCCGGACACCGAGGCAGCGGACGCCAAGCCGGTCTACGCCCTGCGCAACAGCATCGACCGCCAACATGGGGAGATCGGTGCCCTCATCGCCCGATACGGCTGGCCCGACGATCTGCCGCCCCCGCCAGTTCTTGCCGCGTTGCGCGAACGCCAGCAGCACCTCGAACGGGCCGCCGAGCGATGCGACACCCTTGTGGTCGGTATCACCAGCGAAGTCACCGACGCCCTCGCAGCCCTGCGCGACTGCGTCGAACGGGGCGCGGTACACGAAGCCGTGGAGCGGGACCGCGCGCTTAGGGATCTGGTCAAGCGACTGCCGCGCACCGAGGCACAGTCGTTCGGCGCCGACCTGCAAGACATCGGTGGGCGGGTCCGCGAGCTTCGGGACTGGCGCGCCTACGCCGTTCGCCCGAAGCGCGAGGCGCTATGTCAGCAGATCGAAGAGTTGGCCGAGACCCCCTTGGACGTCCATGCCCAGGCGGAGGCCGTGCGGGGCCTGAGGGCACAGTGGAACGAACTGGGCAGCGGCGACACCCGTCGCGACCGAGAACTCAAGAAGCAGTTCGACCGGAGCGCCGAACGCGCCTTCGAGCCTTGCCGCATCTACTTCAAGGAGCAGGCCGAGAGACGGTCCTTCAACTTCGAGCAGCGCAAGGCGATCGTGTCCGCCCTCGACGACTACGTCGCCAACAACGACTGGGACCACGCGGACTGGCGCGGCGTCGAGAAGGTCCTTCGGCAGGCTCGCGCCGAGTGGCGCCACTACCATCCGGTGGACCGCAAGGTGGCCCGGGAACTCACCGCGCGATTCGAAACCCTTGCCGGTGACATTCACGCTCGCCTGAAGGAACAGTGGGACCACAACATCGAGGCCAAGGAGGACATCGTCGCGGCCGCAACCGAGGTCCAGGAATCCGGCGACCCCGCAACCGTCAAGGCCGACGCCATCAAGGCGCTCCAGCGCCGGTGGAAGGACGTTGGCCCGCTCCCGCGACGCGCCGACCAACGGCTATGGAAACTGTTCAGGGCGCAGTGCGACGCCGTATTCGACGCCCGCAACGAAGTGCGCGACCGCCACACCCAACGCCAGCGTGCCGTGGCCGACGCCAACGCGCTCATCAACGAACTCGAGCGCCGGGTGGACATCGATCCCAGTCTCGACCGCAACACCATCGCCGAGTACGAGCGGCGCATGCATGAACTCGGGTCGCTGCCCAATGACGTGCAGCGACGTGCGGATGCCATGCTCCAGCACGCCGACCGCATCGCCGTGGAGCGGCAGAACCGGCGCGCGGAGTAGACGTTCGCCGCCGTTGCCCTCGGAGGTACGCTCACCGTCCTCGCCCGCGAGTTCGCGTGACCGCGGCTAAACCGCGGTCACGCGAACTAGCCCGGCAGCCGCAAGCGCAACCGCGCACCGCCGAGGTCGCTCGCGTCGATTGCGAGGCTGCCCTCGTACGCCGCCGCGATTTCCACGACCACGGCCAAACCGATCCCCTGGCCCGGCGTCTTCGCATCGGCGCGGGTGCCGCGTTCCAGCACCGCCGTCCGCTTGGCGGGTGCGATCCCATCGCCGTCGTCTTCTATCCACACGTCCACGGACGACGCCGCGCGACGGACCGACACTCGCACACGGGAGCGCGTGTACTTGAAGGCGTTTTCGATCAGGTTGCCGAGCATCTCCATGAGATCCCGTTCATCCACACGCACGCCCACGCCAGACGGGAGCAAATCCGTCGCCACCTCCTTGTCCGGGTAGGCCCGCTCTACGGCGCGGACGATGCGCTCGACGGTTCCCATCACCGCGACGCGCACCAAGGGCAGTGCAGCCGGCACGGCGGCGGC
>LXNJ01001480.1_pt1 | contig 13814 bp, 8 predicted proteins | sample 809081 | NCBI WGS metagenome assembly LXNJ01 (sample SAMN04870510, study PRJNA318959) | sponge metagenome | biome: sponge; feature: marine sponge reef; material: water | host: Petrosia ficiformis | place: Greece: Milos, Mediterranean Sea | collected 2013-05-29 | depth 5-7 m
GGGCAGATCGGTGTGGGACCGGTCGGCGCGGGAAGCGAATCCGGGATGTCCGCACAGTTCGGCGCCGCCCTCGTCAACGTGGCGCGGGTGGTGGAAGAGGCCGGGGGACGGGTAGCCGATGTCGGCCGGCTGACCATTTACGTGACCGACATGGATGTCTATCGCGAATCGCTGGCCGAAATCGGGACCGCTTACGGGTCGGTGTTTGGGAAACACTTCCCCGCCATGTCGCTCGTCGCCGTCACCGAGCTCGTCGACCCGAAGGCGGTGGTCGAGATCGAGGCCACGGCCGTCGTTCCGAGTAAGCGAACCGATGAGGTGGAGCCCGCAAGGGCGGCCGCCGAGGAGCAGCCGTGACCGATCTCAAGTCCCCTCTCACCGAGCCGCCTAGCTCCTTCCTGCTGGACTTCGACGCGAACACGAAGGTCGCTCGCATCACGCTGAACCGCCCGGAGCGGCTGAACGCACTCACCTTCGAGGTCTACGACGAGCTGAGAAACACGTTCCGGGGGCTGGACGCTACACCCGAGGTACGGGCGATAGCGATCACCGGAGCGGGGCGGGGATTCTGCACCGGCGGCGACGTGGAAGAGATCATCGGTGCGTTGTTCGAGCTCGACTTCGACGGACTGCTCGATTTCACGCGCATGACCTGCGACCTGATCGCGGCTATCCGGGCGTGCCGACAGCCGGTGGTCGGCGCACTGAACGGCACGGTGGCGGGGGCCGGCGCCGCAATCGCGACGGCCTGCGACGTGCGCGTGGCGGCGGAGTCGGCGCGGATCGCGTATCTCTTCACCCGAGTGGGACTCTCCGGGGCGGACATGGGAGCGGCGTGGCTGCTGCCGCGGATCGTGGGCTTCGGACGTGCCTCCGAGCTGCTGATGACCGGCGCGTTCATCGACGCGACCGAGGCCCACCGCATCGGACTCTACAACCGCGTGGTCCCGGACGGCGAGGCGTTGGCGGCGGCGACGGAGCTTGCCGAGGAGCTGGCCCGAGGTCCGTCGTTCGCGCTGAAGGTCACCAAGGAGGCTCTCAACCGGGAGGCGCACATGGAAATGGAGGTTGCGCTCGAGGCCGAGGCGCGCGCCCAGGCGAAGTGCATGCAGGACCCGAACTTTCTCGAGGCCTACCAAGCGTTCGTCGAGAAGCGAAGGCCGCGCTTTGATTGACCGGCGCGGGCTCTCGCTCGATGCCGTGGCAGCGTTCGTGGAGCCGTCGCACCGCAGGTACGTCGAGCGGGTTCGGGCGTTCTGCCGCGAGGAAATCGGGAACGAGGGCGATCCGGAGAGCGACTCCGCAGCGCGGAAACGGGCGAAGGAGCTGGTGGGGCGGATGGGAACGGCGGGGCTCTTCGAGCCGATCCGCGCGGGTGACGTTCGCGGCTGCCTGATCGCGCGCGAGGCGCTGGCGTGGTGGTCGCCGCTGGCCGATTCGGTTTTCGCGTTGCAGGGGCTGAGCGCTACTCCGGGGCTGATTCGCGGCGAGGACCCTGGGGGTTGGACGCAGCGGGCTCTCGCGGGCGACGCGATCGGCGCATTCGCGATGACCGAGCGGGAGGCGGGTTCGGACGTGGCCGCGCTCGCAACGGCGGCCGTGCCCGACGGCGCGGGCCGCTATGTGCTCAACGGCGGCAAGGCCTTCATTTCGAACGCAGGCATCGCGGACTTCTACGTGGTCTTCGCGACGACCGATCCGAGTGCGGGAACGCGCGGCATTTCGTGCTTCGTGGTGCCCGCCGACGCACCGGGACTGGAGTTCGTCGGTGCGCAGGTGATGAGCGCACCGCATCCGCTCGGCGAGATCCGCTTCGACGGCTGCCGCGTGTCGGCCTCGGCCATTCTGGGCGAGCCCGGAACCGGCTTCAAGACCGGGATGGCGACGCTGGACCGGCTTCGTCCCACCGTGGCGGCTGCGGCGTGCGGGATGGCGGGACGGGCGCTCTTCGAGGCCATCGAGCATGCTCGGAGCCGCAAACAGTTCGGGAAGCCGCTTGGATCCTTCCAGCTCGTCCAGGCCAAGCTCGCCGATTCGGCCGTCGAGCTGACCGCCGGGCGATTGCTGGCCTACCGGGCAGGGTGGGAGAAGGACCGGGGCGCGGCGCGCATCACGCTCGAGGCGGCGATGGCCAAGGCCTTCTGCACCGAGGCCGCCCAGCGAATCGTCGACCGGGCGGTGCAGGTGCTGGGAGGGCGGGGCGTGCTGGCCTCGCATCCGGTCGAACGCCTCTACCGGAGCGTGCGGGCGCTGCGCATCTACGAAGGGACGACGGAGATCCAGCGACTGATCGTCGGGGGAGCCCTGGTGCAAGGCTCCGAAGGTTGAAGGTCAACGTCGTCGGGGGCGGACCCGGCGGACTCTTCGCCGCGCTGCTCCTCAAGAAGGACGACCCGAGCCGAACCGTCGAGGTCTTCGAGCGCAACCGGCCGGACGACACCTTCGGCTTCGGCGTCGTCTTCTCGGACGCGACCCTGCAGGAGGTCGCCGACGCCGACCCGGCCACGCTTCGGGCCGTCGAGAAACGGTTCCACCACTGGGACGACATCCACATCCACTATCGGGGCCACCTGCTGAAGTCCACCGGCCACGGCTTCGCAGGGCTCTCGCGCCGCGAACTCCTTCTCCTGCTGCACCGCCGCTGCCGCGAGCTCGGGATCGAGCTCAATTTCGAGGCTGAGGCGGACGACCTGGAGCCGCTCCTCGACGCCGACCTGGTAATCGGCGCCGACGGGGTCAACAGCATGGTGCGCAGCCGCTTCGCCGACACCTTCGAGCCCTCCGTCGACCTGCGTCCCAACCGTTTCGTCTGGCTGGGGACGACCCGGCCCTTTCCCGCCTTCACCTTCTGGTTCCGAGAAGACGAGCACGGACTCTGGCGTGTCCACGCTTACCAGTACGACGCCCGGGGCCGCTCGACCTTCATCGTGGAAGCCACGGAGGAGACCTGGCGGCGAGCGGGGATGGACGCGGCGAGCGAGGAGGAAACGGTCCGCTTCCTCTCGCGCCTGTTCGCCGAGGAGCTGAACGGCCACCCGCTGATCCGAAACCGGTCGACTTGGCGGCGATTCGCGACGGTGACGAACGTGCGCTGGTCGGCAGGCAACGTCGTGCTGGTCGGAGACGCGGCCCACACCGCCCACTTCTCGGTGGGGTCCGGCACCCGCCTGGCCTTGCTCGACGCGATCAGTCTTGCGGAGGCGTTGCGAGAGAACGGGCCGGACGGTCGCGGCCGGGAAGAGCTGGGTCGAGCTCTCGCCGCCTACGAGGCCGAGCGTCGCCGCCCGGCGGAGTCGCTCCAACGCGCCGCCCAGGCAAGCCTCCAATGGTTCGAGGACACCGAACGCTACATCCGCCTGGAGCCCGAACAATTCGGCTTCTCTCTCCTCACCCGCAGCCTGCGCATCTCCCACGAGAACCTGCGCGAGCGCGACCCCGCCTTCGTCCGGAAGGTGGACGCCTGGGTGGCGCGAGAGTCGGAGATTCAGGCCGGGGTGACGATAGCTGAACACGAAGCTGCACTGGGGATCGCGCGCGCCGCTGGAGACCGCTCGCCTCCGCCGCCTCTATTCACTCCGTTTCGCGTTCGGGAACTCATGCTGCCCAACCGGGTGGGCGTGTCGGCCATGTGCCAGTATTCGGCCCGGGACGGCTCGGTCGACGACTGGCACCTCGTCAACCTCGGGTCGCGCGCCGTCGGCGGAGCCGGACTCGTCATGGCCGAGATGACCGCCGTCGGGCGCGACGGACGCATCTCGCCGGGATGCGCGGGCATCTATCTGGACCAACACGTCGGGGCGTGGCGCCGTCTCGTCGATTTCGTGAAGCGCTTCACACCCGCGCGGATCGGGATCCAGCTCGGCCACGCCGGGCGCAAGGGCGCGACCCGGCTCGACTGGGAGGGGCCGAACGAGCCCCTGGAAGAGGGCGGCTGGCCGATCATTTCGGCATCACCCATCGGGTACTTCGAGCACAGCCCCGTGCCTGCGGAGCTGGACGAGGCGGGTATGGACGCGCTGGTCGCGGATTTCGAACGCTCGACCGAGATGGCCGTCGAGGCCGGCTTCGACATCGTCGAGATACACATGGCGCACGGGTATCTCCTCGCCAGTTTCCTGTCGCCCTTGACCAACCGTCGGGCCGACCGCTACGGCGGAACCCTGGAGAACCGGATGCGCTTTCCGCTGCGCGTGGTGAGGGCCGTGCGCGATTTGTGGCCGGACGAGCGCCCGCTCTCCGTGCGCCTGTCCGCGGTCGACTGGTGGCCCGGGGGCACCGAGCCCGAGGACGCCGTGGATATTTCGCGCGCGCTCAAGGCCTGCGGCTGCGACATCGTCGACGTCTCGGCCGGCCAGACGGTCCCCTACCAGCGGCCCCGGTACGGTCGTCAGTTCCAGACGCCCTTCGCGGACCGCATTCGCCACGAGGTCGGAATCGCCACGATGGCCGTCGGGAACATCTCGTCGTTCGAGGACGTGAACGGGATCATCGCGGCGGGAAGGGCCGATCTCTGCCTCATGGCCCGCGCTCACTTGTGGGACCCGTACTGGACCAGGCACGCAGCACACGCGCTCGGGTATCCCCTTCCGTGGCCTTCGCAATACGAGACGCTGAAAGACTACACGCCGCGGTTCGGGGCGACCGGCGGCGCCTACGGACCGGATACCGGAGATGAGTGAGAGTCCGCAACCGTTGGACTACCCGCAGTACATAGCGCTGCCGGAGCTGCTGTCGCTGCAGCGGCCCCTCTCCGACCCTCCGGAGCACGACGAGATGCTCTTCGTCATCGTGCACCAGGTCCACGAACTGTGGTTCAAGGCCGCGCTCCACGAGCTTGATCGCGGCTGCGAGCTCCTGATCGGAGGAGACGGGGCCCGCGTCGCCGCCACTCTCAGGCGCGTGCGCTCGATCATGAAGGTGCTAGTGGCTCAGATGGACGTCCTGGAGACGATGACCCCCGTGGAGTTTGAGTCCTTCCGCGACCGGCTCGAAACCGCCAGCGGGTTCCAGTCCGCCCAATTCCGGGAGCTGGAGTTCACGCTCGGCATCAAACGGGCTTCGTTGCTCAAGGGTTTTCCGGACCTGGACGAGCAGCGGCGCTTGGCGAGGAGGCTCGAGGAGCCGTCGCTCTGGGACGCGTTCCTCCGGTTTCTGGCCCGCGGAGGGTACCACGTTCCGGAGTCCGCCCTCGATCGCGACCTGACCGAACCCGTCACGCCGGACCTCGGAGTGCAGGAAATGCTGGCCGGGGCCTACCGCTCCGACCCGGCGCTGGTCAACCTGTGCGAGCGTCTCGTGGATCTCGACGAGGGATTCCAGGAGTGGCGGTACAGGCACGTCAAGGTTGTGGAGCGTACGATCGGCACCAAACCGGGTACGGGCGACAGCGCGGGCGCGGCCTACCTGGCGACCACGGTCAAGCCCGCCTTCCCCGACCTGTGGGAGATGAGGTCGGCCTTGTGAGCCGTTTCCGGCGCGACGCTTCGCGTTCCCGCGACACCATCTGCGGACCGCTGTGGCCCCCCTATTCCTCGACCTTCACCCGAAACGCCCCGGTCAGCACCTGGCCCTCTCGCTTCACCTGCACCCAGACGGCGTACTCGCCGGGCTGCGGAAAGGCGTAGGGAAACTCCACCCGGGCGGCCGGGTCGTCCGAGCCGGCGACCATCAGATCGCGCGTGCCGTCGCCCATGCCTTCCTCGACCGCACCAGCCTGCGTCGGCGGCCGCGCATCCGGCGCGAGCACGGAGAGCGAGCCCATGGAGATCGTGCCCGCCGGGTGCAGATGCACGAAGACCGAACCGTCGGTCCGAGTCAGGGCGGCGTGGCTTAACATTCCCATGTACGGCTCGAGCGCCGCCGGGTCTCCCACCGGATCCCGTACCGCGAAGGTCAGCGTGACCTCTTCGTCGACGCGGAGCTCGGTCTCGCCCATCCACACCAAGGTAGATCCGTCCGCGAGGGGGGTCGACGGGTTTGAATCGGTCAAAGGGACCGGCGCCCCGCGCCACGAGGAATCGTCCGGATCCCCCTCCCCGACGGCTACCGGCTCGGCTCGCGTGAGTGCTTCGTCGAGTACGAACAGGGTGTCGACGACGGTCTGCGCGAAGCCGGTTTCGTGCACGATGTCGCCGTAGATCCGGTACTCGCCCGCAGGCAGGTCCGGCCAGGGCGCGCGGAATGTCGCCGAGTCGACCGGCACGGGGTGGACATGCGCGAAGCGTCGCATGTCGGGTGCGCCGATCACGAACATGTGCATCAGCTTGCCGTGGTCGGGCACGAGCGGGCTCCAGTTCCGCCCGAGCCACGACGGATCCGTGACCCGGACTTCGAGCACCGGCCCACCGACAGCCGGGGTCACCACGCCCTCCACGGAGAGGCGCTGGAAGATGCCGCTGCGTGCCTCCCGATCGACCGTGTTCCACCAGGCGTACCCCCCGTATGCGGCCGCCAGCAGCGTGCCCGACGCCAAAGCCATGGCGAAACGGGCGCGGCGGCGATGGGTGTTTCGGACCCCCTCGTCGGCCGCCAGCCGGCTCTCTCGCACCGCAGCGCCCGCGATCGCGACCGCACCGGACAGCAGCAGACCACCCAATACGACGAGCAACCCTCCCAGGGCGGGCGGCAGGTCGCGCACGCCTCGCATCACCGAGGTCACGGGCACCGACGCGGTTCCGGATCCGCGCGCACCGTCCACGGTCACCTCGATTCGGTATGCACCTACGGTCATCAGCCACAGCTCGGCGCTGTAGAGCTCCGAATCGCCCGGCACGGGAACGGCGGGATCGGGCGGGGGCGCACCTCCCTCCTGCGCATCCCAGCGCACGGGACGAACCGTGACGCGCTCGACATCGTTCCGGCCATCCGGAACTCGCACCGAAATCTCCGCCAGCCCCGGAACGACGTCGGGCGGACGAACCACGACCGAAACGTCGTAAGGACCAGCTGCGCCCGAGAAGAAAACGTTCTTGCTGCCGACGTGCGCCGCAGTCGCCAGATAAATGGCGGCGGCGAGGATGGCGGCGCGCTTCATCTGCGCACCTCCCGCATCCAGTTGCCCATGGAAAGGCCGGCCCGTGCCGAGACGAACCCTATCGGCAGCGCCCATACCGCTCGCACCCAGAAATGGGAGGCCGAAGAATCACCGCCCGCGAAGCGGCCGCCGTGCCAGAACTCGTACTGCCAGGGACCGGGAGCGGAGAAGTACCCCCATTGGTCTCCTTGGAAGAAGTAGTTGCGCGCACCCTCGGACAGCATGAACTCGCCGAAGTACCAGTGCGCGACACCGAAGACGCCCACGAACACGATCGAACCCAGCGCGGCGAGCCCCCAGTCCCTCGAACGCCGCGGCGGAGCCCGGTCGGACCCCGAAGTCCTTCGCAGAAGCATGTCGATTCCGACCGCAGGCAGGATCAGGAGCAATGGGAACGGCGGCGGCACCATCGCATCCACGCTGCGCATTATGGGCGCCAGCATCGGCTCCGCTGGAAAGAGTGGAAGGATCCACATCATGGCCAAGGTCACAGCCGTATAGATCAGGCTCGCCCATGTGGCCGGCCACGAGAGGCGTCCGGCCCGCCCGACGGCGAAGAGGACCACCGGGTAAACGCCTGCCGAAATCATGTGAAATTCGGCTCCGTGCCAGTCGTTAGGGAACGAGAACTCCATCGTCAGCACAGCCATCGCCAGCAGGAGCATCCCGGCCCCGTAGGCGTAGGCGAAGCACAATCGCCGCCGTCTCGCCCGCGACGCGCGATTCTGCCACGACAGGGCCATGAGCAGCGCCCCGAGCTGGATCGCGTCGATGCCCATGGCGAGGACCACGTGGGGCGGACTCAGGATTTCGACGTCGAGCCCGTACGCGTTGTGCCACCAGTCGTCGAGCGGTGCGGAGGTGAGCATCGCTATCGCGCCCCAAATCCCCAGCCAGGCTCCGAGCGGTGCGCGCAGTCCCCAGATCCGCACCGACCGTCCCACCTCCGGACCGGTGCCTCCAAAGGTCGTCTTCAGGGCCAGCCATCCGCAGGAGAGACCGGCGGCGAGTCCTCCGGCGTAGATCGCCACGTGGGCCGGCGTCCAGAACGAGTCGCGTCCGATGGTTCGGTGCCAGGAAATGTCCCAGATCACGCCCACCACAACGCTCGTCGACGCGAAGAGCACCGCGCCCAGGTACCAGGGAATCCCGTCCGAGCCAGGCCCTTCGCCTGCGTTGGACGGAGTTGCTCGAGGTGTCATGGGCCGGATTCGCTTCGTCATCGCTCTTCACAGATGGAAAAGTCTCGCTGAAGCGCGGGATCGTCGGGGCACTTCAAGTGGGGACCATGGCGCCTCGTTCCCAACGTCGCGCCCAATTTGTCATGTCCTTCTCCGAACGGCAAGTTTCGGCGGTTCGGGAGTGTCGGCGGACCGCTTGGCTGCGCTGACGCCGACGCCAATGACCTAACCGTCCGCCTTCGCGACCTCCGTCACCTTCGGCAGACCTCTCTGCTTCAACAGTAGGAAGCCCACCGGCAGGAGCAGCAGCACGACGGCTCCCGACGTGACGACCCCGCCCACCAGCGGGGCCGCTATTCTCTTCATCACGTCGGCTCCGGCGCCCGCGCTCCACATGATCGGCAGCAGTCCGAACACGTCGGTCGCGATGGTCATGACGACGGGGCGAACCCGCCGCACCGCACCCTTTCGGATCGCCTGCACGAGTGCGCCCCGGTCGGTGAGCAGCCCGCGATCCCGGTAGTCCCTGTACGAGATGTTGAGGTAGAGAAGGAAGACGATGGCGGTTTCCGCATAGAGGCCGGCCAGCGCGATCACGCCGACCCACGCGGCGACGCTGAGATCGTAGTCGAGCGCATGGAGCAGCCAGAAGGATCCCGCCACGGCGAACGGGACACCCGCCAGCACGAGCAGGGTCTCGGTCGCCGATTTCGTGGCGACGTAGATGAGGACGAAGATCAGGAAGAGCGTGAGCGGAATGAGCAGAGCAAGGCGTTCTTCCGCGCGCTCCAGGAACTCGTACCGGCCGCTCCAGGCCAGCGTGTATCCTTCCGGTAGAGACACGCCGTTCGTGACCGCCTCGCGAGCCGTTTTCACGTAGCTCCCAAGGTCGGTGTCGCGGACATCGACGTACACCCAGGCGTTCGGCCTCGCCCCCTCGCTCTTGATGCTGGGGGGTCCCGAAGCGTACTCCATGCCGACGAGTTCTCCCAGCGGCACGTTGTGCCCGTCCGGTGTCGCGACCAGCACGGAACGCAACCCCGGAAGGTCGTCTCTCAGTTCCCGACCGTAGCGCAGATTCACCGGATAGCGCTCTAGCCCCTCCACCGTCGTGGTGATGTTCATGCCGCCGATCGCGGTCCGGATCACGTCCTGCACGTCCTGAACGGTCAACCCGTGGCGCGCGATCGCGACCCGGTCGATCTCGATATCGAGGTAGTTGCCGCCCAGGAGGCGGTCGGCATAGACGCTGGCCGTGCCCGGCACGTCCCTCACGACCGCCTCAATCTCTCGACCCAGTCGGTCGAGCTCGGCCAGATCGGGTCCGGCCACCTTGATCCCGACCGGCGTCCTGATGCCGGTGGACAGCATGTCGATGCGGCCCCGGATCGGCATCGTCCATGCGTTCGTCAATCCGGGAATCGTGAGAGCCGCGTCCATCTCCGCGATCAGCGCGTCAGGCGTCATTCCGGGCCTCCACTCGCTTCGCGGCTTGAGGGCGATGGTGGTCTCGATCATCGAGAGCGGTGCCGGATCGGTAGCGGATTCCGCTCGGCCGACCTTCCCGAACACGTGCCGGACCTCGGGGAAGGTGCGGATGACCCGATCCGTCTGTTGGAGGATTTCTCGGGCCTCGGTGATCGACACCCCCGGGAGGGTCGTGGGCATGTAGAGCAGATCCCCCTCCCACAAGGGCGGCATGAACTCCGAACCGAGGCGCGACCACGGCAGCCAGGTCGCCAGAAGCGCGATCACGGCTGCTCCGATCACCCATCCGCGAAAACGCAGCACGAACCCGACGACCGGCCTGTACGCGCCCGCAAGAACCCGCCCTGCCGGCGTTGCGGACGGCCGACGAATCCTTCCCCGCACCCAGTAGCCCACCAGCACCGGCACGAGCGTCACCGAGAGCAGGGCCGCCGCCGCCATCGCGTAGGTCTTGGTGAAGGCGAGCGGTCGGAAGAGACGTCCCTCCTGCGCTTCCAGCGCGAAGACCGGCATGAACGACACGGTGATCACCAGCAAGGCCAGGAAGAGGGACGGGCCGACCTCGCGAGCCGCACCCGCGACCACCTCCCAGCGCGACCGTCGGCCCCCGCTCCGCGCGATATGCCTGTGGGCGTTCTCGACCATCACGATCCCGGCGTCGACCATGGTTCCGATCGCGACCGCGATGCCCCCCAGCGACATGATGTTGAGCGTCAGCCCCTGAAGCTTCACTGCGATCATCGCCAGCAGGATCCCGGTGGGCAGCGCCACGACAGCGACGAACCCGCTTCGGATGTGAGAGAGGAAGATCAGACACACCAGGCCTACGATCAGGAGCTGTTGCAGGAGGCTCGCCCGGATGCTCGCGACCGCGCGGTCGATCAGGGATGTGCGATCGTAGGCGACCTCGATCTCGACGCCGTCCGGCAGACCGGGCCCGATCTCCGCAAGCTTGGCCTTCACATCGTCGATCACCTTGCGGACGTCGGTCCCCGGCCGCACCACCACGATTCCGCCTACGATCTCACCCTCGCCGTTCCACTCGGCAAGCCCGCGTCTGCTCTCCGGCCCCACGCTCACCCGCGCCACGTCCTCCAACAGAATCGGCGTGCCGTCCACGCCAGCTCCGAGACCGATGCGCCGGATGTCTTCGACCGACCGGACGTAGCCGAGACCCCGGATCATGAACTCCTTCTCGGCGACTTCGATCAACCCGCCACCCACGTCGCTGTTGCTCGCCCGAATCGCTTCGCGAATCTCCGAAATGGAGAGATCGAACGCTCGGAGACGATTGGGGTCTACCGTGACCTGATACTGGCGCACGAAGCCACCCACGCTGGCCACTTCCGAGACGCCCGGCACCGCGCTCAGCTCCTGTTTCAGGTACCAGTCCTGGATCGACCGCAGCTCACCGAGATCCTGTAGCTCGGACTTCAGGGCGTAGACGAACGCCCATCCGACTCCCGTGGCATCGGGACCGAGGGTCGGGTTTGCACCGGACGGAAGCTGATCCGAGACGGCATCGAGGTACTCCAGCACACGGCTTCTGGCCCAGTAGGGATCGGTGCCGTCTTCGAAGATCACATAAACGAAGGACACGCCGAAGTACGAATATCCTCGGACCACCTGTGCGAAGGGCGCACCCAGCATCCGAGTCGCGAGCGGATAGGTGACCTGGTCCTCGACGATGCGCGGCGCCTGCCCGGGGTAATCGGTCTGGATGATGACCTGGACGTCGGAGAGGTCGGGAATCGCATCGACCGGAGACCTGTTGAGCGATACCGCCCCCAACCCGATGACCAGCGCGGCTCCCAGCACGACCAGCAGCCGATTCCGTATGGAAAAGTCGACAATTCGCTCCAACATCGGACCTCTCCGTCAGTTGTGGTTGTGGCCGGGGGTGGCCGTATCGGCCGCCGCGCCCTCGGACGCCGTCGGCTCCGCTTCGCTGAGCAGTTGCGAGATCGCACCTCTGAGGTTCGCGTCCGAGTCGATGAGGAACTGGGACGAGACAACCACGGATTCACCCTCGGCAAGTCCGTCGGTCACCTCCTGCCTCCCGTCGCTCTCCACGCCGAGCACGACCTCGCGGGGCTCGAACATCCCTTCGCCGCGCGCCACTATCGCCACCGCGCGCGTCCCGCTGTGCAGGATCGCTTCGGCAGGCACGGTCAGGGCGTCTGCGGACCCGCTCGCCCGCACCGTCACATCGACGTACATCATCGGCCTGAGCTGGAGCGACGGATTTGCGACTTCGACGAACGCGGTCAGCGTTCTCGTGCGCGTATCCACGGCCGGGCGGAAGAAGAGGATGCGACCCGTCCATTCCTGTCCGGGAAACGCATCGGCCACCACGGTCACGGTCTGGCCTTCGCGAACATGGCGGAGATCGCCCTCGTAGAACTCGGTTTCGGCCCACAGAACGGAGTGGTCGGCGATCTTCAGGACCGTCATTCCGGGGCCGAGCTTCATCCCCTCCATGGAATCGCCCATCTTCTCGACTATGAAGCCGTCGGCGGGCGAGAAGACCTGGATCGTTCGTTCGATGGTCTGCGACTCCGCCAACGCCTCGATCTGGGCTGCGGTCATGTCCCAGTAGAGCAGCCGCTCCCGTGCCGCCGCGAGGAGGGATTGCGCCCGTCCCACGGCCTCCGGTGAAGCGCCCAGGGCTTGCAGGCGTCGCAGGTAGTCCATCGCTCCCAGGAACTCGCGCTGGGTCGTGACCAGTTGCGGGCTATAAATCTCGAAGAGCGCGTCACCCCTGGCCACGGTCTCACCCACGTTGTTGACGCTGGCGCGTTCGATCCACCCTTCGTACTTCGTCTGCACCGACACAACCCGTTCCTCGTTGTGGGCCAGGGTTCCGACGGTTCGGATCGTGACCGGCAGCGCTCCCCGACGGACCTCCGCAGTTCGCACCGCGAAGTTCTGGAGGAAGGACCGGCTCACGCGGATGCCGCTCTGCGCACCGACGGCATCCGAATCCGTGTCCGCCTGCGGTAAAGGTGCGTCTTCGTAGACGGGAACGAGATCCATCCCCATGGGGGACCTTCCGGGCCGGTCCGAGGTGTAGTTCGGATCCATGGGTGCGCGCCAGTACAGGATCCGTCGCGCACCGTCCGTGTCGCTCGCGGCCAGGTCGTCACCCCGTGCGGTCGTGCCCTGCCGCATGTTCTCTTCCGCTCCTCCGCCGATCCGGGACGACAGCAGCAGGGCCGTTCCCCCCACTCCGATCACGAGACCCACCACGATCCCGAACGCCGCGAACCAGGTGCCGCGCATTCGCTGGGGCGCCGTCATGATCCCACCTCCTTGGAGCCCGGGTCGACGAGGAAGGTCGGGCCGCCCGCCGACGTCCCGTCGTTCCCGGCGGAGGTCGGAAACGGAGATCCGGTCGCGCGTTCCATCTCCGCCGACGCCTTCATGTAGTCGGATTGCAGCCGCGCGAAGCCGAGCCGGACATCGAGAAGCAGTCGTTCGCTGTCAAGGAGTTCGACCACGCCGGTGACCCCGGTGGAATACGCCTCTTCGGTCGTGCGGAGCGCGTGTTCGGCCTGCGGGATCAGCGCTCGTTCGAAGAGATCGAGTTGCCGGGCGACGGTCTCCAGGCGGAACGCGGCGGTACGCACTCCCATGGCCACGCCGTCGGTCAGGTCCCGGTAGGTCTCTTCGGCCGCCGCCAGCTTGGCCGAAGCTTCCTCCACGGCCGCTCGGTTCGCGGTTCTGGAGAAGGGAATGCTGGCACCGAGAGTCAGGCTGAAATGGTCCCGGCCGTTGCCTGCGGGAGGGAGGGCGAGTCCCGGATCGTCGCGTCGGGGCAGCACGGCACCCCAAGCGATGCCGACCGTAAGACCGGGCCGGAAACGCCGGTTGGCCAAGCTTACGGCGTGTCGGCTTCTCTCCACACCCATCCGGGCCGCGGCGATCTCCGGCCTGACTTCGAAGCCGATCTCCTGCAAGGTTTCGGCGTCGATGGGGTCCTGGGGACGATATCCGATGTCGAGGACCGGCGCAATAGCGGCCCCGATCTGTCGGGCCGTCAGATGGTTCAGCAGGGCTTCGGTATCCGTCCGTTGCTGCAGCAGCTCCTGTCGTCGGTTCAGGACCCGTGT
>LXNJ01001481.1_pt1 | contig 13812 bp, 7 predicted proteins | sample 809081 | NCBI WGS metagenome assembly LXNJ01 (sample SAMN04870510, study PRJNA318959) | sponge metagenome | biome: sponge; feature: marine sponge reef; material: water | host: Petrosia ficiformis | place: Greece: Milos, Mediterranean Sea | collected 2013-05-29 | depth 5-7 m
CCTCGCCTTTCGCCTGGTCCCGCGATCGAATCCCCGCTCCGGGGCGATGCCGGCAGTGCGCTATTCGTAGCTCCAGCGTCCGACGGAGCCACCTGAACCGGCTAAGGGTGCATTCGACCTCCGCTTGGAAGGATCTTGCCAATCGTCATCGGCTTGTGGTAACATCGGTGATGAGCCGACCACCCGAGAACGAACGAGCTACCTGCCACAGACCACATGCGAGAACTTGAGGATCTCGACCGGGGTCTCCAGGAAGTGATCGTCATGCGTCGCGAAGAGCGAACGCCCGCGCTCGGCATCGATCACGTCGCCTTCCAGACCGTCGCCCCGGATTAGATTCGGGTGCCGCCGATCCCTCTCCGCAGACCGCGACAGTCGGCGTTCGGCCAACGCCTGATGAGCTCGTCCATCCTGTGCGTCGCCGCGGCCGCCGCCTGCGCCGGCCCCGAACCTCGCGCGCGCATCTCGGAGGAGACGCGAGTCCTCGACACGTATCCGTTCTCGGATCCGAATCCCGTCCCGGTGCTTGCCACCGACCGCCGGCTGTATCCCTACCACACGTTCGAGGGCTACGCCGCGACGACGGAGCCCCGGGAGTGGAAGGTCGTGAAGATGGAGAACGACCTCATTGAGGTCTTCGTCCTTCCGGAGGTGGGCGGCAAGGTGTGGGGGGCCGTCGTGAAGGCGACCGGCCACGAGTTCATCTATCGGAACGAGGTGATGAAGTTCCGGGATATCGCGCTGCGCGGTCCGTGGACCTCGGGCGGGATCGAGTTCAACTTCGGCGTCATCGGACACACGCCGGCCACCGCCACCCCCGTCGACTACCTGACAAGAGAGAACGCGGATGGGAGCGTGAGCGCGATCGTCGGCGCCATGGACCTCCCGTCGCGGACGCCGTGGCGCGTCGAGATCCGCCTTCCGGCGGACCGGGCGGCCTTCGAGACGCGCGTCCTTTGGCACAACCCGACCCCGCTGGAGCAGCCCTACTACAACTGGATGACGGCTGCGGCCTTCGCCCGGGACGATCTGGAACTCTTCGTGCCGGGCAACGCCTATCTGGAGCACTCCGGGCGCGCGCGCCCGTGGCCCGAGGACGAGCAGGGACGCTTCCTTCCCCTCTACCGCAACAACGCGTTCGGGGGACACAAGTCCTACCACGTCGTGGGCGCGTTGAACGACTTCTTCGGCGGCTACTACCACGACGACGGCTACGGCTGGGGGCACTGGGCCCGCCACGAGGAGATGCCCGGGCGCAAGATGTGGCTGTGGGCGCTCTCCCGGGCGGGCGGCATCTGGGAGGAGCTGCTCACGGACACGGACGGACAGTACGTGGAGTTCCAGGCGGGGCGGCTGCACGTGCAGTATTCGCCGGGAACGGATCGCAACCCCATATCGCAGGGCGGGTTCGATCCCCTCTCGGCCAGCCGCTGGACGGAAACCTGGTTCCCGCTGGAAGGGACGGGCGGCCTCACCGACGCTTCTCCCCACGGTGCCATGCATGTTGAACGGGAAGGCGGTCGACTGCGGGTTGTGGTACAGGCGTTCGGGACTGCGGCCGACACCGTGATGGCGTGGTCCGGCGGCGAGCGGGTCGCTACGCGGCCGGTGGCGCTGGAAGCGCTCGAACCGGTGACCGTCGATTTCGATGTCGCACCCGAGCGTCCGTGGCGGGTCGCGCTCCCCGGACTCGGGCTGGAAGGCTGCTCGAACACGGACCCCGGTCTCGATGGCGTGTGCGGGTTCGGCGGGGAGCCATCGGTGTCCCGGCCGTTCGCGATCGATCCGGAGGCGTGGGAAGCCCTCCCGGAGACGGACCGCCTCGTGTTCGAGGCACGGGAGCTGGCGCGGGGCCGCCGCTACGCGGAAGCGCGGACGCTCTACGAACGGGCGCTGGCGGCCGAACCGTGGAACCGGGAGGCCCTGCTGGGCTCGGGCGGGCTGGCGCTCAGGTCGGCCCGCTACGAAGAGGGCGTCGCCCACGCGCGGCGCGCACTCCAGCTCGACACCTACGATCCGGAGGCCAACTTTCTCGCCGGCAACTTGTATTCGGCCTTGCGGCGGCGCACCGACGCGTTCGACTCGTTCGGCTGGGCCGCTCGGTCGGTGGCCTTCCGGGCTGCGGCGCGCATCCGGATGGCGGAGCTGGCGTTCGAAGACGGGGCTCCGGCCGAGGCCCGCCGCCACGCCGGGCTGGCGCTCGACCACGACGCGGGGAGCATCCCGGCCCGCGAGGCGCTTGCGGTCACGGCGCGCCTGGCCGGGGACGAGACGGGCTGGGCGCGGGTCCTGGCGGAAGTGCTCGAACTCGACCCGCTGAACCATTTCGTGCTCGCCGAGCGGTACCTGGCGGCTCGGTCCGTAGGCTCTGCGGGCGAGGAGGACACGGGTGAAGACACCCCCGCCGGAGAAGCAGCGGAGCGTCTCGTCGCGTCAATGCGGAGCGAGTTTCCGGGGCAGACGCTGCTGGAACTGGCCATCGGCTATGCCAACCGGGGGCAGAGCGGCGATGCCGCCCGCCTGCTGGAACTGGCGGACGACATGGGCGGCGGCCCCGTGGCCTCGGCGTGGCTCGCCTTCCTGGCGGATGACGCGGACGCCCTGGGGACGGAGGCCGATCCCCACCTCGCCTTCCCCTACCGCCCCGAGACCCTGCCGGTCCTGCGCTGGGCCTCCGGCGAACACGTACACTGGAGTTGGCGCTATCTGCTCGGCCTGAACCTGTGGGCGCTCGACCGCGACGCCGAGGCGGCCCAAGTGTTCGCTACCCTCGGCGACGAGCCCGACTACGGACCCGCCTACGCGGCGCGGGCGCACCTCGCGGAGGCGATGGGCGGCGACCCGGGGCCCGATTTCCGGCGCGCCGTCGCGGTGGACCCCGACAGCCGTCTCCTCCGCGTATCGCTTCTCCGGCACCTGCAGGGAGCGGGACGATGGGAAGAGGCGCTCGAGGTGTCGGACCGAGGCCGGGAACTCTTCCCGGACGACTTCAACCTCGTTCTCCTCCACGTGCGGGGGCTTATCCAAGCGGATGCCCACCGCGAGGCTGTCCGGATCCTCGAGAACACCCACGTCCTTCCCTCGGAGAACTCCGGCGAAGCCCACCGCCTGTACGAGTTCGCGCATGTCGGCGCCGCCATGGACGAACTCGACGCCGGGAACCGCACCGCCGCGCGCGCTCACCTGGAGACCGCCCTGCTGTGGCCGGAATCGCTCGGACAGGGCCGCCCGTTCGATCCCGACGAGCGGCTCGTGCGGTTCCTGCTCGGAGTTGTGGGCGGCACCGGGGAGGGGGCCGCGTCGGGGACCGCCGAGGCCGACACCATCGCCGCGCTGCGCGTCCGAGTCGATTCGCTCACCGACGCGGCGTCCCCGACCGCGGTCATCGAGCGGGCGCTCCTGCGCCGGGCCCTCGCCGCGGCCGCTGGCCTCGAACGCTAGCCCGGCGGGCGGCGGCAACACCGCGGGACGAGATCGAGTCGTCCTGCTTTCGCGGTGACCTTTCCATGTACACGACGACCTCGCCGCCTGGGCGGGGTTCGTTGGCATCGGTCATGGGGTCGGCGCCGCTCTCGGTTTTCGCGGTTGGCATCGTGTCACCCCCGTTCCTCGCGGTCATTCGCCCCGGTCCGCTCGAAGCCCTGCGGCGCCCCCGGCGTACCGTCTCCCGGCCACCGCTCACCCTGTGATCCGGTCGCAACTTCCCCCGCATGCCCGTCTCCCGGTTGCGTCCCGCTCGACGGCTCGCCAAGTTTACGGAAGCTTCCACTCCCACACCGTCCCGCCATGCCCGACACTCTCCGCGCTCTTCGCTTCACGCTCATCCGCGCCACGCTTGCGGTTCTTCTCGCCGCCGTCGCGGCTCCCGTAGCGCTCCATGCCCAGGACGCCGACGTCCAAGACGCGACCGACGGCCCCCAGGCGGTGCTCGCGGCGAAGGACTGGGTCGCGCCCCCCGACGTGATCGCCGACGCCGTGCTCGCTCCGCGTCACCTGAACGTGACCCTCTCCAACATCTCGCCCGACAAGACGCGCTTCCTGGTCCAGCTGTCCGACGGTCCGGTGACCATGGACCGTTTCTCGCTCCCGTTCGACGAGCTCGGCGGCCAGTTCTTCGACTTCCGAGCGAATCGCAACCGCAACCTCACGATTCGGAATTCGGTCGGGATCAGACTCATAGCCGCGGACGACGGCTCGACGACCGAGGTGGAAGTTCCGAACGGCGCGCGGGTCTCGAACGCAAGCTGGTCTCCGGACGGCTCGCAGGTGGCCTTCTTCGTGCACGAGCCGGACGCGACCCACATTCACGTCGCCGACGCCGAAAACGGCGACTCTCGGCGCGTCACCCGGACTCCGGTGCTCGCGACCTTCGTGACCTCCTTCGAGTGGACCGGCTCGGGCGGCGAGATCGCGACCGTTCTCATCCCGGAGGACCGTTCGCCACGCCCCCTGGCCCCGCAGGTGCCCGCCGGACCACAGGTAAAGCAGACCGAGGAGGGCGACAACGTGCTGCGCACCTACGCTTCGCTCATGGCGACGCCGCACGACGAGGAGCTCCTCGAATGGCACGTCACCGGCCAGCTTGCGGTGATAGACGTCGAGAGCCGGACCGCGACGACCGTCGGCGAACCGGCGATGATCCGCTCCTTCGACTTCTCGCCCGACGGGAGGCACGCCAGGGTGACGACCATGCGGCGTCCGTTCAGCTACATCGTTCCGGTCACGTCGTTCGGACGAGTGGAAGAGGTGTGGGACCGCGACGGCGCCGTACTTGTCGAACTGGACGTCACCGAGCTGAACACCGGGCTCAGGGGCGCGCCCGCCGCTCCCGGAGTGGCCGGCGAAGAGGAAGAGCCCGACCGTCGCCAGCTTGCGTGGCGGGCGGACGGGGCCGGCCTGACCTTCCTGCAGATGGAGCCCGCTCCCGACGAGGAAGACGACGCGGACGACACGGCCGCCGACACCGAGGACGACGAGGAGGACTCGGGTCCGAACCGCCGAATGGACCGGGTCATGCTCTGGAGCCCTCCCTTCGACGACGCGAGCATGAGCACGGTCTTCGAGTCCAGCAACCGGATCTCCAGCCATCGCTTCTCTCCCGACCACGACTGGCTCTTCCTCACCCAGCGTCCCGGCGGTGGCGGCGGCGGCTTCGGGGGTGGAGCCGCCCGAGGCGGCAAGGTGCGCGAATACGCGGTCGATCTGGCCGACCCGGACACCGAACACACCCTCGTCGAATACGATTCCGACGACTTCTACGCCAACCCGGGCTCGCTCGTCATGGAGACGGGAAGAGTCGCGGCCTTCGCCAGATTCGGCGGCGGCGGCGGCTCGGCCAACGTCCTGCTCTCCTCGGACGGCGGCTCGGTCTTCTTCGCCGGCACCCAGTACCACGAAGATCCGCTGGAGGAGGGACCGAAGGCCTTCCTGGACCGCGTGGTCATCGCCACCGGCGACAAGGAGCGCATCTACGAAGGAAGCAACGAGGACGTGTCCGAGCGGCTGAGCGTGGTGCTCGACGCCGACATGCCGACCATGATCGTCAACCGTTCATCGCCCACCGAGATCGGGCAGTCTTTCCTGGTCGGAGCGGACGGGGATGCGGTCCGGCTCACGAACAACGTCGATTACACGCCCGACGTCACCATGGCGCCCCGCGAACGTTTCACGGTAGAGAGGCCAGATGGATTCCGCTTCCTGGTCAACGTCACCCTGCCCCCGGATTACCGCGAGGGCGAGCGCAGACCCGCCATGTTCTGGTTCTATCCTCGCGAGTACGAGGATCAGGAAAGCTACGACGAGCGCGGACGCACCTTCGACAAGAACAGCTTCCCGGGCTTCGGGACCCGTTCGATGGAGTACCTGGTGCGGCTGGGATACGTCGTGGTCGAGCCCGACGCTCCCATCGTGGGAGAGGCGGGTCGGATGAACAACAACTACGAGCACGACCTGCGCAACAACCTCGCCGCAGTGATCGACGAGCTGGACCGGCGCGGCTATATCGACAGGCAGCGCCTGGGGCTCGGCGGCCACTCCTACGGCGCCTTCGGCACCGTCAACGCCATGGTGCATACGCCCTTCTTCAAGGCCGGGATCGCAGGGGACGGCAACTACAACCGCACCTTCACCCCCTTGGGCTTTCAGAGCGAACGCAGACATTTCTGGGATGCGCGCGAGGTCTACCTCGGCATGTCGCCTTTCGTCTACGCGAACAACCTGACCGGCGCCCTGCTCATGTACCACGGCCTGAACGACCAGAACGTGGGCACGGCTCCCGACCACTCGCCGAGGCTCTTCCACGCTCTCAACGGTCTGGGCAAGGACGCCGCGATGTACCTCTACCCGTTCGAGGGCCACGGACCAGCCACCCGCGAGACCATTCTCGATCTCTGGGCGCGCTGGACCGCCTGGCTCGATGTGCACCTCGGGGAGCCTACGCAGCCGATCACCTGACCGGAGCGCCACACACGTTCGACTCCGCTTGGCGAGCCCGTCCGACGCGACGCGCCCGGAACGATCAAACGCTACGCGCGTATGAACAGGAAAGATCCCACGTGTCGAACAACGTTTCCCGGGAGGATGTGAAATGAGAGGTTTCAGACAGCGAATCGAAGACCAGCGCACCCTCGCGGTTGTCGGGGCTTCCGCCCTGGGAGGGATCGTGATGCTCGTGGCGATCCCGATGCTGATCATGGGGTTCGCGGAGGGCGAGGCGGACTACGTGCAGTTGGTCGAGCTGCGGCCCGAGCCCGATGCTCTCGAGATCGAACCTCTCGCAATCGCCGCGGCCCGCGAGATGATCGACCGAAAGAACGTCGGCTCGGTGAGTATGGCGTTCGCCGAGGACGGTTCAACCATTACGGTATCCGGTACGGTATCCGGTCCGTCTCATCGGGCACGGGTGACGCGCGCGTTACTGGTCAAGGACCTGATCTTCGGCGAGTCCGTCGAAGTCACCGTCGACTCCGAGACGGGTTCCCTGTCATTCGACCCCGGGGACGGAAAGAGCGTCGTCATCGTGCACAAGCCGCAAGCCGAAGGCAACAGGTAGCTTGCGGAGCCGACCGCTCGCCTCCGCTTGGACGGGCTGTCTTCTCCTACTCGTATCCGCCGACGCTTCAGCCCTTCAGGAAGGCGGCCCGTCCCTTGAGCTCGATGACTCCCAAACCGCCGCGATAGACTCGATCTTCTCGCGCTGGGACAACACCTCGGGCGCGGGCTGTGCGGTCGGTGTCGGCACCATCGGAATCGGCAGCGGTCCGCTAAGCGTCTTCGAGCGCGCCTACGGCATGGCGAATCTGGAATACGCCATCGCCAACACCCCCTCCACCGTCTTCGAGGGCGGATCGGTATCCAAGCAGTTCACAGCAGCGGCCATCGTGCTGCTCGCTCTCGAGGGAGAGCTCTCGCTGGACGGCGACGTGCGCGATCACGTGCCCGAGCTCCCGGACTACGGCGAGACCGTCACCATCCGTCACCTCCTCACACACACCAGCGGGCTGCGCGACTGGGGGTCGGTCGCGGCGATCTCGGGCTGGGGTCGGGAGCGGCGCAGCCACGATCACGACTGGGCGCTCGACATCATGTCCCGCCAGACCGCCCTCAATTTCTCGCCGGGGACCCAGTACTCCTACTCGAACTCCGGCTACAACCTGGCTGCCGTCATCGTCGCCCGCGTTTCGGGTCGGTCGTTCGCCGATTTCTCCCGAGAGAGGATCTTCGAGCCCCTCGGCCTCGGCAGCACCCAGTGGCGGGACGACTATCGGAGGCCGGTTCCCGGAAGAAGCACGGGCTACAGGCCCGCCGGCGGCGGGTGGCTCATCAACCATCCCATCGAGCATGTGCACGGCAACGGCGGCATCCTCACCACAGTCGGCGATCTCATCGCCTGGACCCACGCGCTCGCAACTGGGGAAAGGCTGGGCGGAGCACCCTTCGTCGAGGCCATGCACGAGCGCGGGACTCTGACGGACGGCTCGCGGATCCCCTACGCCAGCGGGATCGTGCACGGCGAGCTGGGCGGCGCGGCTTCCGTGACCCACACGGGTTCCACGGCCGGTTACCGAGCCTTCCTCGGTCGCTATCCCGACCACGACCTGACCGTGGCCATGCTCTGCAACGCCGCCAACGCTCCCACCGGAGGAACCGGCAGCGCGGTGGCGAGAGTCGTTCTGGGCGGGACCGCGGCGAACGCGCAGCGGGCGACGGCGATCGACATGAGCCAGGAATCTCTCGCCGAATACTCGGGACTCTACCGCAACCCGAACACCGGCACGCCCAAGAGGCTGAGGGTATCGGCCGGCGTCCTGCGGGAAGGGCCCGTGGAGCTGGTTCCGGTCGCGGAAGGACGGTTCAGCGTGGGAGGCGGGGCGCGCCACTACGTCTTCATGCCTGCGGATTCCGGCAGACCGACCCTCGTGGTCGACTCCTGGGAGTATACCGACGAGCGGTTCGAGCCGGTCGATGAGTGGCTTCCGAGCGCCGAAGAGCTGGCCGGATTCGCCGGCGTCCACGAAAGCGACGAGGCCGAGACGGTCTTCACGTTCTCGGTCGAGGACGGACAACTCGTTCTCACGCGACGGCCCGGCAACGTAACGGCGCTCAATCCGGTCTATGAGGACGCCTTCCAAATGCCCGGGGGGACGCTGCGCTTTCGTCGGGACGCGGACGGCGAGGTCTCGGGTCTCCGTCTGAGCGTCAGCCGCGTCTTCGACATGCGCTTCGAGAGGCGGTAGCGACTGCGATCATCGAGTGCGAGACGGGCGACGAGCTGCTCGCGCAGGTAAGGGAAGTGTCGTAAGTTTTCGTGGGCCCAATATCCCGAGGCCGAGGCGCAGCCGCGGTCTCCGGCGGCGACTGCGGCATCTTATCCGCCGAACGCATCCTCGGCCCCTGACCCGATCAACATCGACCTCACCATGATGAACCAAGCCCCCAGCCCCTTCCCGGCCCTCGCCGCCCTCGTGTTCTTCGCCGCCGCCTGCGCATCCGACGCCGACGAGGGGGAGCCGATGGGCGACGTCGTGGAGGAATCGGCGCCTGCCACCGTGACCATCACCTCGCCCGCCGAGGGCGACACGGTCGATCCCGGACCGTTGACGGTTACCATGACCGTCACCGGCGTCTCGATCGTTCCGGCCGGCGACACCACCTCGGGAACCGGCCATCACCATCTCTATCTCGACGCCGATGTCGATGACGTCACCGTGCCGGTGCCCACCGTGCCGGGAAGCATCGTCCACATGGGCGACGCCAGCTCGCAGTTCACCTTCGAGGAGGTCGGCCCGGGCGAGCACAGGCTGATCGCCATAGTCGCCGACGGTGTCCACGTCCCGCTCCGGCCGCTGGTGGTGGACACGGTGCATTTCGTGGTCACGAACGCCGTCGACGTTCAAATCGCTCCCTTCGGGGTCGACTCGGTTGTGAGGTGATCGCCCACGGTCGTCGCTTGCGCTTCCAGCGATCATATCCTATCGTTGCTTGGGGCGTTCAGGGCTGAACTCAGCACTAACCAGCCCCGCAGGTGTCTCTCCTGAAACGCCTTTAATTACAGCCTCGGGCCTTGACCGTACATGAAAAGATACCTCCCGCTCGCCTTGGCGCTGGGGATTTTCCTGGTTCTCCTCGGGCAGTCGAGCCACCTCGGTAGCGGCGCGAGCCTGCGAGACTCTCTCGATCCGACCGTGGTGGCGGCCACCCCGGACGGTGCGCCGCAGACCGGGGCAGTCGTCCGCGGCGTGTCCGACGAGCCGGGCCTCGGTCCGCAGGGTTCGGCCGGCGTCGTGACGACGCCCGCTGAAGCCGTTCCGACCGGGTCGTCGTCCCCGGCGGCGCATTTCTCGACGCCGCCTTCCGTCGACGAGGCTCTGAACGAGGTCGTTCGGTCGTACTGCGTTCGCTGCCACAGCGATCGAAGGCTTCTCGGCAACATGTCGCTCGAGGAGTTCGACGTCGCGCGCCCCGAACTCGCCGGCGAGCTGGCTGAGAAGATGATCCACAAGCTCCGTGCCGGAATGATGCCCCCGCGGAGTGCGCGCCAGCCGAGCGAAGACACCCTGGTCCTGCTCGCCGACCAACTCGAGAACACCCTCGACGCGATCGCCCGCAGCAACCCCAACCCGGGACGTCGGACCTTCCAACGTCTGGTTCGCGCCGAGTACGAAGCTGCGGTGAACGAGCTCTTCGGACTCGATATCGACGCCTCCGCCTTCCTCCCCACCGAGACCCTCTCGGAGAACTTCGACAACATCGCCGACATGCAGTTGCTCTCGGCGACGCTGATGGAGGGCTATCTGAGGGCGGCGGCCTTCGTGGCCAGGGCGGCGGTCGGAGACCCGGACGCCACCCCGGCCTCGTCGGTCTACAAGGTGGCGAAAACCCTCTCCCAGGTCGGCCACGTCGAAGGCGCGCCGCTCGGCACCAGAGGCGGCACCTCGGTCGTGCACAACTTCCCCGCCGACGGCGACTACGTATTCGAGCTCGACCTGCATCCCGAGCCCACGGGCAATCTCTACGGCCTGACCGCCGGCGACGGCGAACAGCTCGAGGTCTCGATCAACGGCGAACGGGTCGCCCTCTTCGATCTCGATCGCTGGATGTCCGAAGCCGATCCCACCGGTCTGCGCCTGGAGACCCCGCCGATTCACGTGCGCGCCGGTCCCCATAGGGTGTCGGCGGCGTTCGTGCAGCGCTTCGAAGGGCCGGTCGTCGATCTTCTGACGCCGGTCGACTACACCCTCGCGGACTCGCAGATCGGCACCGCCTACGGCATCACCACCGTTCCGCACCTCCGCGACCTCACCATCTCCGGTCCTTTCCGGGTCACGGGCGTCTCGGAGACGCCGGCCCGCCGTCGCATCTTCACCTGTCGCCCCACCTCGCTGGAGGAGGAGCGTCCCTGCGCCGAACGCATAATCGGGAATCTGGCCCGTCGCGCCTACCGCAGACCTCTGGAAGACGGGGAGACGTCCGCTCTGATGGTCTTCTACGATCAGGGCCGGGAGGAAGGCGGTTTCGAGGTCGGCGTTCGCACCGCCCTCCAGGCGATTCTGGCTTCGCCCCACTTCACTTTCCGCATCGAAGAGGTGCCTGCGGGAGTGGCTCCCGGCGAAAAGTACCCGATCGCACCATACGACATCGCGTCCCGACTCTCGTTCTTCCTCTGGGGTTCGCCTCCCGACGACGTGCTCATCGACGCGGCCGCGAGAGGGAAGCTTTCGGAACCCGACGAACTCGAGGCGCAGGCTCGGCGCATGCTCTCCGACCCCAGGGCCGAAGCGCTGGCCACACGCTTCGCGGCTCAGTGGTTCCGGCTCCAGGACCTGGAGAAGATCCACCCCGACGCCCAGCTCTACCCGTACTACGATCACACCCTCGCCGAGGCGATGGAGCGCGAGACCGAGCTCCTCTTCCACCACATCGTGACCGAGGACCGGAGCATATTCGACGTGATCACGGCGGACTACACCTTCGTGAACGAGCGGCTCGCCGATCACTACGGCTTCCCCGATGTCGTCGGATCGCACTTCCGCCGGGTGCCGGTCGAAGACCCGAACCGACACGGCGTCACGGGTCACGGCTCGGTGCTCATGATGACCTCGCACGCGGACCGAACCTCGCCCGTCCTGCGTGGCAAGTGGGTGCTGGAGGTCCTCCTCGGGAGCCCGCCTCCGCCGCCTCCGCCCGACGTTCCCGCATTCGAGGAGACCGACGCCGCCACCGACGGTCAGGAGCTCTCCACCCGGCTGCGCATGGAGCAGCACCGCGCCAACCCGTCGTGCACGTCGTGCCACAACGTCATCGACCCCATCGGACTCGCCCTCGACAACTTCGACGTGACCGGAGCCTGGCGCATCAAGGAGCACGGAATGCCGATCGACGCGACCGGCATGCTCTACGACGGGACTCCCCTCGCCTCGCCCGTCGATCTGCGGAACGCGATCCTCGCTCGCCCTTCGGTCTACGTGCGCACCTTCACCCGCAACCTCATGGCCTATGCGCTCGGACGACGGGTCGAATACTTCGACATGCCTACCGTCCGGCAGATAGAGCGGGCCGCGAAAGCTAACGACCACCGGGTCACCGACTACATCATCGGCATCATCCGCAGTCCGGCGTTCAGGCTGGCCGTGGCCGAAGACCATACCGACGATCACGAAGACGAATACTGAACGAAGACCGGATCGGGACCCACGCATCCTCATTCTCGAAAATGACATGAAGCACCTCTCCAACATCCACATCCCGCGCCGCACCTTCCTGCGGGGCGTGGGAGCCTCGGTCGCCCTCCCCCTCCTCGACGCCATGGTGCCCGCCCGGGGCGCATGGGCCAGCTTGAGCGGCGAGCTCGGCAAGACCCGGTTCGTCGGCATCGAGATGGTGCACGGCGCTGCGGGCGTCAACGAGTGGGGGGCTACCCGGAACCTCTGGAATCCGGCCGCAACCGGTCGGAATTTCGATCTCGGCCCGACGAGCCTCCAGCCGCTCGAAGGTTTCAGGGACTACCTGACCGTCATCTCCAACACCGATGTGGAGAACGCCGAGGCGAAGACGCCGCGCGAGATCGGCGGCGACCACTTCCGCTCCAGCGCCGTCTTCCTGACACAGGAGCACCCGCGCCAGACCGAGGGCTCCGACGTTCAGGTGGGAACGTCGATGGACCAGCTCTACGCGCAGCGGCTCGGAGACCAGACCCCCATCCCGTCCATGCAGCTCTGTATCGAGAACGTCGATCAGGCGGGCGGATGCGCCTACGGCTACGCGTGCGTCTATACCGACACCATAAGCTGGGCGTCTCCCACCGAACCTCTGCCCATGATCCGCGACCCCCGCATCGCCTTCGACCAGCTCTTCGGCGCGGGCACCACCCCCGAGGACCGGGCTCTGCGCAGGCGGACGGATCGCAGCATCCTCGACTGGATCGCGACCGAGGCGACATCGCTCAAGAGGCAGCTCGGGCCAGAGGATCGGCGGCGCATCGACCGCTATCTCGACAACATTCGCGAGATCGAGGGGCGCATCCAGAGGATCGAGACCCGCAACCGGAGCGGCGAGACCCGGCAGTTGGCCGGAGCCCCCGCCGGCGTGCCCGACGACTTCGAGGAGCACGTCAAGCTGATGTTCGACATTCAGGTGCTCGCCTTCGAGTCGGACATGACCAGAGTCTTCACCTTCAAGATGGGGCGGGACGCCTCGGGACGCGTCTACCCGGGCAGCGGGATCGACGTCGGCTTCCACAACGCGTCGCACCACGGAGGGCAGCCCGAGCGGGTTACCCAGTTCGCCGAGATCAACAGGTACCACGTCTCGCTGCTGCCGTACTTCCTTCAGAAGCTCAAGGACACACCCGTCGGCGACTCGAACCTCCTCGAGCAGACCCTGATCGCCTACGGCTCGCCGATGGGCGACTCCAACCTCCACAACCACAAGCGCTGCCCGCTCTTCCTGATCGGCGGCGCCAACGGTCAGCTTCCGATGGGCGGAGCGCACCTGAAGGCGGCGGACGGCACCCCGATGGCCAACGTCATGCTTTCGATGCTGCACATGTTGGGAGCGGAAGACATCGACAGCTTCGGCAACAGCGACGGTCACTTCTCCTTCAGCGTCTGATCCGGGAGGGCAGCTCGTGAACAAGCGTCTTCACATCGTCATGGCGGCCGTGCTCACCATGACCGCAACAACCGCGTGGGTGGATTCCCCTGTCGCCGACGCCGCCTCCAAGGGAGATCTCTCCGAGGTCAGGGAACTGCTTCGCCGGGGAGCGGACGTCAACGCCGCGCAGGGAGACGGGATGACCGCGCTCCACTGGGCCTC
>LXNJ01001482.1_pt1 | contig 13786 bp, 11 predicted proteins | sample 809081 | NCBI WGS metagenome assembly LXNJ01 (sample SAMN04870510, study PRJNA318959) | sponge metagenome | biome: sponge; feature: marine sponge reef; material: water | host: Petrosia ficiformis | place: Greece: Milos, Mediterranean Sea | collected 2013-05-29 | depth 5-7 m
AGTCTCTTGATTTTCCGGGTCGTTGATCAAGGCTTGGCGTCGACTTTCGACGAATCAGGCCAAGCATGTCCGCATCGCCCGCCGCCGCGCGGTCGCCGCACGTCGTGTTCGAGGTGGACCTGACCACCGACATCCGCGACCGCAAGCTCGACGTTTACGGTCCGGACAACGACCCGTTCCTCGGTGCCGAGCGCAGCATCAGCCGACTTGCAGGCTGGCGAGAGGTCGTGAGGAGGGCCGCCGCGAGGGGCTCCGTGCAGGAACGGCTATCCATGATCGAGCGCTTGCTCGCCGCGCGAAAGATCCGCGTGGACGCGGGGTTGAACGATGTGGCGGACCGGATCGCCGCCATGCCACACGACGCGGTGCTTGAGGCGGCCCTTGAATGTGCCGATCTTGCCGACTTCCTGCGTCGGCTCGGCCTTGGGAGGCGCACGCCGGCGTCCGGTTGACCCGCTTCGGCGTGTCGCGCACAGTTGTCCGCTGCTCATGTGAGGGGAGAACACCTGTGCCGCCACTGTCGCGCTTTCGCATCGTGGAACTGGGCATCGGTCCGGTTTCCGGCCTGGCCACCACGGTCCTCGCGGATTTCGGCGCCGACGTGATCAAGGTCGTGCCGCCGGATGGGGACCCGTTCGCGGCCATGGGTTCCTGGCCGCTGTGGACGCGCGGGAAACGCATCGTGCGCGCCGACTTGCGGGATCCGGGCGCGGCGGACAGGTTGCGGTCGTTGATCGCGGAATCGGCTGACGCTGTCTTGACGACCCTCAACCCCGAGCAGCGCAAGCGGCTTCGGCTCGACCCCGCCTCGCTCGGCCGGGACGACTTGGTTCTCGGCGTCGTGTCGGGTTTCGGCGAAGAAGGGCCGTACGCGAACTACCCCGGGTACGAGCCGGTCGTGGCTGCCAAGTCGGGACGCATGCTGAGCTTCGCGGGTGTCGCCGACCGCGACGGACCCAACTACTCGGCCCTGCAGGTCGGGACGCACGCCACGGCGCAGAGCGCGGCCGCGGCCTTGCTGGCGGCGTTGCTCGGCCGGGAGGCAACCGGCGCCGGCTCTACCTTCGAGACCTCGCTCCTGCGCGGCATGATGCCGTACGAGATGGGGATCATGGCCATGTCGCAGTTGTGGGACAAAGGCATCCTCGAACGCCCAAAGGCGACGCGGGACCGCACCAAGTCCATGCCGACGTTCAACTACCATCCGGTGCGTACGAAGGATGGGCAGTGGCTGCAACTCGGCAACCTGTTGCCGCACCTGCTCGCCAATTTCTTCCGCGCCGCCGGGCTTGCGGACGCCCTGAAGGAGCCGCAGTACAAGGGCGATCCGCTGCGTTGGCCGCCCGAAGTCCGCGAGGCGTTTCGCGAACGCCTCTTCGAGCACATGCAGACCAAGACGCTCGCCGAATGGACGGACATCTTCGTCGCCGACGGCGGGGTCGTCTCCCACGCCTACCAGACAACGCAGGACGCTCTCGCCGACCCGGATGTCGTGGCCAACGGCCACATGGTCGAGCGGCACGGCATGAAGCAACTCGGCCTGGTCGCGAACTTGACCGAGTCCCCAGGCGAAGTTGGCGGGCCGGCAGCCCAGACGTCCTTCGATGCCATCGAAGCGCGACCGTTGGCCGCGCGTGCCGCCAGCTCGGACAAACCGCGCAAACCCCTGGCGGGGGTCACCGTGGTCGAAAGCGCGACCATCATCGCCGCCCCGTTGGGCGCGTCGGTCCTCGCCGATCTCGGTGCCCGGGTGATCAAACTCGAACCGATCACGGGCGATCCGTTCCGCAGCATGTTCCACGGCTTCGGCGCGTCGAAATGCAACGCCGGCAAGGAGAGCATCTGCCTGGACCTGAAGTCCGTCGAAGGTCAGCAGATCGCGCAGGCGTTGGCGGCGAAGGCCGACATCTGGATCCACAACTACCGGATGGGCGTTCCGGAGAAACTCGGCATCGGCTATGCGGATCTCAGCGCCGTGAACCCCGACCTGGTCTACGTCTCCGCCAACGGCTACGGGCCGAGTGGCCCCGGCGCCAAGCGACCGTCGACGCACCCGATCCCCGGGGCGGCGTTGGGCGGCGTCGTGTGGCAGCTCGGCGGCCTGCCCCCGGCCGACGTTGCGCTCGACATGGAGGGCCTGCGCGAGACGGCCCGCAAGCTGCTCCGCGCCAACGAGGTCAACCCGGATCCGAACACGTCGATGGTCGTCGCGACGACGGCGCTCCTTGGCCTCGCGGCGCGCAAGGCGCACGGCAAGGGTCAGAAGATCTTCGTCGACATGTTCGGAGCCAACGCGTACGCGAATTGGGACGATTTCCTGACCTACGAGGGCAAGCCCGAGCGGCCTGCGGTCGATGCGGACGGGTTCGGCGTGTCGCCTCTGCAGCGGCTCTACCGGTGCGCCGGCGGCTGGGTCTTCCTGATGATCGTCAACGACCGCGAGTGGGCGACATTCGCCGAAGAGCTGTCACTCGACGTGGCGCGGGACGATCCCGATCTCGCCGATGTCCTCGGGCGTGTGTTCGCGGCTGGCGCCGCCGACGATTTCGAGGCGCGGTTGGCACCGAAGGGCGTCGGCTGTGTTCGCGCGGATGGCTCGGCGCCGCCGGACTTCTTCCTGGCCGACGAGCACTGCGGCATCGAGGAACTGCACACGCCGGCCGTTCACCCCGACTGGGGCGACTACCTGCGCAACGGTCCCATGGCGCGGTTCTCGAAAGGGGATCGCTACGGCGGTGCCAGTGCGATGGGCGACTCGACGTTGGCCCTGCTCGACGAGCTGGGTTACTCCGCGGAGGAGTCCGCGGCGCTGGTCGATAGCCGCAAGGTGTACGCGCGCGACGCCGCGTGACGGCCAGCGGGGCTACGCCGCCTCTCGGGGTCTGATTACGTAAGCGATGAGCCTTGTGCCAGTCCGACTTGCGATCACGGGTCTCCGCGCATCTTTGCGGGGCATCGGGGCCGGCACCGTCCTGCTCGCCGGATGCACTCCGGGGTTGCCGCCAGCGACCGAGGAGGACGTGCTCGCCGCCTTGGCGACGGACCTCCTGTTGCCGATGGGCGATGTCCGCGTGGCCGGGTGGCCAAGCGACTGCAGGACCGACGGCGTGACCGATGCCCCCGTCGCAGCCGGTCTGTTTGCGGCATTCGTGAGCGCCAACGCGGAGGGCGCGCCGGTGACCTTGGCGTTCGGTGCCCGGGCGGCGCGTCTACGCGTTGACGCCAGTGGCCTGCATCCAAGGCAGTTGAGTGCGATCAGCGGCGAACCGGTCGTCGCGGTTTCGCACATGGGAATAGTGGACGACTCGGCTCTGGCCTGTGTGGAGGTTTTCGGTGTCCAGGAGCGGGCCTTCCTCGTGCTTCTCAACCGTGATCCCTCGGGGAACTTCTCGGTGCAAAGCGAGCTTGAGGTCTACGCTGATTTACCCCCCGAGGAACTGCCGGACGGGGAACCGTACCGGTGATGGAACGGATGCGGTCGTTTGCGCTCATGCTCGTGGTGATCGCCGCCCCGGCGTGCGAGCGCGGGGCCGAAGTCGCGGCCCCGCAATCAATCGCGGAGCCGGAGCAGTCCACGGGGGACTGGCCCGCGATCGCCGAACGCGGCACGATCCGCTTAGCGCGACGTTCCTGGACGGGGTTCGAGACGCTGCCTTCGCAGGGCCTGTCGACCGAGCAATACCGGCGCCTTGCCGAGGGCTTTGCCGCCCGACACGGCCTGGCCGTGGACTGGGTGATCGCCGCGGACATGGCCGAGATCTTCGCGGTCCTCGACGAGGGACGGGCCGACATCGCCGTGCACAACATCACGGTGCTGCCTTCTCGTGCCGAACGCGTTGCCTTCTCCGTGCCGCTCACGCGCTCCCGCGAATGGGTGATCGGTCGGCGGGAGGACGGCGCCTTCGGTGTCGCAGCCGGCACGGCGTACGTGGAGTCCCTGGCGGCCCACTATCCGGATGCGCGTCGGGTGCCGGTACCGGACGACGCCGATCCGTTGACGTTCGGCACCCTGATCGAGACGGGCGAGATCGACGCGACGATCATGGACGAGGCGGCGGCGCGCGTCGTGGTTCGGACCAGCCCCGGCGTGGCTAAGCTGCGCGAATTGCCCGAGGTACACGAACATGCCTGGGCGGTGCGCAAAGCCAACCCGTTGCTCAAGGACGCCCTGGACCAGTACCTGCGAGAGCGGCACAGCGTCGAGGAGCCGGTCACGGCGTACCGGGACTGGCCCGCGATCCTGACCGCCAAGCGGCTGCGCATGCTGACTGTGAACGCACCGACCACGTACTACCTGTGGCGCGGCGAACTGCTTGGCTACGAGTACGAACTGGTGCGGCTGTTCGCCGAGGCGCACGACCTGGAGCTGGAAGTGATCGTCGCCCGCGATACCAACGCCCTGATCGACGGCCTGCTCGCGGGGCGTGGGGACTTGATCGCGGCCGGTTTGACCCCGACACCGACGCGCGTGGCACGCGGTCTCGAGTTCTCGCGCCCGTACCTGACAACTCGGGAGACCTTCGTGACCGCAGCGTCTCCGATCACGGATCTGAACGGCCTGGCTGGACGCCGTGTCGTCGTGAATCCGGCAACGAGCCACGCCGCCACGTTGCAGGCGTTGGTGGTCCCGCAGCCGTTCACCATCGACCACGTCGAGAAGTCCACGGCGACGATCCTGGCCGGCGTCGCGGACGGCACCTACGACGCGACGCTGGTCGACGGTCGGCAGGCCGAACTGGCGGCCGCCTTCGACGAGGGGCTGACCCTCGGCCTCGCCCTGGAACCCGCGGAGGGCCTGGCCTGGGCGGTGCGGCAGGGAAGCGACGAACTGCGCCGGGTACTCGATGCGTTCATCGACGAGAACTACCGCGGCTATGCCTTCAATGTCCTGCGCAACAAGTATTTCGTCAACAAGCGGCGCATGAGCCGGCAGCGCGAGCACCGCGTGACCTCAGACGTGCTGTCCCCGTACGACGACATCGTGCGGCCCTTGGCGCAGTCGGCCGGCTTCGACTGGAGGCTGGTCGTCGCGCAGATGTACCAGGAGAGCGGCTTCGACCCGCGCCAGGTGAGCTTCGCCGGGGCGCGCGGCTTGATGCAGGTGCTCCCGTCGACGGCCGAGGAAATGGGCATCGATCCGGGTCGCCTGGGGGAACCCGAACCGGGCATCACCGCGGGCGTGAAGTATCTCGCGTGGACCCGCGAGCGTTTCCCGAACCTGCCGGTCGGCGAACAACTCTGGTTCGCGCTCGCGGCCTACAACGCAGGACCCGGCCATGTCCGCGACGGGCGACGCTTGGCGGCCAGGTTGGGCCTCGACGGCTCGTTGTGGTTCGACAACGTCGAAGCGGCGATGCTGAAACTCGCCGAACCGGAATACGCCAGCACGGCCGCCCACGGCTACGTGCGGGGCACGGAAGTCGTCCAGTACGTCGGCGACATCCGCGACCGGTTCGGCGCCTACGTGGAGTACTTCCGGGCGCTCGACGCTGACCCTTAGGCTCTGCGGTATACGCGGCGTGGGTCTTGCGGACCCGTGCCGATGGCGACTAGCTGGCCTTGATCGACGAGCCTTGACAGCCGCGTCCGGGTCGCGCGCGTAGATCGGCCGATGGCACTGGCGATCTCACGCGTGGTGCGATCGCCACCGTCTAGGAGATTGAGAATGGCTTGATCCATTGGATCGGCCGTTGCCGCGTCTACCGGTTCCGTCGACAGAGTGACGCGCAACCGAGTACCGATTTCCTCCCAAATCGGCACCGGTACGCCAGCTTGTTGGCAAGAGGCGATCATCCGTTGGGCGCCGCTTCCCCAGTGCTCGATCAGTCGGAGTTCGTGGAAGACGCGGCCGATGGCGCGGTTGCGGAGTTTCGAGACGCCGCGTGGAAGGTCTTCGATGGTCAGGCCGAACGGCAACAGCCCGGGGTTTTCGATCTCCAGTCTGTCGTCGAACACATTGATGCGAATCGGCGCGCCGCGCTGAGAGTAGTCGGCGTGCGTGACGGCGTTGATGACCGCTTCGCGAACGGCTAGGGGCGGCACGGCTCGCCGTATGCGGTGTCGAACGGGGCCAACGTCGAGGCCGCGTTCGGTGTGGCGCTCGACAAAGGCAATCGCGGCCGGGATCGCTTCGGCCAGCGGCATCGTGAGTTGGGCGTGATCGGCGATTCGGGACCTGTCCAAGCCGTCGAAGCGACCCGCTTGGATCCAGGCATCGGGGAAGTGGGCAAGGCGATCTTGGCCGTACAGCAGGACGCCGCCAACCGTAGCGACCTTGCGCCCTTGGTGCATGGTGCAAAGGCCCAGGATGTCGAGGTCGTTCTTGTTGAGCGTCCTGAACTCGGCGAAAGACTCGGAAGCAGCTCGGAAGTCCAACGCTTCCGAGTCCACGTCCGGCCACGGTCGCTCGTCAAATGACTCGCCACGCACAAACCGCCGCATTTCCTCGATCAAGTGGCCATCAGCTCGACGATTGGTGGAACCGACCCGGACGTACGTGCCCGACTCCAATAGCGGCCCCACGTGGTGTGGGCGACTTGCGCTCGGGTGAACACGTACGGCGAGCACATGGGTGTCGCGGTAGCACAGCACTTCGATCTCGGGAACTAGGCGTGGCGAGATGGAGTCGCTGATGAGATTGGCCGCGCGTTCCGCAAGGTCCAACGGATTACCGACGCCGACGATGTGCTGCGTCCGGTCTTCGACACCGATGACGATCGTCCCCCCGGCCGTGTTGGCAAAGGCCGTGACGGTGCGCAGGAAGCCGGCGGGCGAAGACAGATCGCGCTTGAACTCGGTGGTCTTGCCCTCGGGCCGCGCGAGAACGGCGAGTAGATCCATAACTCGGAAGCGCTAGGACGCGCACCGTCTTCCGAGTATCTTTCCGAGTTGGTAACTAGGCGCGTCGCCTAGCGGCGACGCGATCGAGAACGCTGGCGCGTTCTCCCACCGGCGTCAGAACATGCAACCCGTCATTAAACATCCGGCGCTCTCAAGGCATCTAGGCGCGTCGCTGGCCGCGATTGAGGCCCCGGAACAGGCGTCCCGCCGTGGCGCCCGTGTGCTCGTTGTTCTCGAGGAACACCTCGCCGTTGACGATCGTGTTCCTGATGCCGCGGGCGACCTGCTTGAGCCGCTTGGCGCCGGCGGGCAGGTCGTGCACCACCTCGGGCATCTCCGGGCCGACGGTGTCGGGGTCGAAGACCACGAGATCGGCGTTCAAGCCCTCGCGCACGAGGCCGCGGTCGTGCATGCCCCACTGCGTCGCCGTGTTGTAGGTGAGTTGGCGTACGGCGTCCTCCAGCGTCAGGGCTTCCTTCTCGCGCACCCAGTGGCCGAGCAGGTGGGTCTGCAGGGAACTGTCCATGATCTGGGAGACGTGGGCGCCGGAGTCGGAGAAGGTGACCACGGACCGGGGATGGCGGATGAGTTCGAGGACGTCGTCCTGGTTCTCGTTGGCGGCGGGTTGGCGGAAGAACTGGTTGAAGTCCTTCTGCAAGCCCAGCTCGATCATGAGATCGACCGGATCCATGCCGCGCTCCGCCGCGACATCGCGCAGCAGTCGGTCTTCGCCGGAGACGTCGTCCATGATGTAGAAGTGGTCGTAGTCCGGCGGACGTGCCTCGACACCGACGATCTTGCCGCCGGGCGCTAAGCCCCTGGCCGCCTCGACGAGCTTGGCGCGCAGATCCGGATCGCGCAGCTTGGTCTTCTGTTCGTCGATCGGCAAGGCGCGGATGTCCCGCCAGGTGTCCCAGCGGTCGAACGGCAACTGCGTCTTGAACGACAGCAGCATGTTGAGCGGCCGTGAGTGGACTTGGACGAACATGCGTCCACCCGCCGCGCAGGTTTCATCGACCAGGTCCACGAATCCGCGCCAATAGTCCGGCGCATGACGGGAGCTGAACATGCCCCAGGTTTGCGGTACCCCGGATTCGACGGCGAGGTCGCGCAGCCGGTCGAAGTACTCGCGCAGCCGGTCGGGGCGTCGGCCGACCTGTTCGTGGGCGATCTCGAAGATGCCGCGGCCGGTTTCGCCGACGGCGTTCACGATGGCGCGGACTTCGTCCCAGTCGGCCGCGCGGCTTGCCACGGGCCGGTCGTCGGCGGTGACGTGGTTGACCGTGCGCGACGTGGAAAAACCGATGGCGCCGGCCGCGACCGCTTCCTTGGCAAGCCGGCACATCGTGCCCAGTTCGTCCTGCGTTGGCGGCTCCGTGAATGCGCGCTCGCCCATGACGTAGGTGCGCAGCGCCGAGTGCCCGATGTAGCCGGCATAGTTGATGCCCTTGGGCAGTGCGTCGATGGTGTCCAGGAACTCCGGGAACGTCTCCCACGTCCAGTCGATGCCCGCGAGCATGGCGTCGCGCGAGATGTCCTCGGCGCGTTCCAGGTTGCGGAACACCAGGTCGGCCTCCTCGGCCCGGCACGGCGCGATGGTGAATCCGCAGTTGCCCATCACGACGCTGGTGACGCCGTGGTAGCACGAGCACGACCCGAGGCGGTCCCAGAAAATCTGGGCGTCCATGTGCGTATGGCCGTCGACGAAGCCGGGCGCCACGACGTGGCCTTCGGCGTCGACGGTGCGCTTGGCGCGGTCGCGAATGCGCCCGATGGCGGCGATTCGACCGTCCTTGACAGCGACGTCGGCGACGTAGCGCGGTGCGCCCGAGCCGTCGATCACCGTGCCGTTGGCAACCACCAGGTCGTAGGCCATGACCACCCACCGTTCAACGCGAAGCAAGGGCGCGAGTATAACGTCCGGGCTTAGTCGCGTTACGATGGGACGGTTTTCGCGGGAAGCGCATTGATGATCAAGACCATCGCCGTGATCGAAGGCGACGACGCCGCCCCGGAGGCCATGCGACCGGTCGTCGAACTCCTCGACTCGCTGAACATGGGCCTCCGTTGGACCTACCCGGACGTGGGGGAGGTGGCGGAAGAGCGAACCGGCTCGGCGTTCCCGGCTGCGGCGAAAGCCATGATCGACCGCGCGGACAGTACCTTCTTCGGCTCGACCAGCGGCAAGACGGGCGCTGCGCTCAACTACCTGCGCTGGGGTAAAGAGACGTACGCCAACGTTCGCCCCTGCCGGTACCTGCCTGGCTGTGCGAGTCCCCTGGCGAAGCCGGATGGCATCGACTTCGTGATCGTGCGCGAGAACCTGGAGGATCTCTACGTGGGCGTCGAGGGACCGCTCGAAGACCTGGCACCTTTGAATCTCATGGGTCGGACAATCAGGAAGCCCGTTCACGAGGTGGGCGAGGGGCGTTTCGCGATCAAGGCGATCACCCGCGAGGGCACGGAACGCGTCGTCCGCTTCGCCTTTGAACTGGCCCGCAGACGCAACGGCAAGCGCAAGCTGACGTGCGCCACCAAGCACAACATGCTGCGCGGCACCGATGGCTTCTTCCTCGAGGTGGCGGGCGATCTCGCGGCGGACTACCCGGACGTCGCGTTCGAGTCCTTCATCATCGACGACTTCGCCTGCCGGATGATCCGCGAGCCGCAGAAGTACGACGTGGTCGTGATGCCGAACCAGTACGGGGACATCCTGTCGGATGCGGCCGGCGGTTTGGTCGGCAGCCTGGGACTGGCCGCGAGCGGCTGCTTCGGCGACGACTACGCCTACTTCGAACCGGCGCATGGAACGGCACCGGACATCGCCGGCCAGAACATCATCAACCCCACCGCGGCCATGCTCTCCGCCACCATGATGCTCGAGTACCTCGGCTTCGAGGCACAGGCGAGCCAGATCGAGAACGCCGTGGCGCGGGTCTATGCCGAGGGTGTGGCGCTGACGCCGGACCAAGGCGGCGAGGCGAGCACGACGGCGTTCTGCGCCGCGGTCGCCCGGGCGCTCTGACCCGCCGAGGATGTGCGAGAGGTCCGTGGCTCAACCTCATTGGGAAGTCCACGACGGCACGGGGCCGTACCTGCTCTTGATCCACGGCTTCCTGTCGAGTGGCGCCCAGTGGCTGCCCAACATCGAGGCGCTGGGCGCGGTGTGCCGGCCGGTTACGCTCGAACTCTATGGCCACGGCCGGTCACCTTCGCCTGCGGCCTTGGGCCCTTACAAGACGCCCCGGTACGCTGAAGCGATCGACGACATCCGGGTCCAACTGGGGGTCGATTCGTGGTTCGTGTGCGGCTATTCGCTCGGTGCGGCGGTCAGCATCCGCTACGCGCTCGACTACCCGCACCGCGTGCGCGGCCACATCTTCACAAACTCCGCGTCGGCGTTCGCCGAGCGCCGCATGGGCGATGCGTGGCGTGCCAACGCCCGGGAGTCGGCGATGCGGATCCGCGCGGGCGGCAAGGCCGCGGTGGAGCGCATCGGTGTGCACCCGAAGCGTGCCAAACGGCTGCCCCGCGACGTCTACGAGGCGCTCCTTGCCGATGCCGAGCGGATCGATCCGGAAGGGATCGCCAACGCCATGGAGTCCATGATGCCGACCACGTCGGTACGCGACGAACTCCGGCACAACCAGAAGCCGGCGCTCTTGGTCTGCGGTCGCTTCGAGAAGCGCTTCGCGCCTCACCGGGCCCACGCGGAGACGGTCATGCCACACCTCGAGGTGGTCGACGTCGACAGCGGCCACGCCGTCAACATGGCCGCGGCGGACGCGTTCAACGCCCACGTAGCGGCGTTCATCGCCGCGCACTAGGGACCGATGGCGCACATCGTCGATACGCTGATCGAAGAGCGCGCCGTCCGGTTGATGCGCCATCCCGCGCTGTGGCAACGCTTGAAGCGTGGCCTCTACCCGCTCCTCCTCTACGACACGGCGCGAACCATGGTGGATCTCGTCGCGCCGATGTCGGCGGAGCAGGTCTTCGACTATCTCCTGGAGACGCTCGCGATGGACATTTCCGTCACGGGTCTCGACAACGTCCCCCGCGAAGGCCTCGTCTTCGTGACGCCCAACCATCCGGCCGGGATCGCCGACGGGATCGCGGTCTACGGGGCGCTGCGCCGCGTGCGGTCCGACATCACCTTCTTCGCGAACCGCGACGCCATTCGCATTTGTCCCGCCCTTGCCGAGGTCATCGTCCCCGTGGAGTGGCGCGAGGAGGAACGCACCCGCGCCAAGGCCCGGGAGACTCTGCGCGCGGCGAACCGCGCCTTCCGGGACAGGCGGTTGATCGTGGTGTTTCCGTCCGGGCGGCTGGCCCGACCGACACCGGTCGGCCTATGGGAGCGACCCTGGCAGGTGACGGCCTTCGCATTGGCGCAGAAGCACGGTGCGCCGATCGTGCCGATGCACATCCGGGGGCACAACTCGCTTCTGTACTACTGCTTCTGGTTCCTCAACCGCGAGCTCAAGGACATGACCTTGTTCCGCGAGGTCGTGAACAAGCGCGGGCGCAGCTACCGGATCGACATCGGCGAGTTGTTCGAGCCGCGCACCGATCCGGACGAACTCGCCCCGGCGCTACGTCGTTTCGTGGTGCGCGACATGCGACGCGGCGCGCGTCGGTTCGAGGCGGGGTAGGTCGGTGGGCGAATCGATCAACCGGCCGCAACCCAGGGGAACACCGTTTCGGTTTCGGTCTTCCCGCAGCTCGCGATCACCTCGAGGGCCGAATCGGACTCGCGCACGCTGACGCTCCGCGTGCCTGCGGCGGTCTCGAAGGTCACCCGGTCGCCATCGATTCCGCACAACTTGCGCGCGCCGTCGATGAGCGTCTCGGCCACTTGCGCGGCCGGGGGCAAGGCGGCACGCCCGCGCAGATGCGGCACCGCCAGTTCGCCGGCTTCGACGGTCGCGAAGAACGCGTCGACGTCGTCGGCGAAGACGCGGCCGTAGAGCGCGCCTTGCGGCAACGCCAGGACGTTCGGCGCGAACCGGTGGCCGCCGACATGGGTGGTCTGCCAGACACGTCCACCGGCGAGTTCGCGCAGCCGCGCGTAGACCGGTAGCCCGTAGCGCGCGCAGCACAGGTCGCGCTGGCCGTTGGTGCACACGAAGTACTGCGGCGCGTCGATGCGCGCGAATCCGCCGTCGAGGTCGGACAGATCGAGTGTCGCGATCGTGGGGTAGGCGCCTCGGAAGTGGCGCAGATCCCCGTCTGCGCCCACGAACAGGGAGACCTCGGTCGTGTCGAGCTCCGGGCGGCGGATGAACTGCGGACGCGCCGTCCGGCCTTTGGCGGCGTAGTCGGCGACGGTCCGCTCGAGCCAGGCCTTCATGGGCGCGGCAAGGTCGTTGTCGTCCGTTGCCTTGGCCCGCCAGACCGGCTTGTATTCGAGCATCAGCCAGACGTCGACTTGGCCGGCCGTGCCGAGTAGGGGCTCGCCGGATGCAAGGCAGAGGTCTGAGCAGTAGACGCGCTCGGGCATGGTTGGCCTCCCCGTGGCAACCGGGCGATTGTACCGGTCGCATCGCCGACGCGGCGATTGGCTTAGACTTCGGCGCTGATGACACTGTGAGGAACTTTCATGGCCTATGATGACCTTGTGCTCCAAGAGCGCCGCGGCAACAAGGACGGCATCTTGTGGCTGACGCTCAACCGTCCGAACAAGCTCAACGCGCTGACCTTTCCGCTGCTGAAGCAACTGCGCGAGATATTCGTCGATGCGCGTTTCGACCGGACGGTGCGCTGCGTCGTGATCACGGGTGCCGGTCGCGGCTTCTGTGCCGGCATGGACATGGGCGGTGCGGCGAACCCGGACCGGGAGCCACCACCCACGGACGGACCGGACCCCGAAGGCTATCGCCTCAACTTCCGTCACGAAACCGAGACCTACATCGCCTTCCGGCGCCTCGAAGTGCCGGTGATCGCGATGATCAACGGGCCATGCGTCGGCGCCGGCTTCGACCTGGCGAGCCACTGCGACCTGGCCGTCGGCTCGACATTGGCGCGCTTCCAGGTGGCCTACGTCAAGCGCGGCGTGTATGCCGACTTGGGCGGCTTCTGGTCGTTGCCGAAGATCCTCGGCTGGCGCAAGGCCATGGAGCTGATGATGACCGGGCGCTTCATGAGCGCCGAGGAGGCGCACGAGTCCGGGCTCACGAACTACCTCGTCGAGCCCGACGAACTCGAAGACAAGACGATGGAGCTTGCGCTGGCGGTCGAGGCGGGACCGCCGATCGCCCAGAAACTCGGCAAGATGCTCGCGCTGCGCACGGCCCACCTCGACTTCGACAGTGCCATGCAGTGGTCGGAGTCGGCGATTCCCGTGGTCGGCTTGTCGCGCGACTCGGTTGAAGGCATGCGCGCCTTCGTCGATCGCCGGGAGACGGACTTCCAGGGCTTTTGAGATCAGTCCAGGCTGAACAGGCGCACGGCGTTCTCGCCGAGGACCCGTCGCGTCTGCTCGGCGTCGAGCCCGGCGACCGACTCCCGGATCAGTTCGGCGGCGTCGAGGCGCGAGTCCACGTGCGGGTAGTCGCTGCCCCATAGGATGTTGTCCTCGCCAACGAGTTCGAGCATGGCGCCGATACTGCGCTCCTCGGGTTCGGCGACGAAGTAGCAGTTGTCGCGGATGTACTCGCTCGGCTTGCGCTTGATCGGGACCATGGTCTTGAAGAAGTGGTGCTTCTCGTCGAGCCGGTCCATCAAGTAGGCGGCGTAGCCGCAACCGGCTTCGACGCTAACGACCTTGAGCTTGGGGAAGCGTTCGAAGACAAGGTCGAGGACGAGGCTCGCCATCGCGGGAATGAGCTGCCCGGTCGCGCCGAGGCCGAAGCCGAAGACCGGCCCGGCGCCGGTTCTATGCCACGCAGAGAACGGGATGGCAGCGCCTTCGAAACGTACGATCACGTGCAGGCAGCCGGGTACG
>LXNJ01001483.1_pt1 | contig 13786 bp, 12 predicted proteins | sample 809081 | NCBI WGS metagenome assembly LXNJ01 (sample SAMN04870510, study PRJNA318959) | sponge metagenome | biome: sponge; feature: marine sponge reef; material: water | host: Petrosia ficiformis | place: Greece: Milos, Mediterranean Sea | collected 2013-05-29 | depth 5-7 m
GAGCGCCGGCCTCTGGCCGGCATCGCTCCGCGCCAGCGGAGCGAAACCGCATATCGCTGCTCCTCCCGGATGGCGCCTGCACTCGGCATGCCCTCCTTCCTTGTTGGCAACGTGCGTTTTCGCTTCGCTTCGCTCCGCGATGCCGGCTGGAAGCCGGCGCTCCGAGGAGACAGCCCTGACGGCTCAGACACCGGTTCAACGGGGGCTTCAGGTACGAGAAATACGGACTAGAGTTGCCGCCATGACGCGCCTGCCGCGAGCCCGCCGCCCAGCGCTTCCGCTCGGGTTCGCGGCCGCCGCGCTCGCGCTGGCCGCGCTGGCTCCCGCGCAGGACGATTGGCCCGGCTTCCGGGGCGCGAACCGGGACGGCCGGGTCCACGGCTGGCCCGCGGCGATGCACGATCCGCACCGGTGGCCGGAGGCGCTGGAACAGCGGTGGCGGATACCGGTCGGCCTCGGTCACGCGAGCCCGGTGGTCCAGGGAGACACCGTCTTCGTCTTTTCCCGCGAGGGCGACGAAGAGGTGCTGCGGGCGCTCCGCGCCACAGACGGCGAGGAGACGTGGCGCTCGGCCTATCCGGCGCCGTACACCATGAACCGCTCCGCCCTGGGTCACGGCCCGGGACCGAAGGGCACCCCGGAACTCGCCGCCGGCCGGATCTTCACGCTGGGGATCTCCGGGATCCTCTCCGCCTGGAACGCGGACGGCGGGGAGCTGCTCTGGCGCCGCCTCCCGGCCCCCCGCTTCTCCGGCAACGAATCGCCGCTCTACGGGGCCGGCAGTTCCCCCGGGGCGATTGCGGATGGCGAGCGGGTCCTCGTCCACCTCGGAGGACCGGACGACGGGACGTTTGCCGCGTTCGACGCCGCGACCGGCGAAACCCGGTGGGAACTGCCGGGGGACGGCCCCGCGTACGTGTCCCCGATCCTGTTGGAGATCGCCGGGACGGCGGTGATCCCGACCATGACCGAGGAACGCATCGTCCTCGTCGCGCCCGCCGGCGGCCGCGTCCTCTGGGAGATGGCGTTCACCACGCCCTACGACCAGAACATCGTCAACCCGCTGGTTCTCCCCGGGGGCGAAGTGGTGATCTTCGCCGGCCTGGGCAACCCGACCTTCGCCGTGCGTTTCGCGGGCGCCCCGGACGGCACGCTCGCGGGCGAGACGGTCTGGGAGGCGCAGGACAGCCCGTTCTACATGAGCAACCCGGTGCTCGCCGGCGATCGGCTCGTCGGGTTCTCCGAACGGAACAGCGGGCAGTTCGTCGCCCTGGACATCCGGACGGGCGAGGACCTCTGGCGCTCCCCGCCGCGCCTGGGAGAAAACGCCGCGCTGCTCGTGGCCGGAAACACGATCCTGGCGCTCACCGACGAGGCGGAGCTCCTCGTCCTGGATGCTCGCGCTGCGACGTTCGATCCGCTCCGCCGCTACGAGATCGCCCCCAGCCCCACCTGGGCGCATCCCGTCCCCCTCGGCGACGGCCTCCTCGTCAAGGACGAAAGGCATCTAGCCCTCTGGGTTTTCCGTCGCTGAGGCGCCATTCTCCGCCTGTTGCGAGGCGACATCGACCGCCGGTTCGCCCTTTGCCGCGCCCCGCGGTCCCGCGTAGGATTCCCACGATGCTGCCGCCCAGTCAGTTGACGGTGGACGTTTCGTCATGAGCACCACCACCGCCGGAACGGGCCAGAACCTCCTCCCGTTCGCACGCCTGGAGCAGTCCCGTCCAACGGTCAACGGCAGGCCAGTCCAGGCGTTGGTCCCGCAGGACTTTCTCGGCCCACTGAACGCGTACGAGGCCCGAAACGCACCCAAGGCCATCTACGCGGTCGGAGACACCTCGCTCTTGCAGGCCGGACGACGGGTTTCCGTCGTCGGTTCTCGGAAAGCGGCGCCAGTCGATCTGGATCGGGCGCGCGATCTGGTGCGGGAACTCGTATCCCACTGCGTCACCGTCGTGAGCGGACTCGCCGCCGGGATCGACACGATCGCGCACGAAACAGCGCTGGAAATGGATGGCGCGACCATCGCGGTCCTCGGCACGCCTCTGGACCAGGCGTATCCGAAGTCGAACACGGAACTCCAGCAGCGGATCATCGCGTCCAATCTGGCGATCTCGCAGTATCCCTTCGGTTCGGCGGTGCGGCGGGAGAACTTCGTGCTTCGCAATCGAACCATGGCCCTGATCTGCGATGCAACGATTGTCGTCACGGCATCGGACTCGAGTGGTACCCAGCACCAGGGCTGGGAGGCAATCCGCCTGGGGCGTCCTCTGTTTTTCCTCGAATCCCTGTTGGAGGAGAACGTCTCCTGGATCAGCGAACAGATGAGATACGGCGGAGAACCGCTCGGGGACGAGAACCTGGACCTGTTCTTCGAGCACCTACCCGAACGCGGAGCAGTCGACGAGTTTGCTTTCTGAAATCGAGTGCCTTACCTGCTTCGTCTATTCGCCCCGGGATCGGTCGAGGCGGGGCATCCGAGCTCGAAGCGCAGTTCATCATCTCAAGCGGGGCGATGACGCGATCATTTCGTCCGTCGGCAACTACCTCGCGGCAAACCAAGACAGCCTGAGCCTGGGGGCGGTTCTCGGGCCCGACGTAACGCTCGTTCCGGTACCCGGAAGCAAGCCGCTCCGTCCGCAGGATTCTCTGTGGCCCGCGAGGAGTCTTGTCGCGAGCTTGGTCGCGTCGGGCCTGGGGCACGACTGGCAGCCGCTGCTGCGCCGCACCACCGAAGTACGGAAGTCGGCGTATGCGCCGCCGGGGATGCGCCCGAATGCCAGCGAACACTTCGATTCCCTGTCAACGGTTCCCGTGACTCCATCCTGCACGGCGATCACCCTCGTTGACGACGTCGTCACCAGGGGAGCCACGATGTTGGCCGCCGTGTCGCGCATCAGGAACGCGTGGCCCCAGATCCCGGTGCACGCGTTCGCCCTCGTCCGGACGATGAGTTATCAGCCGGTCAGGGGGAATCCGGTTCCCGCGCACTGCCGGATCATCCTCGAAGGAGAGGAGACCGTTCGACTGCCGTAAAGGAGTCCGGTATCCCCTGGTGCAGGTTCGTGTCACCCGCGAAGCGCCGGAACCCTGGACCGTCCAGTGACGGCCTCCCCGTCAAGGACGAGACGTACCTCACGCGCTGGGTCTTGCGTCCCGAGTAGCGGATTCGGCCCCGGATCGGCTGGGTACTCCCGCCAGTGACTGAGCGAGCCAGGGCGTTCCTGCGGGGGAAGGGGAGCCTCGCCTGCTGCCGGGGGCAGCCGACGCATTCTCCGGATGGCCGGGGAGCGGCCAACGCGCACCGAGAGCCTCCAGGCATTACGGTAGAATCGAGATCATTCCTTCTACCCTTGGAGATATGATGAGCCTGAACATCAAACGGGAAGAGACCTGTCGGCTCGCCACCGAATTGGCAGCGCTCACCGGCGAAAACCGGACCGAGGCGATCACCGCCGCGTTGCGCGAGCGTCTCGAGCGCGTCAGCCGCGAACGGGATATGAAAGCCCGGATGCGGGACACGGAAGCTATCGCCCGGCACTGCGCCAGCCTGATGGGGCCGGGGCCGGGTTCCACGGATCACGGCGACTGGCTCTACGACGAGCGGGGGCTCCCGAAGTGATCCTGGACACGTCCGCGATCGTCGCGATTCTGGGCGAGGAACCGGACTGGGAACGCTGCAACCGGAAGATCGCCGCGGCCCCGCGGCCACGCATGTCCGTCGTGAATGCGCTGGAAGTCACGATGGTCACGGAGAGCCGCGGCGGAGCGCCCGCCGGGAGCGAGTTCGATCGCTACGTCGAGCGGATGGGCATCGAATTGGAGCCGGTCAGCCTGGAGATGTTGGCTGCCGCCCGGTACGCCTGGCGGCGGTTCGGAAAGGGGAACCACCCGGCCGGACTCAACTTCGGGGATTGCTTCGCCTACGCCCTGGCCGACGTGACGCGCGAGCCGCTCCTCTTCAAGGGCGACGACTTCGCCCGCACCGACGTCCGGCCCGCCTGAACGGTCCCGGGCTGCGTCCCCTCGAAGCGCCGGCGGAGGCGCTCCACGCGCCGCCGGTTCACCCCGAAGTCATAGATGCCGATCCGCGAAGCAGACCGGACGTGCGTTACCCGCGCCTTCCGGCAAAGCAGGAGCTCAAGGTCATCCACAAAGCCGATCCGGGTCCGGCAGCGCGCGTGGAGGTAATCGTCCTCGGCAGCAAGGACGCGCGTCCGCGGAGTGTCCGCCACCAGGCGCCGCAGCCGGGCGAAAGCGGCGTCGGGATCCTCCGGCGAGTCAAACGGTTCGATCCGGTGACGGCGTAGCCCGTCGTCGCGGCTACAGACACAGTTCCAGCGCTTCCGGCACGGCGGCAGGGTTCGGGGCACGCGGGCGCCGAGAGTACCGGGCGCCGAGTCCCGCACCATCCCCGGCTGTTTTCGAGCGGTGAGAGTGGACTGGCTCGTGCGTTTCGCGGCTTTCAGCCGCGATGCCGGCCAGAGGCCGGCGCTCCGAGGCAGGACGCCAGCGCGTCGGCGGCGCGGTGGACGTCGTCCGGCGTGGTCCATCCCAGGTGTCCGAGGCGGAGAATCTTGCCCGCGAGGCGGCCGAGGCCCCCGGCCAGGACGATGCCGTGGCGCTCTCGAAGACCTCGGGAGAGTTCGGGCCACGAAGCACCGGGGGGCAGCCAGGCCGCGGTCACGGTGTTCGTGGCGTTCGCTTCCTCGGCGACGAGCCGGAGTCCCAGCGCGCGCAGCCGGCTCCGGGCCGCCGCGGCGGTGTCCGCGTGCCGGCCGAACACGGCCTCCCGTCCTTCGCGGAGCATGAGGCGAAGCCCGGCTTCCATCGCGAACAGGACCGGAACCGCGGGGGTAAAGGGCATGGAGCCGCGCGCCAGCGCGTCGCGGTAGCGGGAAAAGCTCCAGTAGAAGCGAGGGAGCCGGGCGGACCGCTCCGCGGCTTCCGCGCGCTCCGAGGTCCAGACCATCGCCATCCCCGGGGGAAGTCCCCAGGCCTTTTGCGAGGCGGTGAACACCGCGTCGCACGAATCCACCGCGAGCGGCATCGCGCCGAGGCTGGACACCGCGTCCACCAGCACCAGGGCGTCGCTCTCGTCGCGGACGGTCCGGATGAGTTCGGGCAGCGGATGCAGGACGCCGGTCGACGTTTCCGAATGCGTGAGGAGCACCGCCCGGGTCTCGGGGCGGGCCCGGAGCGCTCCCCGGAGCCACTCGGGACCGACCGCTTTGCCCCAGGGCGTGTCGAGGTTGTGGGTTTCAAGCCCGAACGCCTCCGCCACCCCCAGGAAGCGCTCGGCGAACTGGCCTCCGCCGATGCCGAGTACCGGGTCGCCGGGTGACAGCAGGTTGGCCAGCGTCGCTTCCATGGCGCCCGTTCCCGAGGCGGTGAGGAGCACGGGCTGGCGGTCGGTGGCGAGGTATTCGCAAAACCCGGCGGCGATGCGCCCGAGCAGCTCCCGGGCTTCCGGCCCCCGGTAGGAAATCAGCGGTTGCGCCATCGCCGCCGCCACTTCCGGGTGGAGCGGCGTCGGCCCGGGAATCTGGAGTCCCCGGGGAATCGGCTCCGCTTGCGGTGGAGAAGAGGGTCTCATCGTTCGGGCTGTCCGGGCGCTGCTTCCGTCATTGAATCGTGATGGCGCCACGGGCTGTCCGTCGGACCGTCCACGCGAAGGGCGCTCCCCATGTTTCGTCCGCCTCTCGGCGGACGATGCCGGCCGGAGGCCGGCGCTCCAAGGGTCACATCGTGAGGATCGCGGCGAAGCTGACGATGGAGCGGAAGAAGTGCCCCAGGCGCAGGTTCTCGTTCGGGCTGTGCTGGTTGTTGTCGTGGTTCACCGTGGGGACCATCAGCGCCGGAACGCCGAGCGCTTCCACGAAAGGCGCGATCGGAACGGTCCCGCCGCTCGTGCGTTTCCGCACCGGCTCCTCACCCCAGATTTCGGTCAGGCTGCCGATGAGCCGCGCCGCGACCGGATGGTCGAGCGGCGTCCGGAAGGCGTTCGTCCCCGCGCTGCGGGTAAGGCGCAGCAGGCGCGGATGCTCCTGCCGCTCCGCGTCGGTCGGCTCCCGATCCAGAATGAACCAGCCCTGCTCCGCGATGAAATCGCGAACCTTCGCGAACATCGCATCCGCCGGGGTCTCCGCGACCAGGCGCACGTCGATGGCGGCGGTGGCGCTGGCCGGCACGATCGTGCGCGCGTCCCCGCCCACCCAGGCGCTCGACAGGCCCCGCACGTTGAGCGAGGGGAACTGGATGGCCTCCTGGAGCGAACCCCCCACCCGCTCGGCTTCCGCGAAGCCGAGCGAGTTCATCAGCGCCGGAAGATCGTCCGGAACCGCCGCCAGCGCCCGCCGCTCCTCTTCGGTGAAATCGATGCCGTCGTAGAACCCCGGAATCACGACCCGGCCGCCCTCGTCCTTCATCGAGGCGATGAGCTGCGCCAGGCGGACCGCCGGATTCGGGGCCCAGTTGCCGTAGTGGCCGCTGTGCAGCGGAACGCGCGGCCCGTACACCACGACTTCGAGGGTCAGGATCCCGCGAGCGCCGAAGCTGATGGTGGGCCGGCCGCTCTGATGAAGCGGACCGTCGAGGATGAGCATCGAGTCGGCGGCGAACCGGCTCCCGTAACGCGAGATCGCGGGGACGAGATTCGGAGAGCCGGCCTCCTCCTCGCCGTCGAGGATCACCTTCAGGTTGCTGGTGACCGTGACGCCCGCAGCATCGAGCGCGTCGAGGGCGCCGAGCAAGGCGATGATCGGCGCCGTGTCGTCGGCGACGGAGCGGGCGTAGATCCGGTCGTCGGGGCGGAACACCTCGCTCGCGTGCAGATCGAGGCGCCCCGCGCCGTCGGCCAGGCGCCCGTCGCGGAGGATCGGTTCGAACGGGTGGTCCTGTTGCCAGCGGGCCGGGTCCACCGGCTGCCCGTCGTAGTGGAAATAGATGAGCAGCGTGCGTTCCGCGCCGGCGGCCGGCCGTTCGCCGAAGACGAGTGGATTGCCGTCGGTCTCGAGGAGTTCGGCGGCAAAACCGCGCCGCTCGAGCGAGGCCCGCAGAAACTCCGCCTTGCGCCGGATGTTTGCGGCATCGGCCGCGACCGACGGGATGGAGACCGCCTCCACCAACTCTTCCACGAGCGCCTGCTGCGCTCCGTCCACGTACCGCTCGACGGTGGTGCGGAGATCCTGCGCGGCCGCCGAAGCGGCGAATACCCAACCCGCGGCCAGGAGGGATGCGCCGGCTGCAACCCGCTTCACTGGGGCCGATCCTCGGTCCAGACGCGGTCGTCCGCTTCCTCTTCTCCGAACTCGCGCAGAAGCGGCAGATCCAGGTCGAATTCGTAGATGCTGTCCGAAGTGGCAACGGCGATCGTGCGGCTGTAATTGAGCGCCACCCCGACGAGGGGAGGGGCGCTGATCACCCGCCGGGCGCCGGTAGGGGTGAACAGGAACAGGCCGGCGTCACCGGCGAGCCCTTCGGCCACGAAGCAGCGGTCCCGGTCGTCGAACGCGATCCCCTGGGGCCGGCCGAAGCCGGAATGCACCCGGCAGGGAGCTCCATCCGGCCGGAACTCGACGATCTGGTCGCGGGACGAGAGCGTGGGGCCGGAGACGAACAGGTAGCCGTAGGAATTGAACGCCAGGTGATAGGCCGAAACCGAGGCGCGGAGGTGCGAGAACACGCTGACGTCGCTCTCGCCGTCAACGCGGTAGAGCGTTCCGTCCCGGTCGCCGATCACCAGATCTCCCGTTGGCGAAAACCCGATGCCGGTCGCGCAGCCGAGGTCCTCGGCGAGCACGTGGAACACGCCGTCGTCACCCATCCGATAGACACAGCCTTCCTCGCGCGAGGACACGTAGAGGGTGTCGTCCGGTCCCCACGCGAGACCCGTCGGATTCACGATCCCGTCACCCATGGGCTCGGGGTCGGTGTCATCGGTGAGCCGGTAGATCGGATGGGGAACCTTCTCGCCGCGGCGGCCGCTGACGGTCGAGTAGAGATTGCCGCGCGGGTCGTACACCGGATTCGCGACGATGTGGAGATCCTCGGCGAAGAGGCGTCCGATGGTCACGCGGTACGGCTCGGTCTCCCGGTCGTTGAGGCACACCCGGACGTCGTCCCCGGCGCCGTCGGGAACCCTCACCCCCAACCGGGTGGAAGAGACCCGGTAGATATGGCCCTCTTCCTCCCCAAAGAACACCCGGAGCCGCGGCGCCTGGTCCACCGCGAACCCGCGGCCTCCGATGTCAAGGCGCCCGCCCGGGATCGCGTAGTGCGGCCAGACCCGATCGATCGCGAGCCGCGGACGCTTCGCCCGTCCGGCACGTCGCACGGGAGGGCGAGCGCGGGCGGACATTCACGGCAGATTAGCAGCGAGAGGACGAACGGAAGCGCCGGCCAGTCCTCCCGGCAGGGGCCTCCAGACCGGCGTTGCGGCCAAAGGCCACGAAACTCGCGCCGCCGCCTGATCCGTTGGGATTGGCCCGACCGGGGACGGCACAACGCCACCCGGACTGGGGGACGGCGTGGCGCCGTCCCCCCCTGGCGCTGCGCCGCCCGGGGAACCGGCGGGGTGCGTTTCGCTCCCCTGCGGGGGAGCGATGCCGGCCACGGGCCGGCGCCCCGGCCGCGGGGTAGGATCGGGCGCTTTCCGGCCCGCCCGGGAGAAGAAACCATGAGCCTCCGACCGAGTCCTTCCGCCCCCTGCATCGCGGTGATCGGGGGGTCGAGTGCGCCCGCCGAGGTGCTCCGGGAAGCGGAGGCGGTCGGGAGAGGGTTGGCGCTCGCCGGCGCCAGCCTCGTCTGCGGCGGCCTCGGCGGAGTGATGGAAGCTGCCTGCCGCGGCGCCCACGGGGCGGGCGGCTTCACCATCGGCATTCTGCCCGGAGAAGACCGGACGGAAGCCAACCGCTTTGTGACGTGCGCCATACCGACCGGACTCGGACACCTCCGGAATTTCCTGGTGGTCCGGGCCGCTGACGGGGTGATCGCCCTTCCCGGCGCCAGCGGCACGCTCTCCGAGGCCGCCATGGCGCGAACCCTCGGCAAGCCGGTGGTCACCATCTCCCGGGACGGCGAAACACGGCTCGTCCCCGGAGCGACCGCCGCCGCCTCCGCCACCCAAGCCGTGCGCGTGATCCTCGAGAAGACACGGACGTCCCATTCCGCGGGGGAGGACCACGGTGAGCCCTGATCCCGGGACGGCGGCGCACGAAACCCCTGGCTTCGAATCACTCCTCGCCGCGGTCAGGGCGCGCCGGGAGGCCGGGGTCCGCCGGATCGGCCGCCTCTTCGGCTCGGCGCAGCTCGCCGTGGCGGCGGCCTGGGCGCGCGAATCCGACCGGCCCCTGGTCTTCCTGACGGCGCACGACCGGGATCTCCTGACCGGAGCCGCCGACCTCGAGACGTTGCTGGCGGCGCTCGGCAAAACGCGTCCCGTCCTGCGCCTCCCGGGGCCCGCGGTGAACCCCTACGCGGGGGTAGCTCCCCACGCCGAGGTGCTGGCCCTGCGGGCTACCGCGCTGTCCGCGCTCGCCGAGCCCGCTCCCGGGAGTCCGCCGCTGGTCATCGCCTCGGCGGCCGGCGCGCTCCGCCGCACTGCCGAACCCCACCTCCTCCGCGGGGCCGGCATCCACCTTCACCGGGGAGCGGACATCGCCCCCGCGGACATCGCGGTCCGGCTCACCGCAGCCGGTTACCGCTACGAAGATCCGGTCAGCGGGCCGGGGGACTTCGCCCGGCGCGGCGGCATCGTCGACTTCTTCCCGGTGGACCGGGATCTTCCGGTCCGCATCGAGTTCGGCTTCGAGGGAATCGAGAGCATCCGCGAGTTCGAAGTGGACACGCAACGGGCGGGCGACCACCTCGCGCGGCCGGACACCGTGGCTGTTCCGCCGTCCTGGGAATGGATCGGCGCCGAACTGGACGACGGGCCACATCCCGCGTTTCGGCTTCCCGGTACTCCCGGATTCGAGAGCGGGTTCGACGCCTACCTGGGGGACGCCGAGGTGATCCTGGGCGAACCCGACCGGTTCTGGGACGCCGCCGAGGCCGAGATCGCGCGCGTGGTGGATGCGCGGCTCTCGGCCAGGGAATTCCGGGCGCGCGCCGCCGCGCCGCCGGAGTCGCTGCTGCTCGGAATCGAAACGCTCCGGCGCCGGCTGGAGGAGCCCCCTCCGTCCGGCGCCGTCGAATTGCACGAACTGGAAACCGCGGCAGCCGCCACGGGTAGCCGGGATCTGCCAGCCCGGCCCACCGATTCGTTTCGGAACCGGACCGGCGAATTCCTGGCGTCCCTGAAGACTGCCGGAGACCCGCGCCGCGCCGTGCACGTCTTCGTTCCCGGCGCTCCCGCCGCCGAAAGACTCGCCGTCCGGGCGCGGGAGGCGGGAGCCCGCGTCCGGGAATCGGCTACCGCCGCCGGGACGTCGATTCCGGAGGGGGCGCCGGGCGCCCCGCCGGCGCCGCCGCGCGTCTACGTGCACGCCGGGAGGTTGAGCGCCGGATTCGAGCTTCCGGACCTCCGCCTGCAGGTGATCAGCGGCGGCGCCATGGTGGCCGCACCGCCAAGAGCTCCCCGGCGGCGATCCCGCTCCGGGAGTTTCCTTTCGGATTTCCGCGATCTGAAACCTGGGGATCCGGTCGTCCACACCGACCACGGGGTCGGCCGCTTCATCCGCATGACCCGGCTCGGCGAAGGCGAGGACGCCCCCGAACTGGTGGAAATCCACTACGCGAAGGGCGGGAAGCTCTTCCTGCCGGTGGATCGGCTGGATCTGCTCGAGAAGTACACGGCGGGTTCGGCGGCGGGGACGCCGCCGCTCGACCGGCTCGGAGGTACGAGTTGGGTCCGGCGGCGGAAACGGGTCGCGAAGGCCATGCGCGACATCGCGGACGAACTCATCCGGCTCTATGCGGCGCGCCGGCAGTTGGCCGGATATGCGTTTTCCCGCGACATCCCGGGCATGGAGGAGTTCGAGGACACCTTCGAATGGACCGAGACCGAGGATCAGGCGCGGGCGATTCGCGACGTGTTCGAGGACATGGAGTCGGAAGCGCCGATGGACCGGCTGCTGGCGGGTGACGTCGGCTTCGGGAAAACGGAGGTGGCGCTCCGGGCGGCCTTCAAGGCGGCGATGGACGGGAAGCAGGTCGCCATCCTGGTTCCGACCACGGTTCTGGCGGCGCAACACGCCCGCGTCTTCGAAGGGCGATTCGCTCCCTTTCCGATCCGGGTGGCGCTCCTGTCCCGGTTCCGCACCCCCAGACAACAAAAGGAAATCGTGGCCGAGGTGCGGGATGGGACCATCGACATCGTCATCGGCACCCACCGTCTGCTTTCGAAGGACGTCGCCTTTCGCGATCTCGGACTCCTGATCGTGGACGAGGAACAGCGGTTCGGGGTCTCCGCGAAGGAGCGCCTGAAGGCGATAGCTCCCCAGGTGGACCACCTGGCGATGACCGCGACCCCGATCCCGCGCACCCTCAACATGTCGCTCTCCGGCATCCGGGACATGTCGGTGATCGAAACGGCGCCGAGGGACCGAATGGCCATCCAGACCCATGTCCTGCCGTTCGATCCGGACCGCATCGCGGAAGCCGTCCGGCACGAACTCGCGCGGCAGGGCCAGGTCTATTTCGTACACAACCGGGTCCGCTCGCTGCCGGCGATGGCAAAGCTCCTCGAGCACCTCGTTCCCGAAGCCCGCATCCTGATCGCCCACGGACAGATGCGCGAAGCCGCGCTGGAACGCACCCTGATCCGCTTTCAGGAACACGAAGCCGACATTCTGCTCACGACCACGATCATCGAGAACGGCATCGATCTGCCGCGGGTCAACACCCTGCTCGTGAATCGCGCCGATGCGTTCGGACTCGCTCAGCTCTACCAGATCCGGGGCCGGGTGGGCCGATCCTCGCGGCGGGCCTACGCCTACCTGCTCGTGCCGCAAGGGGCGCCGCTCTCGGGCGCGGCGCAGCCGCGGCTGGCCGCGCTCCGTGAATTCAGCGAACTGGGTGCCGGGTTCCGGATCGCGGCGCTGGACATGGAACTGCGGGGCGCCGGCAATCTGCTGGGCGCCGCCCAGCACGGCCATATGGAGGCGGTAGGGTTCGACCTCTACTACCGGCTCCTCGAGGAGGCCGTCGCCGAGGCCCGCGGCGACCGTCCCGGATCCCGCTGCAACATGAACCTCCGCTTCCAGTTCCGCATCCCCGGACACTGGCTGGAGGATGTCCGGCGCCGCATGTGGCTCTACAAGCGGTGCTCGTCCGCGGCCGACCTGGAAACCCTGGACCGGCTGCGCGACGAAGTGCGCGACCGGTTCGGGGCCCTCCCGCCGGAAGTGGATCTCCTCTTCCAGCACGTACGTCTGAGGATCCGGGCCGAAGCGCTCGGCTACACGGCGGTATCCCGGGAGGGAGCTTCGCTCCGCTTCGAGTCGGACGCGAAGGACCGCTCCTTCCGCTCTCCCCTCGCCGCCGGGGCGGGGCCGGCGGAGGTCCTGGGATCGCTTCAGATGGCGCTGTCGGCCGTGGAGGCCATCGCTCTGAGCCGCGAACCGGAAGGTCCGGCGGACAACCGGGTGGACGGCCGATGAGCCGTCATCCCGCCGCCGCGGCGGCGCTGATGGCCGGCCTGCTGGCCATCGCCGGGCCGGGCTGTGATCGCGTCGCTTCCGAGGACGACGCCGTGGTCGTCTCGCTGGGCGAGCGTGACCTGACCGAGGGCGCGCTCGACCGGTTCATCGCTTCCCGGACGGGGCTCGGGGGAACGCTCGACGCCCCCCTGCTGAGCGCTCTGCTCGAGGAGTTCGTCCGGGAGCAACTCCTCGTGATCGCCGCGGAGGAGGAGGGGGTCGAGGTCTCCGAAGTTCAACTCCTCACCGAGACCTCCGCCCTGCGGCGCGGACCGGGCCCCGACGCGATCCGGCCGGAGGGCGACGCCGCCCCGCCCGAGAACGCCGGCGAGGAGCCGGAGGATTCCGAAGACCCATGGTTGCGCTCGCAGGTGAGGGAGCGGCTCCTGGTGGACCGGTTCATGGACACGGTGGTGCTGGCCGATCTCGAGGCTACCGACGAGGCCCTGCAACTGGAGTTCGAGGCGAACCGCGCCTTCTACGCGCGCCCCGAAACCGTCACCCTGTCGGAACGGCGGTTCGACGACCGGGAGAGCGCGGAAGCCGCCGCGGAACGCCTCCGTGAGGAGCCCCCGTCACCCGAGGACGATGACGCGGGCGATTCGTTCCTGCCGATCGGCTCTTTCCGCCGAGGCGAACTACCCGACGCCGTGGACCAGGCGGTGTTCGCACTCGATCCCGGGGGCATCACCGACGCGGTGGAGACGGCGGCGGGATTCCGGGTCTTCCGGGTGGACCGGAAGCTTCCCGCGGCAGCGCTCGAATTCGAAGAGGTGCAGGATGTGGTCCGCCTCACCGTTCTGCGCCAGGAGGCCGATGCCCGGGTCCAGGCCCTGCTCGAGGGACTCCAGAGCGGCCACCCCGTCCGCGTTCACGCGGACAACCTCACCTTCCCTTACGTCGGCAGGCTCCCGAGGGCGGAGTGATCCGCTCCCCGGATTGACGCGGCGGACTAGCAGCCTGTGGTGAAGCCCGCGTGAGCGTCGAGGCCCCCACCCGGGAGAACTGGGGGCGAGGCCCAGTTCTCCCGGTGGGGCCAGTTGCTTTGAAAATGCGGCTTGGTTGAGGTACGGATCTCGGACCGGGCAGGACCGCAGAAGCGGCTTGGAACGCCGGCTTCAGCCGGCACCGCGGCCGCAGGCCGC
>LXNJ01001484.1_pt1 | contig 13783 bp, 15 predicted proteins | sample 809081 | NCBI WGS metagenome assembly LXNJ01 (sample SAMN04870510, study PRJNA318959) | sponge metagenome | biome: sponge; feature: marine sponge reef; material: water | host: Petrosia ficiformis | place: Greece: Milos, Mediterranean Sea | collected 2013-05-29 | depth 5-7 m
GAGCGCAGGCGACCTGGGCAGGTCGGCGAGCGAAGGCAACGTAGCGAGACGGGATGAATCGGCGGAAGAATGGTGAGGTATTTTTGGGACAGGACACTAGTGTTGAGGATAAAGGTCCAATGCCCTGTTCCAGGCGCATACCTGCCCGACCGCGTCCCCGCCGGTAATCCGAAGCGGCCGTCCGCGCCCGTCGAGAATCAGACCGGCCGCGCCGCCCTGCACGGTACGGCGGATCGACTGACCGGCCCCCGCTCCGGCGTCCCATCCCGACTCGGGATGCAGGCTGACGTCCACTTCCTGGCCGGGACCCGCGTCGAACATATGCAGGGCGCCAACTTTCAACGCTCCGGACTCCGTGCCGCCGGGAAGCGCAATTTCGTACGTGGCGCAGACTTCGCCCGGCTTCCCCTGGCCGGAAGGCGCAACGCAGGTGCCCAGATCGACCAGGCAGTCCCGTTCGAATACTTCGGCGGCGGCCTGTTCATTGACGCCTGTCAGGACGCCCAGGTGGGGCATCATGAAAATGCTGTCCACGGCCAGCCTCGTAAACCCCTGGGGCTGGAAGGCGTCTATCAGCATGGCTGCTGACTGCGCGCGCCGCGGCGCATGGGATAGAACGCCGCCGCTGCCCACCAGCAGGTCCAGGTCCGGCATGTGAATCAGGCTCTCGCCCGCGGCGGTCTGTTCGAAGGCATCGGAAAGGGTCCGTTCCGTCTGCACGCCTTTGAGGCCTACGGCCAGGGCGCGGTGCTGTTCGAACGCCAGGCGCAACGCCTCACGGGCGATGGCCTGCTCGAGTTGCAACTCCTCCAGCGTCTGCGGCACGGTGGTCGGACGGATCATCTTGTTCTTGACGCGGTCCCTGAGGTCGGCCTCTTCGATTTCAAATGGTACCCAGCGCATCACGTTCGACAGGCCTGCCTCGGCCAGTACGTTCGAGATGCTGTATGACATGCCCAGGTTGGCGCTCACGGTACGGTTGAATCGACCGCCGAACACACTGAAGACATCCGTGGTCGCCCCGCCGATGTCAACGCCCACAACGTTGATGTTCCGGCGCCGGGCCACGGTTTGAATGAGCAGGCCAACCGCGCCGGGCGTTGGCATTATGGGCGCGCCCGTCCATTCCATCAGTTTAGGGTACCCGGGCGCCTGCGCCATCACGTGTTCGAGGAAGAGGTCGTGGATCACCTGGCGCGCCGGTCCCAGGTTCTCGCGTTCGAGCTGAGGGCGGATATTGTCCGTGGTTTCCAGCGCGGTTTTTTCGCCCAGAACCTGTTGAACGTTGTCCCGCGCGTCCCTGTTTCCGGCATAGATCACTGGAAGCCGGAATCCGGCGCCGAACCGCGGTCTGGGGTCCGCCGCGGCGATGAACTCCGCCAGTTCCACTACGTGGCTCACGGTACCGCCGTCCGTTCCACCGGACAGGAGCACCATGTCGGGACGCAAATGGCGGATGCGCTCGATTTTCTGGTGGGGCAGGCGTCCGTCGTTGGAAGCGAGGACGTCCATGACGATGGCGCCGGCGCCCAGGGCCGTACGCTGCGCGCTCTCGCCCGTCATCGCCTGGACAACGCCGCCAACCATCATCTGAAGGCCGCCTCCGGCGCTGCTCGTGGACACGTAAATGTCAACGCCCCGGCCGTCTGCCGCGGGCGTGATGATGCGTTCGCCGTCAAGGATGGCGCGCCCCGAGAGTTCCTCAACTTCCTGGATGGCGTTGAGTACGCCCCGGGTGACGTCTTCAAACGGAGCTTCGACCGTGGTGGGCGCCTCACCGCGGCAGGTCTGCCGGTAGCATTCCTCCTTTTTCTCGATAAGAATGGCCTTGGTGGTGGTGCTGCCGCAGTCCGTGGCGATGATGACGTCCGGTCTATCCATTCAGTTGGTTTTCCGTCTCCACAAGTGTATCGATCAGTGCCTGGATACTCTGCCGTTTTTCCAGAAAACGCACGAATCGACCGTATTCCACGCCTGAGAAGATAAGGGTGACAAAGGGAGAAAGAAAAGCCAAAAACTGACTGCCTATAAAGTTGAACGGCCGGCTGGCTTCAAGCACCATCAACGCGGGGGTGGTCATCTGCCGGCGAACCACGAATTCCGCCATTTTGGCCGCCAGAGCGCGCTCTTCCTCTGTGATTCGATTTTCCGGAGGGTTGACGGCGAAAGCGTGTTCGCACCAGGCTCTAAGTCGCTGCATCCGCGAGGCGGGTCCGGACATACTCGATGATTTCCTCCCGATTGTCACGGTGCCGCAGGAAACAGCCACGAAACGGATCGAGCCTGTGAGGTTGGGCGAACGGGCTGAGAAAGACGCCGTCGGGGACGACGGTGTGCCGGCGAATCCGGCTCCACGGAATGGTGCGCCGGGCGCCCAGGTGCGCAATCAGGATATGCCTTTCCAGGAGCGCGTATCGTGTGGGGAGAAAGTAGCGGGACATCGAAGCGGTGAGCAGCGCCGCCGACAGAAATCCGTACGCCGGCGCATCGAATTCGATGCCTATCAGAATCGACAGCCCCAGGATGGCGAGGATGAGCAGCCCCGATTTCGCCGGCGGTTCTTCCAGAAGGGGGTGTACGGTCCAGCGGAGTTCGGATGCCGATTCGGGCGTCTTCGGTTTGTTCATGCTTTCCGGGAAGGGTTACCATCCCTCGCCTGCAGAGCGACGTTATCAACGGACTGTCAGCCCCAATACGAAAAAAACAGCAGCTCGGCAACGCGACGAAAACCCCTGAAACGGGGCGCAATGGTCGTCAAAAAGGACGTATTTTCAGTTCACGTCCGGCGCCTGGCGTATCCTGGTAATCAGCCGCCAAATCGCCTTTATCCGCTTGCCTGTATTCGATTCTACGTCCCGGAAAAATAATGAACCCAAGTTAGATGATGCGCCGGACGATGCGGGGTTGGTGCACGCCGTCTCCGAGGTTCCAGGATTTCGTGCCGTACCTGGTTTCGACGAGATGTTCGGCGTCGGCCGTTTCTTCGGGAGTCAACGTGGATTCGGTCAGGGTGATGTCGAGGGTCTTTTCAAAACCGCCCCTCAGGGCGCGCGCCACGGTGTTGAAGTCTGCAGGGAGGCCCGCTTCCGCAAGGGAAACGGTGTGCCGGTCCAATTCCCGCCGAAAGCGTTCCTTCAGGGGCTGGCGGCGGTCCGGCATGAGATCGATGAGACGTTTGTGTTCCGGGCCCAGAAGTAGCGAGCCGTGTTGAAGCAGCACGCCGCCCAGACGTCGCTGTGCGCTGCCGATGATTTTCCTGTCGTCGAGCGTCACCTCGTACTGCGTGGTACTCGAAAAACAGGGTGAAGTGAGGCCTTCTCCACGGGGAGACGAAACGGGATTACGACGAGGCTCGAATCGGGCGGCCGCGCCGAGGAGTCGCAGACTGGCAACCAGGCAGGCACTGATCTTCCGGTAGGACTCCTGAATGGAGCCGCCCAGCAGCGGGTCGTCCGTGCGGCAGGTGACACTGTACGTGAGTTCGTTCCAGTGGAGGACGGCGCGCCCGCCGCTCGGCCGGCGGACAAGGTGAATGCCTCGCTGCCGGCAACGGTCCGCGTCGACTTCGCGGCCGATCCTCTGGGCATAGCCGAAAGAGACGGCCGGGGGCGTCCAGCCGAACGCCCGGACCGTGGGCGGTGCGGTATCCCCCTCAACGCCGCGCGCAATGGCTTCGTCCACGGCCATATTGAAAAAGGCGTTCCCCGATCCGGTGTTCAGGAAACGCCACGGACGCGATCCGGTTACCTGCATGAATCAGGAGACTCCCAGCTTCTGCAACGCCTCTTTGGCCGCCATCTGTTGTGCTTCTTTCTTGCTGCGTCCCTTTCCGAAGCCCATGCGTTCGCCCCCGATCAACACCTCGACACTGAACGTCTTGTGGTGGTCGGGCCCATCTTCCGAACTGACCATGTAACGGGGGTGTCCCCTGCCTTCGCCCTGCGTATGCTCCAGGAGGACGCTTTTAAAGTTGAGATAGCTGCTGTTGGCGACAATGGCCTCGATGTTGCTCAGGAGGTGGCGCTGTACGAACGCGTCCGCGGCCTTGAGGCCGCCGTCGAGATAAACGGCACCCAGAATAGCCTCGAAGGCGTCTCCGATGATCGATGTCCGGTCTCTTCCTCCCGCCAGGTCTTCTTCCCGGCTGAGCAGGATGTAGTGACCGAGTCCGATTGTGCGGCCCCGCTGCGCGAGAATGACTTTGCTGACGAGTACTGACTTGATCTGGGTGAGGTCGCCCTCACGTTTGTTCTGAAACTTCCGATACAGATTCTCCGTAACCAGCAGGTCCAGTACGGCGTCGCCGAGAAACTCGAGCCGTTCGTTGGAAGCGATGCTCCCTTCGTCAACGGCGTAGACGTAGGAGCGATGTTTGATCGCCTGAACCAGGAGGTCGGGATTCGAAAAACGATAGCCGAGTTTTTCCTGGAGGCTTTCCGGGGTATGGGTTACCCGGTCGCGCCCGAGCCAGCGGGCAACCGTCTGTCGAAATCTGACAAATCCGATAAGCTTCACCCCGCGGGAATGGAGGCTGTAACTGGTAAGTCGGGGATTATCGGCCGTTGTATCTGCGCATCGCGAGCACCGCGTTGTGCCCGCCGAACCCGAAGGAGTTGTTCATGGCCACGCGGACGGGCATTTCACGTGCCGTGTTGGGCACGTAGTCCAGGTCGCACTCGGGGTCCGGATGTTCGTAGTTGATGGTGGGTGGTACACGGCCGTGATGGATGGCCAGAAGGCAGGCGATGCTTTCTATCGCCCCGGAGGCGCCCAGCAGATGGCCCGTCATGGATTTGGTGGAGCTGACCGCAGCGTGTCTTGCATGATCTCCCAGGACGGATTTAATGGCCGCGGTTTCGGTCCGGTCGCCGATCGGGGTCGACGTGCCGTGGGCATTGATGTAATCCACGTCCTCCGGGTTCAGCCCCGCCTGGTTCAGGGCGATTCTCATCGCCCTGGCGCCGCCCTCGCCGCCCGGGGCCATGTCGGTGACGTGATACGCGTCGGCAGTGAAACCCACGCCCGCAATCTCGGCGTAGATCCGCGCGCCCCGGCGCCGGGCGTGTTGCAGTTCTTCGAGTATGAGCGCGCCGCAACCCTCGCCAAGCACGAATCCGTCGCGCTCCAGGTCGAATGGACGGCTGGCCCGCTGCGGGTCCTCGTTACGCGTGGATAGCGCCTTCATGGAAGCGAAACCCCCCAGCGACATGGCGCTGACGGCGGCTTCGGCGCCACCGGTGACCATGACGTCGGCTTCGTTGTGCCGGATCTCCCTGAAAGCGCACCCGATGGCGTGGGCAGCGGAGGAACAGGCGGACACGGTGGTATAGTTCGGCCCTCTGGCGCCGAGCAGGATGGAAACCTGCCCCGACGTCATGTCCGGAATCATCATGGGGATGAAGAACGGGCTGATCCGCCGCGCGCCTTTCTCGAGGAGGACGGTGTGTTGATCTTCGAAAGTCCAGATACCGCCGATGCCCGAGCCGAAAATCACGCCCGTCCGGTCGGGGTTCCCGGCGTCCACGTCCAGATCAGCATCCGTTACAGCCATCTGCGCGCAACAGATGGCATACTGGGTACACAGATCGTTGCGCCTGGCCATTCTGCGGTCGAGGCCGAACCGTTCGCCGTCGAAATCCTTCAATTCGGCTCCGAACGTAACCCGGAATCCCGTTGTATCGAATCTGCGGATATGATCGACGCCGCTTTCGCCGTTGAGCAACGCCTCCCAGTAGGCTTCGGTGTCCATTCCATTCGGCGCGAGGACGCCGAGGCCTGTCACCACAACCCTTCGGTTTCCGTTCAAGGGCACCCTCTCCCGATTAATATGTCTGCATCGGCGCGGAATTGCGGCGCCTTCGAACTCTCCGCGCCGGCCGCGTATCTTCCGCTCAGGACGTGAGGTCGAGATGCCGCTCCCGGCCCCGTGTCCGGCTGCCGATCCCTATGCCGCCGCACGAACCGTGAGGTATCAGCCCGTGGAAAAAGCCCATCCGGGCTGCGGCCGGCTATTCATTCAGGCGTTGCTTGAGATAATCCGTGACGTCGCTGACGGTCTCCAGCTTCTCGGCGTCCTCATCCGGAACTTCCATATCGAATTCCTCTTCGAAGGCCATCACCAGTTCGACCGTGTCGAGAGAATCCGCACCAAGATCATCTATGAAATGCGCATCCGGCTTTACGCTGTCGGCATCCACGCCCAACTGGTCAACAATGAGATCGACGACTTTCTGCTGAATATCTTCAGCCATGGCAACTATCTCCCTTTCTTATTGCGAACGGCGCGTCACGGCGTACGGCCCGGCGCGACTCTCCGTTTGCGTCTGTCGCCAGACGGTTCACATAACCATCCCGCCGTCCACAACCAGAACCTGACCGGTGATATAGGCAGCGTCGCAGGAGGCCAGAAACGCGACCGCCGCCGCGATATCTTCGGGTTTTCCCGGCGTGCCCAGGGGGACCTGTTCGAGAATCTTCTCTTTGAGTTGTTCCGGCAGTTTTTCCGTCATTTCGGTGGGGATATATCCGGGTGCGACCACGTTGGCAGTGATTTCCCTGCTCGCCAGTTCTTTGGCGGCGGTCTTCGTCAGGCCGATAAGCCCGGATTTCGCCGCGGTGTAACCGGCCTGTCCGGGGTTTCCCATCAACCCCGTTACGGATGAGATATTGATGATCCGTCCGGACCGCGCCCTCATCATCGGTCGTACGGCAGCCTGCATACACAGAAACGCGCCCTTGAGATTGACGTCGAGAACGGCGTCCCAATCTCCGGGTTTCAGCCGCATCAGCAAACCGTCGCGGGCAATTCCGGCATTGTTTACGAGAATGTCCAACCCGCCCCAGCGATCCAGGACGGTCTTGAAGAGTTCGCCGACGTCGGTGGCACTCGAAACGTCCGCCTGCAGCGCGAGTGCGCTCCCGCCGCGGCTCTCGATGGCTTCGGCGACCGCCTGTGCTCGGTCGAGGCTCCGGCTGGCGCACACCGCCACCCTGGCGCCTTCATCCGCCAGGCGATGGGCGATGGCCTCGCCGATGCCGCGGGATCCACCCGTAACGATTGCGGTCTTGTCTTTGAGGCGATTCATATCGTAAGACGATCCAGGTCATCGAGGGTTCCGACGGACGATACGGCGACGCGCCTCTCGATGCGCCGCATCAGGGCTTTCAACGTATTTCCCGGCCCGGCTTCGATCGCTCGGTCGACGCCTTCCGAAACGAGCCGCGTCATTGAATCCGTCCATCGGACAGGCGAGACAACCTGTCTGATGAGGAGGTCTTTGAGTACGTCCGGGTCCGTCGTGGGTTCCGCCGTTGTGTTCGGCACGACCGGAATGCGCGCCCGTGAAAACGGCACGTTAGCAAGTGCGCCTTCAAGCGTGCCGAGAGCGGATTGCATGAGGCCCGAGTGAAAAGCGCCGCTGACCTGAAGTTCCACGACTCGCCTGGCGCCCTCGTCCGATGCTTTGCGCATGGCCCGTTTCACGGCGGTGGGCTCGCCTGAGATGACGACCTGACCGGGGCAGTTGAAATTTGCGGGCACGACCACGACACCGGGCCCCGGCGATTCGCAAATGTCCACGACCGCACTGTCTTCCAGGCCTATAATGGCCGCCATCGTGCCGGGGTGCATTTTCCCCGCGGCGTGCATGGCCCGCCCGCGGAGTCCCACGATCCGGACACCGTCTTCCAGGGACATCACCCCGGCGGCGACAAGGGCCGCCAGTTCTCCCACGCTGTGTCCGGCCACGAAATCCGGGTGGATGCCCCTGTCTTTCAGGATTTCAAATACCGAGATGCTGTGCGCGAAGATGGCCGGTTGCGTGATGGCCGTCTGTTTCAGGGATTCTTCAGGGCCGTCGAAACAGAATGTCTTCAGTCCGGTCTCGGAGATGCGGTCGGTCAGATTGAATACGTACTGGGCGATCGGTGAGGCGCTGTAGAGATCGCTGGCCATCCCCACGTATTGCGCGCCCTGGCCGGGGAATAAGAATGCTAGGGACATGACGGTCCAAATACGTATCTGCTTGTGGATTCCAACCGCCGGTTCCTTGATGACGGTTTCAGTACGCCCATTTCAGAAGGGCGCTTCCCCAGGTATAGCCGGCCCCGGCGCTTGCCAGTACAATATAGTCGCCCTGCTTCACGCGGTCCTGTTCGACTGCTTCGGAAAGGGCGATGGGGATTGTGCCGCAGGTCGTATTCGCATATTTATCGATGTTGACCAGAACGCGTTCGGGCGCCAGCTTCATCCGGCGTGCCGTTGCGTCGATGATGCGTTTATTCGCCTGGTGCGGCACCAGCAGGGCGATATCGTCGCCGCTGAGGCCGTTTCGTCCCAGCAGGTCCGCCGAAACCGCCGCCATGCTGCTGCTGGCGAACTTGAGCACACGAGGCCCGTCCTGGTGAACGAAATGCATTTTCTTGTCTACGGTCTCGTGGCTTGCGGGATGCAGGCTGCCGCCGGCCGGTTGGCACAGATACCGGCCGCCGGATCCGTCCACGTTGAGGATAAAGTCCAGGACGCCGGCGCCGGTCTCGTCGGGTTCCAGGAGAACGGCCCCCGCGCCGTCTCCAAACAGGACGCAGGTTTCCCGATTGGTGTAGTCGACGACGGAACTCATTTTGTCTGAGCCGATGACCACCACTTTCCTGTGGGCGCCGCTTTCGATAAACTGGCCGCCTACGATCAGGGCGTACAGGAACCCGCAACAGGCCGCGGAAAGGTCGAACCCCCACGCGTTTTCAGCCCCCACGTCGTTCTGCACCAGACAGGCGGTGGCCGGATACACCATGTCCGGCGTCACCGTTGCAACGATAATCAGGTCGATCTCATTTGCGTCCAGCCCCTTTTGTTGCAGCAGGGATTTCATCGCCCCTGCAGCCATGTGAGAGGCGCCCAGGCCGTCATCGAGGATGCGGCGCTCTGCAATACCCGTTCGCGATCGAATCCACTCGTCCGAGGTATCCACCATGTGTTCAAGTTCGGCATTCGTCAGCCGGCGTACGGGGAGAAAGCGGGAGACGCCGGTGACGGAAGCATGGACTTTTTTATTCATAGGCAAGGGTGGTGAATGGGAGAATCTTCAAGGGGTTACGCCGCTCGGTCCGGAAAGTCAGACGCTTTCGCCTTCGGTTACTTCGCGGCCGTTGTATTGGCCGCAGTTCAAGCAGACACGGTGAGGCCTGCGCGGCTGACCGCAGTTTGGACAGTCAGAGAAAGCGGGTCTCGAAAGCTTCCAGTGGGTACGTCGCTTGCCGGTTCTGGAATTGGAGCTTCTGCGTTTCGGGTGTGCCATCTTGATATGCTCCTTCAGGATTGGTCCTTAAGCGCCCTCAGGGCTTCCCAACGGGGGTCGGTCCGGGCTGACGAACAGTTGCACTGCGTCTGGTTGAGGTTCTCCCCGCAGATTGGGCAAAGCCCCTCGCAGGACGTCTTGCACAGGGGATTCAATGGCATTTCCAACAGTATATAGTCCTTGATTTCCTCACCAAGGTCCACCTTGTCTCCGGATTCGTCCAGCCAGATCATCGTTTCGTCTTCGTCATCCGTCATGGATTCCGGACGGTTTTTCTGGAAGACGAATTTGAAATCGGAGGAGAGGGAGAATGAAACGGGTTCCAGGCAGCGCACGCACTCGAGCCGAAGGACTGCGTTTGTTCGGCCGGTTGCCGATATGGATTCGCCTAACTTGACGAACTCGATGCGTGTCTTGATAGGACCCGCGAATTGGAGATCCTCATCCTCGATATGCAGCTCTTCCGGGGTTTCTTCCCAGTCCAGACTGGCCGTGCCTTCTTCAAGCTCGTTGAGTTTGACGATCATCGAAATTGATCCAATGGATTACGAGTGTCCGTTCTATACTTGTTCTCCGAAGAAAAAGGCAATCTCCCCGGTCGCTGTTTCTGGCGAATCCGACGCGTGCACGGCGTTACGCTGTATATTTGTACCGAAATCTTTCCGAATGGTACCCTCGGCGGCTTTGGACGAATCGGTGACGCCTACGATTTCGCGCAGGTTCGACACTGCGTCGTCCCGCTCCAGCGCGAGCGGGACGACGGGACCTGAAGACATGAAATCGATCAGGCCGTCGAAAAAAGGTTGTCCCCGGTGTACGGCGTAAAACCGAATGGCCTCTTCACGCGTGAACCGTGTCATTCTCATCTGTCGAACCTTGAACCCTCTGTCTTCCACCCGTTTTAGAATCGCGCCGATGGCATTTCGGGAAACCGCGTCCGGTTTGATAATCATTAATGTACGTTCCTGCATCGACACCCGCGCTTTCCGTCCGGATTCCAAAGGGCAAGATCGCGTATCACGCTGAAGATGAAGAAGATAGATTTTCCCAGGGGATTTGTCAATATCAAACTTCGTTTTTGGGCGATCAGCTATCAGCGGTCAGCTTTCAGCATTCAGCCAAAACCGTTTGGCGTTACGTCCTGGCAATATCAATTCGCGGATGCCCGGATATTGTGGTGGCGACCGGCCGGTTGCCCCGGCTTAATCGCGGCGCCGTTCTTTTTTTTGTGTTGGACCAGAGCCCGCCCCATCATCTGCCATTGGCCGGTATCCCGGTCCTTCGGCTTATCCATAGGATTCCATGCGTCAGGATTTCTTAAGCAGCGATCTCGAATGGAATCCCGCCACCGCGGCGAGCGCAGCGACAAGGCCTCCGATCAGCGCCGTGAGTGGGACCAGCAAGGATGGATGGGTAAGACCGGCGATACCGGCAACCTTCACGGTGAGAATGCCGCCGGATTTGAGATGGATATAGCCGGCGGCGGCCAGCCACAGGATACCCGCGCCGCTAAAACCCGCGCCCAGCGCCTTCCAGGCGGTGGTGGCCTTCCAGAAACCCGCCGCGAATCCAGCCACGCCGATTCCCCACCAGGGCAGCATCAGGCCGGTGATCAGGCCGAATGCGAGGACGTGTAGAGCGGTTGAAATCATATAAAGAAAGCAGTCAGCAATCAGCTCTCAGCCGTCAGCTAAAACAGGTTAGCGATTTAGTATAGCAATACCAATAAGCGATATCCGCGCCGCCGAAGAACCCGCAGGGGCGACCCTTGTGGTCGCCCGCGACCTTGCATCTCACGGTTTTCCCACCAGCATCAACCGTTCCTCGATACGTCCCTCGCCGTCCTCCGGGGTTTTCAGGAAAAGAAGTTCATCCAGTTCGCCCTGCACCCACGTGTCGACAAAGTCGTCGTAGTGCCTGCTGCCCGGATTGCCGGACTGTCCGCCCGGATAGATGCCCCATGCCCGTACGTCGGGTTCCAGCGCGACGACCATCCGCCAGCATGGACCGTGGCCCCCGCGGGTTGCATTGACGATGCCGCGGCCGCCGCCCACAAACAGATGCATTCGCGAAAACTCGGGGATCCTCAACAGATGTCTGATTTCCGCGCCCTTGTAGCGACCCCATTTCCAGGTCTCTCCGATCGGGCCCAGACTGTCGGTTAACTGTCGACATGTTGATTCAAACGTGCTGCGGGCGAGGTCGGCCAGCGTCTCGACCTGCTCGGTCCGTGTGTCGTCATACCACCTCGCGTCTGGCTCATCGAGAATCATCTTTACCGTTCGATCGCCGGAAGGGGGTTGCAGTCCGGCCGCCGATCCGCCGAATTCATCGTTCCAGATTGCCCGGTAGAGTCTTCCCCACCACGTCTGGAAAATGGTGGGTGCGATTTGTTCGGCATTCGCGAAATAATTCCAGTCCCTCAGTGTACGAACGACGGCATACTGATCGGGACTGAGCGACCTTGGGTCGATAAATGGCAGCAGGACAGGCAGGACGGCCTCTGCCCGCAGATGCTTCGTGTCGAGTTGCAGGCTCTGGAAGTCCTCCGGTGTGATGGCCTTCATTTCGGCCAGTCGTTCGTTGATTCGCCGCGCGCGGGTGGGCGAGGAATAGACGTCGGCCAGCCAATACGGATAGGATGGGTCGGCGGGACGCTGATTTGCGGAACTCACGTATCCTCGTGCGGGATTCTTGACGTGGGGCTTGTGGGCGTGCGGTATCCAGTCCTGCCAGTCGTGCAGCGGGTCCGACCCGTCGGCAATGAAGGCGCCCTGACCCTCCCACCTTACCGGGAACCGGCCGTTGTGCCAGATTGCGATGTTTCCGTCAACGTCGGCATAGGCGAAGTTCTGCGCGGGAGCGGTGAGGTGGGCCATCGCCTCAACGTAGTCGTCGTAACTGCGCGCCGCATTGAGGCGGAGGCAGGTCAGCCACGCGTTCCCGCCGTCATGGGCCGTCCACCGGAACGCATGGCGTTTGGGCACCCGTGAGTCGGACGGCGTGTATTTCGAATCCCATACGACCGGTCCATGATGGGTGTACCGCACGGTGTCGCGAAAGGTCTCTCCCCCGCGCACCCTGATTTCTTCAACTGCCGTTTCCACGGGGCGCCACCTGTCGCCGTGGCGGTACTCCTGAAGCGTGTCGTCCCTGAAGGTAATCTCGTACCAGTCCGATACATCGGTTCCGGCATTCGTGAACCCCCAGGCGATATGCCGGTTGAATCCGATAACCACGCCCGGACCTCCCGGAAGGGATACGCCGTAAACGTTGACGGTGGGACCGACGAGTTGAATCTCGTACCAAAGAGACGGCAGGGAAAGGCCCAGGTGAGGGTCGTTCGCCAGTATGGGATACCCGCTGGCGGTCCTGGATCCGGAGACCGCCCAGTTATTGCTTCCAATTCCTGCGCCGCTTTCCGTGCCGATTGACCCTCGCACAGGCGGCGTATCCGGCCGGGTGACCCTTCGGGGCTCGAAGTCCCACGGCGTTGACCCGGGGATCACCGTGTCGTCGCCTGCCGAACCGAACGAGAAGAGGTCCCTCACAATTTCCCCGCCGAAGCGTTCGAGCGTGTTGGTCATCCTGAGGTCCGAATTCCGCCCGCTCAGTATCCAGGCCATCGACTTGATCAGGACCGCGCATTTCAATGGCGTCCAGGGCTCGGGGGCGTAGCCCAGCAGTTTGTACTCAATGGGGTAATCCCCGGCGCTCAGGCTGCTGATGTAAGCATTGACGCCGCCGGTGTACGCGGAGACGGACAGCCGGGTTTCCGGCTCGGCCATGATTTCCGTGAGCGTATTCCGTGCGCCGTAGACAAGGCCGACCCGCCGCTGGTACCGGTCGCGTTCCAGAACGCCGGGCCCCAGGATTTCGGCAAGCCGTCCTGCCGCGGCTGCGGTTTGAAACTCCATCTGCCAGAGGCGGTCTCTGGCCGTAATGTATCCTTGAGCGAAGTACAGGTCCCGGTCGTTCTTCGCGAAGATGTGCGGCACCCTGCGTTCGTCATATAGGACCGTTACGGGTTCGAGCAGTCCTGCGAGACGCAGTTCGCCATCAGGTGGCGGGTCCCGCGTTTCGGCATTCTGCCAGAAACCGTGGAACGGACTCAGGAATTTTCCCGCGGCAGGAAACCCGCCCATCCTGGTATTCAAGGCCAGAACGACGATCACGGCAATGGCAGCGGATGCGATGAATTTGAATAAAGGCATAGAGCTGTCAGCTCTCAGCAGTCAGCCATCAGCTTGAACCGGTGAGCGATATGGACCGGTGATATCATTCAGCGACGTCCGCGCGGATATGTAAATTGTAGGGGCAACCCTTGTGGTCGCCCGCCTTGCTGCAAGCAAAAATCGGCTCACACGAAGGCACAAGGACACGAAGAGAAAAACAGCTATCAGCCGTCAGCCATCAGCTTGAACCGGTGAGCGATATGGACCGGTGATATCATTCAGCGAAGTCCGCGCGGATGGTTAAATTGTAGG
>LXNJ01001486.1_pt1 | contig 13781 bp, 14 predicted proteins | sample 809081 | NCBI WGS metagenome assembly LXNJ01 (sample SAMN04870510, study PRJNA318959) | sponge metagenome | biome: sponge; feature: marine sponge reef; material: water | host: Petrosia ficiformis | place: Greece: Milos, Mediterranean Sea | collected 2013-05-29 | depth 5-7 m
GAGCTTCCCTAGAGCGGCACAGGACGTGCCGCCAAATTCGGTGGCGCAAGCCACTGAATTTGTGAGCAAAACAAAACCGCGCTTTTGTTTTGCTCCTGAGGTTACTTAGTGGCGCGCTTCCGTGTGACCCGGCACGAGCGACCGCGCGCCCTGTCGGGCGCGTTACGGTCGCCCCTACGAGCCGCCGGAACGCCGCAGCAAACACCATGCTCGACCGTCGGCGGCGTCTCGAGAACGCCAGTCACTTCGGGGGTTGGATCTCGAGAACCTCGCCCGTGGTCCGCGACGGTTCAACCGCGTACCACCCCTTTAGGGTCACCCGCCAGGACTGTTTGGCGCACAGGTCGGCCAGTTCGTAGAACGTCGGACGTCCCGGGTCCGTAATGACGAAGCGCTTCACGCCGCCTTCCAAGGCGCGGCGCACCACGCCGAACAGGGGTTTGACCATACTGTCCCAGAAGCAGATATCCGAGCCGATGACAAGCTGAGCCTTGCCGAGGCACTCGGTGGTCAGATTGTTGAAATTTCCCTCCATGGGCACGACGTTGACGTCGTTCAGCGCGGCAATGACCTCGAGGAACGGAAACACGTTGCTGTCGAGGTCGACGCCGGTAACCCTTGCCTTGAAGCGCCGGGCGCAGAAAACACCGCTCGGCCCCCAACCGCAGCCGAGTTCCATGACGCGCACGCCCCGGCGGGGAGGATTGTGCAGCAGGTAGTCCATCAGCAGAAAGCTCGCCCGCCAAGCCTTGTTGCCGTGAATCGAGGGTTCGTAGACGCGCCTGATGCGCCGGATCAGCCGATGCTGCGACGATAGCAGGTAGATGCCGTAGGCCCGGTAGATATGCTCCTCCGGGATGGTCTCGAGTTCGGGCATGTAGGTTCCAGGCAGGGCCAAGTGAACATCTTAGCCGCGTCCCTGCGGCGCAAGGAAGCGTGGGCATGTACCCGTTGTCAGGGCGGGCGCGGTCCGGGCTGCGACCCCGGTCAGCTTTGCATCAGATAGGCGACTTGGATATTGGCCGCCAGGTTAACCGCCGCGTGGATGATCAATGGCACCCACAGGGAACCGGTGCGGTGCCTTGCGATGCCCAGGAGGATTCCCAGAATGAATATCTGAGCGATCTCGTAGGCACCGTACTGCAGGTGGATCACGGCCCATACCGCCGCAGTGACCAGAATCGTCCCGGTTACGCCAAGCTTCGAGTGGACGAGACCCCGATACAGAAACCCCCTGAAGAACGTTTCCTCGAACAAGGGTGCGGCCACGACCGTCGCAAGACCAAGAAACAGCGGCGCCGTGGCGTTGGCGCGGACATCCATCCACCATTCGGCGACCACGTCGCGGCCGAGCAGCGCGCTTATCACATCCATCGCGCCAACGACGGCCGCCGCGAGGACAACCCAGATCGCCAGCGCCCGCCAACTCGGCCACCGGAGCGCGAGGTATCCGCGCACCGTTGCGCCCTTGCGCAGGCGCACCAGGAGCAGAATGAGAGCCGTGCACCCGAAGCCGGATACCAGCAAGGCCGTCGCGAGAAACTCGGCGTTCGTCTGAAGCGCCGCGACGGCTGCCACGTCGGGGGTCTCCCCCATCGTGGCCGCGACAAACGCGATGGTTGCCAGAAGCTCCAGCGCGAGGAAAGCCACGAACACACCCACGCCAAGGCCCGCTGTCGCCCAGAACCCCCAGGGTGTCGAACCCGGTGCCCCGCCCTCCAAGGGGCGCACCGCGTCCGAGTCTTCGGTTGGCGATGTGACGTCGCTGTCTCTCACCCGTAACTCTCCAACTTCCCGCGACGAATCGCGAATCGTACAATAGTCCCATGACCGTTCGCGCCGAAACCGCCGTCGAGACGTTTCGGCTATGTCGCCAGTTTGGTGATTTGCGTGCGGTGGACAACCTCGATCTTCGCGTTGATCCGGGAACCCTGTACGGGTTCCTCGGCCGCAACGGCGCTGGCAAATCGACCACCATCAAGATGCTCACCGGGCTGCTCGCGCCGACCTCGGGTACGATCCGGATGCTCGGCAAGAACCCCTTGGATCCCGGCGAAGCGATCGACGTGAAGCGCCGTGTCGGCGTCGTCCCGGAAGACCTCGCGTTGTACGACCTGCTCACCGGTCGCGAAAACCTGACTTTCGTCGGACGGATGTACCGCGTCGACCAAGACGTCGCCCAGGACCGGATCGACGAACTCTTCGCCCTGCTCGAACTCGGCACCGACGCCGGCGAGGAAAAACGACTCGTCATCGACTATTCCCATGGGATGAAGAAAAAGCTCGCCCTGGCCGCGGCCCTGATCGCGAATCCCGTGCTGCTGTTCCTCGACGAACCCTTCGAAGGTGTGGATGCGGTTACATCGAGGGTCATCCGCGAGCTCCTGACGCGCGTTGCCGACCAGGGTGCGACCATCTTCATTACGTCGCACGTGCTGGAGATCGTGGAACGACTGTGCACCCACGTTGGCATAGTCGATCGAGGTCGCCTCGTGGCGCAGGCACCGCTAGCCGAGATCCAGCAAACCGGTACGTTGGAGGAGACATTCCTTGCCAAGGTCGGCTCGACGGATGAAATACACGCGAACCTGAGCTGGCTGGACGATGGCGATGCCGCCGCCGAATAACGGCATGGCAGATATTTCGCGCCCATGAACACCGCCCAGACATCACCCGTCTGGCCCATCCTGCGCCTCGCCTGGAAACTCTCCCGACGCCGCTGGGAACGACAGAGTCCGATACTCGGGGGCATTGCGGTCCTGGTCACGGTCATTGGCGTCGGTTCGGCCGTGGCAGCCACGGTCCTTGCGTTCATCCTGGGTGTGGCGCTCCTTCCCGGTGCCGAACCGTTCGTACTCATGCTGGTCTGGGACGGCGTCATCGCCGCTTTCCTTCTCATGTGGCTCATGGGTCTCCTGATACAACTCCAACTGGGTGGTGAGGGCCTGTCACTCGAAAAACTCCTACATATGCCCGTCTCACCGTTGACCGCGTTCCTGATGAACTTCGCCGGCTCCCAGATGCGCGTCTCGCTGTTGATTTTCCTAGGCCTGATGCTTGGTCTAGGTGCGGCAAGCGTCGCGACGCTGGGACCGGCCCATCTGATCCTCATTCCGCTGGTGTTGGTGTTCGTCACGCTCGTGGCATCGGTGACGTACCAGTTTCAAAGTTGGCTGACCCGGTTGTTTGTCAACAAACGCCGACGGGGAACGGTGGTCGCTGCCGCAGTCCTCCTATTCGTCGCCCTTGCGAACCTGCCGGCGCTCTTGAACCGGTTCCTTCGCGACGCCGACGTGAGCATCTGGGAGGTGGTCCAGGTCGAAAAATGGATGCTGATCGCCAACGGGGCACTGCCCCCCGGTTGGTTGGCGCTCGGTGCTTGGGGTGCCGGGCGAGCCCAAGTCTGGATTGGCGCGTTGGCCATCCTGGGCATGGCCGGGATGGCGGCGATGAGCCTGCGGCGCTCCTACCGAAAGACGCTCGGCGCGCTCGCGCAGGATGGCCCAAGCCGCCCGTCGGCGCCGAAGCCCAGCGTTGCCGCAGCGAAGAAAGCCACCACGATCAGTCGGGAAACGGCCCTAGTACCCATTGGGCTCACGCGGCTCATCGATCGGTTCGCCGGATACATCCCGGACCAATCCCGAGCGGTGGCATGGGTCGCGATGCGTGTCTGGACCCGCGCGCCGCAAGGAAAGATGGTGCTGTTGAGCCCCGTGCTCCTGGTCCTCCTCTATGTCCTCATATTCCAGGACATGGCGCGGGGCGACTGGGCGGCGCACTTCGCGACCCTCGCGATGATGGGTTTCATGATCATGATGGCGTTCAACCTGTTCTCGAACCTGTTCGGCCAGGACGGCAACGGGTTTCGCGCCGTGGTGCTTGCCGGCGTCCCGCCGAGAGAACTCCTGCTCGGCAAGAACCTCGCTCTGCTTCCCTACGCCTTGGTTGTCGGTTCGATGATGATCGCCGTGCTGCAATGGATTCACCCGCTACCGGTTAGCCATGTTCTCGCCAACATCGTTCAGCTTTTCGTCCTGTACCTCGTCGGCTGCATGCTCGGCAATTCGTTCTCCATTCGGATGCCCTGGCCGATGTCGCCCACCTCCATGGGAATGCGCAACGCCACAGCGGCTTCGTTCCTCGCCTCGTTCTTGATCCTCCTCCTGCTCCTTGTGGTGATCGTTCCGCTGGCGCTGCCCATTTGGTTCGACAAGCGGCTCGCGCAAGGCGGTTCGGCGATTCCGGTCTACCTGGTCTTCTCCCTGCTCGAGATTGCCGCCGTCTGGTTCATCTACCGGCGCTCGCTCGCGTCGAAGGGACGACTACTGGCCGAACGGATCGAAACCGTCTTGGGACGCGTGACGCAGCCCATCGACTAGCGTTTTGAGACGCCGCCATCTCGCGAGGCCCGTAGCGGCGACGCTTGTCGTCGCCCGTGCCAGGTCACCGTACGGCGGTGGGATCATCGGCACGGGCCGCCACAAGGGCGGCCGCTACGAGGTCGCCGCGATTCGCAGGGGCGACGCGAACGGGCGCCACACGGCGCCCAGCTTGTTGTTGTCAAGCCTGCCGAATACCCGAGTAAAATAGTCGGTTATTCGCTACAATCGTTCCCCCACTGTCATTTGCGGCGGCCATGTCCGAGCGATCCAACGAACTTGCCGATCTAGTTGGCGAAGAACACGCCGCGACCGGCCACGACTACGCCGCTGGGTTCGTCACCGAGATCGACACCGACACCCTTCCGCCCGGTCTCGACGAGGATGTCGTGCGCGCCATCTCCGCGAAGAAGGCGGAACCGGCGTGGATGACCGAGTGGCGCCTCGACGCCTTCAGGCGCTGGCAAGAGATGCCCACGCCGCGTTGGGCGCACGTTCAGTTCCCCGATATCGATTTTCAGGGTATTTCGTACTTCTCGGCCCCCAAGGGAGATGCACCGAAGTCGTTGGACGAGGTCGACCCGGAGCTTCTTCGCACCTACGAGAAACTGGGCATCCCGCTACACGAACGTGCCCGTCTCGCGGGCGTCGAAGCCGAGGACGAAGAAGCGCCGCAAGTAGCCGTCGATGCGGTGTTCGACAGCGTCTCCGTGGCAACGACCTTCAAGGAGCGGCTCGCCGAGGCCGGCGTCGTTTTCTGTTCGATGTCGGAGGCCATCCAGGAACATCCCGAACTGGTCCGCAAATACCTCGGCAGCGTCGTGCCGAAGCCCGACAACTTCTATGCGGCGTTGAACTCCGCCGTGTTCAGCGACGGGTCGTTCGTCTACGTCCCGAAGAACACCCGCTGCCCCATGGAGTTGTCGACCTACTTCCGCATCAACGCGGAGAACACCGGCCAGTTCGAGCGCACCTTGATCATCGCCGATGAAGGTGCCTACGTCAGCTACCTGGAGGGTTGCACGGCACCCATGCGCGACGACAACCAGCTACACGCGGCGGTCGTGGAACTGGTTGCCCTCGAAGACGCCGAGATCAAGTACTCGACGGTTCAGAACTGGTACCCCGGGGATGCCGAGGGCAACGGCGGCATCTACAACTTCGTCACCAAGCGCGGGACCTGCCTGGGCGACCGGTCGAAGATCAGCTGGACGCAGGTCGAGACGGGTTCGGCAATCACGTGGAAGTACCCCAGCGTGATGTTGCGGGGGGCCGACTCGGTGGGCGAGTTCTATTCCGTTGCGCTCACCCGGAACTTCCAGCAGGCCGACACGGGCACCAAGATGACCCACATCGGCCCACGCACCAAGAGCACCATCGTCTCCAAGGGGATCAGCGCCGGCCGGAGCCAGAACAGCTACCGCGGCCGGGTGCGCATGAACCCCGGGGCCAAGGGCGCCCGCAACTATACCCAGTGCGATTCGCTACTCATCGGCGATACCTGCGGGGCGCACACGTTTCCGTACATCGAATCCAAGCTATCGACCGCCGTCGTCGAACATGAAGCAACGACATCCAAGGTCAGCGACGAGCAACTGTTCCTGTGCCAGCAGCGCGGCATCGATCCGGAGAAGGCGGTCGCCATGATCGTCAACGGATTTTGCCGAGACGTGTTCCGGACGTTACCGATGGAATTCGCCGTCGAGGCGGCGAAGCTCCTCGAAGTCAGCCTTGAGGGGGCCGTCGGATGAGCCTGCTCCGGGTCGAGGAGCTCCACGTCGAGGTGGATGGCAAGCCAATCCTCGCCGGGATCGACCTCGAAGTCGACGCCGGCGAAGTTCACGCCGTGATGGGACCCAACGGTTCCGGCAAGAGCACGTTCGCCAACGTCTTGGCCGGGCGACCCGGTTACGACGTCGTCCGGGGATCCATGAGGGTCGACGGCGAAGACGTCACGGAGCTTGCTCCCGAGGAACGCTCGCTGCGCGGTTTGTTCCTCGCGTTCCAGTATCCGATCGAGATCCCCGGGGTCAGCAACATGGAGTTCCTGAAGGCCGCGGTGGACGCCCATGCCCTCGGAAGGGGGGAAGACCCACCCTCGGCGATCGACTTCGTAAGACATGCCAGAGAAGCGGCCACCCGCCTCGAGTTGAACCCCGACTTTCTCAAACGCGGCGTCAACGACGGGTTCTCGGGGGGCGAAAAGAAACGCAACGAGATCCTCCAGATGCTGATCCTCGAACCGCGCCTGGCCGTGCTTGACGAAACGGACTCCGGTCTCGACATCGATGCCCTCCAGGTCGTCGCCAACGGCATCAACGCGTTTCGGGGGGATGGCAATGCCGTGGTTCTAGTGACCCATTACCAACGTCTGCTGAACTACGTCGTACCCGACCACGTGCATGTCCTTGCGGACGGACGCATCGTGCATTCCGGGGACCGCTCGCTGGCCCTCGAACTCGAGGAACGGGGATATGGCTGGCTTGGCGCTTAACGGAGCGAGCCTCGCCGAGAAGCTGCTGGCGCGAGGTCCCACGAGCTACGCGCCTTGGCTGGACCGCAGACCTCACCTGGACCTCATCGAGCAGCGTGCCCTCCCCGAACTACGGGCCGAAGCCTGGCGGCACACGAACATCGCGCGCTGGTACGAGACGGTCTTGGCCGGCACCGAGCGCGCGACCCGCTCGCGCCGCGTCGAGTTCCCGGGCGAGGTCGAGGTCGTGGACTTCGCGGACCCCCGCGCAGCCGAACTCCTGGTACTGCGTGGCGAGGAGATCTTCCGGTTGGATGCACAGCCCATCGCGGCCCTCAACGGCATGCTCCTCGGTAGCGGCGTGGCGATTCGCGTCCCAGCCGGGACGGTGCCCAGCCCGGTGCGCATCGTCGACCTACCTGCCGCCTACCAGCGAATTCTCGTCATCGTCGAACCCGATGCGCGCGTCGAGTTGATCGAAGAACCCTCGTCGTACACGCATCGTCTCGTCGAAGCGGTTGTGCAGCCCGGCGGCCGGCTCCTGCACCGTCGCCTGCAGGCGGCATCCCCCGATCGCGAGTGCAGTTTGGTTGCCGTCCGAGCACAAGCGAACGCGCACTACGAACTGTCCCAACTGTCGCTCGGTGGCGATCTGCGCCGGAACGACATCGTCGCCACGCTTGCCGGAAACGCCGCCAACGTCACGCTACGCGGGGCATGGCGACTGGTCGAATCCCAGCATCTCGACAACCAGGTGGCCGTTCATCACGACGCCCCCGGCGGCACGAGTCGCCAGACCTTCCGGGGCGTTGCGGACGGGCGTTCCCGGGCCGTACTCAACGGCCGTATCGAGATCGCCCCAGGCGCCCAACAGAGCGATGCGACTCTCAACACCAAGAATCTCCTTGCCAGCGATACCGCGGAGGTCTACGCCAAGCCCGAGTTGGAGATCTACGCGAACGACGTCAAGTGCAGCCACGGCGCCACGATCGGTGCCATCGATGAAGACGCCGTGCACTATTTCCGCACCCGCGGGATCGATGCGCCCACGGCCCGCTCCCTGTTCGTACGGGGCTTCCTCCGCGAAGCCATCGACGATGTCGAGACCGCGCGCCGACTGGGAGTGATCCAATGACGGATTCTTCCTGGCGGAACGACTTTCCGCTGATCGGCAACCGCGCCGATCTGGTCTACCTGGACAACGCCGCCACGACGCAGAAACCGACGGTGGTGTTGGACGCGTTGGCCCGCTACTACCGATGTGCCAACGCCAATGTGCATCGCGGTGCCCACCGCCTCTCCGACGAGGCAACCGCGGCATTCGAAGCCGCTCGCGAAATCCTCGCCCGCCGGATCAATGCCCGATCGTCGAAGGAGGTGCTCTGGACCCGCGGTACAACGGAGGCCATCAACCTGGTCGCCGCGTGCTACGGGCCCATCGCGGTCGGCGACGGCGACCGAATCCTCATCACGGAGATGGAGCACCACTCCAACATCGTTCCCTGGCAGCAACTGTGTCAACGTACCGGCGCGGTGTTGCGGGCGGTTCGGGTGTTGCCGTCAGGGGAACTGGACCGCGACGACTTCGACGCCAAGCTCGAAGAGCAACCGCGAATCGTCTCGATCAGCCATGTCTCGAACGCGCTTGGGACGGTCAACGACCTGTCGACGCTGATTCCCCGCGCCAAGGCAGTCGGCGCCACGGTGGTCGTGGACGGCGCCCAGGCCGTCGCCCATTTCGACATCGATGTGCAGGCTCTCGATTGCGACTTCTACGCGTTCTCCGGCCACAAGATGTACGGTCCCACCGGGATCGGCGTGCTGTACGGTCGCGAGAAACTGTTGGAAGCGATGCCGCCGTGGCAGTCCGGGGGCGAGATGATCGAACGAGTGCGCATCGAGCAGACCACGTACGCACCCCTGCCCTTCAAGTTCGAAGCCGGAACGCCGGACATCAGCGGCGCTGTCGCGCTAGCCGCCGCCGTGGACTATCTCGACGGCCTTGACGGTGAGGCCGTGACGAACCACGAGACATCGCTCCTCGCCTATGCGAGCGCGTCGTTGAACCGGGTGGAAGGTTTGCGCATCGTGGGCACGGCGCCGGCCAAGGGTCCCGTCGTGTCTTTCCTTCTCGACGGTGTGCATCCCCACGATGTCGGGACGTTGCTCGATCAACAGGGGGTGGCGGTGCGCACCGGTCACCACTGCGCCATGCCCCTCATGGACGCCTTGGGAATACCCGGCACGGTGCGCGCGTCGTTCAGCTTGTATAATTCCCCGGCAGACGTGGACAAGCTAAGTCAGGCCGTTCGAACGGCAAGGTCGATGCTGTGAACGCGACCGGTTCGCCGTCGCCCGAGAATTCGCTAGGCGAATTCTCCCGGCCGCAAGGCGGTGCCACCCGCCGGGCAAGTAAGAGGAAAGCGTCCTCGGAAGGGCGTTGCGCGGCACGCATTGGAGGTCCGAATGAGCGCAGAAGTCTTTGACCCTGCCGATTTGACAACGATAACCATGACGCCCGCCGCTCGGGCGCATGTCCGCCGGCAGTTGGCCCGGGAGAGCGCCGATGCGCTTCGCCTAGGGATCACCGAAAGCGGCTGCAACGGGTACATGTACGAACTCTCCTACCTGGCGGGGGATCTCGACGCGAGCCGTCGTTTCCGCTTCGACGACGTAACCGTCGTGGTCGACGACGCGGATTGGGCCTTGGTCCAAGGCACCCTCATCGACTACGTCACCGAGGGCCTCAACTCGGCGCTGACGTTCAAGAATCCCAATGCCACCGCGGAATGCGGCTGCGGCGAGAGTTTTTCGGTCACCAACACCGACTGAGGTCCTGCCGAGAGATGGAACGCCGCGTCATCCCGGTAACCCGCACCATCGAGGCTCGACTGGTGCCGATTGGAACGCCTCTGACGGTGCCCGAAGGCGCCTTCGTGACCCTAACGCAAGCCCTCGGTGGTGCATGCACCATCGTCTACAATGGCAATATGGCCCGGGTCGAACCGGAAGACGTCGACGCGCTCGGCCTGGAACGGGAAGTACTCGACCTCCCCCCACCCACGGACGGTGCCGTGTCGAGCGACCAGGTGTGGCAGGCATTGCGAACGGTCCACGACCCCGAGATCCCCGTGAACATCGTCGACCTGGGCCTCATCTACGATTGCACGGTCGACGACAACGTCGTCGGCATCGACATGACGCTGACCGCACCCGGCTGCGGCATGGGCCCGGTCCTGGTTGCCGACGTGGAAAGACGCGTGGGCAACGTCCCGTTCGTCCAGACGGTGAATGTCAACCTCGTCTTCGACCCGCCGTGGGGCCGGGAGATGATGAGCGACGAGGCGCAACTCGAACTCGGACTGTTTTGACCTTGGCCACGTCGGCACCCGCCCTCGACGACATCCGCTCGACGTTCGGCTTCTTCGACTCCTGGCAGGACAAGTACGCGTTTCTCATCGATATCGGCAAGGCACTCACTCCCTTGCCCGAGGCCTACCGGATCGACGACAACCTGGTACGCGGTTGCCAAAGCCAAGTCTGGCTGGTGCCGCGCTTCGACGGCGACCATCTGGGTTTGGCCATCGACAGCGACGCCCACATCGTTCGGGGCCTCATCGTCATCGTATTGGCGGCGTACGACGAGCGCTCGCCACGGGAGATTCTGGATTTCGACATCGAGGCCCTGTTCGACGAACTCGATCTCATGGGCCACCTGAGCCCAACGCGCGGTAACGGGCTTCGCGCGATGGTCGGGAGGATCCGAGGCATCGCCCAAGAGCACGCCGATCACTGACAACCCGGCGCCGGCGTGTCGGGGACGTAGCCGGAGAATTCCCGTAGCGAATCCTTGGGGGGTGCCGAGGGGTTCGTCTTATACCCAATTGTCGCATTTTTGACGTGAAATCATACGAGAACGCTGCTATAGTTTCTTGTCTAGGGAGAGGACCGGGTACCACACGGCCTGACGCGCAGTGACCTCGGTTCGGTGACCGCCGAACGACGCGCCTACGCCTCGACGCGGCAGTTTTGACTTGAGGAGGACGTTTTGAGCCGCGCTCAGAAGCAGAACCAGAACAATCTTGAAATGCGAAAGACCATCGAAAAGGATCTCCAGGCTTTCCTAGCCTCGGGTAAGAAGATCGAAGTCATCCCCATGGGCGTCAGCGGCCAAGACAAGATGGGGCGCAGCAAGAACATCGTCATCTCGCGCAAACGGCGCACGGCGATTCGCGCGACGTAGGGGACACGCTTGTCGTGTCCCGTCACGATCGGCCCGCCCAGCCATCTAATGCCGAATACGCCCGCCCGCGCACCCTAGGGCGCGTTGGGATCCCTCCGAGCCTGGGCGGCACGCCAGCGCGCAAGGTCGTCGGCCTCGTCCACGTCCCACATTGTGTCCAGAAGTTCCACCCGCAGACCGGTCGCGGCATCCAATGTCGACGTCAGCACGTCGGCGGTTCCCCACGGAATCCCTTCGAACAATCCCGGTTGCGACGAGTTCATCCCGATGAGGCAGTAGCCACCGTCTTCCGTGGGACCTAGCACCACATCGGCGACCCCGAGAGCGGCGAGCGCACCTTCGACATAGCTTGCGGCCATCTCCGGGATGTCCGTCCCGACAAGAATACGGACGCCGTGGTCGAATGCCCGCGACATGCGTTGCCCCAGGTCTCCCCTGCCCTGCGCGACCAACCGGATGCGCAGGTCTTCCACGCCCGCCACGCCGCTCTGGCGTTGCCAGCGAGCGAACGCGTCGAGGTCTCCATCAACCCAGATCTCCGGCGCAACTGACTCGCTGCCGACCCCAAGCCTCCGCAATGTCGAGGCGAGTAGCGCCTCGTAGATCCGAAGTGCCGAATCGGCCCCAACCGCCTTCGCCAAGCGGGTCTTCACCCGGCAATGAACCGGAACGCGCGCGAAGATCGCGAGTCGCGCCAGGCCGGTCGCGCTCATTCGTAGTACCGGCGAGCCAGCACTTCGGGATCCGCGCCCATGAAATAGCGGAACCGCAGCCACCACATCAGGACAATCGTCCGGGCGATGCCGTCGCGTTCCCAGCGCCGTGAAGATGCGACGACCCGATCCGGAACCCGGCGTGGCTTCGCCAACCGCCGCAAGCGACGGCACAGTTCCACGTCTTCCAAAAGCGGCTGTCGCGGAACCCCGCCCACGGCGGCAAGCAGTTCGCGGTGCACGAAAATGCCCTGGTCACCTGTCGCGATGCCCGTAGCCGCCGAGCGCCAGGTCATCGTCCGTTCAATCATGCGATAGACCTTCGACTTCCCCTCGAGACGCACGGCGAAGAAACCCCAGCCGGGGGTGTCGAGCCGGTCCAGGAGCGCTGCCATGGCGTCGTTCGGCAACCGCGTATCCGCGTGAACGAACCAGAGCCACTCCGCGTTGGCGACCTCGACACCTTGATCCATCTGCGTCCCGCGTCCCGGGGGTGCCGACACGGCATGATCGGCACCGCTGGCCACGGTCATGCTGTCGTCATGGCTACCACCGTCCACAACCACGATCTCCACGTCCGCTTCCCGGAGATCATCGATCAAGCACCGCAGTGGACCCGCATCGTTCAACACCGGCACGATGGCGCTGACCCGCGCTCCGTGTCGAGACCTCCGGATCAAGCGGACCCCGCGTTCATTGCCCAGGCCGTGGCATGCACCCGCAGGCAGCGGGCGATTGCATGCTCGCAATCCTCCCCCAATACGAACCCGGCCGCCACCAGCGCGCTCACGCATTCCCTGGCGCACCGCTCGACATCGTCATGCGCGACCAATTCACCGTCGAAACGGCTTAGGCCCACGAAGATGGCCGGCAGTTCCGGAGCACCGTGGTCCGGATGCCTTGGATTCCAGCCCGTGTGGCATCCGATGGGAAGTGCGACCTCCGGCAACCGGATACCCGCGCGTTCGTTCAACGAGTCGTCGACATCGGACACCAAACGCGCGTACGGCAATCCCTCGACGGCGGGAAACGCGCATATTCCTTCCTCCGCACGGTCCCCGAGGTCGAGGGTTGTGAGGCCGCCAAGGCGGTCCGGGTCGAGGCCCCGGAAACCGTCGATCGCGGCAAACCTGTCAAGCACGACGCGGCGTTCGACGAGCGTGCCCTCCCGGAGCGTCGGCACCTTCGAATCGGGCGGAGACCGGCCTTCCGAGACCCACCCGTCCAGGTTGGCGAACGCGGCGCGCACCAATGCCGAGTGATCCACGACATTGAAGGGGTAACGCGCCTTCTCGCCCGTCACCGCGAACGTATTGCTGGGGGGCAGGATCCCGTTTACATGATGGGTGCCCGCGAACAGGTAGTTGCGCTCCGAAGGGTGCGGTTCGACATCGCATGCACCATCGGGAGTGACGTGGGTGAGCGCTGCGTCACCCCGCCAATACTCGAAGGAGGTATTCGTGATGACCACCTTGGGCATGTGGGCGAGATCGTCGTAAAGGCCCCCGGTGGCGCCGCTCCACGGGTCGCGAACGGTTGTTCCGGAAAACGGGAAGCGCTGTCCCGCCGCCGGCACCCCGGCGCTGGAGGGTTGCGCGAATCGATGGTTGAAGTCACCTCGCTGGCCACCGGCGATGTGTATATGGATGCCATCGAAAACCGGTGCCCCTGTCGAGTCCAAATTGAGACCGAGATAAAGCAGATGCCGCAGAACGCGGCCGGTCTGCGACGCCCCGAACGCCAACACGGCCGGGCTAGCCATCGCAGAGGGACCATCGCCCGCCCGGAGGCTCGCGGCAGCATCGCGCAGAGCCAGCAACCCGCATCCCGTGACCCGTGCTCCCCGGGCCCGGTATACGAGGGTGTAGATGCGACCTCTCTCGAAGCCGCCATCGAGGAGGATGTACCGGTCGCTCGGTTCGACAACGTCGTCTCGCTCCCGCGCGAACCGCCAACGGCCTCGATCGATCTCG
>LXNJ01001487.1_pt1 | contig 13778 bp, 11 predicted proteins | sample 809081 | NCBI WGS metagenome assembly LXNJ01 (sample SAMN04870510, study PRJNA318959) | sponge metagenome | biome: sponge; feature: marine sponge reef; material: water | host: Petrosia ficiformis | place: Greece: Milos, Mediterranean Sea | collected 2013-05-29 | depth 5-7 m
ACGACAGGAACCAGTATAAAACTACGCTGAACTCCATGATCCGCACGAACTACCAGGTGGGCCAGCAGAGCTATGAGAAAGGGGAATACGCGGAAGCCGTCGATTTCTACAGCCGCTCCGTCAACGCTACCTCCATGCTGCAGTCTGCGCTGCGTTCCACGGGCAAGAAGGACGATGCCAAGACGGCCGACGAGCTCGAACCCGCCAAGCAGCAGGGCTACCTGTACTGGGGTTACGCCGCCCTCGGCGCCGGAGATGACGACAATGCCAGGTTGGCCCTGGAGACGCTTCTTGAACTCGATCCCGACAGATTCGAAGCCTGGGACGGCCTGATCAACGTGTACTATACCAGTGAAGACTGGAACAAGCTGATCATGGCCTGCAACAAGGTCATTGAATTGTCGGAAGAGATCGATCTCAACACCTACCTCATTCTGCGCAACGCCTATTTCGGCGTGGCCGACACGGCCAGCGTCATCGCGACGTACGAAAGGGCAATGGCAGCGTTTCCGGAAGAACAGACGCTGTACCGGGACGTCAGTTCCTTACATAGCGTCAAGAAGGATTACGACAGGGCCATAGAGGTACTCGAAAAGGGGCACGCTTCCCTTCCCGATGATGTCGAACTGCTGAGGTACCTGGGGATCAACCACTACAACCTGGGGGTTTCCGCCCGGGAAGCAGGGGACGTTGAAGCCGCCTCGACGGCGCTGAGCAGCGCCGTGGACAGCATGAACAAGCTGCTGGTGTTGCAGTCGAACAGTATCGATGGCCACGACATACTCAGTGACGCCTATTACGGACTGGCCGGCATCGAGACCGACGAGGCCAAAAAGCAGGAGTTCGCCGCCAAGGGAGCAGAACACCAGCAAAAGAAGATGGACCTGATCAAGTCGGGAGAAGGCATGTAATTCCGGGTTGGTCCGGTGGCGGTAAAGCTGTTAGAACACTGGGTTTAAAGAGGATTCCGTGGGTTACCCGGAATCCTCTTTTGTTGTATCCAAATAGATTGACACCCCGGGGCCGGTCTTCTATACTACCGATGCCGGAAAAGGAGACGATCATGCGAGGTGGTTTTGCGGTAAGCAAGCCGTTCCAGGTTGCGACGATGGTTCTATGCCTCCTGTTCGGCCTGGTTGCAGCGGGCTGCGGTCCGTTTTCATCGGGGAGAAGCGTGCCCGCCTCGACGCCGGAACCCCAACCCGAAACGGCGGCGAGCGATGAAGATACGCAGCAATCGGATGGGGAGTTGACGGGTGATCCGGCCGAACCGGCCGCCGTGCCCTCCACGCCCGCTCCTGTTGCAGAACCTGTCTGGGGATACAGGGTCCAGCTCTATTCGTTCACGAACCGCGACTCGGCCGAAGCCGCGTTGAAGCAGGTGGAGCGAACGCTGGCGGAATGGTCGTATGGTGTTTACCTGAATGAAGAATCCGGTAGCTTCAAGGTACGCGTGGGTGATTTCACGGAGAAGGCCGATGCCGATCGCTTGCGCGACTCGTTGAGAAGCAAGGGTTTTCCCGATGCCTGGACCGCGAGTGCCTGGATTCAGCCACCTCAGGCACCCTGACGGACGACGGTCAAGTCCGGTCAGGCTACTCACCGAAGGGAACTCCTCCCAATGACCGCGAGTCACGGTTCATTCGCCCCCCTGGACCCTGGACGGCGCATCCTGATGGGTCCGGGTCCGAGCGATATGCATCCCAGGGTCTACCAGGCCATGGGCGCACCGCTTACGGGGCACCTGGACCCCTATTTCATCGGGGTCATGGACGACACCAAGGCCCTGCTCCGGTACGTGTTCCAGACGGAAAACGATCTGACTATCCCCATCTCGGCTACCGGCTCCGCGGGCATGGAGGCCTGTATCTGCAATCTCGTCGAGCCCGGCGATGAAGTGCTCATCTGCGTGGGCGGCGTATTCGGGGACCGTATGGCCCAGATGGTAGAACGACATGGCGGCAGGCTGATCCGCCTGGAGGGCGAACCGGGCCGCCCCTTTACGCCGGAGCAGGTCCGGGAGGCCCTGGCAGGCTGCCGGCCGAAACTGGTGGGCCTGGTACACGCGGAAACGTCCACGGGCGTGCTGCAGCCCCTCGAGGAAATCGTCCGGATCGTCCATGAACACGAGGCCCTCGTCCTGGTCGACACCGTGGCCTCGCTGGCCGGAACGCCCGTCAAAGTCGACGAATGGGGCATCGACGTCTGCTACACCGGCAGCCAGAAATGCCTGAGCTCGCCGCCGGGCCTGGCGCCCGTTACGCTGAACGAACGGGCGTGCGCGGCGCTCGCCGCGCGCAGGACGCCGGTTGGCAACTGGTACCTTGACCTTTCCCTGATCAACGCTTACTGGGATGGGGACCGGGTCTATCACCATACCGCGCCCGTGAGCCTGATCTACGCGTTGAGGGAAGCCCTAGTCCTCATTCACGAGGAGGGGCTGGAGAAGGGCCATGGGCGGCACGCCCTCAACTACGCGGCGTTCAAGGCCGGCATCGACGCCATGGGTCTCGGGTTCTTCGTCGATGCCCCGCACCGCGCCCCGACCATCAATCCTGTCCTGGCCCCGGAGGGGGTCGACGAGGCCAGCGTTCGCCGTCGCCTCCTCGAAGGCTACGGCATCGAACTCGGCGGCGGTCTCGGCGCATTGAAAGGCAAGGCCTGGCGCGTGGGCCTCATGGGACAGTCCTCGCAGAAAGATCACGTCATGCTTTGCCTGGGCGCCCTTGAAGAGACGCTGCGGGCGGAAGGACACGAAGTCGCGGAGAGCGGCGTGGCCGCGGCGAGCGCCGTGTACGCCGGAACGTCATAGGGCGGACCGCGTGACGGCGACTGGTCGTCACCGGGCATCCCGCCGTATAGCTGGAGGAGTACTGGAGGAGCCAATGTATTTCGTCGAAGAAAGCGACATGTCGAAGAAGTCGATCGCCCCGGGCGTCAGCATTGCCGTGGCGGGGGGCGACCGGGCCCAGATGTCTTTCGTGACGCTCACGCCGGGTTCGCAGGTCCCCATGCACGACCATCCCCACGAACAACTGGGCGTCGTGCTGGAAGGCGAATTCGTCATGGTCATCGGGGAAGAGAGCCGGACCATCAAAACGGGCGACAAGTACGTGATCCCCGGTGGGGTTCGACACGGCGTGACCGAGGTGATGGTCAAATCCGTCGCCCTGGATATCTTCAGTCCGCCCCGCGAGGACTACGCTTAATCGACAGCCGAAAGCCGCGCCGCCGGCCCGCGGTCAACAGCCAACCAGTCAGGAGCAATCCATGTCCGATACCCTGCCCCAAGACCGTCCCGTACAGCTCTGGAAAATGACCCGCAGACAGTTCCGCGAGGGGATCTACGCCGGCAACCTCAAAGGCGCGATCATCCCCACGGGCAGCACGGAGCAGCACAACGAACACCTGGAGATGTCTCACGATACCGCCAGCGCCGTGCACGTGTCCGAACGCGCCGCGCAGAAGCTCTACCCGGAGGTGGTGGTCACTACGCCGCTGCCCATCGGCGTGTCGGAGCACTGGATGGACCACCGGGGGACGCTGACGACCCGGCCGGAGATCTTCACGGAACTCCTATACGACGTGGCCGACAGCATGAAAAGGGGCGGGATCAACCACATCCTGGCCGTCAACGGCCATGCCGGGAACGCCGGTCCCGTAATGAACGTGCTGGAAGACATCCAGTCCCGACTGGGCGTCGATTTCTCCTTCTGCAGCTACTGGGAAGCCTATACGCCGGAAATCGTCGGGAAGTACATGGAATCCGGGAACTGTCCCGGCCACGCCAGCGAATTCGAGACGTCCTTCGCCTACGCGGCCTTCCCGGGGCACGTCCACTGGGAAGGGGTCGACTACGATTCGGCCAGGCTGACCATTTCGGAAGCCGACCGGGCCGCCCAGGACCGGGAATTCCACCACGAGGCCAAGCTCGCCGACGCCGTGAAGGGGCAGGGCATGATCGACGCGGCGGTCGACTGGGTCGCGGCCAGGATGAAGGCGATGATCGAGGGCGCCTGACCCGTGTCCAGCGATACCCCACCCATCATTGCGTTTGAAAACGTAAGCAAGTGGTTCGGCACGTTCCAGGTGCTCAAAGACGTGAATCTGAGCGTCCGGGAAAGTGAGTGCATCGTCATCTGCGGGCCGTCCGGTTCGGGCAAGTCCACGCTCATCCGGTGCATCAACCGCCTGGAAGCCCACGACCGGGGCCTGATCCGGGTCGACGGCGCGACGCTGGGACCCGGCGAGCGCCTGCCCGGTGAACTGCGCGGGAAGATCGGCATGGTCTTCCAGAGCTTCAACCTGTTCCCCCACATGACGGTCCTCCGGAACCTGGCCCTTGCTCCCATGCGCAATCTCGGGATGGATAGAAAGCGGGCGGAAGAGACCGCGCGTTCCTATCTCGAGCGCGTGCACATCGGGGACCAGGCCGAAAAGTACCCCGACCAGCTTTCCGGCGGTCAGCAGCAGCGGGTGGCGATCGCCCGGGCGCTGTGCATGAAGCCCGACATCCTGCTCTTCGACGAGCCCACGTCGTCCCTCGACCCCGAGATGATCCGGGAGGTCCTCGACGTGATCTACGAACTTACCGACGACGGCATCACCATGGTCTGCGTCACCCACGAGATGGGCTTCGCCCGCAAGGTGTCCGACCGGGTCGTCTTCATGGACCACGGCGAGATCGTCGAAAGCGCCCCGCCCGACCGGTTCTTCGACGCTCCCCGGGAGGAACGGACCCGGGCCTTCCTCAACCAGATACTCCATTACGAGGCTTCGGCGTGATCAGCCCGTTCCCTCGGCCATGGATCAGAAGTATCCTGGCGAACTGGATACAGCCCGCGGCCATCGCCGGCGTGCTCGTCTTCGCCGTCATCCGCGGCGCCGAGAACATCAACTACCGGTGGCAGTGGTACCGCGTAGGCGACTTCCTGGTCACCTCCGAGAACGGCGCCTGGTCCGCGGGTCCCCTCCTGCAGGGCCTCTTCGTCACCCTCGAGATTTCGGTCCTGAGCCTCGTCCTGACCCTCGCCATCGGCCTGGCGACCGCCATGCTCCGGCTGTCGACCTCCGTGGTCGGACGGGGCCTTGCCCGCGGGTACCTGGAACTGATCCGCAACACCCCCCTGCTGATCCAGCTCTACGTGATTTACTTCGTCCTCGGACCCATTCTGGGCTGGGGCCAGACCACGACGGCCATCGTCTGCCTCGCCGGGTTCCAGGGCGCCTACACGTCGGAGATCTTCCGCGCCGGCCTGGCCGCCATTCCCCGGGGGCAGGTGGAAGCGGGAAACAGTCTGGGACTGTCGCGCGTGGACAACTACCGGTACGTCATCCTGCCGCAGGTGATCCGCAACATGCTTCCGCCGCTCACCAACGAGGCGGTGTCCCTCGTGAAGAACTCCTCCATCGTCAGCGTCATCGCCATCTTCGACCTGACCACGCAGGGCCGGAACCTCATCGCGGATACCTTTCTGACCTTCGAAATCTGGCTGACCGTGGCCGCGATCTACCTGGCCGTGACCCTGGCCCTGTCCACCGCGGCGGCCATGGCCGAACGGCGGAAGGCGGGGGCGTGATGCCGACGATGTCGACGACCGCATCCGGAAGAAGTAGATTCCGGCCCACCAGGCTCGACGGGATCCTGCTGGCCGGGCTGGTCGTGGCGGCCTTCTGGCTCTGGTACCGTTCGGCCATCGGCGTGGCGTACCGCTGGGACTGGCCCCAGGCCATGGCGACCGTCTTTGCGTCCAGCGAGGCCGGCGGGACGCCCTTTTTTCTTATGGGGATCTACGCGACCCTGCGGCTGAGCGCCTGGGGGGCGGTCCTGGCCACCATCCTGGGTGTGCTGATCGGCTTGGGAAGATACTCCGGCGTGCGCACGCTGCGCATGTTCTGCGGGACCTACATCCAGATCCTCCGCAACATCCCGCCCCTGGTGTTCATCTTCATCTTCTACTTCTTCATCAGCAGCCAGTTGATGCCCCTGATCGGACTGGACGCCCTTTTCGACCGTCCGGCGGAGGAGGCGTCAGGTTGGCAGCGCTTTCTCTTCGGCCCCCCGGCGCTCTGGGAGAACCTGATCTCCGGCGTGCTGTGCATATCCTTCATCAGCGCCGCGTACATCGCGGAAGTCGTCCGCGCCGGCCTGTCCGCCATTCCCCGGGGACAGTGGGAAGCCGGGGAAAGCCTGGGCATACCGGTTCTGGACCGCTACCGGTTCGTCATCTTCCCCCAGGCGCTGGCGCGCATCGCGTCGCCCCTGGCGGGCCAGTACATTTCCCTCGTGAAGGATTCGTCCATCGTCTCGCTGATCTCCATCCAGGAACTGACCTTCGTCGGATCGGAGATCGCCAATTCGAGCGGGCTGCTCTTCGAAGTGTGGCTACTGGTGGCCTTCGTATACTTCCTGCTCTGCCTGTGTCTGTCCATCCTGCTGCGACAGGTGGAACGGCGGGTAACCCGGCATTTTCACCAGTTTGCCTAGCGCCTTCTGTTCTCCGCGTCGATTCCGCCGCGCAACGGGTCGAAGACCTTCTTCACTGTTTCAAACTGGTGCTCCACGCTTGAAGGCCTGCCCAGCAACCGGTCGCTGACCATGCGCGCCGCCACCGTGGCGTAGGCATTGCCCCGGCCCGTGAAACCCGCGACGATGTGGACGCCCGGCGTTTCCGTCTCGCCCACAAAGGGACTGCTGTCGTAGGAGAAGCCCATGACGCCGCCCCAGCGGTGGGAGCGCCCGAGCGCGGCAAGGTGGGGGAAGGTGCTGTTGAACGTGCGGTCGTTGGACCGCTGTACCGCCCGGGTGGGCCGTTCCTTGTATCCCCTATACGTCCGGACCGACCGGCCCCTGCGCCGCAGAAAATGAAAGCCCCGTTCGGCGCGGATATGGTGATTCCGGCCGCCGCCGAAGAGCAACCGGCCGCCCGCGCCGGGTCCGTCGTGCAGCTGCCGCCAGAAATCCCACCCGTCATTGGCGTAGAAGACCCCGTTGAACAGTCGTTCCGTAACGGGCTCCGTCGTGAAGACCTGTCCCCGGTGCGGGATGATGCGCCGTTCGTAGCGGGCGTCGAGTTGCGGCGTGTAGGCGTTCATGCCCAGCAGCACGTGCCGCGTCCTGATCCGGCCGTTCGGGGTGTGGACCCGTAGTCCGCCGGTCCCGTTCTGCTCGATTGAGGTGACGGGCGTGTTCTCGAAGAACCGGACGCCCAGTCCGCTCGCGGCGCTGGCGAGACCGCGCACGTACTTGACCGGATGGAGTTCCCCGTCGAACCGGTTCCACAGGGCGCCGGCGAGGTGGGGACTGCGCTTGAGGCCGTAGAGTCTGTCCTCGTCCAGGTACTCCACTTCGAAACCATCTTCCTGGAGAAGGCTGTACGATTGGATGATCCGTTCCAGGGGATCCCCGTGAGAACCGCGGTCCGGCCGCTTCATCGCCACCACGTAGCTGCCGTGCCGGTAGTAGTCGCAATGTATTTCGTACTGCTCCATGAGACCGGCCATCAGATCATGGTTCTCGAGGGCGATCCGCCACGCTTCCCGGGCCATCCCTCTGCCGTCCGCTCCGTACAGATCCGTCAATTCCTCCACGGCCTCGACGTAGTACTCGTGGGTCCCGGCCAGCATGAATCCCCCGTTGCGGCCCGTGGCGCCCGAGGCGACCTCGCGCCGTTCGAGCACCGCCACGCGCGCGCCGCCTTCGGCCAGAAACAAGGCGCCGGTTACCCCCGTCACACCGCCGCCTATAACGACAACGTCCACGTCCAGGTCCCCGGACAGGGGATCCGATGGCGTGTAGGCCATGTCCAGCCAGTAGGAATCACGGATCATGGGGAGGTTAACCGGGTCAGCCATATGCAGCTTTCAGTAAAAGTGACCATAGTGGAATTAGCCGCCAGATAATTGACGAGATTTCGGAGTGATTTCCGACGGTTACAGAATAAGGCGTAGTTATCCACTGCGTCAAGGAACACGTAGAACGAATGGACCACATCAACATGAAGCAAAGCGGAAGATCGAGGAGTCGCTCAAATGACCAGGAGCGAAATGTTGGCGCATAAACCATGGATGGACGTGACAATCAGGGCAGCGCTGATTGGCGCCGCAGTCCTGGTATACCTGGACCTGAAGGCCGAGATCAGATCCGTGCGGGTCGAACTGGGAAACAGGATGGACAGGTTGGAATTCAAGGCGGACAGGTTGGAAACCAAGATCGACGAAGTTCGGGGATATCTCAAGTTTGACATGACCGCGCCGAACGAAGATCCGTCTCCTGCTGACATGAAGGAGTAGCCTTCCTCAGTCGGAGAAACCAGGGAACCGCGAAAGGCTCGTCGACCTCGCCTCACACCTCCAGGACGGCCGCCAGCGTCTCCCCTTCGTGCACGCGGTTGAAGGTCCGCAGGACCAGCACGTGGCCGGACTGCGTGCACACGATCTCCTCCCGCCGGTCGCCCAGCAGGTCGGTGACCACGCCGAAAACGTCTCCCGGCTCGACGCGGTCCATCAGTTCCACCCAGGGTTCGAAGAACCCTGAGAACGGCGACGGGTAGTTCAATTGGATATGACCGGCCCCTTCCCGGTCGTCTTCCACCGTGTGCCGGATCCGCGACGGCGGCTGGTCGCGCTCGATCAAACCCAGCACGCCCATGACGTTCAGGCAACCTTCGTAGTACTGATCAACCCCCTCGGGGTCGCAGTCCCCGGCACCCATCCATTCCGAGTAGATCGCGGGGATGCGGGCGTCGCGTGCTATGGACAGCGTACGGCCGTCGTGGCCCGCGTACGTACCCCAGACGATCGGCATGTTGAAGGCCCGCGCCATCTCGCGCTGGGTCTCCAGGACCCCCGTATCGGGATGCAGCATGTACCCCACCGTCGGGAAGAACCGCGAAACAAGGCCCCCGCTGTGCAGATCGATCAGGAAGTCGGCCTCGCGGATCATTGCGCTTACCGCGTGGGCCACCCGCTCGGTGATGGTGCCGTCTTCCCGGCCCGGGCAGGTCCGGGCCAGGTCCAGGCCGTCCTCGGCGGTCCGCTGACCGCGCCAGTACGCCGCCTCGTTGACGACGGGCACCAGGGTGACGCTTCCCCGCAGATCATCGGGGTCCAGGGCTTCTTTCAGGCGCCGGATGGCCCACATGGACTCGAACTCGTCTCCGTGTATGCCCCCGAGTATGAGCAGTTTCGGTCCGGGTGCCTTTCCTCTTATTGTAATAGACTGCAGCGTGACGGGGCCTGACATTGGGGCCTCCTTGATTTATATTCCCGGTAATCCGGATTTCGTATCCACAACAGCGTTCCCGATGCGGTCAGTTGCCAGAACGGTTAAGGTCCGAACGCAACCACATGAGCATTGCGTTGAAACGCGCCCGTAGCCGCGCGCAGGAATATACCGGCTCGGGCGGGACGGATCAAGCGATGCGCGCCAGCCGTAACAGTCAGGTGAGGTCATGCTTTCGATACCCCTCGAGTTTTCTCATGATACCGCGCGGAACCCGGAGCGCTGGCCCGTGACCCGGGGCGTTCCCATACCCGAAAGCACGCTCCTCGCTACGGATGGACTGCACGTCGTGAGTCCCGGCGGCAGCCGGGTTCCCGCCCAGTTCCGGGTGCTCGGCCGATGGCCGGACGGATCGGTGAAGTGGGTGCTCGTGGATTTCCAGGCGGATGCCGTTCCATCGGGCAGGGCGGTATATACCCTTACGGACGAAGCGGCCGGGGAAACGAGCAGTCTTTCGGCGTCCCCGCCGCCTGCCACAACCGTTCGGATCGAAGAAACGAACCAGGACCTTCACGTGGACACGGGCGCGTTGCGTTTCAGGATAAGCCGCCATCAATACGGACTCTTCCATGCCGTGTTGCTTGTACACGCCCAGTATGGAGCGCCCACCCGGCCGAATCTGCCCGCTGGCCAGGGCGGCGATGCCTTGGCACGGATCAGCGAAGGCGCCTCAGACGGAGGACTGAAACGCCGGCTGTACGGTCCGGGCGGTATTTGCCGGGCATCCCTGGCCGGTGACTCCTACGAGGTGACGGTCGAGGAACAGGGCCCATTGCGCACCGTCATCCGGATGGAGAGCGCCCTGGAAGCCGACATTCCCATGCATCATTACGCCGGGTACAGGCCGGCGCGTTGCATTACCCGGATCCACACCTACGCCGGCCACGCCTTTGTCAGGATCCTGCAGACCCACGTCTTCACCTGCAATCCGCGGGAAGTGGAAATCGAAGACCTGGCCCTGAATGTACCTTCCCCCTGCGCCGGAACCGGTCTAGGCTTTGCTTTCGGACTGGATGGGGTCGTGTCGGGAATGCTCGAGTCGGATGAGCAGCTGAAAATCGCCCAGAAGCAGGACGACGTGGTGCAGATATCCCGCGGTCGACCAGGATGTGAAACCACGATCGCGGAGGGCGAAACCTGCGAAGGGTGGGCGACGCTCGGAGACGGGATATCGGGGGTAGGTGTCGCCTGCCGGAACATGGCCGAGGAGCATCCCCGGGCCATCGAAGTCACCGGTGACGGCCGTGTTACCCTGTACGCGCGGCACGATCCGGACGGCGGCCGCCTTTCCCTGAAGCGGTACTCCGAAGAGGTCTCGTGGCACGAGGGAGAAGGAGTGTACGCCGATGGTACGGGCATAGCGAAGACCTCCGAGTTCTTCGTGCACTACTTCGAGGAAGGTCGACGCGACGGCGCCATCGAAATACTCCGATGCGCCCTCTCGCAACCCCATGTATCGGTTCCACCGGCCTGGATGGCCCGATGCGAGGTCGCGGGAGGGTTCGCGGTCCCAAGTTTCTCGGAAGCTGGCGACCGGGTTGACCAAGGGGACCCGACAGAGGGTGACCAGTCAGGCCCTGAAGCGTGTAATCAAGCGGACTCGAAACCGAGCGGTAGAGTAGCCCTGAAAGTGGGCGATCAGGCGGATCCGAGAGCGGAGCGGAAACAGGAAGCGTCGGCCCATCCTGATATCCTGCGAGCCGCGGACCGCATGCTGACGGGCTTTGCCGACTGGCTCGCACGAAATATCCAGCTCGGCCGCTGGTACGGGTACCTGGACTACGGGGACGTGCGCGCAACCTGGGATGAAGAGGAAGATGACTGGATGGACCGGGGACGCTGGGGCTGGTGCAACAGCGAGTGGGACCCCCGCCACGCGATCTGGATACAGTACCTGCGCACCGGCGACCCGCGCTACTTTGGACTGGCCGAAGCCATGACCCGCCACTCCATCGACGTAGACACGTGCCACTGGCATCCCTTCCGGTCCTACATGGTTGGTGGCTGCTACCGACACGGAGTCGGCCATTTCAGCGACGAGCCCTGTGCTTCCCATACCTTCATCGACAACTGGATGGACCACTACTATCTGACCGGTGACGGCAGGACTCTGGAAGTCCTGCGCGAAGCGGGCGCGTTCTTCCTGCGGTACCGGTGGGCCGAGGATCCATCCTTCAGCTTCAGCCTGCGGTCCATCGCCAATGTACTGCGCGGACTGCTTTATGTATATGAAGTCACCGGCGAGGAACGATTTCTGCGACGGGCGGAGGAAGTGTATACCGTCGTCGCCCGGGGCCAGAATGAGGACGGCAGCTGGCACAAGCGCTTCCAGATCGCGACCCCGGATCGTCTTCCGCAGCAGCTTCCCTACGGCATGGCGACGGAAGGCACGACGCTGGCGGTCGAAATGGGAACGGCCGCGCCCTTCACCGACGACGAGTTCAGGAGTCTAGGCGGCCCGTTCGCCCGGTTGATCCGCGACCTTCCTTACGAGGAGCAGAAGGGGTACCAGACCCACTACCTGATGGTCGGACTGGAACTGATGCACCGCCTGACCGGCCGGAGGGACGTTGCGGAAACCTATCTGCGCGGCGTGGACTGGTTCTGCGGCTTTCTGGACACTTTCGCATCGGATCGCCCGTTCGAGGAACACTACGGCGGCATCCTCTGCCGGCACCTCGGCTACGCGTACCGCCTCACCGGCGACGGTCGTTACCTGGAAACCGGCATGAAGATCCTGGAGCTGCTCATCGACGCCCAGGACTGGAGCGACGATCCCCGGAAGCGGGGATCCATTGGCATGAATCCCACCTCCTTGAGCCTGCTGTTCTTCGGAGTGCCGAGTTTTCTGGCGGTGCTGCGTACGCGGGCCGAATCGCGGTAGTGTTGGCCGGCGCTCCATTGATGTTTCGTCCGATTCGGATTCCCGGACCATGGTGCGGACCGAATCGAGAAAGTTCGGCCTGTGTTCACAAGACCGTCCGTTTATTTGAACCCGCATTCAGGGCGTCTTCGAAGCTCTGTTTGAACTACAATATGGGCTACGTGCACTGGTATTGTTGCCACTCTCCTTGACGCCTGCGATTCAACAGCGCTTCTTTGAGTAAACCCCCAACCTACGCTATACATTTCTACCCTGTATTTCGATTGACGATCATCTGGCCGATCTTATTCAGAGATCGTATCCCGGGATGGCATTGGTTGAAATCGCTTATCTACCGATACCTCATACTAAGTACGCTGATCATGTTGTTGTGTGTGCACATCGGCATGGTTGCCTGGTCAACGATTCGACTGGCCAAGATCGACCGCTGGTCGTCCGGCATCCAGCTTTGGGGTAGTGAGACGATTCCGACGGGAGGAATGTCGAAAGGTACGGTCAGTCGTCTTCACGAAGGCACCTGGTTACAACTCTTGTTTATACAGTGGGCAGGAGGTTTTATCATTGAACGCGTCATGCCCGGCAGTCCGGCCGATCGAGCGGGCCTGCGGGCAGGCGATAAACTCATATCCATCAACAGCATCGACCTGGAGTCGAATCCTTCAATCTACTTTCAGACGCACTTGCAAAACAAACCCGGAGATCGCCTCGATCTCGCATGGATTCGGGATGACCAGGTACACACCGGCATACTCACACTCGAGCCGAACGAATTCATACGCGACACCCGCGGGAGTGATCAGCAAGAAACCGTGATCGGCAACGAGTTGGTGAGTTGGCTCCAGCGTGGACCGTTCCTGATCTTCTCGATTGTCCTTTTGTGCTTTGGCACCTGGATGGGATATCATGGTATGAAGAATACGGTGGCATTCCAGTGTGCGTTGCTTGTCCTCACTATGGCTATAGTATCGCCAGCTGTCTTCTATCTGATTGCCGCGTGGCCGGCCTGGACGGTACCACTTAGTATGGTCGTTGTAGTAGCAGCGGGTTATCTGCAAATCATCCTGATCCTGTTGATTCTAACCGTTTATCCCACTACAACGAAGATCGGATCATGGGTCCGAAAAAGGATATGGTTCATCCTGATACCCCTATTCGTCTTCGGGGCATTTCGGACCATCAGTTTTGTAAGTTTGACCTATGAGTGGGATTACGAATGGGTTGGGATGGTCGACAGGATTGCGCATCTGGTTCCCGCACCCGTTCCGGCCATTATCTTTGTGGTGATGGCTGGATGCCTTTTGATCGCCCAGCGTTACGTTGCACGCCGGCAACAACGAATGCGACTGCATATCATTGAAGCCGGATTCTTCTTAGCGCTCATACTCGCACCGGCTTGGTTGATCGCTCAACCCGGCAGAATACTGGCTTCATGGGGGCTGATTCCCGACCACGGTCAGATGCTGCCGTTGATCGTGTGGTTCCTTGACCGGATCGTTCCAGCAGGACTCCAAAGTCTGTTGGCTCTCGCATTTGCCTACGCGATTCTCGCTCATCGTGTGTTTGGTCTGAGGTTCGTCTTCGGAAAGAGCATAAGATATCTGGTCACCAATC
>LXNJ01001488.1_pt1 | contig 13775 bp, 19 predicted proteins | sample 809081 | NCBI WGS metagenome assembly LXNJ01 (sample SAMN04870510, study PRJNA318959) | sponge metagenome | biome: sponge; feature: marine sponge reef; material: water | host: Petrosia ficiformis | place: Greece: Milos, Mediterranean Sea | collected 2013-05-29 | depth 5-7 m
AAGCACTTCACTATTTTTTTGATTTTGTAATCGCTGAGTTTGCTATATTTTACAGGCATTACAGAACAAATCTATCCAATTGTTCTGGTCTTAAGCCATATTAATTTAGGTCTCGACACCAATGATGCCCATGTACAACCATCGGGCAAATGCCACTATCATGACGACCCAAGGGGTATGATTGCCCAAATGGGGATTAGCTCCTCGACCCATTCTCCAATCGTAGCCTATGCCGCCGATGGATTTCCAGTGTACTACAAATATGTTTATCAGGATCCAACCGATATGCAAAGTGCCATTGTCGAAGTAAATTCCTGTTATATTCTGCGCTCTGGAAATCGCCCAGGCGATGGAACCTCAGCACCTGATGGACCTTATGACGGAACCTATACTCAAGATTACAGGTACGATACAGGAGTCAGTTGCGATTTAGATCCTTGCAATGGGCGATACGGAAAGACCCCCGAATATCCCAATGGTACCTATTATTATGTGATCACAGAAGATTTTCCAGTTATTCCTCGCTGCTTAATGGGTGAGTCTGACATGGTATTCACGATTGGTCCTCCTTTCCAAGGCTGTGGAATTTCAAATGCTTCAAGTATTTGCTCAAACTCCAGCATTACCGACCTGAACTCTTTAGCAGAAGAAATTTCGTTCTTTCCGAACCCAGCGGTATCGGAGCTTCAAATCAACACCCCAGAAAGTCTTGTGCTTTCTGAAATCCGACTAATTGATGCCAACGGACAAGTTGTAGAGGCATTTCTAGGTGACCGCAGAGCATTGGCTATTGAAGAATTCAGCGCAGGAATCTATTACATTCAGTTTGTACATCGGGAGGGACGAATGACCAAATAATTGATCATTCAATAAATGGCAGATCAAAAGGATTTTCATCGCGTCCGTAGGGCTCCCAAGCGGGGTCATTATGATTCTGAAACCATCTATCGAATATTGGATAACAACTTCATCTGCCACATCGCGCTGGAGAGCGATGGGTAAGTATTCAGTATACCTACGATGTACGGAAGAGATGGCGATTTGATTTATATCCATGAAGCGAGCACCAGTCGGCTGATCAATCACAGTTCAACGCATACCATTACCTTAAGTGGGGTTCGAGTGAACGACCTAGTTTTGGCAAAATCGGCCTTTCATCATTCCATGAATTACGAATCGGTGGTGGTTTTTGGAAAAGGTCGGTTGGTTAAAGAAGATGAAAAACTCCATGCTCTGAAAGTAATCTCCGATCATGTGCTTCCCGGACGATGGGAAGAAAGTCGATTACCCAACGAAAAAGAATTAAAAGCGACTTCCGTTGTGGCCATCTCCATAGAACAAGCCTCTGCAAAAATGAGAACCGGCGAACCAAATGACGACAAAGAGGACCAAGACCTTCCGATCTGGTCTGGCCTACTTCCATTGGACACCAAATGGGGAAGACCCATTGCCCAAGACCCCTCTCAAACAATTCTTCCTAACAGCTTGCGTTCAAAAATGAAGTTGGACTAGAAGTCCTTCCATTGATTATGCATTAAATTGCATCATCCAATTCAGGAGATGAGCAAACTTCAGAAAGCAAAAGACCTAGCATCTCGCAACAAAACCCTAATCAGCAATTTTGGCTATTTGGGAATACTGCAAGCCTTAAACTTGGTCTTGCCTTTGGTCACGTATCCTTACCTCATCCGAATCCTTGGTCTGGACTTGTTTGGAAAAGTAATATTCGCTCAAACTATAGGTTTTTACGCTGCGGTGCTTATCAACTATGGTTTCAATATTACCGCCACAAGAAAAGTCGCAAAACATAGAGCGGACCCTGTAAAACTGAGTGAAATTGTTAACGCAGTTCTCGGGAGCAAATCCATCTTATGGATAGCTTCTTTATTGATCATCACAGGATTAATTTTTAGTATCCCCTACTTAAAGGATGACAAACTTCTGTTCTTTCTTTCATTCTTAATCACCTTTAACGAATTACTCGTTCCCGTTTGGTTTTTTCAAGGCATAGAGAAGATGAAGTATTTGACCTTGGTCAACTTCATCTCGCGATCCCTCTCAGTGATTTTGGTATTCATACTTGTAAAAGCCGAATCAGATTATTATTTCGTTCCCGCCTTATTGGGGTTAGGTGCACTTGTGGGCGGAATCATTTCCCTTTACCTCGTTTACAAAAAGGAAAAGGTTGTATTTAAGGTGCCTAGGGGCATTCAAATTAAAGCTGAACTGGTAGAAGGCTTTCCCGTTTTCCTTAGCCGTTTGGCTGCAATGATTACCGAGCGTACCAACATTATTTTACTGGGAACTTTTGGTAGCATGAGTATGGTAACTATTTATGACTTTATCATCAAGGTTCTGAGTTTCTTCAAAATTCCAATTGAAATCTTGGTGCGAACGGTCTATCCCCGCATCTCCTTGAACCAGAACAAGCGATTGGCACGAAGAACAGTTTACTTGTCGCTTTCATGGGGATTATTGGGCGGACTTATTGCCATTGTATCGGCTCCCCTAATTATCCAATTGGTAGGACCAGAGCAATTCGACGAATATGGGAACTACCTCTATTTCATACTACCCATGCTCCTTCTAATATCCTTATCATGGAGTTTGGGGCAGCCTTTCTTACTCGCATTCGGCTACATTAAGCTGGCAAGTAAAATCACTATTGGAGGAAATCTAGTATATATGACCGGAGCTTTGATACTGGCCCTAAACAACGCCATCACGGTTGTGAATTGCCTTTATTTGTTCTTGATCGTTGAAAGTGTATCCATAGGAATGCGTTACTATTTTGTACGAAAGAAAAAGATCTGGGCCTGGAATTCTATTTAAAAAGCAGATCTATTGAAACTCATTTTATTGAGCAAGGGATCGAGTCATATACCCATTCTGAAGGAAGAAAGTGCATAGCCAATTAATACTTAAATTAGTTTCACATTTGTGGAGTGGTTGGAGTGCTATTAAGTGCTCCTACCTGCTCTGACGTAAGTGTCCCAAACCATGAGAATTGCCCAAATTATTCCATCGCTTATTCACACTGGCCCCATTAATGTGGCCATGGATCTCAGTGCAACTTACATTAAGGACGGACATGAGGTCGTTATCTTTTACTTTGATGATAAGGGATCAGCCCCTGAGGGAATACAGTGCGAAAGGATTGGCTGGCGTTCAAAACTGGATTGGTCTTCTTTTGACGTGGTACATTCCCACGGAATTCGACCCGATTTATACGTGCGTAAATCGAAACGAAAAATGCCTCCAACGGTAAGCACCTTGCACAATTATGCTACTCAGGATTTGTACTACCGCTATGGTAAAAATAAGGGTCGATTGTACACGAATCTATGGAGTTATGCCTGCGCTAAGCACGATGCGAATGTGGTATTGAGTGAGGACATGAAAAGGTATTATTCCAAATTCTGGCGGAATAAAAATCTGCATGTGATTTCCAACACCCGAGTGGTTGAAGGCACTAAAGATGAAGAAACCATTGATGAAATTAAGGCCTTGGCCAAGGGAAAGAAAATACTAGGCTCAGTGTCTACAGTTACCACCATCAAAGGGCTTGATCAGGTGGTGAGGCTGATGAAAGAAAAAAAAGATTGGGTATACGTTCATATTGGTGGCGGAGAGATGCAGGACTTAATTGACCTGATGTCAAAAAATGGTGTAAGCAATCGATGCCACTTCTTGGGATTCAAGAAAGATGCATGGAAATACATCCAGGCATTTGATGTGTTTACTCTACCGTCACGAACAGAGGGCTTTCCCTTGGTGTTGATAGAGGCGGCGCAAATGGGAATGCCTATCCTTGCTTCAAACATTCCTGTTGTGCGTGAATCTTTCCGATCGGATGAGTTAAAGACGTTTCCTTTGGACGACATAGAAGCCTATGGACAGGCATTAGATGAGGTTTATGAAAACAGAGATTCCTTTGGTGCGCATGCCAAAAGAGCCTTTGACACCCGTTATTCACCACGTATCATTTCCGATAATTACTTGAAACTGTATCAGTCCATTCAATGAGTCGAATTGAGGACTTTTCGGTTATCCTACCTGTTTATCATAAGGATAGTGTTAGGTATTTGGAGGAGGCCCTTAAAAGTGTCGTGGATCAGTCCCGAAAGAGTTCTGAGATCATACTCATTGAGGACGGCCCCTTAGGGAGTGACTTACGCAGCTTCATCGATCAGAAGGAGAAAGAGTTTCCAGAACTGAAAACCCTTAAAATAGCGACCAGCCGCGGTCTCCCCAATGCCCTAAATCAGGGCTTGGAGGTCTGTTCCAATGAGTGGGTTGCACGTATGGATGCCGATGATATTTGCAGTCTTGATCGGTTTGAAAAGCAATTGGAATTTTTAGAAAAGAACGAGGATATTGATGTCCTCAGTTCGTACATAGGTGAATACGATTTGGAGTTAAGCACTTTCTTTGGGCGAAGAGAAGTGCCTACCACTCACGAAGAGATCATGAAGTACGCAAAATGGCGAAGTCCCTTTAATCATATGGCGATCGTTTATAAGAAATCCGTGGTAAAGGGAGTTGGTGGTTACAACAGTACATTGTTTTCAGGTCAGGACTATGAATTGTGGTCCAGAATACTAATGGCCGGACATAAGGGTGCCAACATCCCAGAAGTACTCATCAAAGCCCGAGCAGGCCAAGACTTCTATGGCAGGAGGCGAAGAGGTTTCAAGCACCTCAAAAACGAATGGAGGCTCATTGGTGAATTGCGAAAAAATGGCCTCATCAACCTTCGCCAAATGTGGAGTCATCGTTTACTAAAGTCCCTTGTTCGACTAGCACCTTCAGTGCTTGTCAAAGGTCTTTACAAAAGGCTCCGCACAACTTCCTAACTTTACACCATGCTCCACTTGGAAGAATATGCTATTTACTTGGCGCCAATTACGGCTTTTGTAATTACTTACTTATCAATCCCTGCATTGATCCGATTGGCCCTCGTTAAGAAGCTATACGACCAACCGGATGAGCGCAAACAACATGAACTGAGAATCTCCCCACTAGGTGGCATTGCGATTTTTTGGGGAATGATCATCTCTTTCGTTTTCTATAGCGCGCATCTGGCGAACCCGACCCTCAACTCCGTTTTGGTTGGTCTGTTTATATTACTCATAACAGGAGTCAAAGACGATCTATATCCTATGCTGCCAGCCAAGAAACTCTTGGGTCAAGTGACAGCCGTCGCCGTGGTCATCTTGCAAGGAGACATCCGACTTGAAAGTTTTTATGGGTTGTATGACATCTTTGTTTTACCCTATTGGGTCAGCGTCGGTTTAAGCTTTCTTTTCTTCCTGGGAATTATCAATTCATTCAATTTCATTGATGGAATCAATGGGTTGAGCTCAGGAATCGGTGTGGTCATCAGTGTCACTTTTACCATTTGGTTCTTCTATTTGAATGAACCCTTATTCCTACTCCTGAGCCTATGTATTACGGGCGCTCTCCTAGCCTTTCTTCGCTATAACCTGATCAATGCTAAGATATTCATGGGTGATAGCGGTTCAATGGTCTTGGGTTTTTTAAGTGCCTTATTGACTATTTACTTTTTACAATCCAATGAACGTTCCGACCATTCCTATTTGCTCCATATTGATGCTATGGTTTTTGCCTATGCCGTTTTGATTATCCCCATTTTAGATACCGTTCGAGTGGTGTTTATCCGTGTGATCGTTTTAAGGAAATCTCCGTTTCAAGCCGACAGAAATCATATACACCACGCGCTCTTGGATATTGGAATGACCCATGTAAAATCAAGTCTTACCCTTGTAGGAGTTAATATCCTGTTTGTTCTTTTATGCTTCTTTTTGAACGACTATATCCGAGCCAGTTTCTTGATTATACTCTTATCTTTACTTGCCATTGCCTTATCTCAGATCCCTTTTCTGATTAAGCGTAGACGTAAGAAGCTTGCAAAGTCAAATCCTTAGATATTCCTTTAGCCCAAAAGATGATCGAACGATCCTGCTTTTTGCGATTGTTCTTTTTAGTCTTCCCTTTGGATCAAAAATCACCAACCATTTATTGGGAGTAATTTTAATACACTCGGTCATTTTCGCAGGTGGAAAGGAGTTACTGCACGTTTTTAAATCGAAGTTTTTTTGGGCATTCGCTTCCTTCTTTTTACTCTATGCACTCAGTCTTAATTGGACCTCCAATATGGGCCATGGAATGTCTCAACTAGAAACCAAGTTTGGGTTTTTCGTTTTGCCCTTATTGGTTTTTTGGAACAAAGCCTCCATTCAAATAAAAGAAAACCGGACCTTCTTATTACAGAGTTTTGTGATGGGCAATATGGTCTGTTTAATCGCAGCCCTTATGATTGCCAGTAGGAATGCCCTTCTGTTGGATTCTTGGTACTATTTAAATCACAACGGAGTGGAAATTCCCCTATTCACCTATGTAAAGTTTTCAGAACCCTTTATGCATCCAGGCTATTTAGCCACCCATTTTGGTCTGGCCATTCTAATCCTCTTATTCTCCATGATCCATCGAGGGTTCCGAATTGGAAAAATTCTAAGCATCACAATACTTTTAATTGGAATGCTCTTGTTGCAAGGAAGAATAAATCTTATCGCTCTAATAGCCGTTATCGGGATCCTTTCCATTCACAAAAGCATTCAGCTGAACAAAAAGAAATGGTTGGTCTTACCCGCGATTCCCGTTTTCTTCTTCTTCCTTTTACTTGCCTTCGGTTCAGAAAAAATTAAAGAACGCTATCTTCAATTTCCTGACTTCTCATATGACATTAGTGGGACCGACTTCAATAGCGCCACCTACCGATTAGCTGAATGGTCTTGTGCGCTTGATGTAATTAAGGTGAATCCAATTTTGGGCACAGGAATAGGGGACAACAATACCGAGCTTTGGGAGCAATATCAACGAAGGGGATTTCATGTTGGATTTGAACGAAAATTCAATGCACACAATCAATATCTCGAAACTAATTTGAGCATAGGATTGGTTGGATTAATCGTTCTTTTAATATTGCTTGGAACACTCTTCATTCGGGGTATTGAAAACAAAAATGAGCTTCTCATTTACAGTTTACTTTTCTTTTCATTCTGCCTAGTGACGGAGTCCATGTTTGAGCGGGCTTGGGCAAATATTCTCTTTGCATTAATCTTCCCGATCCTGAGTCTACCTAGCATTCAGAAATACACCCCTTCAAAAATCGAAGATAAAAATGCATCTTCGCTCTAAATAAAAATCCATGAAATTGTACAAGATTATTCTTGCGTTGCTCATTCCTTTCCCCTTCTTATCATGCTCTTCCGTGTTGGAGTACAAGGTAGATATGGATCGAGCTTATGACCCGGAAAATGGTTATACCGCATACGACAGCAAGAATGGAATACGCTGGCTTGTGAATTACAATGAAACTCATGTTTCCATTCATATGGATACGGATAATCCCTCGACCATTTTCAAACTTGCCTATGGAGGATTCACCCTTTATTTTGACCCGGTGAATCCACGAGGAAAATCCTACTATTTGAAATCCAAGATCTCGAACTCTTCAAATGGATCAGCAATTTGCAGCTAGTCCAAATCCATTTATGGTGGGGGATCTCCTGGACTATGAGAATTTATTAATTGGTATTCCTTATGAAGCTGTCTTTCAAGGTGCTGATAAAAAAGATTTCTTTAAACCTTCAGAAGAAGACGGTGATATAAAAGTTGATGTGGAGTTAAGCGGATCAGGTCGATTGTATTACTATGCCGAAGTTCCCATTCTCGCTTGGGTTTGGACCGACGAAAAGAAGGGGAAAAGGGAATTTATATGGAAATATACTCCGAGGCCATTCGAAGGAAATCTTCCAAAGCCTATTTTGGAGAACACCTACCAGATGTATTAAAGGATACCGACCTTTGGTTCAAAGTTATCCCTAGGGAAACAAATTAAGACCGCTTTTTTAACTTGCTGAATAATCACTCCATTATGAAACGAATAAGCATTATACCTCTATTTCTTCTACTCTTTCTCTTAGCTTGTCAAGAAGAATCCAAGACCAATGAGATTCCAGCTCCAGAACCTGTTAAAGAGAAGTTTATCGCCACCTATGGAGAAGAGGTAGAAGCGGATTGGGAAAATGATCCAAGCTCAGATATGTGGAAAGCAGAATTTGAAGATGAAGAATCAGGGGTTCCTATTGAAGTAATGATGACGGCTGGCGGCAATGTCATGTATGAAAAAAGAGTGGCAACTAAAATTCCAGACCAAATAATACAAAGATTTTCTGAAGGAAATTCCGGTTTTACCGTAGACAAGGTGTATGAAGTCCGATCAGGAGAGGAGCGTTTCTGGGAGTTTAATGTTCATCACGAAGAAGAGTATTTGATCGTAATGATCAATGAAGATTTAGAAATTAAAGTAATACCTAACCCAAATCCCGAGAATGAAAAAGTTGAATAGTCTATTCGGCATTGCCGTAGTTTGTCTTTCTCTGGCTTCTTGTAGCAGCAAACTAATGAACCCAAGCCAGAGCCAATTGGATGGATTGAATAATCCTGAGATTTCAATGTCCGATTTAGAAGCTGGAAAAGAAATCTATAAAAACCAGTGCAATCTTTGCCATGGATACTATGATCCTGCATCCTATACCGCAGATTCGTGGAAGAAAATTGTACCTGCAATGTCTCAAAAGGTGAACGAAAAAGTTGGTTCTGAAGTTATTGATGGGGTCAAGGAATATCAATTGCTTAACTACATTTTAGCCGTTAAGAATTAGATCGGCTGTAGAGTGTGACCTTTAACTCAAGATACGTAGACGAGGAGACTTGATATGAATTTGAATCAAGTTACCATACCAGTCTCTTCCGTTCCCAAGTCCATATTATTCTATAAACGACTTGGTCTTGGGTTAATCGTACACACGCACGATGCTTATGCACGATTTGAATCACCACAAGGAGATGCTACCTTCTCTATTCATAAAGTAGAAGAGTCCTTTAGAAATGGGGCCATCGTCTATTTCGAATGCGAGAATATAGACGAAAAAGTTGCTGAACTTATTACTGGAGGGCTTCAATTCGACACATTACCAATAATGCAATCATGGCTTTGGAAAGAAGCTCATCTGCGAGACCCAGATGGTAATAAAATCATACTTTGCGAGGCCGGTGAAAGCAGGAAGAACCCTCCTTGGAAAATAATAGAAGAATAAATGTTTGCTGTCCTCTACTCCTTTAAAGTGAAAATCGGAAAAGATCAACAATTCGTTGATTCATGGCGAGGATTAACAAAGCTTATCTATAAACACGAAGGTTCTCTAGGGTCCAGACTGCACAAAGAAAAGGAAGGTGAGTACCTGGCGTATGCACAATGGCCTAGCAAGGATATCTGGGAAAACTCTGGGAAAAATATGCCTCCAGAAGCGGAGCAATTTAGGGTCGCTATGCGCGAAAGCTGTTTAGAAATAAAGACCATTCACACGCTGAGCGTGACAGATGATCTTCTCCAATCGAAACCGTACTAGAAGCATGAACATCTGTATTCATCATACGTCCGTTCTTCCTGTAAAAACCTATGGTGGTACCGAAAGAGATATATGGTATTTGGCACTTGAACTAGACCGAATGGGCCATAATGTTAGCCTAGTTGTAGGAAAAGGAAGTAGGTGCCCTTTTGCCCAAGTTATTGAATACGACCCTTCTAAAACTTTAAATGAGCAGATTCCTGTTGAAACTGATGTGGTTCAATTGCACAACGATATAGAGGAAGAGCTGAGCTATCCTTTTTTAATCTGCGTACATGGCAATCAATTTGACCACAGACCTTTTCATAGGAATTCTGTGTTTGTTAGCCCAAATCATGCCAGCAGATATGGTAGCGATCAGTACATCTATAACGGCATGCACTGGGAAGATTATGGCGAAGTAAATTGGCAGGTGAAACGCAATTATTTTCATTTCCTTGGAAATGCCGCTTGGAAAGTCAAAAATCTGAAGGGATCGATCCAAGTGATCAATCAGGCGAAGGAAAAGCTCCGTGTTCTCGGCGGGAAGAGATTTAATGTTCGTATGGGATTGCGCTTTACCCCGAATCTTAATGTGCGATTCGAAGGTATGGTTGGAGGAACTAAAAAATCAGGACTGATCAATGGTTCTAAAGGCCTGATTTTCCCTGTTTTATGGGATGAACCTATGGGCTTGGCTGTCATAGAAAGTCTGTACTACGGATGTCCTGTTTTTGCAACCCCCTATGGTTCTTTACCTGAATTGGTAGGCGAATTTGGTTTTCTTTCAAACTCAGCTTCGGAACTTGCAGCGGCCGTTGCCGATGTGGATCAGTACAATAGGCTTGCTTGTCATGAATACGCGAGGGATGTACATAATTCCAAAAATATGGCCTTAAACTATTTAAGCAAATTTGAAGCGGTGATCAATGGTCATATGCTCAATGAACAAGAACCGGTATGGCAAGCATCAGCTGTTCCGAAGTATCTTGAATGGAAAGAATAAACCTTCAAAATTCTACATACTGTAGTCTATCCGACAACTAATATGCATACAAGCCCTTACTTTCGACTCATAACAATCTAAAAATGGAACTAAAACTCTCCTACATACTTGAGCGAGTAGCTTCGATTCTAGCGGCAGTAATTCTATTGCAAACTTTGTTTTTTAAGTTTTCTGGAGCTCCTGAGAGCATTCATATATTCACCGAAATGGGAATGGAACCATGGGGACGATATGGGACGGCATTGGTTGAACTCATAGCCGGGGTAATGCTCTTGAGCCGAGCCTTTTCGGCTAGTGGGGCTTTTATAAGCTTGGGTGTGATAAGTGGGGCCATTATAAGTCATCTGTTTATTTTAGGAATAGAAATACAAGGAGATGGTGGATGGATATTCTATCTGGCCATTGCCGTATTCGTTTCGAATTTGATTACTCTCTGGTTCATGAGAGATCAACTCAAGTTTCAATTATCTCGATTTCTCCCCTTTCTTAAATAGTTTGCAAGACTGGTCAACTAGGTGTCTCTTGCATTGATTCTTTGGTAGGAGCTATTTAAAACTTAGGGAAGTTGAATTCGCAATGCCTATTCCGGAAATCGGTCATTTGATTTATGCAAATTGGATATCTTTTGACTTCAAAATTTTTGATCCATGAGACAACTGTTGTCCCTTTTCCTAATTATTTCAACTGTTTCATTTTCTCTTGCCCAGGAAGAAACGGAAAAACAAAAATATAGTCCTGGTATAAAAGACTGGTCAGGCGTCTATGCTGAGACCATTACTTCCAATGATTTGCGCGCTCATTTAATGCGTTTGGCATCAGATGAATTTGAAGGTAGAGAAACGGCAGAAGAAGGCGGATATAAAGCGGCTGAATACATACGTTCATTCTTCGATGCTATTGGAACCCAGGCTCCAAAAAAGAAAGTAAGTCCTTCACAGAGATATGCCTTGGAACGCGTCTTTTTTAATGCGGCAATGAAGGTGAATGATGACCCTGTCGATTATTTGGATCAGTATATGTTCTTCGATTCGAGGACTCCGGACTTCAGTGCAGAGGAAATTCAGTTTGTAGGCTTTGGAATTGAATCAGAAAACTACAACGATTACGCTGAAATAGGTGAAGTTGGAAAGGTTGTTCTCATGGTAGGTGGAGAGCCTATGAATGCCAAGGGAAAGAGGTATGTGAACAAGCTGAATGAAAAAAGTGAGTGGGGAAATATTTTTGATCGTGACCGGAGATCTCAAATTGCTGCTGAAAAAGGAGCTGAGGTTATTCTGTACGTTCTTCCCGGATATAAAACCCAAACACAACGATTTAGAAGAAGGCTAACAGGCTCTAGACTAGGCATGCCTAAAGGTCTTCCTTTGCCGGGTGAAGAGGAAAAGGAACTTGCCTTTGTTTATATATCGGAAGATGTGGCGAACGAGCTAACCAATGGACAGTTTTCAAGCACTTTGGATAAAATCAATAAGAAAGGAAAGCCGCTGAGTTTTACATCTTCAGCAAAGATTGAATTTGATAATCAGTCCGTTATTGAAAATACATTTGCTACCAATGAAATGGCATTCATTCCGGGCACCGACCTCGCCGATGAAGTCATTGTGATCACTTCCCACTACGATCATATAGGAAAAAGGGGCGATGAAATCAACAACGGGGCGGATGATGACGGATCTGGAACTGTGAGTTTACTTGAAATTTCACAAGCATTTATGAGTGCTGTAAAGGATGGAAACCCTCCGAGAAGATCTGTTCTATTTATTGCCTTTTCTGGGGAAGAAAAAGGATTGTTGGGATCAAAATATTATACAGATCATCCTGTGATTCCTCTTAAAAAAACGGTTTGTAATCTTAACATCGACATGGTCGGAAGAACGGACACTCTTCACGACAGTCCAGATTATGTATACATCATTGGTGCTGATCGTCTTTCGCAAGATTTGCATGATGTCAATGAACAATGCAATGCAGACTTTACGAATCTAAATCTCGATTACACCTATAATGATCCAAAAGACCCAAATAGGTATTACTATCGAAGCGATCACTACAACTTCGCCAAAAATAATGTTCCCGTCATTTTTTATTTCGGCGGAACACATGAGGACTATCATCAACCCACAGATACTCCAGACAAGATTCTATATGATGTGCTGGAGCAACGTGCTCGATTGGTGTTCCACACCGCTTGGCAGTTGGCCAATCAAGACGAACGAATAGAACTCAATCCGGAAGAAGAAACAGCGGAATAGTGAAGCATTTTTTTCCTTGGAATCTTTCTTTTGTGGTCCCTATGCGGAATGTCGCAGATGTATACAGATTCTGAAATTGCGAAAAAAGAGAATAGTCTTCATCTCGACTTAACTGTTATTCCAAATTTTACTGAATCCGGGAATGTTCAAAATGGCATCAATCTAGTATACGATCGCGACCTAAGTAGTATAACTCCCATTGATTTATGGGTCTCTGCCAACGTCGGTGTTTTGGGGAAAGGAGATTCTTCGGATAATTTCTATGGCACAATAACGGCCAAATGGCTTGAATCAAAAGGCACGCTTCGTCTCGAAGGTAATGTTGGCCTCCAGTTCCAAAAAAATACTGTGTTAATCTATTTTCTTGCGGGCATTCGTTACCATCTTAACGATGGACTTTTTCTTAGAGCATCATATTCCTATTCTGAGGGGATTGGACTAGGAGTTGGTGGTTTATTCTAGGTGCCCTTGCCATCATTTCATGTCCCATTGTGTCCCTGAGGTGCGAAGCCTCGAAGGGCCAATGGGTAAGACGTCCATCCTTACAGTAGTGTCTCCTTCATGCTTAAGCCTTCGAGGCTCCGGATAAATCCTCCGCACCTCAGAGAAGCAAACGAATGAATGCTTTGTAAATTAGTACGCATGCAACGATATCTTACTGTTTATATCTTGGAGTGTTCAGATGGCTCCTTCTATACGGGACTAACAAATGATATTGATAGAAGATTGTTCGAACATCAAAAAGGACTCAACACAGAGAGCTATACTTTCAATAGACGTCCAGTGAAACTCGTTTTTCAAGAGGAATTTGAAGACTTTGATCACGCATACGATTTTGAACGACAGATAAAGGGTTGGAGAAGAGACAAAAAGTTGGCTTTAATAGAAGGCCAGTGGGATTCGTTGAAAGATCTCGCGAAAAGGTCTAAAGGCTAATCACATTCCCATTGTGTCCCTGAGGTGCGCAGCCTCGAAGGGCCAATGGGAAAGATGTCCATCCTTACAGTAGTGCCTCCTTCATGCTTAACCCTTCGAGGCTCC
>LXNJ01001489.1_pt1 | contig 13770 bp, 10 predicted proteins | sample 809081 | NCBI WGS metagenome assembly LXNJ01 (sample SAMN04870510, study PRJNA318959) | sponge metagenome | biome: sponge; feature: marine sponge reef; material: water | host: Petrosia ficiformis | place: Greece: Milos, Mediterranean Sea | collected 2013-05-29 | depth 5-7 m
TGGTGTCCTCGATCTGGGCGCGGATCTGCTGGATCCGGCCCTCGATGGCGTCCGTGGTCCCGGCGCCCTCGACGATCGTGGTGTCTTCCTTGGAGATGATGACCTTCTTGGCCCGGCCCAGGTCGCCCATCTCGATGTTCTCGAGCTTGATGCCGAGATCCTCGAAGATGGCCTTCCCGCCGGTCAGGATGGCGATGTCTTCCATCATCGCCTTCCGCCGGTCGCCGAAGCCCGGGGCCTTCACCGCGGCCGCCTTCAGGGTGCCGCGGAGCTTGTTGACCACCAGCGTGGCGAGCGCTTCGCCCTCGACGTCCTCGGCGATCACCATCACCGGCTTGCTTGCCTGGGCGACCTTCTCGAGCACGGGGAGCATGTCCTTCATGCTGGAGATCTTCTTCTCGTGGACGAGCACGAGGCAGTCCTCGAGAACCACTTCCATTCGGTCGGAGTCGGTCACGAAGTACGGCGAGAGGTAGCCCCGGTCGAACTGCATGCCCTCGACGATGTCGAGTTCGGTGTCGAGCGTCCGGCTCTCCTCGACCTGGATCACGCCGTCCTTGCCGACCTTCGCCATCGCGTCGGCAATGATCTGGCCGATCTCCCGGTCGCCGTTCGCGGAGATGGTGCCCACCTGGGCGATCATGTCTCCGCTGACGCCCTTGGACGAGCCCTGGATCTCAGCCACGACCTTGCTCACGGCCTTGTCGATGCCGCGCTTCAGTTCCATCGGGTTGGAGCCGGCGGTGACGTTCCGGAGGCCCTCCCGGTAGATGGACTGGGCCAGGACCGTGGCCGTGGTGGTGCCGTCACCGGCCACGTCCGAGGTCTTGGAAGCGACTTCGCGCACCATCTTGGCGCCGAGGTTCTCCACCGGATCCTCGAGGTCCACTTCCTTGGCGACGGTGACGCCGTCCTTGGTGACGACCGGGGATCCGAATTTCTTCTCGAGGACGACGTTGCGTCCCCTGGGGCCGAGGGTGACCCGGACCGCGGCGGCGAGCTTGTTCACGCCGCGCATCACGGCCTGCCGGGCTTCCTCGTCATAGACGATTTTCTTGGCCATTGCTGTTGCTACTCCTTCTTGCAGTAGGGGCCGTCTACTCGACGATGCCCAGAATCTCGTCCTCGCGGACGATGATGTAGTCCTCGCCGTCGAGCTTGACTTCGGAACCGGAGTACTTGCCGATCAGGACGGTCTGGCCCGGCTTCACCTCGGGAGCCTGGCGGCCGCCGTCCTTCAGGACCTTCCCGGCGCCGACCTCGACGACCTCGGCCGTCATCGGCTTTTCCTTGGCGGTGTCCGGAACGATGATGGAGCCGATCTTCTCCTCGGCCGCCTCGAGACGGCGAAGCAGAACGTTCTCCCTCAGAGGCTTGAACTTCATCGGAACTGATCTCCTCTTTCTGGATGGACGCCACACGGCATCCGTGACTTGGTTGCGATTTGCCCGGCCGGCCGGGCTTGGGGCCTCGGGCCGTTTCTTGCCGACCAGCCGGTTGACTGGCCGGAAGCGCTGGTCAAGAGCGCCGGACAGCCGGAACGATACGCGCGGACGCTGTTTCTGTCAAGTACTTTTTAGCCGCGGCTTGCCACATAAATCTGAGTCAAATCAACTCTGATTCTATGTCAGCCAGAGTCCGCAGCCCGTACCACGACTTCGAAGCCCGCCACGCCGGCGGCGATTCGCAGTTCCCTCCGGTGGGCCGGAGATCCGGCTTCGAACGGAGTTCCGGCCTCTTCCAGCGCCCGGCGATCGGCGTCGAGGTCCGTGGTTTCGAACACCAGGCTCCGGAGTCCGGGCTGGCCCGTCCGGAAACGGAGTACGCAGTTGTTCCGAAATCCGACCCGGGCGCTGGCGCCATCCATCTCGAATCCCACGTCGAACAGTTCCTCGAACCGCCGTCCCGCGGCCCCGGGGTCCGCGGCCCCCGCGACCACTTCGGCGAGATGCGTTACCGAGAGCGTGGGGCTGACCCGTTCCGGCGGCGGATCGGGCCAGTTCCAGCTCGAGGCGTGCGGCTGGATCAGCTCCACCGTGAATCCGCAGGCGTCTTCGGGGTAGACGAATGCCTCGAAACCGTCGGCGGCGTGGAAGATCCGGTCCTCGAAGATCGGAGCCGACTCCTTCACCCGGGCCACGGCCCCCTCGATGTCATCGGTCTCGATGGCGATGTGTTCGAGGCCCTCGCCTTGGCGGCGGAGGTACTGGCAGACGCGCGCTTCCGGATTCCAGTTGTGGACGACGTGGAGCCAGCACTCGTTGCCGAGCAGCTTCCGGGAATCGAGCTGGAAGCCCCGTCCCTGGTCGGTGCGGAGCTCGGCGGGCTCGAGCCCGACCTGGCGGAGGCGTTCGGCCGCGGAGGCGTGGCTGCGGTGGGCCGTACCGATGTGCTGGAGACGAAGAATCATGGCGTGCTAGTAGCCCGTGGTGGGACCAGCGTGAGCGCCGAGACCGATGAGGCGCCCGGCTGACACGGCGCGTGAGGGAGGAATACGGGGTGTATTTCGACCGAAACGCAAGACAGAGCGCCGCAAGGCGGCGCGTTTCAGGCGGGATGCATCGTCGGTCGAACGCCGCGGGGGTTTCGCCACGGGCTGCTAACTGCTTGAGTCCACCCCGAGGTGGTGCAGGACGAACGCCCAGCGGTCCGCTTCCAGCTCCACCCGCATGGAGACCGGCATTCCGCTTCCGTGTCCGGCGCTCTTCTGAATTCGAATGAAGACCGGGTTCGGCCCGTCGCCGTGGACTTCCTGGATGCGGGCCGCGTACTTGAACGAATGCCCCGGCGCCACCCGGTCGTCGTGGTCCGCGGTGGTCACGAGCGTTGGCGGGAAGTCCTCGCTCGGCGCGACGTTGTGGTACGGCGAGTAGGCCCGCAGCACCTCGAACATCTCCGGGTCGTCCGGGCTTCCGTAATCCGAGGTCCAGGCCCATCCGATCGTGAATTTGTGGAACCGGAGCATGTCCATCACCCCGACCGCGGGGAGCGCCGCCCCGAAGAGCTCGGGCTGCTGGTTCAGCACCGCGCCGACGAGCAGCCCGCCGTTCGAGCCGCCGGCGATGGCGAGGCGGGACGGCTGGGTGACCGAGTCGTGGATCAGGAACTCGGCGGCGGCGATGAAGTCGTCGAAGACGTTTTGCTTGTTCTCCAGCATTCCCGCCCGGTGCCAGCTCTCGCCGTACTCGCCGCCGCCCCGCAGGTTGACCTGTACGTAGACCCCGCCGCGTTCGAGGAACACGAGATTCGACGGATTGAAGCTCGGGGGCAGGCTGATGTTGAACCCGCCATAGCCGTAGAGCAGGGTGGGGTTGTCGCCGTCCCGCATCATGTCCTTCCGGTGTGTCAGGAACATGGGGATCTGGGTGCCGTCCATGGACGCGAAGAACACCTGGTTCGTCTCGTACTGGTCGAAGTCGAACGGAACCTCCGGCGTCCAGTGCGGCTCGGTCCCGCCGGAGGCGAGGTCGTAGCGGTGGACCGACGGCGGGAAGAGGAACGAGGAGAAGGTGAAGTGGAGGACGTCGTCCTTCCGGGTCCCGCTCAGTTGTCCGACCGAGCCGATCCCGGGTAGCGGCACGTCCCGTTCGAAGGCGCCGTCCATGGTGTGGACGGCGAGGCGGCTCTTGGCGTCGTCGAGATAGTCCAGGATGAAACGGTCTCCGACGATGCGCGCGGTGAGAAGGGTGTCCTCGCTCTCGGGCACGATCTCCAGCCAGTTCGCGGGATCCGGTCGCTGGATGTTGATGGCGACCACGCGGTAGCGCGGCGCGTCGTTGTCGGTCAGGAAATAAAAGCGCGGTCCGTCGTTTCCGAGGAAGCCGTAGTAAGCATCGAATTCGTCCAGAACGGGGACGATCTCCCCGTCGAAGCTGGGGCTTTCGGCCCGCCCCAGGTCCAGGATGTGGATGCCGTTCCGCTGGTCGACGCCCTCGCTGATCGAGAACACCGCGTAGCGGCCATCGTCGGAAACCTGCGCGCCCACCAGGCGGTTCGGAAACTCGGGACGTGCGTAGATCAACGTGTCGGCGTCCTGGGCGGTGCCGAGCGCGTGGTACCAGACGGTCATGTTCTGGTTGACGCCGCCCTGCGCGGCGTCGGGGTCCGGCTCGGGATAGCGGCTGTAGAAGAAGCCCCCGTTGTCATGGGTCCAGGAAGCCTCCGAGTACTTGATCCAGCGGAGGTGGTCGTCGAGCTTCTCGCCGCTGTCCACCTCCATCACGTGGAACTCCCGCCAGTCGGAGCCCGCTTCCGCGAGCCCGTAGGCGAGGAGCGCGCCGTCTTCGGTGAACGCCGTCATTCCCACGCTGGTCGTGCCGTCCTCGGAGAGTTCGTTCGGATCGAGCAGCACTTCCCAGCCGGTCGGGTCCTCGCCCGGTGACTCGATCCGGTAGAGGACGTCCTGGTCCTGGAGTCCGTCGTTCGCCCGCACGAACCACTGCTCGCCGAAGCGGAAGGGTGCGCTCTGGCGGGCGTGATCCTGGAGTTCGAGAAGGCGGCCACGGATCGCTTCCCGTCCGGGAAGCGAGCGCAGGTGATCGAAGGTGACCTCGTTCTGGGCGTCCACCCACTCGAGCACTTCGGGCGCCTGGTCGTCCTCGAGCCAGCGGTAGGGGTCTTCGATACTGACTCCGTGAAGCTCCTCCGAGACGTCTTCCTTCCGGGTCTCCGGATAGTCGTAGCCGCCGCCGCAGGCGGCGAGGGCAGGGAGGAGGAAAACCGCCGGCAGGGCCTTTCGAACCCTCCGGAAACGGATCCTGAGGTGGTGGCGTGAGGAATCGTTCATGGTGCTGTTCCGTTCTTTCCGGGCCGGCAAGCCTAACCGGCGGGGCAACCGCGAGGTAGCGCGGCAACCGTGGTGCGGCGCGTCTCCGTCCCGCGTTGCGCCGCTGGAGCAGGATGCCCGTCGCAGCTTTGTCGGAACCATATCGACTATGGACTAGACTAGTCTGGATGACGAGCCGCCAGCGCGAGCCGGGCAACAAGACCCGTTCGTACGATTTCGACGCTCCGGAAGCGGTCTGGACCGTCGCCGAGGCGAAGTCGCGCCTGTCGGAGGTACTGCGTCGCGCCAGCGAGGTGGGGCCGCAGCAGATCGGCAAGCAGCGGCCTCATGTCGTCGTGCCGCTCGATCAATGGCTCGCCCGCGCGGGGCCCGCACCCGGTTTCGGGGAGTGGCTGGTGGAGAACGCTCCTCGCGGCGCTGAGACCGAGCTGCCGAGCCGTGACGATGGCGCCCGCGAGGCCCCCTTCGCCGACCTGGAGTTCGAGGAGTGACGCCGGCGCCCGGGATGCGGATCCTGTTGGACACCAACGTAGTTTCAGAACTGTTCCGGCCGGTCCCTCATCCCGGGGTCGTGGCCTTTCTCCGCGCGGCGCCAGGCGCCCTGCTGCCGGTCGTCGTCCTGCATGAGCTCGAGTACGGCGCGCTCCGGTCGCCGCCGGGCCGGAAGCGTGAAGAACTGGCCGGTTTCGTTGGCGAGATCAGGGACTCGTTTCGCGGTCGCATCCTCGACCTGGATCCGGTGCGGGCGCGGGAAGCGGCGCGCATTCGCGCCGAAGCCGCACGCACGGGAAGGGTCGTCCCTATCGCCGACGCCCTGATCGCGGGGACTGCCCGCGCCGGGTCGCTGCCGCTGGCGACCCGGAACGTCCGTGACTTCGCGGGACTCGGGATCGAGGTCAGAAACCCCTGGGAGCATTCCTCCGGAGTTTCCTGAGGCTCTCCGAACCGCGGGTGGTGCGGTTGCTTACCGACTCGCCGGCGGATTGTCACCGGTCCAGAAGCGGTCCGGCGCCGGACGTTCCACCGGCCACATCTGGGCCATGGTGGCGGCGTCGAACAGCTCCCCGTTCCGCATCACGAAGCGGACCGAGTTCGTGTTCCGGATGTCGGCGAGGGGATCGGCGTCCAGGATCTGGATGTCGGCCAGTTTCCCGGTCTCGAGTGTCCCCAGGTCCTCGGCGAGCCCGATGGCCTCCGCCCCGAAGAAGGTGGCGGCGATCAGGGTTTCGTGCTCGGTGAGGCCGCCCGACTGGAGCGCCCAGATCTCCCAGTGGGCCCCGAGGCCCTGGAGCTGACCGTGGCTTCCCAGCGCGCAGCGCCCGCCGGCCCGCATTACCTTGGTGCAGCCCTCCGAGATGCCGGAATGGACGTACTCCTCGGGCAGGAACCACTGGCCCCGGCGGCGGATCATGTTGTCCAGGATGGCTGCCGGGATGAAGCGGGCGAGCTTCTCGTCTCCCACCACGTCGGTGTTCTGGAAGTAGTAGTTCTCGCTCCAGGGACCGCCGTAGGCGACCAGGATGGTCGGCGTGTAGTAGGTCTCGGTCCGCGCCACGTACTGGGCCACGTCGTCGTAGATCGGCACGATGGGCAGGCTGTGCTCGTGGCCCGAATAGCCGTCGGCCATCTGGGTCAGGTTCAGCTTCAGGTCGAGCGCGCCTTCGGTGGTGGGGATGAGTTTGTGCTTCATCGAAGCCATCGCGACCCACTGCCGGACGATGCGGTCCCCGACCACGTACTGCTTGATGGTGATCGCGTCGTAGGCCTCGGCGTAGCGCTTCAGGAAGTCATCCGCCGCGTCTGCGTCGTACACCCCGGAGCGCGAGAAGATCCCGGGACCGGTCGCGTAGATCCGCGGCGCCAGGATGCGCCCGATCTCCTGGAGATCCCGGTAGGCGAAAACGTCCGCGGTGGAGGTCTGGGGATCGCGGGTGGTGGTGACTCCGTAGGCCAGGTTGGCAAGGTGCTGGAAGACCTGGCGCTGGTGGACACCGCGCGGCGCCCACATGTGGGCGTGCGCATCCACGTAGCCCGGCATCACCGTCTTGCCGGAGACGTCGAGCACCCGCACGCCCTCGGGGGCATCGAGTTCGGGCCCAACCGCGGTGATCCGGTTGTCCTCGACGAGGACGTCCCCACCGCGGATGATCTCCTCGCCGTTCATCGTGAGCACCTGCGCGGCGTCCTTCAGCAGGATCCGGCCGCTGGGACGCGCTCGCGGTTCGGTGACCACCGCCTCGAAGCTGTCGGGCGTAAGGTCCTCTTCGCCGCCGATCGCGGCCGCGTCCTGGCGGTAGATGCGGTTTCCGAGCGACCAGACCACCCCGTCGCCCGAGGCGGACCAGGCGAGATGGTCACCGCCCTCGGGCGCCACTTCCCGGACCGGGACGGGTGTCTCGCCGCTGCCGACCTTGATCTCCAGAGTGTTCTTCCCGAAGGTCGGGACCTCGACCAGGTAGTGGCGGTTCTGCAGTTCGAAGAACGCCCGGGCGCCGTCCGGGGAGAGCATGATCTGGCTGGCCGGCGGGGGGGTTGCCCCGGTGCCGCGGCCGGTGACCTTGAGGTGCGTCTTCCGGTCGGTGCCGTCGAGCCGGAGCGAGTAGAGCCCCGCGCTCGACCCGGTCAGATAGACGCGGTCCGATTCGCTCGTGAAGTGGGGAAAGCGGCCACCCTCGGCGGGGCCGATCACGCTCGCGTCACCGCCGGCGGCCGGCACGATCAGCAGTTCGGAGAGTTCCGCGGCCCGCATGCCGCCGATCTCGTCCTCATCGGCGTACAGGTCCGTCTTGCCCCAGCTCGCGCGGAGATAGGAGTAAAGGTGTTCCTTCACCGGGGCCCGCCGGATCACGATGGCGTCGCCCGCCGGGTTCCATGCCGGCTCCGCGTAGAAGGCGGGATCCGCGGTCAGCGCCGTCCCGGAACCGCCGGCGGCGCCGACGGTCTTCAGGTGTCCGCCGCTGCTCGACCACGTCACGTAGGCAACGGTGCTCCCGTCAGGGGACCACGCGGGCATGAATTCGTCCTCGTCGGAGTCGGTGAGCCGGGTTGGCGTTCCGCCGGGCAGGTCCATCCGGTAGAGACGGCTGAAGGCGGAGAAGACCACCGCGCGGCCGTCCGGCGCCACCCGCGGCCAGCGGACGATCCGGGCGGTGACGGTGGGACCGTCGTCCACGCGCCGGGGGAAATGGAGCCGGGCCGCTACCTCGGCCTCCACCTGCGCCTCGAAGGGAATGGCGGTCATGGCGCCGGTTTCGAAGTCGATCCGCCGGAAGCCCCCGTCCACGGTGGCGATCAACGCCGATCCGTCCGGGGTGAAGGCGTAGCCGGGCATGGTGTCGCGGCTGGCGCGCGATTCCTGGTCGTCGCGGGTGACCCCGTTCACGAGCCAGCGTTCCTCCCCGGTGGTGAGGTCGCGGACGCGGAGCGCCGTCTGGGTGCGGTGCCGCGTCGCGTAGACCAGATGTTGGCCGTCCGGATGCAGCAGCGGGCGCATGGCGCTTCCCGGCGCGCTGGTGATGGTGGTCTCCTCGCCGGTCTTTCGGTCGAAGCGGACGACCTGCCAGATCGGGAACTGCGCGTTGTAGTTGAACGTGCCGCGCCGCTCGGCGAAATAGACGTAGCGGCCGTCCGCGGAGGCCACCGCACCGAGCCGGTTCGGCGGCTGCGCTCCCGGAACCCCCGGGGTGGGCTCGGGAGGCTTGTCGCCGAGACGGACTCCGGTTCCGCCGTCCCGGTGGATCAGGAAGACCGCGGCCGTGCGCTCCGGAGGCCGGGACTTGGATACCAGGAGGTACTGCCCGTCCGCGGTCCAGCTCGGCGAGACCATGAGTTGCGGGCGGTCCCGGGTCGGGCCGTCCTTGGTGACCGCCCGGGGCTCACTCCCGTTGGCGTTCGCGATCCAGAGGTTCTCGACCCCGCTGCGATCGCTCAGGAACGCGATCTCGCTCCCGTCGGGCGAGAAGACCGGCTGGCTCTCGAAGGAGAGTCCTCCCATGATCCGGGTGGCGGTTCCACCCGAGACCGGCAGCGTGTAGAGGTCCCCGAGCAACTCGAAGACGATCGTCTGCCCGTCCGGAGAGACGTCGAGGGACATCCAGGTCCCCTCCGTGACGGTGAAGGACAGGGTGTCGCTGGCGGCGAGCGGCAGACCCTCGTCCTTCTCCTCGGCGTCGTCAGCGTCCTGGGCGGCCCATCCGGAGGAGAGCGGGACCAGCGCAGCACTGAGCAGCAGGGGCAACAGACGGAATCGCACGCGCACTACCTCCGAACGGACTTCGAGCCCGCCGATTCTATTGGCGGCGGCGCAGCGACCGCCGGCCGGTTGCCGTGAAACGAAGCTGAGTGGGAATCTCGGCCGCCGTGATCGCTCGCCGGCCTGGGGCGCTGACTTCCGGCCGGCGCCGCGGTCAGAGATCCGGAGAACCCGCTTCCAAACCGTTTCCCGGACCGGAGGCTGGCGCGGCGGCCTCGTTCTCGTTCTCCAACCCGAGGAATCCTTCGATCCGGGCGACGCGCTGTTCCAATCGGTCCATGCGGACTTCCAACCGGTCCATGCGCCCGTCCAGGCGGGCCTCCATACGGTCCAGCCGCGCTTCCAGACGGTGGAAGCCGAAAGCTCCGATCCCCAGGATCAACGTCGTCTGCGCCATCATCAGCGAGACGAACGGGATCCAGTCCTTTTTCTTCATCATCCCTCCGGGCGGCTCGGACGGCCGCGTCTTGTTCAGGTTCATGAGATTCGCAAGCTCAAGAAGTTCCCGTTCAAGGTCGCGGTCGAAGAGTCCTCCGGATCCACGTTCGGCCACGCTACCACACCCGGGGTCCTCACGAGGGATCCGAAGACCGGATGTGAGACACGGGCGCGCCTGACCTCTCCCGGACCTAGTCTCGCGGCCCCGGGACCGCGATACCGGCCGGTCTTCCCGGTTGGCGGCTGAAGGGTCGGCGTTTCCTACCCCGCCGTCGTCACCGCACCACGGCTCGCCGAGGAGACCGTGCGGGCGTACTTGGCGAGCGCGCCCACCGCGAAGGCGGACTCCGGAGGCGTTGCGGTCCGGGAAGCGGCGTCCGGCATCTCCACGTCAAGGCTTCGCGAATCCAGGTCTATGGTGATCCGGTCCCCATCCCGGATGAGCCCGATGGGGCCTCCCGCCGCGGCCTCGGGGGCCACGTGGCAGATCATGAAGCCGTAGGTGGCGCCGCTGAAACGCCCGTCGGTGACGAGCGCCACGCTGTCCCCCAGACCGCGCCCGATGACGGCTGCGGTGACGCCCAGCATCTCGCGCATGCCGGGGCCTCCCCTCGGTCCCTCGTAGCGGATGACGATGACGTCGCCCGGGTGGATCCGCCCTTCCTGGACCGCGGCGAAGGCGGCTTCCTCGGAGTCGAACACCCGCGCCGGGCCTTCGTGGCGGGTCTTCGACTGTCCGGCCAGCTTCAGGACGCAGCCCTCCGGCGCGAGGCTGCCGCGCAGGATGGCGAGCCCGCCGCGCGCCTTGACCGGCTGACCCGCCGGGCGGATGACCTCCTGTCCGCTCCGCTCCGAAGCCTGCGCCGCGAGGTCGAACAGGGTGTCTCCCGACACCGTCGGGGTGTCGCTGAGGAGTCCGCGGTCCCGCAGCCGGCTGGCGAGCAGTCTCATACCCCCGGCAGCCTCCATGTCGGGCGCGGTGAAACGGCCTGCCGGTTTCAGGTCGGTGAGCACCGGCGTTTCGGCGCCGATGGCGTCCAGGTCCTCGAGTGTCAGGTCGCTCCCCGCCTCGTGGGCGATCGCGAGCAGGTGGAGAACCGCGTTCGTGGAGCCGGCGGTCGCCGAGACCGAGGCGTAGGCGTTTTGAAGCGCCTCCCGCGAAATGAACCCCCGGGCGGTCCTGCCTTCCCGCAGCAGTTCCATCACCCGCTCGCCGGCCCGCCGCGCCACGGTGGGCTTCCGCGGGTCCATCGCGGGAATCTCGTTGCCCACCATGGGCGAGATCCCGAGGAAGGCGGTGGCCACCGACATGGTGTTGGCGGTGAACTGACCTCCGCAGGCCCCGGCGCCGGGACAGGCGGCGTCCTCGATCTCCCGGAGTTCCTCGTCGGTGATGTTTCCGGCGGCGTGGGCGCCCACCGCCTCGTAAACCTCCTGCAGCGTGATCGCCTGGCCCCGGTACCGTCCCGCCGCGATGGAGCCGCCGTAGAGCATGAGGGAGGGAAGGTCCAGCCGGGCCAGCGCCATGACGGTCCCCGGAATGGTCTTGTCGCATCCTGAAATCGCCACCACCCCGTCGAACAGGTGGCCGCGGGCCACCAGCTCGATGGAGTCCGCGACCACTTCCCGGGAGACGAGCGAGGCCCGCATCCCCGACGTTCCCATCGCGATCCCGTCGGTCACCACGATGGTGTTGAATTCGAGCGGCGTCCCGCCCGCCTCCCGCACTCCGATCTTCACCTGCTCCGCCAGCGCGCGCAGGTGCCAATTGCAGGGCGTGATCTCGGTCCAGGTGTTCGCGATCCCGATCAGCGGCCGGGAGATCGCCTCGTCCGTCAGGCCGACCGCTTTCCACATGGCGCGAGCGCCGGCGCGGGCCGGCCCGCTCTTGACTTCGTCGCTTCGCATGGGTCCTCCCCGGGGTGGCGCCGCCGCTGGGCGGGGCGGCGGGGGCCGCTACTCTGTCATGAACCCGGCCCGATGACGCTCACCGAACCCGCCCGTTTCCTCGTCTTCGGCGCCGGCGCGGTAGGCAGCGTCTTTGCCGCGCGCCTGGCCGCACGCCATCCGGTGGCGGTGGTGGCGCGCGGTGAGCGGCTCGGCCAGATCGTGCGCGACGGAATCCGGGTGGACGGAGCGACGGAAGCGGCGACTCGCCCGGCGGCCGCGCCCCTGGCCCGGGAACTCGCGGACTTCCGGCCGGACTACGTGCTGGTCACCGTCAAGGCGCATTCCACCCGGACTGCGGCCTCCCTGCTCGAACCGCTCGGCCGTCGGCCGGTCCGGGTCTCGCTGCAGAACGGCCTGGGGAACGAGGAGGCGCTCGCGGCGGGGGGGTATCCGGTGATCGGCGCCGTGTCCAACAACGGCGCGACGCTGCTGGAGTCCGGAGGCGTGTTCCACGCCGGGATGGGCGAGGTCATTCTGAGCGGGTTCCAGGCCGCCTCCTATCAGCAGGTAGGCGGCCTCGCCCGGCGCCTGGCCGACGCCGGCTTTCCGGTGCAGCGGGTCCCGGACATCAGGAAGCCGCTGTGGGACAAGACGGTCCTGAACGCCGCGGTCAATCCGGTCACCGCGCTGCTCGGCCTCCGAACCGGCCAGTTGCTCAAGGATCCCGGTACCGAACACCTCCTCCGAATGCTGGTCCGGGAAGCGGTCGCTGTCGCGTGCGCCGAAGACGTCACGACCTCGGAAAGCGAAGTCTGGGAAATGATCCGGCGGATCGTGGCCCGGACCGCCGGAAACAAGACGAGCATGCTTCAGGATCTCGAGCGCGGCGTCCCGACGGAGGTGGAGGCCATGAACGGCGTCATCGTCGCCCGCGGTGCGAAACACGACATCGAGACTCCCTGGAACCGGCTCATGCTCCGGCTCATCCGGGTCCGCGAACGGGCCTGACCGCCCGCGCGTCCTCAATCTCGCCCAATCAGTCGCTCATCCCGCTTACGGAACACGGCAGGAAGACGGTCCGCCAATACTCCGCAGATAGTCAGGGAATGCGTCATAAAACGCCCTCTTGCCTATCCCGAAGGCGCGTTCAAACGCCGCATCGAGGCCGCCGCTCCCGACTTCTTCACTTACGACGCGCAACGAAAGGATACCGTCAGGACTTTCCGCTACCAGCTTCTCTACCGCGATATATCCGATGTGGCCCGGCCAAAGGCCATCCCGCATGTTGCTGGATTCCAGATGCTCCAGGCACCGCGAGGCCTGTCCGGAGCCTATCGCGGCGCTCAGCATATGAGCGTGGACATCTGACCTTGGCATTGCGCGACGCCTGATGAACGGCTCGTAGCCGAGGTATTCAGCAAGACCTTCGTTCAACCAGTCACCCAGTGAAGACTCGTCACCCGCCAATGACCGGACCCATGCGTGCACGTATTCATGGGCTGCAATTTTCTGTCTCGAGAGATCGAAACTCCCATTCCACCGGGGAAACTGATTCAGCCAGTGAGGATGTCTCACGTCAAAGAAGAGACCGGCGCGACCGGCAGTGCAGCAGGCACCGCCGGCGTTCGGATTACCCATTCCAGTGGCCACAACCTTCACCGTGATTCCAAGCTGGACATTCACTGGGATATCCCCACCCATCCGACTTGCCAGGAAGTCCTGCGCTTTCGAGATTCCTTCCTTGATCAGTTCGAGCTCGCGGGCGGGGACATCGGGCGCCACGTCATACTGGAGAAGAGTGCCGGTCCCGCTATCCATAACGGAGACCGATGCGTCTCCGGTCACTCCCTCGTAGGTTGCGCGGATATCGGCGACTCCGAAGCCGCGGGCAGTGACGAGTCCGGAAGGCGAGACGTCCGCAACCGTGGTGTTGCTGGACTCCCATGCCGCTTCGGAGGTCACGTCGCGGCTCTCGCCGTTGGACAGGGTGGCGCTTGCCACGAGCTGGCTGGTCTGCATGATTGCAACGAGCGCCACCTCCCCTGAGATTACGACTTGGGTGACGGTTGGCGGCGGAGGAGGCGGCGTCGGCGTTGTCGGCGTGGGCTGATCGTCTGCGCATCCGGCCGCCAGCAGGCCGATGCACGCCACTGCTGCTGCCAGCCGGTTGTTGCTCCGCATACTCGTCCGCTCCCGGCTCTCGTCGCTGGATCCGTGAGTCACTCGCCGTGCGGAGCTACTCTAGTGGATTGTGCAGGCAAGAAACAGTAGGTACGTTGGGGTGCATGCGTGTCAAGCGACATCTAAAACTGGGCCACTTGGCGACATTTAAAACTGGGCCACCCCCCCGGGTTGCGGGCGAGGAGGAGAGATGACTGGTGAGGGGTGTACTTCCGTTCCGGCG
>LXNJ01001490.1_pt1 | contig 13761 bp, 11 predicted proteins | sample 809081 | NCBI WGS metagenome assembly LXNJ01 (sample SAMN04870510, study PRJNA318959) | sponge metagenome | biome: sponge; feature: marine sponge reef; material: water | host: Petrosia ficiformis | place: Greece: Milos, Mediterranean Sea | collected 2013-05-29 | depth 5-7 m
CTCGTCCGGCGCATCGGCCGCGAGAAGCTCGGCGTGGAGGCGGAGGATCTCGGCTGCCTGAGCGCGGGCCACGTCGACCGCCCGGGCTATCGGCTCGAGATGCGCCTGCACGCGGCCCGGATCGCGGCGGGCGAGCCCCGCGTACCCCAATCCGTCGCCGGCGTCACCCAGTATTCCGACTGGGGCTGGAAGCCGCCGGTCGAACTCCGGGGCGGGGCGGATCGGGGGTCGCTGTGCTGCCGTCTCGCCCTCGACCTCGCGACGGACGGCCGCGGCCGCATCAGAGTTTGATGTCGAGGCGCCGTGCCGCGGCGAGCGGCGGGGCCGCGAGGCCGCAGGCCACGTAGGCCCCGAGCGAGAGCGCCATCGCGGGGAACACCTCGTGCACGGCCTCGGAGAACGGGACCCAGTCCCAGCACATCAGCACCACGAATCCGGTCACGAGCGACGCCACCGCCCCCGTCCCCGTGCCGCGCCGCCAGAGCAGGCCGAGCACCACGGCCGGGAAGAAGCAGGCGGCATAGAGACCGCCGGAGAACGCGGTCAGCGTGACGATGCTCCCCGGCGGATTGAGCGCGAGCCAGGCCGTGATGATCGCGAACAGCGCGACCCAGAACCGCGTGTGCGCCACGGCGCGTCCCTCATCCGCGTGCGGGCGGAAGAGCGAGATCACGTCCCGCTCCCAGGTCGAAGCCATCACGAGCAGCACGCTGTCCAGCGACGACATGGCCGCCGCGAGCATGGCCACGAGGATGAACGCCGCCGGGAGCGCCGGCAGGATCCCCGCATCCCCGAGCAGCGTCGGCACGACGAGATCCGATTCCGCGAGCCCGCTCCCGATCACCGCGTGGGCATAGAGTCCGATCGGGAGCAGCAGCGTGTACACGCCCAGGAACGCGATCGTCGACACGATGAGTCCACGCCGCACCGCGGTCGGATCGGCGAGCGCATAGAAGCGCGACAGCTGTCTCGGATCGACGATGAACTTGAGCGTCCCCGCCACGATGATCCCGACGAGGACGGGGAACGGCATGGCCGCGTCCCACCGAAAGAGTTCCGACGTGGCCGGTGCCGCGCGGATCGCGTCGATGGCCCCCAGCCCCCCGGCGCTGTTCAGCGTGCCCAGGAAGAGGAGGACGGCGGCGATGGACATCACGATCCCCTGAACCGCATCCGTCTTCACGACCGAGATGAACCCCCCCACCGCCGTGTAGAGGACGACGACGAGGAACACGAACCCGATCGCGCCCCTGTAGGGGATGTCGAGGAAGATCTCGAGCAGATTTCCGATCCCCTTGAAGACCGCGATCATGTAGAGGAAGCTGGCGAAGATCACGATGACCGCCGCCAGGACGCGCGCCGCCCGACTCTCGAAGCGGAACCCCACGTAGTCGGCGAGCGTGACCGAGTCCACCGCCCCGGTGAAGGCGCGCAGCCTCGGCGCGACCCAGATCCAGGCCGAGAGCGAGAAGACGACGACGGCGGGCGCGAGCAGGAGCCACGGCGCCCCGTAGGTGTACGCCTGTCCCGAGAAACCGACGAAGCTGTTCGTGCTGGAGTAGGTCGCGAAGAAGGAAAGGCCGAGCACGACGCCGCCCATCGACCGCCCTCCGACGTAGTAGTCCGCCTGCCCCTTCGTCCCGCGGCGGCCCTCGATCGCGTGCCGCACGAGCAGGGCGCCGTACAGGGCGAGGAGAGCCACCGCGATCCAGTGTGTCTGCAGCCAGGCCATTCGCTTCTCGGGTCTCGGGTGCGGGGGACGGTCTCGGATCCGGTCTCGGCGGTTCGCGGACCCGGTATCTGATTGGACCTCGCTTCCGCAGACAAGCCCCGGCTCCAGGCCCCGGGTCGGTCCGCGCCCCGTGCGTTGCCCCGCCAATCCCCTCGCACAAGGTTGGATTTCGAAGGTCGGCAGCGGTCGGCAGCGGTCGGCAGCGGTCGGCAGCGGTCGGCAGCGGCCGGCCACGGTCGGCCACGGTCGGCCACGGTCGGCCACCACCGTTCGACGGAAGGCATCGAAGTGGCACAGGCAACGAGTACCCTGAGTCCCGAAGTCCGGACCCGTAAGCGACTCCCCGAGCAGGGAATCGACTGGGAGACGCTCGAGAGCGAACTGCTCGGCCGGAAGGCGATCGACTACGACTGGAAGAACGGCCGCGTCCCGTACCTCGTCTACTACGTGGACGAAGACCTGAAGCGGGTGCAGGACGCGTCACACGCGATCTACTCGGTGGAGAACGCGCTCTCGGGTGGCGGGTCCTTCCCCAGCGTCGGGGCCATGGAGGAAGAAGTGGTCCAGATGGGCCTCGACCTCTTCAACGCGCCCGAGGGCGCCGCGGGCCAGTTCACCTCCGGAGGCACGGAGAGCATCTTCCAGGCCGTGAAGGTCGCGCGGGAGATGAAGCGGGAGGCGCGCCCTGACCTGGGCCGGCTCAACATCGTCGCCGCCTACAGCCGGCACCCTTCCGTCGACAAGGCGGCCCAGATCCTCGACCTCGACATGAAGTACGTGGATTGCCGGTCCGACTATCGGGCCGATGTCGATGCCATCCGTGACGCCATCGATGAGGCTTCGGTCTTCATCTATGCCGGGGCCCCGACCATCTACTACGGGCTCATCGACCCGATGCGCGAACTCGGCGAACTCGCCCTCGAAACGGGGGTCCGCCTGCACTCGGATGCCTGCTACGGCGGCTTCATCTCACCCTTTGCGCGGGAACTCGGCTATCCGGTCCCCGACTTCGATCTCTCCGTGCCGGGCGTGTCCAGTCTGTCGGCCGACCTCCACAAGTTCGGTTTCGCGCAGAAGAGCGCCTCGCTCGTGCTCTTCGCCGATGGCAACGATCTCGAGTACGCAAGGTACGTCGTCCGCGATCTCGCCGGCGGCACCTACGCCTCCGCCACCGCCCAGGGATCGCGTCCGGGCGGCGCCGTGGCCTGCGCGTGGACCATGCTCCGGCACCTGGGCCGGGAGGGTTACCGGAAGATCGTGCGCGGGATCATGGAGACGACCCATGCAGCGATCGAGGGCGTGAGGGAGATCGACGGCCTCTACGTGTTCGAACCCGAAGGGGACACGAATCTCTTCCGCTACGATGTCGATCCCGGCGAGCCGTTCAACATCTTCGCAGTCGCAAGGCTCATGAACGAGCGCGGCTGGATGATGGGGCAGCACCGGGTGCCGCCCGCCATCCACCAACCCATCACCTCCGTGCACACGCCGGTGCTCGGCGAATACCTTTCCGATCTCGCGGAGTGCGTGGCCATCGCCCGGCGCGACCGCCTCCACGACACCTTCGTGGACGGCACCTACTAGACGGGGAGGTTCCGGATGCCGGCCGGCCTGCTGGCGGCGCTGGCCGTCGCACTCCTGACGGCCCTCGGGATCGGTGCCCGGTACTTCGCGCACGGGGACCTCAACGCCATCCATGGTCTGTTCAGCCTGTTCTTCTCGACCAACCTGCTGATCTGCTACTGGGAGGCGTGTCTCTTCCTCCGGCGCGACTACATCGAGCGGCGCGCCGGGCACTGGCGCGAACGGCGGCGCGAGACCGGCCGCATACCCGCCGGCGAGTTCCTTTCCACCCGCGTACCGTTGCGACGCTCGCTTTCCCCGACCATCTGGGCGGATGTGTGGGCCACGTACTCGACGGTCGATCCGGCCTACACGGATCGCCGGACCTTCGGCTTCAATGCCGACATCGCCAACGGGTTCGCGACACCGCTCCCGACCCTGGTGCTCTATGCGGCGTTCAGCGTCGGCGTTCTGCCCGCCGTCGTGGCCGGCATCGTGGGGGTCGGCCTGTTCTGGCAATGGGTCTACGTGTCATCGCTGTACTGGGTCAGCTTCTTCGTCGCCGGCGAGCACCGCCGTATCGGCCGGGGCGAGTTCTACACCTACGTGGGCGCGACGAATGCGGTATGGGTGTTGTGTCCGATGTTCGGCCTGTACGTCTCCATTCGCCTGATCCTGGACGGCAACTACGGCATGCTTGGCTTTTGATCGATGCTTCACAGAGCGAGACACGGATGGATCGAGGTGGTCGCCGGCGTGATGTTCAGCGGCAAGTCCGAGGAGTTGATCCGACGCGTGCGGCGCGCCCTCATCGCCGGGCGGCGGGTCCAGCTCTTCAAGTCCCACCTCGACGACCGCTACGGCGGCCAGTTCCAGATCTCGTCCCACGACGGCCGGAAGATCGACGCCGAGCCCGTGTCCACCTCCGTGCAGGTGGCCGGGAAGGTCCGCCCGTCGACGCAGGTCGTCGCCATCGACGAGGCCCAGTTTCTGGATGACGGCATCTGCGAGGTGGCCGATGCACTGGCGGATGCCGGGATGCGGGTGATCGTGGCCGGCACGGACATGGATTTCCGCGGCGAGCCTTTCGGTCCCATGGGGCCGCTCCTGGCGCGCGCGGAGCGCATCGACAAGCTGCACGCGATCTGCGTCGTGTGCGGCGATCCGGCGACGAGGAACCAGCGCCTCATCGACGGCGAGCCCGCGCCCGCGGAGGGACCGACGATCCAGGTGGGGGGCGCCGAATCGTACGAGGCGCGCTGCCGCCGTTGCCACGACGTGCCGGAGCGAGGTCGGGCCCAGAGGGAGCTGTTGCCGAGACGCCGCACCGATGAATGGAAGGGGACCTAGATGAAGACGCGCACCTGGACGAGGATCACGCTGTTCGCGACCTCCCTCCTCCTCCTGCCGCTGGAGGCCACGGCCGGGCAGCGGAGCCCGGAGCGGTATCCTGAGCGGCCGGCGCACCGGCCGGCGGTGCCGGGCCCGAACGGCCTGGTGACGGCGGGCCACCCCCTGGCGTCCATGGCGGGTCTTCGCACGCTCATGGCCGGGGGGAACGCCGCCGATGCCGCCGTCGCGACCCTGGCCACGCTGAACGTCGTGCGGCCGCAGATGTCGGGGATGGCCGGGAACGGGTTCGTGACCTTCTACGACAGAGTCTCCGACCGTGTCTACTCGCTGGGCGCCACCGGCGCCGCTCCCCTGGCCGTCGATCCCGCGAGCCTCGAGGCCGACGCACTGAACAAGGGGATTCGCGCGGGCGTCGTCCCCGGCCTCTTCGGGGGATGGATCGCCCTCCTGGACCGCTTCGGCACCATGAGCCTGGCCCAGGTGCTCGCCCCCGCCATCGACTACGCCGAAAACGGGCATCCCATCGAGGCGTCCGTGGTCGCGGCGATCGAGTCTCACAAAGCCCTCTTCGAGAGCTTCCCGTCGAGCCGGCGCATGTTCCTCCCTCGCGGCAGGGTGCCCGAGGCCGGCGAAACGTTCCGGATGCCCGATCTCGCGAACACCCTGCGGAAAGTGGTGGAGGCCGAGCAGGCGGCCCTCGCGGCCGGCAAGACGCGGTCGGACGCGCTCCGGGCCGCCTTCGACCGCTTCTACCGGGGCGACATCGCCGAAGAGATGGCCCGCTTCTACCGGGACAACGGAGGCGACTTCACCATGGAGGACTTCGGGCGCTACGAGCCCATCTGGGCGGAGCCGCTCCACACCGCCTACCGGGGATACGATGTGTACACCAGCCCGCCGACGTCGCGCGGAGGGCTGGAGGTCACGATGCAGTTGAACCTTGTCGAAGGGTTCGACCTGCGGGCCCTCGGCGCCGGCAGCGCGGAGACCATCCACCTTCTGTCGGAGGCGATCAAGGTCGCGAAGGCCGATGTCTACGCCTACGCGGCCGATCCCGCCCTGGTCGATGTGCCTCTCGACGAGTTGCTCTCCAAGGACTACGCGGCGGCCCGGCGATCCCTCATCGACCCGTCCCGCGTGATGGCGTACCCGGGAGCCGGGAATCCCGTGCGGGCCGACGAATTCCGATCAGGGGCGCGCGCGGCGGGAGAGGCGGAGCCCGAGCCCGGACGAGGCCATCTCGCCGAGCGATCATACGCGGGGAGCACGACGAGCTTTTCCATCGCCGACCGGTTCGGCAACGTCGTCGCCGCCACGCCCACGCACGGCGGTGCCTTCGGCACGGGAGTCGTCGTCGGCAACACCGGCCTGACCTTCAACAACGGGTCCCGCATCGGTTCGACATCGCCGTACCCGGACCACGTGAACTACGTCCGGGGCGGGCAGATTCCGATCCTCAACAACTCTCCCATCATCGTGCTCAGGGACGGGCGGTTCCATGCGGCGCTGGGGACGCCGGGAGGCGAGACCATTGGCCAGACCCAGTTCCAGGTGCTCGTGAACCTCCTCGACTTCGGGATGCCGATCCAGGAGGCCATCGCGGCGCCCCGCTTCGCCCTGAGCGCGGAGCCGAACTTCTACCTGCCCGGAGCCGAGGTCCGTTTCCGCCTCGAGGATCGGCTCCCGGACGACGTGGTCGGGACGCTCGAGGGGCTGGGCTACACCGTTGAACTTGCGCTCGGATACGCCTTCGGCAGCATTCAGGGCATCACCTTCGATGCCGCGACCGGGGCGCTCATGGCGGGCGCGGATCCCCGCCGCGTCGCCTACGCCATCGGCTGGTAACTCGGCTTCCAGCCTATGGCGTCCCGCTGGGTTCGGTGCGCCCGCGGAGGATGTTGATGGGGGCGAGTTCCGGGCGGCGGCAGGCGGCGAGCCGCAGGACGAACGTGTCGACGAGGGCGTGCTGCCCGGACAGGCTCGCGTGGCTCACCATGTCGGTGAGGACCATCCATGCCGAGAAGGGCGGGAAACGGACCTCCCGCCATGTGTCGTCCTGCACCTGGAAGGACGGCGTGTCCTTCATGTAGTTGTGGAAACGTCGCATGAGCCGGTCGTACGGACTGGAATCCGCGAGCGCCGCCTCACCGAGCCCCGCCCTCGCGATCCCCCGCAGCAGGCGTCCGCGGAGACGGTCCACGGGCCCCCTCTCGAGCGAGCCCACGTCGGTCACGCCCGCCTCGGCCCCGTAGCGCGCGAAGACATCGGGAAAGGTCCCCTTCGTGCACCACACGCGGTCCTCATCGGGGTTCACGTTGACGAAGAAACGGAGGATGCGGTCCCCGTCGGTCGCCCCGTAGGCACCCGCATCGAAGTGGATCAGTTCGTTGCTCGCGTGCGCGGAGAGGCCGCGGCCGCGTTCCTGGATCGGACGGAAGCTCGTCGTCCCCACGGTCCACCCCTCGGTGAGCGCGGGCATGCATTCCCGCAGGAAGGCGCGAACCCCGGCGCCGTGCGCGGTGAGGGTGTCGAGAACGGCGTCCCGCAGCCCGCCGCGCGCCGCCACGCCGCGCAGACGCCCGCTCTCCGGGTGATAGCTGACGTTCTTCGCCTTCAGTTGGCGCGGAAGCTCCGTCCGCAGTCGCTCCAGGTCGCGATCCGGTGGAAGTGCCACCGGACACGCGCGGAAGAAGACGATCTCTCCCCGCTCCAGCGCATCGGCAAGATCGGGCCGGGGCCCTCCGACGGACCCCGCTTCGGTGACCAGATCCCCCCCGGCTCGGTTGTCCCGGCTCAGTTGCTCCGGCTCAGTTGCGGGAGCCGATCGCCATCACCTCGAACCGCGCCCCGAACAGCAGGGGGCCGGAGCCGAGAAACGCGCGCGCCGGGAAGTTCTCCGTGAAATAGGTCCGGTAGACCTCGTTGAAGACGTCGTAGAGATCGACGTCGGAGCAGAACACCTGCACGGAGACGAGGTCGTCCATCGTGATCCCGGCCTGCTCCACCGTGTTCTTGATCGCCTCCATGACGAGCCGGGCCTCCTCGGCGGCGTCGTTCGGCGGACGGCCATCGACGAGGCCGAGCGACCCCGACACGAAGAGCAGGTCGCCCACCCAGACGGCGCCGCTGAACGGCAGCACGCCCTGCTCGCTCGCGTGCCGCGGATTGATGTACTCACGCTGGGCCGACAGATCGGGAGCCATGGCCGCGAGACCTCCGGTGGCAAGAAGTGAGATCATGATGAAGCGCTTCATAGCGTGGGTTCCTCTCATTCGTTGAAGTGCAGGTTGAAGCTCAGGTTGAAGTGCAACGTGACGCTCAGTTCGCGCCCCCTGCCTCCTCTTCGTCGGTGGCGAGCGTCTCCCGCGCCTGCGAAACAATGTAGGCCTGGATCAGGCGCAGTTGATCGGAGTCGAGGAGCCCCTCGTACGACGGCATCCCCTGCGGTTCCCGGCTGCCGCCCAGGACGATGTCCTCGAAATTGCGGTGCACGATGTCCGTCGCGCGCTGGAGGTTCGGCATCGCGCCCTCCGAGCCGCCGCCGGCCCCGTGACAGTGCCGGCAGTACTGCCTGTAGAATTCGCCCCCGCTCGCGAGCGAGGCCTCGTCAACGGGCAGGTCGGCCGCGACAGCGGGCACGCTGACCGGCCGCTTGCGCCGCGGCTCCGGCATTTCCCCTGCGCCGCCGAGCACGAAGGTGAAGACGCGGCCCCGCTGCTCGTAATTGGCGGCGTCGCCGTACGGCGCCCCGCTCCGGCCGCGCGAGCCGCCCCAGCCGGCCGACACCGTCACGTGCTGGCGCCCGTCGACCAGGTAGGTCACGGGACCGCCGAGGATCCCGAGGCCGGTCGAGACCTCCCACAACGGCTCGCCGTTTTCCGCGTCGTAGGCGACGAAGCGGCCGTCGCCGCCGCCCTGGAAGACGAGCCCTGTCGTCGTCGTCATCGTCCCGCCGTTCCAGTAGCCGAGGAGGGGGACGGACCACCGGGCCTCCTGCGCCTTCGGGTCCCATGCGACGAGGAAGCCGGCGTCGTCGCGCGCCCCGTACCGGCTCATGTGGCCGACGTTGTTCACCCGCGGCCCGAAGCTGTGGTCCTCGATCTCGAGGTCCGTGTACACCCAGTCCGGCGGCTCGCTGCGCTCGACCCACCCCTCCTGGATCGGGAGATACATGAGCCCCGTCTCGGGATTGAAGGACTGCGGCTGCCAGTTGTGGCCCCCGAGTGCGGCAGGCGTTATGAGGGTCCACACCTCGGCGTGCACGGCCTCCGGGCGGTCCGTCGGGCGGCCCGTCTCGAGATCGAGTCCCTCCGCCCAGTTCTGCACGATGTATTCCTGGCCGGAGAGGAACTCGCCCGTCTCCGCGTCGAGGACGTAGAAGAAGCCGTTCTTCGGCGCCTGCATGATGACGCGCCGCATCCGCCCGTCGAACTCGAGATCCGCGAGCGTCATGGGCTGGACCGCCGTGTAGTCCCAGTGGTCGCCGGGCGTCGTCTGGAAGTGCCACACGTACTCGCCCGTCCGGGGGCGGAGCGCGAGGATGGAGGCGAGGAAGAGGTTGTCGCCGCCGCCGGGGCTCCGGAGGTTGCGGGACCAGGGGGAACCGTTGCCGGTCCCGACGTAGAGGAGATCGAGGTCGGGATCGTAGATGATCGAGTCCCACGCCGTGCCGCCGCCTCCGGCGACCCACCACTCGCCGCTCCACGTCTCCGCTGCCATCTCCATGGCTTCGGATTCGAACCCGTCGGCCGGGTTCCCCGGCACCGTGTAGGTGCGCCACACGAGTTCACCGTCGTCCGCGTCGTATGCTGACACGTAGCCCCGGACGCCGTACTCGGCCCCGCCGTTCCCGATGATCGCGAGTCCCTGCACGACGCGGACCGCGCCCGTGATCGTGTAGGCCTCGTTCGGGTCGATGGTGAGCGTCTCCCACACGACGTCGCCGCTCTCGGCGTCGAGGGCGATGAGCCGGCCGTCGATCGTGCCCACGATGACCTTGCCCTCATAGAGCGCGACGCCGCGGTTCACCACGCCGCAGCAGGCGAGACGTCCGCGGATGCGCGGCACGCCGGGGTCGTGCCGCCACAGGCGCTCTCCGGTCCGCGTGTCGATGGCGTGGACGACGCTCCACGGCGCACTGATGTACATGATGCCGCCCACGACGAGCGGCGTCGCCTCGACCCCGCCCCGCAGCTCCATGTCGTACGTCCACGCGAGGCCGAGTTCGTCGACGTTGTCCCGCGTGATCTCCTCGAGCGTGCTGAAGCGGTCCTCCGCGTAGTTGCCGCCGTACGTGAGCCAGTTGCCGTCCGGGCGCGCGGCCACGAGCACGGCGTCCGTCACATCGCTGGCGCTCTGAACGCTCGCCGGTGCGGGCGGCGGCGCGTCCGCGGTGCAGGCGGCGGCCGGAAGGAGGAGCAGCAGGGCGTGGAGTCGCGTGCGCATGGGCCTCTCCCGGTGGTGAGGGACGGGTGGAGGTGGGGCTCAACCCGAATGATGTACGATCTTACACTGTCCGATGTCGCCGGTCACGGCCAGTTCAAAGAACCCTGCATCCCTCGCGCTGCGCCGCGGCGGAGAGCCGATCATCACTGCTGACGAGATCGAGCCGCTCCGGATCTTCGGCGGCGGCGGTCAGCGCCGCCGCCAGTTGCAGCGCAGCTGCCGCCCGCAGCGGGTGAAGCCGAAGCAGTCTGATCGCGCGGTTGCGTACCTGCTCCATCAACGCAGAGGAATCCCAGTATTTCACCGGGCGTCGCGGCGCTCTGCCACGATCAGCTCACTGGCGCCGGCTCCTGCGGTGAGCCGTACGAGACATGTGGATGTTGCCTATCAAGCGTCGCACGTCGGATTCGCGTCGGTCTCCGCCGCCGCTGGTTCCCGTCCACGTGCCATCTGATCGCGGCCATTTGCGCGGAGACCGGCGTCGGAACGGCGGCCGCCGGGACCACGACGGCGGGCACTGCGATCGTTCGGATGACGGTGGTCCGCGTTCGAAGGGTTCGGTCGCGTGGGTGTGGCACGGCGAACGTAGCAAGATTATCTTGAGTTTATCTTCGGACCATCGAAGGGAGGACAGACCGTGTCCACCACGATCAACGTGAAGACACTCAGACAGGAGATGAAACGCATCGTCGACCGCGTGCGAGCAGGCGAGAAATTCACGGTGCTTTACCGGAGCCGCCCGGCATTTCGCATCGTGCCCGTAGACGCGGGCTTCGATCCCGGCCCGGCCGAGACGGATCCGCTCTATGGGGCCCCGGCCGTGGGGAGATCGAGCGACGGACTCGTGGCGGCGGACCACGACCGGATCCTCTATGGCGCACCTGGTCCCTGAATCGGTGCTGTTCGTCGATACAGCGGGCTGGATGGCGATGGCCGATGAGGGGGATGCCATGCACGAATCCAGCCGGCGTGCGCGCGACGCCCTCCTGCGGGACGGCGGCATCCTCGTCTCCACGGATTATGTCATGGATGAGACCCTGACGCTGATCCGAGTGCGGCTTGGGCTGAGCGCAGCGGTCAAGTGGTGGGCGCAGGTCGACACGACCACGCGCGTTCGATGGGAACGGATCGATCCCGTGCGCGCCGAGAAGGCGAGAAGCTGGTTCTTCCAGTGGAGTGACAAGGATTTCTCGTACACGGACTGCACGAGCTTCGTGATCATGAGAGAACTTGGGCTCCGCAGGGCTCTGACCACGGATCGGCACTTCGTGCAAGCCGGGTTCGAAACGGTGCCCGGGCCGGGCGACTAATTCGTGGAGTTCCGCGGACGCAGGACGACCTCTCCGGGGAGCGCGTCCGTGAACCCGCCGTCGTCGACCGTGAACACCCCGTTCACCATCACGTAGTCGACGCCCTCGCTGAAGAGGTCAGGCTCGAGCACGGTGGCCCGGTCCCGTAGACGCGCGAGGTCGAACACGACGAGGTCCGCCTTGTAGCCCTCGCGCAGGAAGCCGCGGTCCTCCAGCCCGATGATCCGCGCCGGCAGTCCCGTCATCGAGCGCACCGCGAAGGGCAGCGTGATCGCCTTCAGGTCCTTCACGTAGCGGGCGATCTTGCGCGTGAAGGCGCCGAAATGGCGGGGGTGCGCGCCGGGCCGCGAGGCGAATTCGGGCACGTCCTCGACCCCGCTCACCGCCGCGTCCGACGCCGTCGCCGTGTAGTCCTGCCGGTAGTAGTTGATGATGTCCGCGTCGTGAATCCCGTAGCCGCGCGTCCAGGCCCCGCCGAGGACGTCGGGATATCCCTCCAGCGCCATGTGAACGACGGCTTCCTGATAGGTGACGCCCAGGCGCCGGCCCAGTTCCTCCAGCGTCCGGCCTACGTAGGTCGAATCGGGATAGCCCACCACGACCACGCGGTCCGGACCCCCGTTGTGGTCGACGATCCACTCGATGTCGCGAGCGATGAGGCCCCGGAGTTCCGGGTCCGCCCAGCGGCGCTGCAGGTGCGCCCGGGCGTCGTCGAACATCCCTTCGCCGCTGTAGACGGGGCTGTCTCTCCCGCCGCTGGTGTCGACCGTGTCGTGCACCAGACTCCAGCGCGGGATCATGGGCCGGGCGCCCCCGCCGAACGTCTCGTAGGGGTAGACGTCGAGATAGACCTCGAGCCCCTCCTCGCGCGCCCGGTTCACGACCAGCGTGTCCTGCCCCGAACGCCCGAAGCTGGAGCGCCCCCGCGCCTTGTGGTGGCTCGCCACGACGCGGATCCCCGTCTCGCGGGCGATGCTCACGGTCTCCGCGAGCCCCTGGTTCCCGTCCACGGGCCAGTCGCTCACCGTACTCGGCAGTTCCCACAGCGGCATGGCCGCCTCGCTGCGCTGGTGCGCGACGTAGAAGCCGCCGTAAGGGGCCACGGCCTCGGCGAGGGCGACGATCTCCTCCGGCGTGCTGAAGCGGGCGGGGCGGTATTCGACGCCGGCTCCCAGTCCCCACGCCCCCGACTCCATTCCCTCGCGCACGAGCGCCTGCATGCGGGCGATCTCCTCCGGCGTCGCCGGACGCTCGTAGTCGTCGCCCATCACTTCGCCGCGCACCGTGCTGTGGCCGACCATGGGGACGAAGTTCATGGCGTGTCCCTGCGAACGCAGCGCGGCGATCTCCGCGCTGATCGGCCACGTCTGATTCCGGCCGTCGGGCCCGCCGATGACCGTCGTGAGCCCCTGGCTGTTCAGGCTCTTCGCCCGCCGCGCCTCCAGGTGCTCGAAGGTCATGGCCCGGTCGGCGTGCGAGTGCAGGTCGATGAACCCCGGCGAGACATACATCCCCGTCGCGTCCACGACCCGCCGCGCCGTCGCGTCGCCGAGCCTCCCGATCCGGACGATCCGGTCGCCGACAATGGCGATATCCGCCGCGAACCACGGATTCCCCGTGCCGTCGATCAAGCGCCCGTTCCGGATGAGGATGTCGTATTCCTGCGCGGAGAGCCGGAATGAGAGGGCGCCCGCCGCGAGGGCGGCACTCGTAGCCACGAGGGCGGCGCATCGTACGGTAAACCGAATCATGTGTATGACCCCGGGAGAATGTCGCAACGTTGGCGGCAGACGCCGACGAGGCGGACGATAACGCAACGGTTGCCCACAGGTCGAATCGGGGAGATATGTTTCCGGTGCCACCTTCCGTCCGATCCCGGGAGTCGAAGATGCGTACGACGAAAATTGTCCTTGTCCTGCTCGCAGTCGCGCTGAGCGCCGGTCAGGTAGCCGCGCAGGGCCACTTCCAGCCGATGGACGTGTTCGAGATCGAATACGCCGCGGATCCCCGGATCTCCCCTGACGGCAGCCAGGTCGTCTATGTCCGCACGTCGATGGACATCATGCGGGACGCGAAGAAATCCGAGCTGTGGATCATGCACGCCGACGGGTCGGATCACCGGCGGATCGGGACGGGCGGTTCCCCGCGCTGGTCGCCCGACGGCACCCGCATCGCCTACACGGCGGACGGCCAGATCCACGTGCGCTGGATGGACACGGGCGAGGAGGCGACGCTCACCCAACTCATCGAGTCGCCGCGCGGGCTCCGCTGGTCGCCGGATGGGCGCCAGCTCGCGTTCAACAAGCTCGTTCCCTACGCGCCGCCGAGCCTCGCCCCGCCGCCGAAGCCGCCCGCCGG
>LXNJ01001491.1_pt1 | contig 13755 bp, 13 predicted proteins | sample 809081 | NCBI WGS metagenome assembly LXNJ01 (sample SAMN04870510, study PRJNA318959) | sponge metagenome | biome: sponge; feature: marine sponge reef; material: water | host: Petrosia ficiformis | place: Greece: Milos, Mediterranean Sea | collected 2013-05-29 | depth 5-7 m
TCGGAACTCCACTCCGAGGCAACCCTGGCCTCGCCCCAGATACGCTCGGCCATCCAGCGATGCGACTTCTCCACCCCGATCCCCTCCAGCACCGAAACCAGCGCGCGATCCGCCCGTCCCTGAAGGGCCGCGTCCGAGGAGGGGGCGGGCGGCCGGAGACCCGCCACAGGTCTACGACCCGGCCGACAGGGGCCTCCAGCGGCAGGCTCAGCCCCAGCTAGCTTCGCCACGATCCCGTCTTCGGGTCCGAACACGCGCCCGGACGGGACCAGAATCTGCAGCGCTTCGTCGCCCGGCTCCGCCTTGAGGACGAAGCGCCCGTTGAGCAGCCGGAGCCCCTCCAGCCGCGCGCCTGCCTCGCCGAGCAGGCCGAGCAGGGGCGTCGGGTCGGGCCAAGGGTCCGGGTCGGGCTCCGCGACCAGCACCGGCATGCCGGGCAGGAAGGGCGTGCGCCAGGATTCGTCGTCCGGGTCCTCCCAGACCGCAAGCCCCCAGTCTGTTGATCGGCGTGAGCATTGGACGCCAGTTTTCTTACTAACCATTGAATTTAATTAATTCGGAGGGGTCAAAGTTGGGCGCCGAGCGACACTGGCACGTGCGTAACTGAAATTGAAGGTCGGTCGCAAGCGCCACAAAGGTGTAAGCGTCTGGCCTGACCGGCCTTGCGGCGGGTCTGTTTGGAGCCTCAGTTTCGGCTGGGATTGTTTGGAGGTCGATGGTGTCCACCATCGCCTATTGCCACTGTATCGATTGCCGCCGGATCACCGGGGCTCCAGTCGCGGCCTTCGCTGCCTTTGGAGAGAACGCCGTACAGGCGTCTCCAGCCTGGCCGGTATCCAAATCCTTTGCCCCCGGCGTGACCCGTTGGTCCTGCCCCGACTGCGGTTCGCCGCTGGCTGCTGCCTTCGACTATCTGCCGGGTCAGCTTTACGTCCCTCTCGGCCTCATCGATCAGGCAGCGGAGCTGCCGCCGGAACTCCACGCCCATGAAGGGTGCCGCCTGCCGTGGCTCCAAATCGCGGACGACATCCCGCGCATCGACGGCTCTTCGCGGACAGTCCTGCGCGCGGTTGCTGACGCTACGGACTAACGGGGAGGGATGCATGTTCACGACTTCGGTTGCGAATCTCGCGCGCCCACAGCCACGACCGCATCCTGGATTGCAAGATCAACCGTGTCGATGAACCGCTGCCGTGGAACACCCAGAGCCCGAAGCTGACGCTCCTTCACACAAGGGCGGTCGCAACAGACGCTTAATGACGATGTGCCGCCATTGCCGATTAGGCCAAATCAGGCTTTGGCGGCCGTCGTTCGGCACAACCGCTTGGCGTCGCTCGGCAAGCCAACTCTTGATTCAGTTAGATCCATGGGGGCCAGGCGCGGATGCCGAACGCCATGTGGCGCCTACCCGGCGCCGAGGCGGCGGAACAGCCGCCTGGCATTGCCCTGCTCGACATCGGCCAGGCTGCTGTTGTCGAACCCTTGATACTCTTTCAAGCGCCGGACGCTTGCTTCGACGACCGCTTCCGGGACGAAGGCATAGTCCGAACCGAAGAGTATCCTGAACGGGCCGGCGAGTTCATGCAGACAACTCAGCGGATAGCGCGACGCGGAAAGGGCGGTATCGTAGTGGAACCGCTTCAGATAGTGCATCACGCCCTCGGGCATCCGGTCGCGATATTGCGGCCGTTTTTCGAGCTGGACCAGGCGCCAGGCGATGTAGGGCACGGTCCCGCCGGCATGGGCGACAATCAGGTCGATGTCGGGCGCTCTGTGAAAGGTGCCCGAGTAGATCAGTTCCGCCACCGCCCGTGTCGTGTCGTAGACGAAATCGACCAAAAACGGCGGCACCGGACTGCCCACATCCTGGTCTTCGGGAAGCCGGTCCGGGTGGAGAAAGACGATTGACCGCCGACGATTGAGTTCGTCGAAAAGATCCGCGAAGCGCGGCGCGGCGGGCCGGTAACCGCCCCGGATGCTCGACAGCAGGATAACGCCGTCAAGGCGAAGCGTGTCGAGGGCGTATTCGAGCTCCCTGAGGGCCGCGTCGACGTCGGGCAGGGGTAGAACCGCGAAACCGCCGAATCGGCCCGGATACCGGTCCGCCAGTTCGGCAACGAACTCGTTGCAGCGCCGCGCCAACTGCTGCGCTGAATCCGAATCGCCGAAGTGAACGCCGGGCGCCGAGATCGAGGCGATCGCCGTCGCGATACCCTGCCGGTTCATCACCTCGAGCGCGCCGTCGACCGTCCAATCCGCGGGCAACGGTGCGCCGCCCCCGTGAGTCACCCCGACGCGCGCCAGTGCCTCGACGTAGAAGTCGGGCACGACATGGTGATGGACGTCGATGCGGGTCAGTGCGGGTGGTTCAGATGCGTTCATGGTCCACCGGAGCAATTGACGAGGCGGTCTCCGGGCAGTGCCATCAGGATAATCCGAAGACACGTCAAGTGACGCGAACGTCGACCGCCCAAACGCCCCCGCCGGCCTCGCCGACGATGACCGGGTTCACTTCCAGGTCCCGAACCGTATCCCGGCACGTCAGAAATACCCGTTCGAGCGCCAAGGCGGTACGGACGAGGGTGTCGGCGTCCCTGGGCGCCACTCCGCGATATCCTTCCAGCAATCGGGCGCCCTTCAGCGAGCACAGCATGTCGCGCACGCACGCCTCGGACAGAGGCAGCAGGCGCAGCGCGACATCGTCGAGCAATTCGACGAGCACGCCACCGAAGCCGATCAGCGCGAAGGGGCCGAATTGCGGGTCTTCACGGAAGCCGATCGTCATTTCGAGGCCCTCGACCATCCGCTGGATCAGGAAACCGTCGACCGCATCAGCCCCGGCGGCGGCGGTCGCCTTTTTCGAAATGGACCACGCGGCGGCCCGGACTTCATCCTCCGAACGGAGGTTCAATGCCACACCGCCGGCTTCCGTCTTGTGCAGGATCTTGCGCGAGACCAGCTTGACCGCCACCGGATAGCAAAGCCGGCCGGCAATCTCGACAGCCTCGTCTGCCGACGTCGCAATCCCGCCGGGAGGCAGCGGCACGCCATGATCAGCCAGAAGCCCGCGCAACTTATCTTGCGACGGCGGCGGACCGGACGGTTCCCCCTGCCCCTGAAGCGCATCGGGAATTTCGCATTCGACACTGTATGACGCGACCGCCTTGACCGCGGACATCGCGCCGGGAATGCCCTGCAGGAACGGCATCCCGGCCACCTCACGGAACTTGCGGCCTCGGTCGTTGACCGAGTGGCCGATCCGCGACATGCCGACAACTGGAACGTCCGCGCTCTCGACCAGTTTTTGGAAGGTCTTCGGGTCGTGTACCGGCGGTTCGTTTCTTACCCTGGGCAGCAGGCCGTGCACGGCTACCAGATCGACGCCTCGGTCGGCAGCGATCAAACGGCAGATTTCCGCGAAATTCCCTTCATCGCGAATGCCAGCAGCGCCGAGATCGAGCGGATTCTCGATCACGGTGTCTTCGAGCAGCCGCGGTGCGATTTCGGCTTCGGTTGCCGGCGCGATCGACGCCATCGCCACGTCCCGGCGCGCGGCCTCGTCCAGGATCAGGCCCTTCATGCCGCCCGACAGGGTGACGAAATACGTCCGCTCGCCCCGCGGCAGCCGGCCGTGCGCGACGCACAGGGCGACCTCGAGCATCTCGTCCAGCGAGTCGACGCGGATCAGCCGGTAACGGTCGCAAACGGCGTCGAACACCCGGCTGTCGCCGGCCACCGCGCCGGTGTGTGAGCGGGCGGCCTCAGCAGACCGCTGCGTTCGTCCCGTGTCGAGCACGATAATCGGCTTGCGGCCGCCATAGGCCTTCTTGCACGCCTGAAGGAATTCCGCAGGTCGGCGCACCCCCTCGATGAAGAGGCACACCGCTGCCGTCGCCTCGTCCTCGATCATGAAGTCCAGATAGTCGACCAGATCGAGATCAAGCTCGTTGCCGCTCGCTACTGCATAGCTGATGCCGAGCCCGCGGTCGGCGCCGGCGAGAAGGAAGAACTGCAAGTTGCCGCCGCTTTGTGAGACGAACCCCAGGTTGCCGGGGACGATCTCGCTTGCCAGGCGCGGGTGCGGGAAGGTCAGGATACGCTCGCGCGGGGCGACGAAGCCCATGCAATTGGGACCGCACAGGCGAAAGTTCCGCCCCTCGAAGGCGGCCCGCAATGCCTCGCGCCGGGCCTCGCCCTTTTCATCGTCGCCCTCGCCGAACCCGGCGGCAAAGAGTGTCGCGCTTTGCACCCCCGCCTCGGCGGCGCTCCGCACCTGCTCAATCGCCGCCTCGGCATGCAGAAAAATTGCGGCATGGTCCGGGGTTTCGGGAAGATCGGCGAAAGCGCGGTAGCACTTTGCGCCCCACACCTCGTCCCGATTCGCATTCAGCGGGAACACCGGGCCCGGGAAACCCGTCGTCCGAAGGCCCTCGTAGATCGTCGTGCTCCATGGATTGCGCTCCGAAGCACCCACGATCGCGATCGACCGCGCACTCATCATCCTGCGGACGCTGGTGGCGGTCATGCTTGTTCGGTGCCGCTTCCCGGATACACGTCGGCGGCGCGCGTAGCTCCGCCTCTCGCCGCGTGGCGCGCGAGGAAGGACGAAACGATCCCGTTGTAGCATTCGGGGGTTTCGAAAAAGGGCGAATGCCCCGCGCCTTCGATCTGCGCATACTCGGCGCCGGGGATCAGGTCGGCGAAACCCTTCGCCGTCCGGGGGGTGACGATGCGGTCCTCGGCGCCGGCGATGAGCAGCGTCGGGCAGGCGACCTCGGCGAGCCGTTCCTTCGAAACGACATAGTCCGGCGCGTAGAGGCGGCGGATTCGTTCCTGCACGGGCATCGGCCCGCCGTCGCCGCGATTGTTGAGCCGGTTGAAGGCGCCGATCTGGAGATAGAGCCAGACCAAATCCGGATTCTTCTGCCGGAACGAGGCACCCAGCGCCGCTGCCTCTATGTCTTCACCTTCCTCGCCGACGCTCCGCGCAAATCGCAGCGCGTCGTCCCTGGCCTCCCGGCTGTCGATTCCCATCGGCGAGCTGCTAACGACCAGATGGGTGATGCGCTCGGGATGGGACAGCGCCAGGCGCAGCCCGGTCCAGCCGCCGAGCGACTGGCAGACGAAAGGCGCGGCGGAAAATTCCAACCGGTCAAGGACCGCCAGGACATCGTCGACGAACAGCGTCGGCCAGTAGATCGACGGGTCGCCCGGCTCGGACCGGCCGAAGCACCGGTTGTCGATCACAATACAACGGTGGGTTTGCCGGAAATGCCCGATCTGCCGCCACCATCCGGCGCCGTTGCTGCCCCCGCCATGAAGAAAGATCAGCGGCGGGCCTTCTCCGTCGGCATCGAAATATATTTTCGCTTCGCCCGACGCTGCAAAGGGCATAGCCAGTTTCCTGCTGTGTCACGCAATCGCCAAATGCTGGACACAACGGCGAAGCGGTGCAATGCTAAAAACAAGCAATACTGATTGGATGTTGCTAGGCTGTCGGATGGCGAGTGTCAAGCCGTGCGGATACGCCAGTCATGCAGGTGGCGGCACGAGATCGGCGATGCCCCGTGCTTCGACCCATCGGTCGGAACGGCTGTTTTTCGTCAGGTCGGAGCAAAAGTAGTTTCTGTGACCGCGCCCGCAGCAGTTTCTTGAATGGTAAAGAGACCGAGCCGTTCTCCAGGGGAACCCTTCATGACCGATCTTGCCAAATTCAGCGTTCTGACCTCGCCGGAAAGACGTGAGGCGAACCTCGCCCAGTGTACCCGGCAAGGGCGGAAACGGTATGAGGACAGCCTCCGGAACCCCCGGGCCCTGAGGCAGCTGGGACCTCGCCTCCTGCGCCCGTACGCCGACGCGCCCTTCGACTCGGCGGGCGGCCCGGACGTCCGTTCGGTCGAAAGAATCGCGATACCCGGCCCGGCGGGACCCATCCCCGCGGCGCTGATCGTCCCGGAGGCGGACGGGCCTTTCGCCATTTACATCAATCTCCATGCCGGCGGATTTATCGGCCGCAGCGGCCTCGGCGATCTGACCGAAGCCAAGACGCGTGCCAGCGAACTGAACTGCGTTGTCGTCCATCCTGACTTTCGCGTTGCGCCCGAACACAAATACCCGGCGACGATCGACGATTGCTGGTCGGTAACGCAATGGGTCTTCGAAAACGCCGAGGCAATCGGGGGCGATGCGAACAGGGTCGGAATAGGCGGCGGCTGTACCGGCGGCAACTTTTCGGCGGTCATGGCAATCATGTGCCGCGATGCCGGCCTGCCGCTTGCCGTGCAATATTTGTATTTCACGATTATCGACCTGCGCTGCGACTACGCTTCGCATTTCGAGTTCCAGAACGGTTATCTGCTCACCCGGGATTCGAATCTTTATGTGATCGAAGAGTATCTCGAGTTTGCCGAGCAGCGTTTCGAGTGGCAGGCCTCACCGATCCTCGCACCGTCCCTTCGGGGCGTCGCCTCGGCACGGATCGTCAACGGCGAATTCGAAATTCTCAGGGATGAGATGACAGCCTATGCCAATCGGCTCCGCGACGCCGGAGTCGAGGTTTCGCAGAGAATTTGCGAATGTCAGGCGCACGGCTTCGTCGACGACGATGTGGAAGAAAAAATCAATCGGGAATCGAACGGGTTCCTCAGCAAATTCATCGGACATCTTCGATAGACGCAGCGCCGGGCAAGAGCCGTCAGGTCCTGATTTCGACGTCGCCCTTGAGAATTGCAACGATGCACATCTTGAGGGCTTCGATCTCGACCGGCGGTGCCGCGCGCGTCCTGCTTTCGTCGAACGTCTTGCGCAGCGCCAGGCCCCTCGCAGTCGCGCTGGTCAGTTCGTGCGCGACCGAGAGACGGTCTTTGGAAATGTCGAGATCCGCGAAACATTCGTGCCAGTACCGGTCGCGCGCCCGGAATATCGCCCGCATGTGCGATCGTAGCGGGCCGAACAACTCGGGGTCGGACCGCGCGCCGAGCCAGATGTCCACGATCGTCTCCAGGCGCCCGCTCGAAAAGACCGACCAGTAGCGCTCGACGATCAGAGCCGTTCGCTCCTCCAGGGTTGCGGAACTGCCGGGACCGGCCGCCAAGGGCCGCTGCAGTTGATCCACCACCTCGTCCATAACCGCGAGCAGCAACTCCGTGCGGGTTGAGAACTGATGCTGCATGGCGCCCCGCGAAACGCCCGCGCGCTTGGCGATCGCCGTGGTCGTAACGTTCGCGTAGCCGAGGTCGCGCACGCAGTCGAGCGTCGCGGCAATCAGCTTCGCGCGTGTGCGGCTGCTCCGTTCCTCCTGGGTCAACCGGATCTTCTTCTCCGGCTCGAGCCTCGTCGCCGCTTCTGCCATATTCGTCAGGACTCCTCTCGCACCGGACGTGTGCGACCGTCAGCGCCGGGTGGCACAGAATTGGCCCTTACCACGGAATCGGGCCCTGGCAAAAATATGAAGCCGCTGTGTCGAAGCGTGGCCGGACGCCGAACATTAAGACGGGTGGAGGCTTCTCGGAGCCGCCACAAATCAATACCCCAGCGACCGGGACGCCAGTTCCGCCCCCTGGACCAGGGATTTCAGTTTCGCCCAGGCGATCTGCGGATGGGACCGGCCTCCCAACCCGCAATCGGTTCCCGCCATCACGTTTTCCCGGCCCACCCGCTCGGCGAACCGCCGGATGCGCAGGGCAACCAGCTCCGGATGCTCGATGTGGTCGGTCGAATGGGCGACCACCCCCGGAACGAGGATTTTGCCCTCGGGCAGATTGACGTCGTCCCAAACGGCAAATTCGTGCTCGTGCCGGGGATTGGCCGCCTCGATCAAATAGGCGCTGGCGTTCACCGACAGCATGATATCGACGATGTGCTGGAGTTCGATGTCGTAGGCGTGGGGTCCGCGCCAGCTTCCCCAGCACAGGTGGTAGCGCACCCGGTTCTCGGGAATCCCCTCCAGCGCGTGGTTCAGGGCGTCGATGCGGATACGGCACCAGTCCCGGTAGCCCTCCAGACCCATGGCTATGCCCCAACGGTCCCAGGCGACCGGCACCCAGGCGTCGTCGACTTGCAGAATCAGCCCGGCTTCGACTATGGCCCGATACTCGGTCCTCAGCGCCTCGGCCATGCCGAACAGGAAGGCCTCCTGGGATTCGTAATATTCGTTCCGATAGTAAGGCTCCAGACTGGCCGGCGCGGTTGAGGTGAGAAATACGTCCTCCGTCCCTGCGGTCGCCTTCACGATGTCGATCTCCCGCAGCAGTGCCGCCTGACCGATATAGGCGAAAGGTTCAATGCAGAACCAGGTGCGGCGTGGACCGCCGGCCCTGCGGCCGGGCATGTGGCCGGCGATGGTGCCCGTCTCGGCGGCGAACTTGTAGAACTCGGCGAACTTTTCCCGGTCCTTGCCTTGCTGGGCCGGATTCTCGATGCCCTCGTCCGGGCGGGCTTCGCAGCCGCCCAGGCGGCCGTCCATGAAGGACAGCCAGTCGCCGCACTTGGTGTATTCCCCTTCGTTGACGATATCGAGACCGGTCTCGCGCTGCCGGCCCACAACCTCCTCGACGCAGGCGTTCAGCTTTTCCTCGTAGTCCTCTGCGCCAGGATCCCGCGGCTCGTCTCCCGGAAGGCTGCCGGCATGGGTGGTCAGGATCTTTTCTGTGCTTCGCCGCATCGATTAGCGCCCCGTTCCAATGCTCCGGTCACCGGACCGGTTCCTGCGAACCGCACGAAACCGGCCCGGAGATCGGGTTAGCCGCCCATTGCGTCGATCACTTCAACAACGGGCTCTTGGCGATGACGCGGGTGCGGATCAGGTTCTCGAAGTGGGCCCGGTCGTTTTCCTTGCCCGCCATCAGCTTGTTCCAGGTGTCGAACACGCCGAGCATCGAATCGACAAATTTTTCGGGATTCGCGACTTTGCGCTTCCCGGCCAGCGCCACCAGAGTATTGCGCTCCTTGGCACTGAACGCTTTCCATTTGGTGTAATAGGCCGGACCGCCGTCGGTCACCTTGATGCCGGCGGCAATCGCCTTTTTTCGCGCATCCTCGGCCTCGGAGACCATGCCCACTTCCATCAGGCGGTAAATGTGGCCGGGCAGGGCGTCGATCATCGCCTTCTTGTGGGCCGTGCTCAGCTTCGCCCAGCTCTGCATGTTCATCCACCACGACCCGCCGCCGAGCGCAGCGCCAACACGGGTGTCGATGATGAACTTGGTGGCGTCCTTCAGGCTGTACGCGCGCAACCACGGCAAGAGGCCGAGGGCGCATTGGATGACTCCGCGCTGCATGCTCTGGAGAACCTCGGTCGAAGCGATCCGCGTCGGGATCATGCCGAGCTCTTTTGCCCACCGGGCCATGGCGCCGACGGCGCGCACCCGAACGCCCTTGAGATCGTCGACGCTCTTGAATTCCCTGGTGCACATCAGGACGTAGCGGGAGCCGGCCTCGCCGCCAAGCGGCATCACATTGGCCTTCTCGTATTCTTTCCGGCAATCCTTGCAGGTCACCATATGAAATTCGGCAACCGCTCCCGCGGCGGACATCACGCTGTCCGAGAACGCCAGGGCCTGGGCGGCAAGGCTGGCCCGGGGCATCTCCGTCGGGTGAATCACCCACACGACATGACCGATATCGACGATACCGCTCGCGATGCCCTTGAGCGCGGTCCGGAACTTGATAACCTCGCCGTTCGGGAACGTCTTGAAGGTGAGCGCGCCGTTCGTCGCCTTCTCGATCCCGTCGAACGTCTTGACCGTTTCCTTGACGAAATTCGTGACGGACGGCACGAACGTGCCGTACCGCAGTTCTTTGCCCAACGCGGGGCCCGACGCAGCGAACATCGCCGCCGCGGCGATCGCCGTTCCGGCAATCGCGCATCTCCAGTGCACAGTCATGGATTCCTCCCTTGGCATCCGCCCGAGAAACATTCAGGTTCGATGGATTGTTTTTATATCGTGAACGCTTGCGAGTGAACACCCATTTCCGGATGCGCCGGGATCAGCCCATGAGTCCGGGCAGAAAGAGAGTAATCTCGGGAAACGCGATGAGGAGGACCATGATGATCGCTTCGGCAGCCAGAAACCACATCACCCCCTTGAAGATGACGCCCATGCCGACCCGGTCGCCGACCAGCGACTTCACCACGAACACGTTCAGCCCGATCGGCGGCGTCATCAGGCCGATCTCGATATACTTGATAGCCAGAATGCCGAACCAGATCAGGTCGAGATCGAAGGCGCTGAACAGAGGCAGAAGAACCGGGATGGTCAGCAACAGGATGCCCAGGGGATCCAGGAACATGCCCAGAATCAGGTAGATGACCGAGGCGGCGATCACCAAGAGCAGCGGGCTGACCGCCCAGCTTCCCACAACTTTCGCCAGGGTGCCGGGCACGCCGCTGAAAGTCATGAACTGGGTCAGCACGATCGCGCCCAAGGCGACGAAGAAGATCGTCGCCGTGGAAAGGATGGCGTCGGTCACGCTGTCGTTGAGCACCTTGATCGACATGCGCTTCTGGAACAGCGCAATCAGGAAGGCCAGCACGGCGCCCAGCGCGCCGGCCTCGGTCGGCGTCGTCAGCCCGCCGTAGATACCGCCCATCACGCCGAGGATCAGCACGGGCAGCGGCCAGATCTCCTTCAGCGCGTCGAGTTTGTCGGCAAGGGTAATCGTTTCCTGGACCGACGGCGCGAGCGACGGATTGAGCTTGCATCGGCCGATGATCATTGCGGCATAGATCGCGGCGGTCAGAAGACCGGGGAGGATCCCAGCGACGAACAGCTTGGAAATCGATTGTTCGGCGAATATCCCGTAGAGCACCATGAGAATGCTGGGCGGAATGATCGAACCCAGCGTCCCGGCGCAGGCGCACACCCCACAGGCCAATCCCGGGTCGTAGCGATAGCGCAGCATTTCCGGGATTGCCATCCGGCCCATCGCCACGGTCGTCGCCAGAGTCGAACCGGATGCGGCGCCGAAGCCCGCACACGCGAAGTTGGTCGCGACCGCAAGGCCGCCCGGCAGGAAAGCCAGCCACAGCCGGGCGGCCTTGTAGAGCGCTTCGGTCATCCCGGAGCGGTAAGCGATCGTCCCCATCAACAGGAACATGGGAATCGCGGTAAAGGTCCACTGCGCGGAGAACTCGAACGGCGTGCGTCCGACCAGCGCCAGAGCTGCATCGAACCCGATCAGCAGGACGAGCCCGCCGAACGAGACCAGTCCGAGCGCCAGGCCGATCGGGATGCGCAGCGCGATCAGGAGCAGGATCAGCGCGAGACCGAGCAGCCCCAGGAGCAACGGCGACATAGTACCGTCGCCCTGCGCTTCAGCCTGGCCTGTCGGTATCGGCAGCGAGCGCTGCGAGAGCCGAGATCGCCTGCAGGAACGCGTAGACCGCCATCAGCCCGAAGCCCACCGGCACGAACCACTTGGTCGGCCAGATGTACAGGAAGACGTATGTCAGCTCGACATATTCCCGGTAGGCGGTCGCTTCGATGGCATCAAGGGCGGATTGCCAGACGATGAAGGAGAGAAACACGACCATGAGAATATTTCCACCGGCCTCCAGGCCTTGCTTGGCGCGTTCCGACAGGCTTTGGGTGAAGACCTCGGCGATCAGGTGTCCCTTGTTCCGTTGCACGATCGCGATCGGTAGCGCGATGACGGCGACCATGTAGTAGTTGGACGCGATCTCGATCGTCCCTTCGAAGGAGATCGACGTGAATGCGCGGATCAGGATATCGACGACGATGTGCAGGGCCATGATCAGCACGAGCAGCTTTGCGACGAGCATCAGGAGGTCGCTCAGCCTGTTCAGTGCAGCCATGCCAGGTCCCGTATTTCAGCGCTTCGGTCCGCCGCCGGCCAGCAAGATGGCGGACGCCGGCATCTTATGCATGGTCCAACAAACAATCAATGCTGCATGTTAATTCGAGACGAACGCAGGCGCATTCGAAGGAATGTGCCAGAAGGACTCGCATGGTGCAGACAAGACAAGGGCTTCGCGGACCGACCGGCGCCCGGATTCAGCAACGCGAAATTGTGGGTTGGTTGGAAGTGATTAGAGCCTACACCTATAACTCATTGAATTTATGGAAGAATTTGAAACTTGGATGATTGCGGGGCAGGATTTGAACCTACGACCTTCAGGTTATGAGGATCAAGGCCGCTGCGCCATGCGGCGCCTCAGGTGCTCTGACGGCGCCTCCAGTACGATCTTATGGCGAATCAACAGCATTTTGTGATCAACAATGGGGCGCCTATAGGTGGCGCATGCGCCGCCTCACTGTTGGTCGGCACGCGGATTCTTCGCCGATCGGCGCGGCAGCCTGTTGACTCGCTTCCGTTCCGAGAGGTCATGCGACGAGGCCGAACAACAGGCGGTGCATCGGTTCGCTGCCTTCGGCCATCCGGTCCATCGCGGAGAGGTTGAACCTGTATTGTGGATCTTCCCGACCGGAACTCAAACCAGTCATCCTAGGCAGAGCCCCCTGCTTGACGTTCCAAGCTTCCGGCGCCATGTGCTGCTCATCAGAGCATTGTGCTCCGGGGTCGGCCGAGCCGGCCGGCATGGGGTCCGGGTAACCGGGCCCCATGTTCTTGGCCCAAGTTCGTTCTATCAATGTGGCCATACCTGATGCCGAGCATGTTCGAAGCTCGCGACAGCGGACTGAGAACCGAGCGTGTGCTACGACATTGCCGGCGTTGTGGACGAATCCCTGTCGTGTCTGGCTTGGAATTTGGAGTTGGTCAGCCGAAGCTGCAATCCTCCACCGTGTTGTCGCCCTCGACTTGTAGCCGCCATTTTCCAAGAACACCCAATAGCGAATGCTGCATATGTCCGGCCGCAGGGCGGAGGCTTGCAACTAGGCCCGCTTCCTCGCCCGGAACCTCCGCCGGCCGGTCTTACCTCAAGTATCAGTCCTAGACCCTATACTCCGTGGTCTTCCACGACGTTTGCTCCGACGGCGCTTCCCGCACGGTGTTCGCCGATATGAACCTGTCCGTCACCTGTCCGAACTTCACTAGGTTGCCGCTAGGGTCCCACACGTACAGTTCGTCCATGCCCCAAGGCGATTTGACGACCTCACCCACATCGATGCGCCCGGCGAGGTCCGAACGCAGCGCGTGAATGTCGTTTACACGGAGGTAGCAGGAGGTGTTCTCGGCGATGCGCCTGTCCGCGCAGAGCCAGAAGTGGATCTCGATGTGCTCGCGGATCGCGATGCCGTAGTCGCTGTCGCCGAAATCGTGCGTTTCGAAGCCGAGCCTCTGGAAGAAGGCGAGCGAGGCCCCGATGTTCAGCGAAGCGAGCATGGGCGTGGCGCGATCGAACAGGGATGTCGTGTCCGGCATCGGTCATTTCCCTCATCTCGGCGCGGGGCTACAGCGCACGCATCAACGGTACGCCGCTGTGCGCCCGGCCCACGTTACATCATACATGGCGGATGGAGTGATGCGGGCGGAGACCACAAATCCGGCCACCACCGCAGGCTACGCGGTCTTCACCGGATGGATACGAAACATCCGCATAAACTTGAAGAGAGGCTTCGACGATGCGAACCGCGCTTAAAGCGACGCTAATTTCGGCTCTGCACGCGACCGCCACCTGCGCTACTGCTTCGACCGGAACTGACGCAGGCTCCCGTTTTTCCGGCCGATCGTATTCTAGAGCGTATCCGTTTTAGGTTGGACCGTATCCGGCGTTCCGGATGTAGTTTCGGCACTCTTGGGGTTCGATGGTGTCGATGAGTCGGCCGAGGTGGC
>LXNJ01001492.1_pt1 | contig 13749 bp, 11 predicted proteins | sample 809081 | NCBI WGS metagenome assembly LXNJ01 (sample SAMN04870510, study PRJNA318959) | sponge metagenome | biome: sponge; feature: marine sponge reef; material: water | host: Petrosia ficiformis | place: Greece: Milos, Mediterranean Sea | collected 2013-05-29 | depth 5-7 m
GTAGACGGGCCGCGATGATGATGAAGGCGCAAACCGATCACCCCGTTCAGGAGGCCATCGCCTCGCCTTATGCCTGATCTCAACTTCATACCCCATCCATTGATTGGAACGCCTTACGGTACGGCGCTGGATCTGTGCATTATCCTCGCGATTACCGCCTACCTCTTGTCGGTGATCACACGCGAGTATTCCTGGGTCGACCGTCTCTGGACGATTTGTCCGCCGATCTACTGTCTGATCGTCGCCGCATCTCTGGATTTCGAATCCACCCGGGTGAACCTGATGACCTTACTCGTTTTCTTGTGGGGTGTGCGGCTCACCTTCAACTATGCACGCAAGGGGGGATTCGCCAAAGGCGGGGAAGATTACCGTTGGCTGGAGATCCGCAAGCGCATAGGACCCGTCCGGTTTCAGCTACTGAACCTGGTGTTTATCGCTCCAGGTCAGATGCTCATCGTCTGGCTGTTCACGGCGCCCGTGCACATTGCCTGGGCGCATCGGGATGTGGCGCTGAACTGGATCGATGCCTTGACAGCGCTGGTGTTTTTTACGCTCTGGATCGGAGAAATCGTGGGCGATGAACAGATGTGGCGCTTTCAACAGGAAAAGAAGCGCAAAATCGCAGCCGGCGAACCGGTCGATCAGGTTTTCATAACCTCGGGCTTGTTCGCCTATTGCTGGCACCCGAGCTATTTCTGCGAGCTCGGCATGTGGTGGAGTTTCTACTGGTTTTCGATCGCGGCCTCGGGACAACTCGTTACTTGGACCTTACCGGGATTTATTATGCTGACCATGGTTTTCTTCGGCTCGTCACGGCTTGCAGAATCCATCTCGCTTTCCAAATACCCGTCCTATGCTGACTATCAGGCAAGCACTCCACGCATCATCCCGTTCACCGGAGTCGGGAAGATCGGGAAGTCGGATTGAAGGCCTGCGCCGCTCTCACAATCGCCGCAAAGTCCTCCCCCTTCAGGCTGGCGCCGCCGATCAGCCCGCCGTCCACATCTGCCTGCCCGAACAGTTCGGCGGCATTGCCCGGTTTGACGCTTCCTCCGTACAGAATATGCAGGGCACGGCCCGTCTCTTCGCCGAATTGTTCGTTCAGCCGCCCCCGGATGAAGGCATGCATTTCCTGCGCCTGATCGGGCGTGGCCGTTTCGCCCGTACCGATCGCCCAGACCGGTTCGTAGGCAATCGCCAGTTGATCCGGACTGCCCGGCGCCGCGCCGCGTAAGCTGTGCGCCAGTTGCCGCCCAACCACCTCTTCGGCCTTGCCTGCCTTGCGCTCTTCCAGCGTCTCGCCAACGCACACGATCGGCACGAGGCCGTGGGCATGCGCCTGTCCGATTTTTGCGCATATCCCTTCGTCCGTTTCTCCGAAATACTGCCTGCGCTCGGAGTGCCCCAGGATCACGTACCGACACCCCGCCGACATCAGCATCGGGGCCGATACCTCGCCGGTAAAGGCGCCCGCATCCTGCGCATGCATGTTCTGGGCTCCGAGGGCTACCGGCGTACCGGCAATCTCCGCAGCCACGGCGGAAAGATTCACAAAGGGCGGACACACGACGACCGTCACATCCCCGGGATCTCCCACCGAATTCGCGACATCGCGCGCAAGGGTGCGCGCAGCATCGATATCCGTGTACATTTTCCAGTTACCGGCAACAAGCATGAGTTTTAGCGTATGGTGGGATGGAAACGAATGAATAAAAAGATCGACACAGGATGCCCTGCCGGACACAGCGCGGGAAAACGGGAATCTACTCGCGGCGGGTTTCAAGCCGCTCGACCAGCAGTTTGCGCACAAGTTTGGGATCGGGCGAACCCTCGAACCGACGCATCGCCTGTCCGATGAAATACCCAATGAGGCCCTCCTTGCCGCCGAGATACGCCGCCACCTGCTGCGGATGATCGTCGAGCACACTTTCCACAACAGGCGCAAGGGAGCCCACGTCGGACACCTGAATCAGGTCCTGTTCCTCTGCAATGGCCTCCGGGGCATCTTCTCGTTCCAGCATGGTTTCGAAAATTTCCTGAGCCGCTGTGGAGGATATCCGATCTTCAAGACGCAGCCGGACAAGCGCTGCAAGGCGCGGAGGGCGGATGGGAAGCTCCCCGATGGACGTTGCGGTCTCCTTGAGCACGCGAAGCACATCGCCCATGATCATGTTGGAAACGCTTTTCGCCGGCCCATGCGCTTCCTTGCCGCTTCCTTCCATCCTCAATGCCTTCAAGGTTTCTTCAAAATAATCCGCCAGTTCGCGTTCCTCGGTCAGGATCGCCGCATCGTAGGCAGGCAACCCCCACGCTTCCCGGAAACGGGTACTGCGCGCTTCCGGCATTTCCGGGAGTTCGGCGCGGATACGGCCGATTTCCTCGTCCGTTACGAAAACCGGCGCCAGGTTGGGATCCGGGAAATACCGGTAATCGTGCGCTTCTTCCTTGGAGCGCATGGGCCGGGTCTCCTGCCGCTCCGTATCCCACAACAGCGTTTGTCTCACAACCTTTCCACCCGCATCGACCAGCCGGATTTGCCGGCCGATTTCGTAGTCGAGGGCGCGTTCCACATTCCGGAACGAGTTCATATTCTTGATTTCGGTGCGCTCGCAGAGCTCCTCGCTCCCCATGGGGCGGATCGACACGTTCGCGTCGCAGCGAAGCGATCCCTCCTCCATGTTGCCGTCGGAAATACCGAGATACCGCACGATCTGGCGGATCTTCCGCATGTACAGGTAGGCTTCCCGGGGCGATCGTAAATCCGGTTCGGAAACGATTTCGATGAGCGGCGTTCCGCAGCGGTTGTAGTCGAGAAGCGTGTCGTACGGATCCTGATCGTGGATGGACCGCCCGGCGTCCTCTTCCATGTGAATGCGCGTCAGCCCTATGCGCTTCGTCACGGACGGCGCATCCTTTTCCTGCAGAACGATATCCACATGCCCCCCGGCGCAGACAGGCGTCTCGTACTGCGAAATCTGGTAGCCCTTCGGCAGGTCGGGATAAAAGTAATGCTTGCGGGCCAGTACGGAGCGGGGCGCGATCCGGCAATGCGTGGCCAGCCCCATGCGCAGGGTGTAATCGACCATCCGCCGGTTCAACACAGGGAGCGTGCCGGGATGGCCGAGACTGACCGGATCCACATGCACATTCGGACCGGCGCCGAACCGGGCGGAATCAGAACTGAACGCCTTGGAATCGGTAAGAAGCCGGCAATGCACTTCCAGGCCGATTACCGGTTCGTACGTAGCGCGCGACATGATCAATGAAGCATAGGGTTCGACAAATAGCGCTCGACCGTTTCCTTGCGGGCCTCTGTGTTCTTCTCATCGGCGCATGGACAGGATGCAACTCGCCATCTGTCTCTCCCGATCCCGATCGGTTCGGCGACCCGTACGAGATTCTCACCAACCTTTCGCCCAATTCCCCGGACGAGCCGCCGGCCATCGTATCGGATTCGCTCTCGGTGCTGGTCGCCTATACGGGAGGTTGCGCCGATCATACCTTCGAGCCGCGCGTCCGGGTGGTAGGCCGGGCTGCAGCGATTCTTCTCCGCCACGACAACGACGGCGACACCTGCGAAGCATACCTCCATGACCGGATCGTAGTACCCCTTCCCGGAAACGTGCTGGAAGCTCCTGAAATTCATCTCCTCAACCCCGATGCGGATACTCCGTTCGTGCTGCGATGGGACCTTACGCAAGATTGAATTTCTCCATGATTTCACGTGTATGCTCGATTACTTTCGGCCGCTTGAACACATGGACGATGCGCCCTGCTTCATCGATAAGAAACGTCGTGCGCTTGAGCCCCATCGTCTTCTTGCCGTAAAGGTTCTTCTCGCCCCACACGCCGTATCGCTCGATAATATCCCTGTCCGGGTCGGCAAGCAATGGAAACGGTAAATCGTACTTCCCGGCAAACATCTCGTGGGATGCTTCGTCGTCGGGCGATACGCCCACTACAGCCACCCCCGCGTCCTGTAAATTCTGGTGACCGTCGCGCAGATTACAGGCCTGCTTCGTACAGCCCGGCGTATCGTCTTTCGGATAGAAATACAGGGCTACCTTACGGCCTCGCAAATCGCTGAGGCGCACGCGTTGGCCGCCCTGCGCCGATCCCTCGAAATCGGGAGCCGCTTCTCCTTTTTGAGGCATGTTTGTCGTGCTGTCTGCCATGTCCGGATGGAATGTTTTGATGGTTTTGATGAGGTAGGCTGCGAGGACCGCCCGTGCGGTCTGCTCAATACGCCGGCGGGCTGGTTGTTTTATTAGTACGCCAGCAGGCTGTGCAACGCTTTGTCCAGCTTTGCGCGAGCGGAATATAGGGTTTCTTCGAGACGGATGGAAAACGGAATCGGTATATTTTCCCCACCGACCCGAACCGGCGGAGCATCGAGATGTCCGAATGCCTCCTCGGTAATGCGGGAAATCACCTCTCCGCCGAATCCCCCCTGCAGCGGCGCCTCGTGCAACACGAGCGCCCGGTTCGTTTTTCGCACCGACCCCAGCACCGCCTCTATATCCCAGGGCACGAGCGTACGCAGATCCACCACTTCAAGTTCGTATCCCCGCCCGGCCCACTGTTCCGCTGCATCGAGCGCCCACTGCACGCCTCCTCCCCAGGTGACTATGGTGGCTGCCGCCCCCTCGCGGGCAATGCACGCCTTGCCGAACGGAATCTCGTACGGCGCATCGGGGACCAACGCTTTCAGGGAACGGTACAGGCGCTTGTGCTCAAGGAAAAGGACAGGGTTCGGATCCCGGATAGCCCGCATTAGCAATCCCTTGGCGTCGTAAGGCGTGGCCGGAAAAATCACTTTCAGACCGGGTATGTGGCAAAACCAGGCTTCGTTCGATTGCGAATGAAAAGGACCCGCACCGATGCCGCCCCCGATAGGCGCGCGGATCGTCACCGGCAAGGGCTGTCCCCACCGGTAGTGCGTGGTGGCCAGATTGTTGACGATCTGGTTGAATCCGCAGGCGATGAAATCCGCATACTGTATTTCCAGGACGGGCCGGAAGCCCTCTATCGCCAGTCCCATGCAGGCCCCGACAGCCCCGCTTTCGATAATGGGAGTATTCCGAACCCGGTCGGGTCCGAATGCTTCCGAAAATCCCTTCGTAACTTTGAATACGCCGCCGTATTCTGCAATATCCTGCCCCAGCAAGAGTACGGAGGCATCTTCCTCCATAGCCTGCCGGAGCCCCTCCGAAACGGCGTCTATGTACCGTTTCGGAACGCCTGCTCTCCTGTCGGTCCCGGGCAATTGCTCGCGGAGAGGTTCTGCCTGCGCAAACACGCCGGCGCGTTCCGTTTCGAGGGTGCTTTCGGGTGCAGGTTGGATCAATGCATATTCGATGTCCTCTTCAATCTGCCGGGCAATGCGCACCCGGACGCCTTCCAGCTCATCCTCGGTAGCGCATCCAGCGTCCAGCGCCTGCCGCGCAAGCCGCTCCAGAGGGTCCCGCTCCGCCCACTCGGCGAACAGCACGTCAGGCACGTAGGCCGTACCGGAGGCCTCCTCATGCCCCCGCATCCGGAAGGTTTTCATTTCGAGAAGAGATGGACCGGCCCCGCCGCGCGCCCGGTCCGCAGCCTGCCGCACCGCCCGGATCACTTTCAGGATATCGTTGCCGTCCACCACGACGCCGGGCATCCCGTACCCGGCGGCGGCATCGGCAATGTCTCCGATCGGCACCGCCTCTTCCACCGGCGTCGAAAGGCCGTATCCATTGTTCTCGACCGCAAAGAGCACCGGCAATTTCCATATGCCCGCAAGGCTTAACGCCTCGTGAAAATCGCCCTCGCGCGTAGCCCCGTCCCCTGCAAAACACAACGCCACGAAGCGCTCTCCGTGCAACTGCGAAGCAAGCCCGAGACCGCACGCCACCGGCAGCATCGCGGCCATGTGAGAAATCATCCCCACGATACGCCGCTCGGGAAGCCCAAAATGATATGTACGGTCGCGCCCCTTCGTAAAGCCCCCCTCCCGTCCCATGAGTTGGCAAAAAAGGGGACGTAAAGGGACTCCGCGAGTAGTCCATACCCCCGTGTTGCGGTGCATAGGCAGGATATAATCCCGTTCCTCGAGGCCGAGCGCGCACCCTACCGCAATGGCCTCCTGCCCGTACCCGCTGAACCACTTCGAAAGGCGCCCCTGCCGGATCAGCCGGAGCATTTTTTCCTCGATCGCTCTGGGAACGTACAGTTTTTCGTAGATCGCCAGAAGATGGTCCTGTTGCGCTACAGCGTGCGCCATGCCGGTTACCGGCCCTTGCCGAGAATAGCCGTTCGGATCGTGCGAAACAGGATCTTGAAATCCATGCGGAGGCTTACGTTCTCGATGTAGAAAAGGTCGTACCGGACCTTCTGTCGCACATCTTCCAGAGACGAATCGTATTTCCACTTCACCTGGGCCCACCCCGTAATGCCCGGCTTTACACGGTGGCGCCGGTTGTAAAGCGGAATTTCCGCTGTCAGTTTTTCCACGAAGTACGGGCGTTCCGGACGGGGCCCTACCAGACTCATTTCCCCTTTCAGCACGTTCCATAACTGGGGAATCTCGTCCAGGCGCGTTTTCCGCAGCCACCGGCCCGGAGGTGTGTACCGGGGATCGTCTTCCTGCGCCCACACCGGCCCGGTCCCGGCTTCCGCATCGCGGCGCATGGTGCGAAACTTGCACATCGTAAAATCCTTGCCGTGTTGCCCGACGCGGCGTTGCCGGTAGATACCAGGCCCCGGAGAGGTCAGGCGCACAATCAGCCCCAGCGCGATCCAGAAAGGAAGTCCGGCGATCAGTATAACGGATGCTGCGACAATATCTATTAATCGCTTGGTACTCTTTTCCCAAGCGGGCATAGGTTCAGGTAATACTTCAATAAGCGGCAGGCCGTAGATATGCTCGGTGCGCGCCATGCCTCCGATGAGCGTATAAAAGTCGGGCACCAGTTTCAGGGAAACCGGCTTCCCGTCGCACAGGCGCAATACGTCGATAAGAGGACCGTGATCTTCCGATCCCAGCGCAATCAGCACATCCTGCACACCGAGTCGGTCAATGAGCCCGGGCAGGGCATCGATCGAATGCAGGTCGGTGTCGTCGGCCGCTTGCGCAAAGGTATCGTCGCCGTTTGCAATCGAGTACGACATGGCCCCGTCGCCTTCCGAAGCGTTCGGTTCGCCGCGGCGCATGCGAATCGCGCCCACGATCTGAAGTCCGGCTTCCGGATATCGGGCCACCTCGTCATAGAGTTGTTCCACCCGATCGGTCCACCCTACCACCAGCGCCTTGTGCATCCCCCGCCCGCGCACAAGCAGCGCCTTCTGCACCGAGCGCACGACCACCCGGCCGCACGCCACAAGCGATAGCGTTACAACCCAGTAGAAGAAAATGAGGCTCCGCGTGGCGCCCGGCTCCAGCGTGTCTATGAAAATCGCAAAAACGAGGACAAGCACCCCTGCCGACACCACCTTTCCCACTGAAACCAACTCGTCGAATCGGCTGTCTGCATACCGCTCGCGGTACATGCCGAAAAACAGGAAAAGGCAGAACCAGTAGATGGCCAGTGCGGCGATGGGCACAAACATCCAGGGAGGTTCCGCGTACTCCGTGCCGAACCATTCCCATTGAAACCGGCCCATGTAAAGGAGTATACTGGCCACGCCGAAAGCCAGAAAATCGGCCAGAATCAGGGATATGAGTTCGGTTCTGCGCGACACGACGCGTGAGAAAATCCGTCAAAAAAAGATGATCGGGGGAAACGCCTGGCGCCGGTAGGCAAGGAACGGAAAACCCATATCGTCCCTTGCCGCCGGCCGGTCTGTTCGCATGACGGGCATTCTTACATGAAAGCGCCCCGAAATGGTTTCATGCGCGCCGTATCTTGCACTATGCAATCCGTTCGATCCGTTGCCATGCCGATGCTTCGTAGCCTATGCCGCCCGCTTCTTGCGTCGGCACTCGCCCTGATCCTTGGAGCAGGGTCTGCGTGCGTACCATTCGTCTCGGCACAACATGTCGCCCCGGGTTCGAACCGACCGGTGCCTATCGATCACTGGACCTACGAATATATCCATCGTCTGCAGGCGCGTGGATATCTGACGTCGCTGCATCCGACGGCGCTTCCCTATACCGGCGGCGAGATTGCTTCCGCTCTGAAATCACTGCGGATCGAAGAACTTCCGAAACCGGTCCGGCGCTGGGGAGAGCGGTTGCACGAGGAATACGGAATCTCGCAAGGCGGAAGCGGCCCGCAGGTAGGCGTCATGGTTCAGCCAGGCGTACGGGCTTCCTCGACGCAGCGCCTCGATCCGCTGCGTCCGGCGCCGGACAGCGATGTGCCCTTACAAGCAGGCGGACTGCACGTGTACCCGCAAACGGCTATTCGCGTGTTTTTGGAACATGGACCGCTGGTGGCGCAAGGCGGCATACGCTTTGACGCCTATTACCGGTACGATCCCGATGCACTCGAAGCTGCCAACCGGCTTGTCTCGCGCAACGAAGAGGCATACATCGGTTTTGGTACCCGCTATGTGTCGGTCTACACTGGACGGCTGGCGCAGCATTGGGGCCCCTATGGAGAAACCGCACTCCTGGTGAGCCAAAATCCGGTGGATTTCGACCGGATGTATGTGCGTATCGGTGGAAATCGGCTTGCGCTCCGAAGCATCGTGGGCGAACTCGACAGCATGACCGGCGACGGACGATTCACGGGAACCGCCGGAGCGGATAGCGTCCGATCCGGCAGCATACGACGCTACCTGTCCGCCCATCGCCTCGATTGGCGTCCTTCTCGGAACGTGGCGATTTCGCTGATGGAATCCACTATTTTGTCGGGGTCGTCCGCCGGGCTTTCCCTCAAATTTTTCAATCCGCTCATACTCCATGCCCTTGCCGTCGACGGGCGGCCCAAAAACGACGAAAACAATGGATTGCTGGCCGGCATGGCATGGGCGCAGTACAGGGCATGGACGTTTCAGGGACAGGTACTTCTTGACGATGCAGACCTGCTTAACCAGTCGGGCGAACCGTCTTCCATTGCGCTTAGCGGCAGCCTCACGTACGCCGGCCTCGCCCGCGCCGATCTGGAAACGGCATGGACCGCGGTGGCTGCGCGCACCTACAACGCGCACCAGCCGGAAGGCCGGTATACGCACCTGCTTCGAGGTATCGGCGCACAATACAACGACTATATCCATGCGTCCGCATATGCCACCTTCTATACCGGGCGCGGGGAACTCGATCTGACCGTGTCACCTCGCCTCGACGTACTCTTTCAGGGAACCGCGGGCATACACGAACCCTATCCGGTCGCAGCGGATGCGGTGGAATTCATTCTCGACGGCGTTACCGAACGGGTCGTGCGACCGGGGCTGCGTCTTCGCGCCCAGCGCGGCGCCTCCTGGTGGGGACAGATCGATGCCGGTCCCGCTTTCATCCGGAACGAAGCGCACCGCACCGGCAACGACCGCACGATTTTCACGATTACGCTTTCCGCCATGGTGCGATTGGGCGGCGCAAAACGCATTTCCTTACCCCTGTGAGTACCTGCTCGACACGCTCGATACAGGTGTTTCCTGCTCTTATTGCCGTATGCCTGGCGGCAGGATGCTTCGCTTCGGTGGTATGCGCCCAGGAAACGCAGGAACCCTTTTCGCACATCACATTGCGCGGTAGCATGACGCCGGATGTGCGTCACAATGCTTCCTACAGGCACTGGCAGAGCGCCTACGGAATCACATTCGCCGCCACCACTCCATTCTATTTCGGCGAGATGGAGACAGGCTTGACCCTGCACCGCTACTCGGCAGTGCGCCGGGATACCCCTTCCTTCAATGCCTTTTTTACCTTTGCAGGATGGGGCGCCGGGTATACCGCCCCCCGTGCGTTTTCCTGGTACGCCGGCCTGCGTACAGGCATCTACCATATGGTATTCGACGAAGAAGTGGGAGACGAGGAAGAAAAAGAATTTTCCCTCGCGCTCGTTTCCCGGATCGACCTGCATCTCTCGCAAACCGTGCGTTTGTTCGTCGAAGGGCACGTCATGCGGACGTATACGCTCCCGAGGCTCGACACCGCGGGCCTGACAGGCGGGATTGGCCTGCGGTTGCGTAATCCGGACTGGCTGCGCGCCATGCTGGAATAGAGATAGATTATGAAGAAATCGAGAAGGCGCTGGATTTCCAACGGGCCGTTTTGTCCGAAGCGATCCGGGCAACGCGCGCAATCCGTTTTCGTCGTGTTGTTCCTGTGGCAGACGATGGTTCTCATACCCCCTGCGCACGGACAGCATGACGAGCAAACTGCCTGCGTCCCGGATATCGGCAAAGAGGTTATCACGCGCGAAGATATCGTCCGGCACGGTTTCTCTCGCCTTTCCGATGTGCTGGCGCTTTCCACGCTCTGGCATACTACCGGCCTGGAGGGCTTTCACTGGCAAACCGCCCCGTCAGGCTTCCCGGACGGTACGGCGCGCTGGAACCTGTATATCGACGACATACCCGTAGCATCCCGCGTATTGGGAAGAAATCGGCTCAACACACTACCCATCTCCCTGTCCGATGCCGCTTGCATTGAAATCATATCCAAAATAGATATGCAGGGACCAGCACTCCTGCGCGAAGGCGCCCTCCTCATTTACACGAAAAAGCCGCAGTTTGGACTGTCGATGGAGGCGAGCGTCGCTGCAGGAAACGAGATCAACGACCCCGGCCCGTTTCGCTACACGCTACCGGAAACCATCAACATCGACCGCATCGGACCTACCCACACGGCAAGCGTGTCCGTCGGCAAGAAAACATGGCAGGGGCATGCGAGCGGGCGCCTCGACGAGCACCACGTAACGGACGCAGCGCTGCACGACCGGGCGTGGCGCTTCTACCATATACCGGGCACACAGCCACACATCCGGGCCCGGACGCTCGGATTCATAGGCGCCTTCGGACCCCGGCCCCGGAGTCAGCGCATACTGGCGGGTCTCTCGCACGCCGGGGATATGGCGTTTTTTCCGGAAACGGGATTTGAAATCCCCACTATACATCGGATTGCCCTTCTCGGAGCGGCGGGCACGCTGCCGTTGCGGAGGGACGGCGTATTGCGTTATGGGGTATCGTCGAGCCGCGACGCATTCGAACTGCGGCCGAACCGGAAAGATATCGAACTGGACTGGATGCAGCGCCAATTCGTGGCGGAAGCGGACGCCCGCGTACGTATGCTACACATCGGCGGACAGGTACGAACCATCCGGGGGCAGACATCCGGATTCTTGAGCGATGCAAACCTCTTCGATCTGCGGCTTTTCGGGGGATTGAATGTACGCATACGCCAGCGTGGACGCACACGCCTCGTGCTGGAGTGGATCCGACGAGAAGGACGCGGCGGGGCCGTATTGTACGCTTCCATGGAAATGCAGCCCGGAGCGAAGCAGCGCTTCCGGCTCGCCGGATCGTATGGGGCCACCCCACCCGACGCCCGAAGCCTGGGGCTATGGAAGGAACGGGGTTATCGGCTGCCTTATAGTACGTTCGGGAGTACGGGGCACGACCAAAAGCCGCTTCCACGCCGTGCAACCGTCGATGCGGGATGGATACATCGGGATCCGATCGGCATATCCGGCAGCGTATTCGTCTTCTACCGGGGCTTTTGGAACGATATCCTGCCGGAATACATGATCGCATGGAACGGCGTCGAGAGCAGCTTCAATACCACGACACGGCTCTTCCAAGGAGCGGGCGGTCATGCGGGGGGCATATCCGGCACGATGGCTTTCCGCCTCTTGCCCACGCTGCACCAGCACATTTCCGGTACGTTCGAGGCGGTCCGGCGTGACGATCCGCTCTGGCTTGCCTACGGTGAACGCATTCCCCGGCTGCGCATCGCCGCCATCACCACATTAGCGGTGGCGGACCGCTTCAGCCTATCATCCCTCATGCGATACGCTTCGACCACACGCTGGCCCGAATACCGGGAGGCCTCCGTCGAAGCCGGAGAAATCTGGCCGTGGCGTCTGCCCGAGCGCTTTCTCGTGGACGTGACCGCTTCGAAACGCATGGCCGGAGATCATCTGAACATCTCGATGGGGCTCCGCAACCTGCTCAACGACCCGGTGCGCTTTCACCCCGCAGGCGCCGTATTTTACATGGAGTTCCACTTCTCTGTCGCAGCGCGCTTCACGTCCACTGCAGGTTTTTAAGGATACTCTGATCAAAACCGCTTCGCCCGGCACTTCACGTTCGTAAGTACAGGATGTCATGATTCCATCGTTGAAAGTTAAGGATACTCTGATCAATGCCGCATGACCCCTACCGGTCGCATACGAGCATTTCTGGAACTGGCGCGGCCGGCTAACGTCGTCACGGCGTTCGCCGATATCCTTGCCGGTTTCACTGCCGCCGGCGCCATGACAGGCCTGTTATTAGGCGAGGTCAACGCACCGGTCGCTGATCTTGTATTTCTTCTGCTTGCCACGACAGGGCTGTATGCCGGCGGCGTGGTCTTCAACGATGTATTCGACGCAGATCTGGATGCAAAAGAACGCCCGGAACGACCTATTCCAAGCGGCCGCACCTCACGGACGCAAGCGGCCGTCTTCGGAAGCGTTCTGCTTGTTGCGGGGATTGCGGCTGCCGCTTGCGTCAGCCTTTCGTCTTTTTTCATTGCAGCGGCTGTGACCTGCTGTGCCCTCGGCTACGATGCAGCCGGTAAGCATCATGCTGTAGCAGGGCCGATTATGATGGGACTATGCCGCGGAGGAAATCTGCTGCTGGGTGCCAGCGCCGTGCCGGGCATGCCGGCGGCCCTGTGGTTTCTTGCGCTCGTACCCATCGCCTATGTTGGAGCCATCGTCGTAATCAGTCGGGGTGAGGTCCATGGTGGCAACAAATGCCCCATAATGTTTGCTATCCTCGTTGCATGCGTCGTATGCGCAGCGCTGCTTGCCCTTGGTTTCCGGCCTGACTACCGAACGCTGGACGCACTGCCTTTTCTGCTCTTCTTCGCCTTCCTCGTATTTCCCTCCTTTCGACGCGCCGCCGCCAACCCATCTCCGGCACACATACGCCGGGCCGTCAAGGCAGGCGTACTCGCGCTGGTAGCCCTTGATGCAACGCTTGCCGCGGGATTCGGAACCTGGATCGCGGGCCTTATGGTGCTTGCGCTTTTGCCGCTCTCTATCCTCGTCGCACGGCGCTTTGCGGTCACGTGAGGAAGCCTGGGCAGACTCCCGGCGAGTCTGCGAAGCGGTGCGGGGAGCACGTCAACCCTATACGTGCCTTACCTTGCTTCCGTCCTGACCACATGTTATCCTTAATCCTTACTTCAGGAAAGTTACCTGCCTGGACGCTACGAATGAACCGGTTTGTAACCGGTAGAGATAGACTCCGCTGTACAAATGCGACGCGTCAAAAACGACGCGGTGATAGCCCGCTCCCCGGTAGCCATCTACCAGGCGAGCCACTTCCCGACCCAAGACATCGTACACCACCAATTTCACGTCCCCGCTTTCGGGTAAGCTATACGCTATGGCCGTTGACGAATTGAATGGGTTCGGATACGCCTTGTTCAAGACGGGGAATTCTGGAAGAGGCGTGTCATCACCCATTGGAAACCGGCTCATATCCACGGTGATCAGGGCATGCAGGCCGCCTCCCAGAGGTTCGATTTTATACCATTGGCCTCCTTCCAAATCGATAACCCCTGTGACCTCTCCAGGGCTTTGAACCAGAACTACACTGCCCTTTCCCGAAAGCAGTCTC
>LXNJ01001493.1_pt1 | contig 13749 bp, 9 predicted proteins | sample 809081 | NCBI WGS metagenome assembly LXNJ01 (sample SAMN04870510, study PRJNA318959) | sponge metagenome | biome: sponge; feature: marine sponge reef; material: water | host: Petrosia ficiformis | place: Greece: Milos, Mediterranean Sea | collected 2013-05-29 | depth 5-7 m
GTGACCCCAGGGGCAAACGCTGCTGCCGGGTTGGCCGGGAGACGCAACTGCATGAGCACGGCCGGGACCAGGAGGATGGAGAGGAGAAAAGCAATCAGAATACCGACCGACGAGAAAATACCCATTACTCGAATACTGCTGAGCGGGTTCACGCCCAAGGACAGGAAACCGAGCACGGTTGTCAGCGCGGTGATACAAATCGGCGGGCTGGTTTTTTTGAGGGCCTCCAGCACAACGTCTCGTACCGCTCCGTCTGGCCGGGCCAACTCATAATACTCGGCCACCATGTGGAGCGAATAGGCCGTGCCCAAGACCAGAATCAAGGGCGGCAGGGCGATACTCCCCAGGCTGAGGCTGCTCCCGGCGAGCACCATAATCCCCAGCGTCCAAATCAGACTGACGAGAATCGTCAGGGCGGGCAACAAGACGCCGCGGAGGGAGCGAAAGCTCGCAAAGAGCACGACAACAATAGCCAGCAGGGTCAATGGAACAAAGCGGCTCAAATCGCTCTGCATGGCCCGTGCGGAATAGACTTTGAAGCGGGGCAGGCCGGTATAAAACAGTTGTTCCGGCCCGGTTTCGCGTTCTACGTCTATGATGGCCTGGATCTGCTCATCGATCCCCCGCTGCATGAATTCAGCATCGTCCATATCGGCGAAGAAGATATTGATGGCCGCGGCCTTTCCGTCCTCGGCAACCAGATTCTTGAGATAAATAGGCCGGTCGGCCAACGTTTCCCGGAGCGCATCCAGACCGGCCTGATCAGTGGGGATCCGTGCGACCAAAGGCGGCGGCTCGACCACATCGGCAATCGGGTCAAGCGCATTGGTCAGGCTCAGCACTTCCTGGACCCCTTCGATGTTCTCCAGCGCTTCAGTCAGGCGCTGAATCTTGTGTAAGACCTCAGCGGTATAGATGTCGGCGGCCAGCAGCCCGACCACTCCGACTTCATCACTGCCGAAGAGCTGACGGACTTCGGCGTAATACTGGCTGTCCAGGTTGTCTTGGCTCAGGAGGCTTTCAACCGAGCTGTCCAGACGAATGTCTTTTGCGAAGACCCCAAAGACACAGGTGAGAATGACGAGAAGAAGGAGCAGGGTCTTCGGCCGGTTGACGACGAACAGATAGAGCCGTTCCATAATAAAGGTAGGGGTGGGTGTGCAACCCGCCCTTACTCATTGGAAGGGCATATCGGAAACGGGCAGTAAGTGCGAGAGGCCTATCAGGCGAGGACAGGCGTCTTTCGGCCGCAAACAAGGTTGGCAATCCTGACCACCCCGGCTATAGAGCTACGAAGGTAGGGCTGGTATGCAGTGTGCAAATTGCGGTTTTGCAAATCAGGCTGGGATGAGGTTCTGCACCGAGTGCGGTACTCGGCTGGCCAACCTGTGCGCACGCTGCAACTTTGAGAATCCGCTCCCGGCAAAATTCTGCGGGGAATGCGGGCAGGCGCTCACGCCACAAGCCGTAGCCTCTCCCCAGGTTACCGACCGAGCCGCACCGGACCGAGATGTATCCATACCAGGGGAGGTGGGTGTGCAACCCGCCTCTCCGGAACGCCGGCCCGTTGCGGCAGACCGGCGGCAAGTCACCGTCATGTTTTGTGACTTAGTTGGCTCCACGCTGTTATCCGAGCGGCTCGACCCCGAAGAGTGGCGCGAGGTGCTCGGCGCGTATCAGGCGGCCTGTCGTCAGATCATTGAGCGCTTTGACGGGCATATTGCCAAATATCTGGGCGACGGCTTGCTCGTGTTCTTTGGCTACCCAACCGCCCACGAAGACGATGCGCCCCGCTCGCTTCATACCGGTTTGGGCATACTCCAAGCGGTACAGCAACTCGACGCCCGGCTCGGACAGCCGCTTCAGGTCCGCATCGGTGTTCATACCGGACTCGTTGTCGCCGGCGAGGTGGGGAACGATGCCCTGGATATTGTCGGAACAACACCGCATATTGCCGCCCGGCTCCAGGCCCTTGCCCAGCCGGGCAGCCTGGTCGCCAGCGCCGATACCTGTCAGCTCGCCTCGGGATTTTTTACAACCGTCAGCCTCGGCCCGCAGACGCTCAGGGGTGTGTCCGAGCCCATCTCTGTCTATCGCGTTGTGGAGGAACGTGAGGCCCGCCATCCTCTGGAGAGCGCCGCCCGGGCTGGTCTCACGCCGCTGACCGGACGGGAGCAAGAGGCCGGCCTGCTGCTCGAACGCTGGGAGCAGGTGCAGGAGCGACACGGCCAGGTCATTTTGTTGAGCGGCGAGGCCGGTATCGGCAAGTCGCGGCTGATTCAGGCCCTGACCGAGCGTGCCGCACAGACCTCCGCGGCCACACTGATCGAGTACCGCTGCTCCCCCTATTATCAGAGCAGCGCCCTGTATCCCTTGATGGATTTCCTCCAGCGCATCCTGAATTTCAAGCTGGATGAACCGCCCCACCAGAAGCTCGACAAACTGGCCCGCGCGCTGGACCGGCAGGGCTTTTCACGAGAGGCGGTTCTGCCTCTGTTCGCAGCTATGCTGTCGCTGCCCCAGCCCACGGACTGCCCGCCGCTGGTTGGTACCCCGCACCAGCAAAAGCAGAAGATACAGGAAACGCTCGTGACGTGGCTGCTGCAAGAGGCCGACCGCCAGCCCCTGCATTGCGTGGTTGAGGACCTGCACTGGGCCGACCCGTCTTCGCTCGAATTTCTCGGCCTGCTGATCGAGCACGTTCCCAGAGCACGCATTCTGTTGCTGCTGACCTATCGTCCCGAGTTCAAGCCCCCGTGGGCGCTGCGCTCACACATGACCCAGATGATGCTCAGTCGCTTGCCCCGTAAACACATCGAGGTCATGATCACCAACGTCAGCAAGGGGAAGAGCCTGCCCACCGAGGTGGTTGAACAGATTGCCAGCAAAACGGATGGCGTGCCACTCTTTGTCGAAGAACTGACCAAGATGGTCCTGGAATCAGATTTTCTTCAAGAGGAGTCTGAGCGTTATGCTCTGGTCGGGCCGCTCCCCAATCTGGCCATTCCAACCACGCTGCAAGACTCGCTCATGGCCCGCCTGGACCGACTCGCTCCCGTGCGGGAAATCGCCCAACTCGGCGCAACCCTGGGACGGGAGTTCTCCTACGAACTCATCAAGGTCGTTTGTCCGGTGCCGGAAGCGGACCTCCAACAGGCGCTGGCGGTGCTGGTCGAGGCGGAAATCCTGTACCAGCGCGGGATTCTGCCCAATGCCGACTACACCTTCAAACACGCCCTGATCCAGGATGCCGCCTACCAGTCTCTACTGAAGAGCAGGCGCCAGCACTACCATGAACAGATCGCGCGGACGCTGGCCGCGTATGTCTCGGTCAGCGGCGATATTCATCCCGAATTACTGGCCCACCACTACACGCAGGCCGGACTGAAGGAAGAGTCGCTGTCCTATTGGTATCAGGCCGGAGAACGGGCCGTGAGGCAGTCCGCAAACGAGGAGGCCATTGGTCATCTGCAAACCGGTCTGGCCCTGCTCGATACCCTGCCGCTGAGCCCGCAGCGTCAGCGACACGAGTTAGCCTTCCAGACCGCCCTGGGGCGGTCCTTGATGGCCGCCCGTGGCTCGGCAGCCTCAGAAGTAGAGCAGGCGTACAGCCGAGCCCAGGGCCTGTGTGAACAGCTCGGGGACCGGGACCAACTCTTCACCATCCTCCGGGGAATGTGGGCTCATCGTCTTGTCCGTGGTGCGCTCCAGCGTGCGCGGGAACTCGGAGAACAACTGTTGGTGCTGACCGCCGGGACGACGGACGCCCTGGTGCATGCGGAGGCGCGTTTTGCCCTGGGTGGCACCTGCTTCTGGCTCGGCGAGCTGGAGGCCAGCCGCGCCCATATCGGACAGGGACTCCCGCATACCAGACAGCTGGACGACGCTGCCGCCTATATGTTTGGCCAGCATCCAGAGGTCGGGTGTCTGAGCTACGAGATATTGAGTCTGCTGGTACTGGGCTATCCCGAGCAGGCCCGGCAGCAGTGGACGCGCTCTCTGGTGGATTCTGCGAAAGAACGTGGGCATCCCCTGACCCTTGTCTATGCGCATTTTTTCGAGGCCGTGTTCGCCCAGCTCCAGCAGGAGGTGCCCGGCGTGCGAACACACGCCCAGGCGGTGATGCAACTGGCGCACGAGCAGGGCTCTCCCTATTGGTCGTCCATGGGCACCGTTCTGGAAGGCTGGGCACGCGCCGCCCAAGGGGAAGCCGCTGAGGGGATTACCCAGATTCAACACGGGCTTCAGGAATTTCAGAAGACGGGCGCCGCCCTGGCCCTGCCCTATCTTCTTGGACTGTTCGCCGATGCCTACGCCCAAAAAAGTCAGGCAGAAGAACTGAGCGCGCCGCTGATCGAAGCGGGTCTGACCAACCTGGCCGAAGCCCTTACCTGTAGTGAGCGGACGGGTGAGCGCGTCTACGCCGCCGAGTTGTATCGGCTCAAAGGCGAGCTGTTATCCCAACAGGCCAGAGCTGCGGATCGCGCCTCCGCTTTCCCTCCCGACTCTTTCGGACACATAGAGAACTGCTTTCAGCACGCGCTCAGTATTGCTCGTCGCCAGCAGGCCAAATTGTTTGAGTTACGAGCCGCAATCAGCCTGAATCGTTTTTGGCGAGAGTGCGAAGGAGCACAGGCCACGGTGCAGCAAAAGCGGCAGGCTGCCCGGAGAGACCTGCAACAGGTCTATGACTGGTTCACAGAAGGGTTGGACACCGACCTGCTGCGCCAGGCCCGCGAATTGCTGGATGCTCCTCCTCCTAATGAGGCGGTATGAAGAGAAAAAGAGTAAACGTGTCCTCCAATACCCAGGCAGATGCTGGGCACGTTTACTCTTTGGGACGTGAGCATCTTGCTCGGGTGACGAAGCCCCTGAAATCCTCGTCTTGACCTGTCTACAGTACCTGCGCTAATCCGACCACAGTGGTTCAGACATCCACATATGACCGTGGAGTAACAAACCAGCTCATCCACAGCATGGGGGTGAAATTTCGCAAAGAAATTCTCCGCCCGGTTGGTCCCACCCCAACCCGTCTTCCGGTCAATCAAGCGTTTTCCCTTGCGGCCACCCATCTTTTCTGGACGCTTCCGGGGCATATTCGACGCTTTTCTTCTCGGGCGACCCCGCAGCTGATTGCCCAGAGGAGCGGGCGGCTCGACACCACGCTCTCTCCGTTGGCCATCTGGATGTTTGGCTATCACTTCCTGGTTGGGCGAGAGATTCTGCTTGATTTTGGGGCGATCAAAGCCAGCGACCACGCCGAGGATATTGAACTGGTCTTAGACTGTTGGAACCAGTGTGCGGCCGTCTCGCGAACCGACGGACATCAGGATAACAGCGAGGCCGGCTGGGCGAACCCGTATCTCCCCAGGGAAATCGTTCAGCAACTGTCCACCCTGCTGGTGCCCGTTGATGCCGAAATGCGATGGGTGACCGAACAGTTTCTGGCTGCGCTCGAATCCTACACCTTTATTGTGAATGCGGAGGCATATCTCGGGACGATTGACTCCGGCCCTTATCCGCTGAGTACGGATCGCCTGCTTATTGTCCGTCATTTTTTTGATCTGACCGGCCGGTGGTATCCGTGGCATGACCGCGCGGTTGCGTTTCCGTATCCGACCTGCATCCTGGCTTTTACCCTCGACCCCGAGGCGTTTCGGACTATCCGGCTGAGCGATCGCGCCGCCCTGCTGACCTCACCCAGGGATTATTGGGCACGTATCCAGGAACTCGTTTTGGTCCGTCTCGACCGCACCCGTCCCCAGCCCCTGCCTTTTACTGATCTGGATCGTCTCACCCGGGCCGCAAAAAAAATAGCGCCACGCATACTCGCCTGGTTTCAGGCGCAGCCGTCCTATAGGACTATCGTCTTTTGTGCTCAGCCCTGGGCGGTCAGACCGGCCGCGGTCGTTGTCCCTTCGGAGGCCTGTTTTGATTGGAAGCCGGCCCCAGCCGCACTTGAGCTCTTATCCCAATACGCTCGGGACGACACCCTGGCCGCCCGCTGGGCTCTGGAGCGCTGTTTGGCACCAGATCGTTCGTCCGCCTTTGTCCCCGTAGAGGGCTGACCTTCCCACAAAAAATCCCCTCTCCGGAGGGATGGCGCGTGAGCGCCGGGGTGGGTAGCCTTCCGCCCAGCCAAGCAGGGGACTCTGCTCACGGAACGACCTCAAAGCGCATCTGCCGGAAGTGATGGTCCAGCGTCAAGGCGCGACGAATGCGTAACTCTCGCATGACCGCAAAGCTACAGCAGTCGGCGAAGGAGAAGTCTTTATCTCGATGCCGGAAGAAGAGCGCCCGCGCACGTTCTCTTCGCGATTCATCAATGGACTCGATGCGGAGTCGAGACGAGCCGTCGATTTGGAGCCACCACGCTTCGGCAGCATCAAGCCCTAAGCGAAATCGTAGGGTCGTCAGCGTCTCGTCAATCACATAGTCGGTCGTTGTCAGTATGCCTCCGGACGACAACCATTGATCTCGCGCTTTCCGTACAGCCGCACCTGCCGTATCCCGGCTATCTGCGGCTGCAACCCACGCGGCCGTGTCCACGAACATGTGCCTCACCGGTACAGCACCTCGTCATGCCGGGTAGCAGCGTCGCCCGATTCGGATGCGCCAACAGCCGGGGCTTGGTACAGCGAGTCCGATTCCAGTGGCGTGCTGTCGAGCGGCGGATTCCCAACCGGGACGATGTCGAAGGCTGGACGGCTCCGATACAACACGGTGAAGCGCTCCCCGTGTCGCACTTTTTCAACAACGTCCTGGAGTTGTTCTCGAAGCTGCTTGGCACTGATCATTTCAGGCATGGTCACGCTCCTTTTAAGTTGAACTTAAGATAATCTTTGCTCGAAGACGATACAAGCACCCAAACTCTACGACTTCAATACTGATCTGGCTCGGCTCACCCGGGCCGCAAAGAAAATAGTGCCCCGCCTATAATGTGTGGAGAGAAGACCGTTGTACACCTTTCAGAAGCCCGAGGACGAGCCCCGCCTATAATGTGTGGAGAGAAGGCTGAGAAAAGCGAGGCTGGTCAGGATGTCAGCCTGACTAATGCGACGGTGAGGCTGACGGTCAGGCCGACAATACCGGCGGCCATCATCCACAGATGGCGGTAGAGCCGGGCTTCTACTTCAGCAATCTCGGTTTTGACTACGGCAATATCGCCCTTGAGTTCGGCATGGACCGCGGCCAAGTCGGTTTTGACTGCGGCAATATCGCCCTTGAGTTCGGTTTTGACTGCGGTAATCTCCGCTTTTAATGCGGCATTGACTTCGGCGAGGTCGGCTTTGGTGGCAACATTCCCGCCTATAGCGTCGCCCACCGTAGCAACGACAGCCTCGGCCAAGGCTTCGTCGGCCCCGGCTTCCCGAAGCGTCTTGACGGCTTTATAGGTGTCGAAGGCGAGGGCGGTCATGAAATTCCTGTTACTTCATGTGGCCTGACCCGTCAATGGCGAGATGGTACTCAAAGACGGAAAATAGCCAGCCGTTCCCTTCCGTAGGAGCCGTTTGAGCATCGCCGGCGCTGGGGTGATTCCTCCGCCCTTTTCGTCCCTTTTTCAGGTCTTTTTCGCGGGGCTTAGCACCAAGATGATCCCAGAGACAGAGATATTGTTAGAGGATAACGACCCCAACCCCCTTCTTGCTAGCCCCGGAGGGCGGATGACGGGGCGCACGTCCGCTTCAATGCGGCCCAGGCGAGTCCGCTCCGAGCAACCCGGCGTGGTAGGGCCGCATTTTGCGCGACACACCATAGCCCGAGAACAACAGCCGCGAACCGACCATGTCTACCGTGCCGACAATAATGGCCGGTGCGGTCGGGTCGGCCAGCCCTTCCCGGTTGTCCACATGCTGGCCGCGTAGCGTGCTCACGCGTAATTCGGGGTTTCGCGACTTCTCCCGAATCTCATCGGCGACAATCGTCGCTTGGTCGACGACCGCCCGTCTATCGACCACATAGACCAGACGCCGGGGCACGTTAGCTCCAGCCGTTCGGGCCATATACCAGAGAACCATGACTGAGGTCTTGCCGAGACCCGTTGGAATATCCAGCGCGGCAGGGATAGCGCCATTGGCGAAATGCTCGTGGAAAAGTCGCCGTTGCCAGCAAAATGGTGAGTTGCCAGTCAGCGCTTTGAATCGTTCGTCAAAGCTCGGCGCTGCATTGGAAGCCTCTATAGTATTTTCCTCCTTCACGTATTGTCTCTGTTCGCGAGGACTTCGTGTGTGACTTTGGCTACCTCCCTCGTGCACTGCCGCAGCAAGGCGACTTCGTATGGTGTCAACATCCGGGGAGCGGGTGAGGGACCGAGCCTCCGATTGAGTAAGGCAATCGAAGGCGTGCCCGAAGTGTTCCTGCCACCCTTCTTCAAAGTCCGCTCCGTGTCGTTGTCGGAGTTCATATCATTGCTCCCGTGACGGACTCAGCTTAGCGAAATAGGGGTTGCCAGTCAGCATCCCAGTCATTCATACTCCGAGTGACTGTCGTCCATAGTATGATATGAGCTAGTGATACAGGAGCCCAGGTGTTACCACCGTTATTTACGTCGGACTACTTATCCCGGCTGGAAACATTACGCATTCAGACCCGACGCCGCTTTCTTGGCAGCCGTCCCGGTGGCCATGTTTCGCTGCGCCGTGGGGCGGGGCTCGAATTTGCGGACTATCGCCGCTACGCCCCCGGCGATGACCTGCGCTATATTGACTGGAATCTGTACGGCCGGACTGACCGGCTCTATGTCAAGCAATTTCAAGAAGAAGAGGACCTCTATACCTCACTCTTCCTGGACGGGAGCGCTTCTATGGCCTACCCCGCTCAAGACGGAAAGGCCGAAGCCGCTCGGGATATTATCCTCTCGCTGGCCCATGTGGTGCTGGCCAGTAATGATGCCGTCAAGCTGTCTCTCTTGAGCACGGATACAACGGCCCCATCAACAACGCCGTTCTTCCGCGGTCGCCAGCGTTTGGGCACTGTTGCGGAATTTCTTGCCGTCTATAATCCGGCGGGTCGGGTCAACGTCGTCCAATCGCTGGCGCAGCAGTTGCAGCAATCCCACCATCCGGGCAAGGCGGTGTGGGTTTCTGATTTTTTATTCCCGCTGTCCGCTGTCCGCACCGGCCTGAGTCTGATGCGCGACGCAAACTTTGACCTGGCGCTTATTCAGATTCTCGGCCAGGAGGAAATCGACCCGCCGCTCTTTCCGGGCGGCGCCCGACTGACGGATAGTGAAAGCGGAGCGGAAAGCGTGGTCTATTTCGACACGCGGGCCAAACAGACCTATATGCAACGCTTGGACCGACATAATCGAGAGCTTCAGAGTTCCTGCCATCAGGCCGGGGTTCACTATGCCCGTTTTATTACCCATCAAGACGTGCCCCACTTTATCTTACGTGAGCTGCCGGAGATGGGGCTGCTGATGTAGGGGGTCTGTTGGGTCTGTTGGGTCTGTTGGGTCGGGTGAGTCTGTTGAGCGGGGTAATATCCTGCTAATCCTGTCATCCTGATATGCAGTTCAGTTTTCTTTCTCCGGCCGCCTTCTCCCTCCTGCTTGCGCTCCCCTTGCTGCTTGTGCCGTATTTGCTCCGGCAGCGACATCAACGCCGGGTCGTCCCGGCTCTCTTTCTCTACCAGGATATTTCTTCCCCGACGCGACGACGCCTGTGGGGCAGACTCCGGCTGTCTCCGCTCTTTCTGCTCCAACTCCTCATCCTGCTGTTATTGGTTGCCATCGCCGCCCGTCCGGTCTTGCAATACGACACCGTTGGAAAAATGGCGCTCGTCCTCGATACCTCGGCCAGTATGCAGGCGCGTGACCCGTCAGGTCAGGCCGCACTTTTTGAGGTCGCCAAAGAGAGCATTCAACAGGAACTGGCAGATATCCCGGCCGGGCATCGTATCAGCATCTTCACCACGAATCCCCTTGGAGCGGTCCCTGAGGCTCTACTCGATCCTCTTGCCGGTTCGGTCGATGCTGAAGAGCCCCCCCCGGTCGGCTCCGACTTGCGGGCCGTGTTGGATCTGGTACGCGTCAGCGATGCGCCCGACCCGAGTGATGCAACGCTCTCCGCCTTTTTTGCCCGGCTCTTGCGCGATCACGATTTTGAGCGTGTCCTGTTCGTGACCGATCGTCCTGTCATGCGGCGCCCCAGCGAGCAGACATCGAGGCTCTCCCTCCGTACGGTGACGCCGGGCACTGCCCAGCCCAATATCGGAATCAGTACCTTCCGCTTATACCGGAGCCCATTTTTCCCAGATGAGGTTCATGCCACGGTCGGCCTCCACGCTACCGAGAACGCCCTCTCTCAGTTACCCCTGAGGCAGGTTGTCATCGACGATGGCCAGACCCAGCAGCGTTTCGCCGCCCAGCAGGTCAGACAACCGGCAGCCCAGACCTTCTCCTTTTCCCGGCTCCCGCCCTCGACGAGCTACCGAGCCCGGATTCTTGTGGATGAAAGGGAGGGGAGAGGCCAAGACAAAGATGGGCTGGCTGTTGATAACGAAGCCTACGCCGTACCGCCGCCTCTTGAGGAGATTGCTGTCTTACTCGTCAGCCCAACGCCTGAGGTCGGGGACAGTCTTGAGCAGATACCAAATATCACATTGACGCGGATGACCCCCCAGGACTATGACCCCATTGCGGTTACGTCAGCCTCCGAGTTCATCTGCATCCTCTTTCACCTCACCGCGCCCGAGGTCCTGCCCCCGATACCGGCGGCCTTTTTTCTGCCGCCGGACGACAATCCGCTCTTCTCCTTGGGACAGAGCGCCCAGCAGCCCGTGCTCACCCACTGGACCCACGGTCATCCTCTGACCTCGTATGTGACCTTCCCTCTACTCACCCCTGCCTATGCCCAAGCCCTGCACCCATCTGGGTGGAATACGCCCATTATCGAGAGTACGGTCGGCCCGCTCCTGTTGGCCGGAGAACGGACCGGACGGCGCTATGTCGTGACCGGATTCGACCTCTTGCCCTACCTGGGAACGCGCAACCTGCCGGCCTCCATTTTAACGCTGAACATTTTAGGCTGGCTCTCGGACCGGGCCTCGCAATCCACGCTGTATAAAACAGGGGCAGTGCTGAGCCCGCATGTTGGGTCTGTGGGGACTCAAAGACTCAAAGACTCAAAGGACTCAAAGACTCATCTACACGTTCGGTTCCCTGGGGACACGCGCTTTCAACCTGTCGAGCGCGCCCTCTCCTTGGACCGGCAGGGGGTGTATACTTTTCGTGAAAATGGTGTGGAACGTCTCGTGGCCGTCAATCTTCTGAGCCCGGAAGAGACTGACTTGGGCCGGCCGCTCTCCCTGGTGGTTGACGAGTCTGGCGGACCGTCTCACACCCCTCAGACCAACCGCGTGAGCCGAACACATGAGCGGCCGGTCTGGCCGTGGCTCTTGCTCGCCGTGCTCGTCCTGTGCAGTCTGGAGTGGTGGTGGGTCGCTCGAAAAGATAAGGCCCGAGAACAGTATTGAGCGGGTGGTTGCGACTATGGAAGGCCTGACGCTGCTGACCGATCTGCTTCCGTCGCTGGACTGGAGCCGGCCGGCTGTGCTGTACGGTCTTATTGCGATCCCCTTTTTCCTCTTATTGCAACGTTTTGCCTTCCGTCGGCGTCCTTCGTTACCCAGTCTGGTGCTGCGCGGGCTTCTCCTGATGGTGCTCATTCTTGCGGCCACAGGTCCCTCTATCCGAGGCCGCCAACACCCTGTTCCGCCCATCTTGGTCATCGATGTTTCAGACAGTATGACCGCCACCCAACGGCAGTGGATACAGCAAACGATTACGGACCATATACGACCCGCCCCAGACACCCCGGTTGTGCTCTTTGGGGGGGGGAACCGGCGGTTAGCCTGGCAAGACGTTCCTCCTCTTTTGGTCAGTCCTCCGGAAGGCGTAGCGCCTGAAGAGACCAATATTGAGGCTGCCCTGAGTCAGCTCTTGGAAGAACCCCAGCTCCGGCCGGTCTATGTCTTGAGCGATGGCTGGGAAACGCAGGGAACGGCGACCACCCTGCTCCCTGCGCTGGCAAAGCAGGGCCTCCGTCTCTACCCACTGCCCCCGCCGTCGGAAAAACGCGCGCCTAATATCGCCCTCCAGCGTTTTGGCGCACCCCAGTCCACCTCGGGTGGAGACGATATCGAGATTACGGTTGCGCTGGAGAATACTGCTCCTCAACCTGTCCGGGGTGAGCTGACGGTGCGCGAACACGATACTGTCGTGTGGCAGCAGGAAACCGCGCTCCCCCCAGGAGCCTCCCTCCTCACCCATTCGCTCCGGTTATCCGGCAGTGGTCTCGTGCCCCTGCATGCACGTTTCGCCCCGTATCCTGAGGCACCTGACGCCATTCCCTACGACAACCAGGCAACCGCCTGGGTGCAGGTTGCGCCGCAGTCGAGCGTCTTGCTGCTCAGTGCAACACCGCGTGATAATCGCTATCTCGAACCGGCGTTAACCGGTCGTGGACTCGCCGTAACGGCTCTTGCCCTGCATGCCCAGCCCGCTTCGGTCCCCGCGCTCAACACCTTTACCGCGGTGATCCTCAATAATGTTGCTTACCAACAACTTCCCGCGGCCTTTGCGCGCGGGATGGACGCCTATGTCAAAAATGGTGGCGGTCTGATTATGGTCGGAGGAGAAAGCAGCCTCGGTCTGGGCCACTATGCTGGCACGGCAATTGAGCAAGCCCTTCCTGTGCGGCTCGTCCCCCCCAAAAAAGAGGAGCAGCGGACGGCCATGCTGCTGATTATTGATAAATCCGGCAGTATGCGGAAAGAGCGGAAACTGTTGTACGCGAAATTGGGCGCCCGGGCGGTTGCCCGGAATCTGACCGATACCGACCTGTTTGGGATCATCGGTTTTGATAAGACCCCGTTTGTGGTGGCCCCACTCGACTATTTGGGCAAAACACGTGCCCAGCTTGATGATCGGATTGACCGCTTGAAGCCGTCCGGTGGTACGTTCCTGCTGCCCGCCCTGCAAGAGGCCAGACGCCAGTTGGAACGGCAGCATGCCACCCGCAAACATATCGTGCTCCTGACCGACGGTGAGACTGGCGGCAGCGGGAGTGACTATCTGGACCTTGCCTCAGTGCTGCGCAACGACCTCAAGATCACGATTTCAACCATTGCCGTGGGCAAACAGGCAAACCTGCGGCTGTTATCCCGCCTGGCAGACTACGGCGGGGGAGCCTTCTACCATACAACCGACCCGTCGACCTTACCCGACCTCTTCCTCGACGAGTTGGAGGAGAAACCGGAAGAAAAGACGATGGTTGAGCGGCGGCTGCACCCCATTCCGAACCTCCGTTCCCCTCTGCTTAAGGGCTTGACTCAGCAGCGACTGCCGGCAGTCAAAGGCTATGTGCAAACCCGACTCAAAGAGGGGGCACGGGCAGACCTGTCGGTCCGGGATGCCGACAAGCAACTGCCCCTTTTAGCCTCCTGGTCCTACGGCCAGGGCAGAGCGGCGGCGTTCACCTCAGACGCGAACGGCCGCTGGTCGGCGCCGTGGGTGGGCTGGGACCGCTACAGCCAGTTCTGGAATCAAACCGTCCGCTGGAGTTTTGCCCGAGAGGAGGGAGACGAACGCAATGGACAGCACGCCTCTCCGTTTTCCGTCGAGGTCGGGCACAACGAGACAGGGTTGCTGGTTGAAGCTTTTTTCTATGGAACGAAAGAGTCAGCCCAAGCCGACGCAACGCTCACGGCCACGCTGACGGCGCCGGATGGCATGACCACTCGCCTGCT
>LXNJ01001495.1_pt1 | contig 13741 bp, 12 predicted proteins | sample 809081 | NCBI WGS metagenome assembly LXNJ01 (sample SAMN04870510, study PRJNA318959) | sponge metagenome | biome: sponge; feature: marine sponge reef; material: water | host: Petrosia ficiformis | place: Greece: Milos, Mediterranean Sea | collected 2013-05-29 | depth 5-7 m
CCGCCACATCCAGAGGCAGCGCAACCTCAACCTGCGCCGGGCGGTGGATCGCGCGCAAGGCAATCCCAGGCGCCTGCTGGGCATTCGCGGAGAACTCGCCCCGATCCTGCGCGATTCGCTGGTCGGCATCGCATATGCGCTCTACTCGCCACCCGGCGCGGAACTGATCCGCGCCAATCCGCTGTTCGTGCGCAGCCACGACTTCCTCGGCCCTGAAGGCAAGTACAGTTGGGCGCGGGCACGGATGCAGTCCACCGGCTGGCCCAGCAGCGGCGGCGGCCGCCTGATGGGCTCGCTTGTCTCGCTGCCCTACGAGTTGGCGTCGGCCGAGCAGAACTTCATGATCCCTTCCGAGCGGCAGGCCCTGATCTGGCAGGATCTGGCCCCGCAGATGTTGCTCGGTGCCACCCTGCCGCGCTGGTGGGGCGTCCAGCCGGCCGACTTGCACTATGTCGGGCTGCACTTGCGGCTGGCACGGTCGCTGCTGGCCCAGGCTGCTTTTGACCAAGACTTGGCCGGGCCGGTCTTGGCCCAATTGCGCACGCGGGTGGAGCCATCGCGCATCTGGAAGATCGAAGACTCGTTCAGGCGCGGACGCGTCCGCGAGGGAATCGAGATTGTCACGCCGGCCGAGCTCTTCGATCTGGCCAACCGGATGCGCGCGTCCCAGGGTGCGCGCATGGACTCGGTGGGGCAGCCGTACGTCGCAGCGATCGCGGAGTTGGAGAGCCGGCAACCGCAACGCTTCAACGAACGCCGGAGCGCGCAGATGTTCGGAATGCCGCACCCGCGCTTGGCGCACTCTTATCGCCTAGAACTGCTGAATCTGCCGCTATTTCCGACCTTGATGGGGTTCTCGAGTCGCATTCTCGCAGAGAGCTGGGAGTCCAACAACCTGTTCTGGGCTGCTTTGTTTGACGAACTGCACATCGCTCCAGCGCAACTCAACCTGCTGATCCCGCAGTGGACCCAGCGCACGTTGGAGCGTATCTTCGCCACTCACTTGGACGATTGGCCAGCGCTGTGGCGCTCGCTGCGGATCATTGCCGACCAAGTGCGGCGGGAGAGCGTTCCCAGCGGCGTCGCGCCTGAACCTTCCAGCGGGGCCTCCGGAGGCGATTGATCGATGGTTCGAGACGCAAACGCGCATACTAAGGGAATGCGCGAGTGCAGGGCACAGTGGGCGTGGCTTAGGGTCGGCCTGCGGCTCGGGGTTTTGGCTGCCGTAACGGCGGGCCTGTGGCAGGGAGCGCCAGCGCTGCACGGGCAGGTGCCCGAGGGGCTCGGCGAAGCAGCGGCCTTGTTCGAGGTCGAAGTCGACCTTGTCATGCTGAACATTGCGGTCACGGACCAGCGCGGTCGCTATATCCAAGGCCTGAAGCCCGAAGATTTCCGGATCACCGAGGACGGCGTCCAGCAGGCCATCGCGTCATTCGGCGCGGGCAACGCCGCACCTAGGCGCATCACCAGAACGGGCGTGCGTCCCGGTCCGATCGCGGGCGAGGCCGAACTTTCGATCCCCGCAGCGATCGCCGGCCAGCTGGTGGGCACGAACGTCTTCGTGCTCTTCGACACCAGCAATTTCATGTACCGCAGCTTGGTCTATGCCGAGGACGCCATCGCGGACTTCATCCGCGGGCTCGACGGGGCGGATTCGGTCGCGGTGTACTCGTTCAGCCGCAACCTCACTAGGCATGCCAACCTGTCGCCGGAGCACGACGATGCCCTGCGAGGATTGCGCCGGTCGGTCGCGGGAGACGAGACGGCCCTGTACAACTGCCTCTTGCTGACGCTGCGGGATGCGGCCAAGGTGTCGGGGCGCAAGGTCATCATTGTGTTCTCCAACGGCCCCGACAACGCCAGTGCGGTCTCGCCGGACGATGTCGGAGCGATTGCCGAGGACGAGGGCGTGCCCATCTACGTCATCAGCACGCGAGCGCTCAACCGGGATCCGATTTCGAGCAATGCTTTCCGGCGGATCACCGCGCGGACGGGAGGCAAGGCCTATTTTGCCAAGACTTGGCAGCGCCAATCGGAGGCATTCGTCGAAATCCGCGACGAGCTGGCCAGCTCTTACACCGTGACGTACTACCCCGAGGCAAACCCCAACCGCGGCTGGCGCAGCATTCAGGTCGAACTCGTTGGTCCCGACCAGAAGCGCTATCGCGTCCGAACGCGCGCGGGCTACCGACCGAAGCTCTAGCCTCTCCGAGCTGAGCTGCGGCTTGAAGAGACATGTCGCTGCGGGTCATCCAACAGCTCCAATCCAAGGGTTTCAAGGCCTATTGGGTCGGCGGCTGTGTGCGCGACGAGTTGCTAGGACGACCGGTCAAGGATCGCGACGTGGTAACCGACGCGCTGCCGGAGCAGGTCTTGCGTATCTTCACTGGGGCGCGCCGCGTGGGCGAGCGCTTCGGCGTGGTGCTTGTTAGAGACGGCGACGCATTCACCGAGGTGGCGACGTTTCGCCGGGAAGGCGGCTACAGCGATGGCCGTCGGCCCGACAAGGTTTCCTACACGAACGATCCCAAGCAGGATGCGATGCGGCGTGACTTCACGGTCAATGCCATGTACTACGACCCGGTCTCGCGCGAGCGGTTGGATTTTGCGCGGGGGATGGTGGATCTGGACAGCAGGTTGATCCGGGCAGTCGGGGCTGCCGAGGAGCGCTTCCGGGAAGACCACCTGCGCATGTTGCGGGCCGTGCGGCTTGCCGCCAGCCTAGGGTTCGAGATCGAGTCCGGCACGATGGCGGGGATCCGCGACAATGCGCCCGCGATCCAAGGAGTGGCCGCAGAACGCGTGCGCGACGAGCTGGGCCGGATCCTGACCGAGGGCAGCCCTCAGCGGGGCTTTGAGGTGTTGCACAAGAGTGGGCTATTGGAGCAGCTGCTGCCCGAAGTCTGTGCCCTCAGGGGCGTGGAGCAGCCGCCTCAGTATCATCCCGAGGGCGACGTGTGGACCCATACGATGCTCATGCTGGAGGGGATGCGAAAGCCTTCGCTCACGCTGGCGTGGGGAGTGCTGCTGCACGACATAGGCAAGCCCGACACGTTCACCAACACGGATCGCATCCGCTTTCACGGCCATGTCGAGCACGGCATCCAACTAGCCGAAGCCATCTGCAAGCGGTTGCGCTTCTCCAACGTCGAGACGGATCGTGTGACAGCGCTGGTGGCTAACCACATGAGGTTCGCCCACGTGCGGGACATGCGCCGATCCAAGCTTCGGGCATTCGTCGAACAGCCGCACTTTGATGACCACTTGGAGTTGCATCGGCTCGATTGCATTTCGAGCCACGGTCGACTCGACAATCATGCCTTTGCCGCGGAACGGTGTGACCAATTCCAAGCGGAAGAACCGTTCGTGCCGCTGTTGACGGGCCGGGATTTGATCGCCGCCGGATATGAGCCCGGCCCCTTGTTTGGCAAGGTTCTCGCCGAGGTGCGCGAGCTACAGCACGAAGGCGCGCTCGCGGACCGCGAGCAAGCGCTGGCCCTCGCGCGGGAACGCATTTCCGCCCTGAGCTAACCCGCCGCCAGGGGGCCAAGGAACTATGCGCTCTTGCGTTTGGCGATCAGGCTGTCGAGCGACCAAGCGCCGGAGCCGTTGGCCCACAAATACAGGAACACGAAGCAATACAGGACCGCGGTTTCGCCTCGGTTTAGCAGTGGCAGAAAGCCGCCTGAAGCGTGCGCTATGAAATAGGCGGCCGCCATCAGGCCCGAGCACAGGAAGGCCACCCAGCGAGTCTGCCAGCCAAGGATGATCAGGGTTCCGCCGATCACTTCGATCAGGCCCGCGATCAGGGGCAGGGCGCCCTCTCTCGGGCCGACACCGCCCAGCCCGAACAGTTTTTGGTAGCCGTGCGGCACGAACAAGAAGCCGGTCATGATGCGCAGCAGCGCGTGTGTTGCAGATGGCCAGTTCACATTGGTCTCCTTCGATACTTCGCTTGATCTGGTGTGTGCGCCGCTACAGGCTGAGCAAGCGATCCACTCGCTGGCCCAGGTCGGCTAGATAGGCGCGGTCGCCGCCGCGCAACTCTACCGTCGCTTCGGCATTGTAGCCGACCGCGGCGAATGCCTCGCGCACTGCTGTCCAATCCACATCCCCGTCCCCGAGGTTGACGAAGCCCTGACGGCGCGAGTAGTCCTTCAGATGCACCTTGACGATGCGGCCGCCCAGCTCGTGAATCCAGTGCTCCGGTACCGCGTAATGGACGATGTTGCCCACATCGAAGTAGGCCCGGACCAGGGGGTGGTTGAACTCGTCGATGTACTGCCGAAAGTCGCGGGCCGTGAGCAGGAACTTGTTCCAGACATCTTCCACAGCAATCATCACGTCGTGCTTCTCGGCCAGCGGGATGAGTTTGCGGATTTCCGCCTGCGAGCGTTCCCAGGCCTGTTCGTATGTCGTGTCGGAGCGGACCACCGCCGGGACGAGCAAGACGGCGTTGGCACCGTACAGCTGTGCTTGGCGCATCGACGCCTGCACGCCGACCACGCAGGCTTCGACATCGGCGGGATCCGGTGAAGACAGAGGATGGCGCCAGTGCGTCTGGTTCATCACAGAGTGAATGCGCAGTCCGGCGGCTTGGGCCGCGTCATTGATCGCTTGCGCGTCGGAGTCGTCCTCGACGGCTCGGACCTCCATCGACTTGAACCCGACCTCGATGGCCAGTTTGAACCGATCGACTAAGGGCAGATCCTCGGGCAGCATGCTGTCGATGATTGCGCGTTCGACCTTGTGGTTGTCTCCTTTCAGGGGCAGTGCGGCTGAGGCCAATGCGGCCATCATCCATTCGCGTCGTCGCATGTGCCGTAGCTTCAGTCATATCAGCAGGTCCTGTCAAGTCCGCAATCCCCGGTCAGGCGATTCGGCCCACTCAAGAGTGCAACGCCTTTGCTAATCGACGGCCAGGAATGTCAGAAAAAGGGCAAGACACTAATCTTCTCGCTAACCGTTCTGGAGCATGTTTTGCAGACTTGCGGTCTATGCCGAAGCTCGGTGTCTGATACCCTCATGGCACCATGCACGTTCACGCGTGCCGGTGCAAAGGAGTCATTGTCTTGAATACAACGATTAGGCTCGCGGTCTTGCTGGCAGCGGCGACTCTGTCTGCTGGAACCGCCACGGCGCTCGATTGCGCTGCACTGACGGAACTGCAGCTTCCCGACATCCGCATCGAGCAAGCTACAGCCTCTCTAGGCGAGGAACCTCAAGCCGAGAACCTGCCTGAGGGCGTGTCTTCGCGCTCCGCGCGCGCTACGGTGCCACATTGCAGAGTCAGCGGCGTGATCGGTAGCGAGATCCGCTTTGAGGTCTTATTGCCTGACGACTGGAACGGAAAGATTCTCATGGGAGGGGGAGGGGGCTTCGTCGGCAGTCTCGGGTATCAGGGTCGCTTCTCGGTGAATCGCGGGTATGCCACAGCCGCGACAGATACCGGGCATCAAGCCAATGGCATCCGGGCGGAGTGGGCTTATGGGCATCCGGAACGTAGGATCAACTACGGCTACCTCGGCGTGCATCGAACTACCGAGGCGGCGAAGGCGATCATCCGGGCGTACTACGAGCAGCCGGCGGAACGGGCGTATTTCATGGGCTGCTCGAACGGTGGTCGCCAGGCCATGATGTCAGCCCAGCGGTTCCCCGAAGACTTCGACGGGATCATCGCTGGTGCGCCGGCCAACGATTTCAGCGGCGTGCTGGCCGCCTTCACCTACAACATGCAGCGCATTTTCCCCGATCCCGGCACCCTTGCAGAACCCGTCATTACGCCGCAGAACCGGAACCTACTTGAGTCTGAGATCCTACGCAGGTGCGATGTTCGCGATGGCGTCGAGGACGGCTTCCTCAACGATCCCCGAGACTGCGATTTCAAGCTGACAGACCTACCGGTCTGTGCGGGCGAGGAGTCTTCGGATAGCTGTCTCACCATTCGCCAGCGCGAGGCAGTTGCAGCGGTCTACGGAGGGCCGCGCAATTCCAAAGGTCAGATCTACCCGGGTTTTCCGTTCGGTGGTGAGTCCGCGCCGGGGTCTTGGCAGGCTTGGATCACAGGTCCTAGCGAACGCTTGATGTCGGCCTACGGGGAACCGAGTTCGCAGTTTGGATTCGCGACGCAGGGCTTCAAATACTTAATATTCCAAGAGCCCGAGTTCGACTACTCTAGGTACGATTTCGACGACTACGACAACGACGCAGCGCATCTAAAGGGGTTCTTGGACGCCACCGACCCCGACCTCTCAGGCTTCAAGCAGGCCGGGGGCAAGCTATTGTTGTGGCACGGCTGGTCGGACGCAGCGCTGACGGCGCTCGGCTCGATTGAGTACTACGAAGCGGCCGAGGGCCTCGATCCGAACATTCGCGACTATTTCCGCTTCTACCTGATGCCGGGAGTGTTTCACTGCGCGGGCGGACCGGGGCCTGATCGCGTCGACTGGTTGGACGCACTTGAGCGTTGGGTTGAAGATGGCGACGCCCCGGACGCCTTGACTGCCATCAAGGTCACGGACGGCAAGATCGCCAAGGCCCGTCCGCTATGTGTCTACCCCGAACGGGCTGAATTCGCTGGCGGAGATCCGGATAAGGAGTCCAGTTACACTTGCAAGCTCCCCTGATCTGGGCTTGCCGGTGCCGATCGGCGTGCAAGGACACCGCCAAGAGCCGTTCCCCACACGCCCAGGAGCATTGCGATTCTTGGACGAGTCGTGTCGTAGACACCGCTGCGGTGTGGCCACAAACAGTAAGCGCATCGCTGATTGCTGTCAGACGGCCAGAGACAGACAGGGAGAAATCGAGCGGTCCCAATCGATGTGCCGACTCGGGTCTGGCAACTGGTCGGCTGAGAGCGGCACATCGATGTCGCCGTGTAGCTAGGAACGAAAGTCGCTGCGAATGCCCGGGGTTCCGCCGTTCTTGATTTGGGTAGTCCGGCGTTCGAGCTTGGCGCGGTGGACTTCCCAGGATTCCGAGCGCAGCGAGAGGTGCTTGATCACTACGTCGGATTCGGATTCGCCCCACTCGAGCAACTCCCACGCCAACGTCACGTCCAGCCCAGATGAATTCAGGTGAGAGGGTCCCGGTGTCTCGCCGACTGCCAGCAGACGAGACTGGGCCTCGTCAATGTTCCCCTCCAAGAGCGCGATTCTCCCAATGGTGAGGTCTCCGCAGAGGATCCGGTCGCCGTTCGAGTCAGGCGACGGATTCCAGCGCCTGCAGCACGTCTGCCACAATGTCGTCGGGATCCTCGATCCCGACAGAGAACCGCACCAAGTTGTCGGGAATGCCCAACTTCTGGCGCCGTTGCTCTCCGATGTTGCGATGGGTGGTCGTTGCCGGGTGTGCGACCAGTGAGTGCACGTCTCCCAAGCTCAGAGTGCGGACCACGAGTCGCAAGGCGTCCATAAAGCGGAATGTCTGCGCTTGGTCCGCGCCTAGCACTTCAAAGCTAACCATTCCGCCGCACATCGTCGCCCCTTTAGTGTCCCGATCAAACAGGCGCTCGGCCACGGCCCGGTCAGGATGGCTGGCGAGTCCCGGATAGTGGACAGCGCCCACGTTCGAGTGCTGCTCTAGCGCTTGGGCTACGATCTGGGCGTTGCGGCAGTGCTCCTCCATGCGCATCGGGAGCGTCTTGATTCCGCGAGCGGTCAGGAAACACTGGAATGGTCCGAGATTCGCGCCAAAGTGGCGGCCGAGCTCTTGCATGTAGTCGGCTTCCGCTTCGCCGCACGCCACCATCCCTCCCAGCACATCGGCATGGCCGGCCAAGTACTTGGTCACGCTGTGAACAACCACGGTGGCGCCCGATTCGAGCGGGCGGTTCATCACGGGCGGGGCAAACGTCGCGTCCACGACGACCGGCACTCCGCGCTTAGCGGCAATCTTGGCGATCTCGTCGATCTGCGGCACCCGCAGCAAGGGGTTGGAAACGGTCTCGAGCAGGATGCAGCCCGTCTCGGTCTTGTCGAGTGAGGCCTCGAATTCCGCCAAGTCGCAAGGGTCGGCAAAGCGCGCCACAAAGCCCTGCTGCTCCATCAGTTGCAGCAGTTGAAACGTTTGGCCGAACAGGACGTTGGCCGCAAGAATCGTCTTGGGCCTGTCGCGCAGGGCGGTGAGCAGCCCGATGTGCATTGCGGCCATGCCGGAGCTGCACGCCAGGGCGCTACTGGCGCGATCCAAGGCTGCGATCTGGCGTTGTAGGGCGTCCGCGGACGGATTGCCGTAGCGCTGGTAAACGAAACCATTGATTTCGCCGTTGGCCACCGCGGTCAGGTCGGAGGCGGTCCGGTAATGGAAGCTGGCGGCTGTTTCGAGCGGAGGTGCCGAGGGCACGAAGCGTTCGTGTTCGCCCGCACTCCGGGCGCAGGCGTGGATGGCGAGGGTCTGCTGCTTCATGCTTGCTCCAGTGCTTGGCGCAGGTCCGCCATGATGTCGTCAATATGCTCGGCACCGACGGAGAGTCGCACGAGGCCGTCTGTGATGCCCAATGCCTCGCGCGCTTCCGGTGTAAGCATGCGGTGCGTTGCGCTGGACGGGTGCAGAGCCAGGGTGGTGAGATCACCGATGCTGGCCGAGGTAGCGGCCAGCCGCAACGCGTCCAAGAAGGCGCACGCGCCGTCGCTCCCTCCCTTGACGTCGATGCCTACAGCGCCACCGGCCTCGCCCGGGGGCATCAGCTTGCGCACTGCATCGGCGTCCGGGTGATGCGGGTCGCCGGGGAAAATGAGTCGTTCGACCTTGGGATGTCCTTGCAGTCCGTCGAACACCATCCGGGCGTTGGCGCAGTGGTGACGCATGCGCAGGGGCAGCGTCTTGATTCCGCGCATGACCAAGAACGATTCGAACGGCCCGAGGTTTCCCCCAAGGCAGCGGTGGGTCTGTTGTAGGACCTCTGCGTGCTCTGCGGGGGTCACGACAGCTCCGGCCAGCACGTCACCGTGGCCTGCCAAGTACTTCGTTGCGCTGTGGATGACCATGTCTGCGCCGTGGTCAAACGGTTTGATCAGCAGGGGCGTGAAGGTGTTGTCCACCAACAGCAGGGCATCGTTTGCGCTGGCGATTTCCTTGAGGCGATCCAATCGCGCGACCCGCAGAGCGGGATTGGAAATCGTCTCGGTCAGGAGCAGGGCCGGGCGCACCTCCTGAACGGCTGCTTCTACGGCTTCCAGATCGCAGAAGTCGCAGAAGCGCACTTCGACGCCCTCGGAGGGCAGTACAGTCCGCAGCAACTCAAGCGTTCCGCCGTATAGGACGTCAGCTGCAACGATGGCTTGACGGCGATCCAGCAGCCCAGTCATCAGAGCCAGATGCACCGCGGCCATGCCGGACGCGGTGGCGATGGCAGCGTACCCGTCTTCGACGGCGGCAACCTGCTCTTCCAAGGCATTGCTGGTGGGGTTGCCCATACGGGCGTAGGTCTCGCCCGGCCTGCGGTCCGCGAAGACGTCCGCTAGTTCCTCCATGGTCGGATAAAAGAAGCTCGACGAGGCGAAGATTGGTGTCGAGACGGGAATGTAGTTGCCGAGCGGTCGCCGGTCGCCGGCATGGACCAGAGTTGTTTGGGGCTTCATCGCAAGCGGGTCTAGGACCAAGCATTGAGTATAGGTCGGCGCGTCATGGTCATTCACATGGGTCGTGCCAGCCTAGGGGGGCGCATCAGTTCTGGGGCAACGTCTCAGAGCTCTCTTCCGCGGGTGGGAGGTGCTGTGAATTCGTGTCAGCCGGGTCCTCGCTCTCCGCTAGATAGCGGCGCACGACGCGCCTGACATACGCGGTCGTCTCGGGGAACGGCGGGACCCCGCCATGTCTGGCGACCTGTCCTGGGCCAGCGTTGTACGCCGCCAGTGCTTTCACGAGTTGGTCTTGGTCCCCTTCAAAGCGTTCCAGCATCTGCCGCAGATACACGGTGCCGCCTTGAAGGTTTTGGTCCGAGTCGTGCGGGTCGACGCCGAGTTCAGAGGCTGTCTCGGGCGTCAATTGCATAAGCCCGATCGCACCCTTCGGCGAGACGGCCGCTTGTTGGAAGTTTGATTCCGCCCATATGACGGCCCGGACCAGTTCCGTTGGCAGCCCGGCCTCGGCCGCGAACCGTTTGATCGCGCTCGCCAGCGCATCAGGTCCGACGGGACTCACCCGGTTGCCGGCTTTGGGCGCTTCCGCTTCTGGTTCCGGGGGATCGGGCTCGATCCGATCCACGTCCCCTTCTAGCACCGCGATCCAGCCGCCGTTGGGCATGAACAGGCGTACCCTTCCATCGCTTGCCTCGTAGCCTTGCACTGCCAGGCGATAGCCGCTGCGGAGCACTACGGTGTCCGCCCAACTCACAGTCGAAGCGATCAGCAGCGAGGCGAGTAGACGCTGGTTGAGGCGCTGTTGCATACTTGCGTACTTGCATCATAGGACGTACGTATCGCACCTGGAGTGCAGCAGGACCGGCGAGCGATTGCCCGCTGGTAGACTGGCCAATCTCTCGCCCAATGGAGCGCCGCTGCTGGTCCGCTACGACTTGGGGCGGGCCAAGCGCGAACTGGACCGGGACCGGATTGCGCGAGGACCGGACTCGCTTTGGCGTTACGCCCCGCTGCTGCCGCTGCGCGACATGGATCACCTCGTGACCCTCGGCGAGGGCATGACGCCGCTGCTGGAAACGCCGCGCCTTGCGGCTTGCTTGGGCTGCCGCCGGGCCTTGGTTAAGGACGAGAGCGCGAACCCAACCGGAACCTTCAAGGCGCGTGGCATGGCGGCCGCTGTATCCATGGCCAACGAACTGGGTGTGAAAAAGTTTGGTGCGCCATCGGCCGGCAATGCGGCGAGCGCCTTGGCGGCATATGCCGCCCGCGCCGGACTGGAAGCGAACTTGTTCATGCCGCGCGACGTGCCGCGCGCCAATGTGGTCGAGTGCCAATCCATGGGAGCCAAAGTCACACTGGTCGATGGCCTCATCAGCGACTGCGGTCGTATCGTCGCCGAACGCAGCCCGCAAGAGGGTTGGTTCGATGTCTCCACGCTTAAGGAGCCCTACCGCATCGAGGGCAAGAAGACCATGGGTCTGGAACTGGCCGAGCAACTCGGCTGGCGATTGCCGGACGCGGTGTTCTACCCGACGGGTGGGGGCGTGGGTCTGATCGGCATGTGGAAGGCTTTCGCCGAACTTGAGAGCTTGGGTTGGATTGGCCCCGAACGTCCCAAGATGATTGCCGTGCAGGCGGCCGGCTGTGCTCCGATCGTGCGTGCTTGGGAGGCTGGCGCAAGCGAGTCGCGGTATTGGGAGAACGCGGTCACCGTGGCTAGCGGCCTGCGCGTCCCAAAGGCGATAGGCGACTTCCTAGTGCTGAACGGTGTCCGCGAGAGCGCCGGTACGGCGGTGGCGGTCTCGGATCAAGACATGTTAGATGCGGGCCGGCTGCTGGCACAGACGGAAGGCATTTTTGGAGCCCCCGAAGGAGCGGCCTGCGTCGCGGCGGCCCAGCGTCTGTTGCGCGAAGGCTTCCTCGCACCGGATGACGAGCTCGTCATCTACAACACCGGCACGGGATTGAAATACCTTGAGGCTTGGGATCCGGTTGGGGAGGACTTCTAGGGGGCCGAGATCAGGGCTATTGGCACGCCGGGCGGGGAAAACGCTCGACGCGGAATATCGAGCTGGAAGCGCTGGAGCAGAGCTCTCTTGCATTCTATGCCGGCATTCAGATCGTTGGAGTCCGCACTTCATCCCCTCAAGGCGATTCATCTTCGACGTTGTTTTAGAGCGGGCCTTCGATATCCCGAAACAGCCGACAGTAGTTGGCTGTGAAAAAGCATGCGCAAAGGTAGTGGGATCAAGACAGACGCTGCGGGAATCACCCGACACAGCCGAGCACGCGTTAGAATCGGCACTTGAGGCCGCCCTTGAAAAAAGCAGTTCAAGCGAATCCCCTAGATGGTTTCCGCCTCTGGTTGAAATACGAAGACGGCATCGAAGGCATTGTGGATCTGAGCGATCTGGCTGGCCGAGGCGTCTTCGAGGCTTGGTCCGAACGGGAGGTCTTTGACGCTGTGACCGTGAACGAGAGTGGCGCAGTCGTGTGGCCCGGTGAAATCGACCTTTGCCCAGACGCCCTCTATATTCGACTGACCGGCAGGCAAGCGCAAGAGATCTTCCCAAGCTTGATGCGCGTACCTGCTGACGCCTGAACTGGCTCGATTCTACGGGATCGTCATCAAGATGTACTTTGCCGACCACTCACCGCCTCATTTTCACGCGGAGTATGCCGGTCAGGAGGCTCTCATAGGTGTCGATACACTTGCAACCCTTGCAGGCGAGCTTCCCCCACGGGCGTTGAGCCTTGTCAGAGAGTGGGCAAGCCTGCATCAGGGTGAACTTCGAGCGGCTTGGGCAAAGGCCAGTGAACTCAAACCCGTCGGCCGAATCGAACCTCTACCGTAAAGGCGTACTCGTTCCCGCGTCGGCCGAACGGGCGGACGGCGGCCTAGAACGGTCTGCGCGCAGCATCTGCCGTCACTCTCCCCACTCCGACGTGTCGAGCCCGTATGACTGGGGAACTGCCCGTCTGCCAGATCGTGGCTCTAGCCAGATGGCGGGGCACTGAGCGATCAACCTGCTGCCGATTATCAGTTGTCCTCAAAGAGGCGGTTCCGATCCCGACACCCTTCCGTCTTCCCTCAGGTGCCCATTCCGTGCCGCCTGACGTGATCTGGCCCACCTTGGCAATTCAGTTAATTGCTGTCCTTGCACACGACTGCCGAATCTAGAGTATGCGCCTATATGCTGTCTTCCCAAGACATCGAATCTGTCGAGTCCTTGATAGCCCGGCCTGCGAGCGGGCGCGGGTCTTGCAAGAATGGAGGGTGGCATGAAAGTCCGGGTGCTCTTCTTCGGCCAGCTCAAGGACTTGGTCGGTCGCTCCTCGGACGAGGCCGAATTCGAGGAAGGCGCACGGCTTGAAACGGTATTTCAGCACTATGCGTCTCAACACCCCAGACTCAGGGCCATGGCCAGTAGCGTCGCCATGGCGCGCAATCAGCGCTTTGCGCCGACCAGCGAAGCAATCGAAGACGGCGACGAGGTGGCGGTCATGCCGCCGGTGAGCGGCGGCTCCGGCTGGCTCGCGAGCGCGGACCGCGATGGCCTGTTTGCCGCGGTTACGCGTGAACCGATCGACAGCGCAGCGCTGGTGCAACGGGTGCAGGGAGATGCCGACGGTGCGGTGCTCGTATTTGAAGGCGTGGTGCGCGACAACACGGGCGGTCGGCCAACGACGTATTTGGACTACGAGTGCTACCTGCCGTTGGCCTTGCGCCAGCTCGAGGAGATCGGACGCGACATCTTGCACCGCTGCGATGTACATGGCATCGCCTTGGTGCATCGCGTGGGTCGTCTCCAAGTGCGCGAGGCTAGCGTCTCAATCGTGGTCGCTGCAGCTCACCGCAAGTCGGCCTACGAGGCTAGCTTGTCTGCGATCAATGAAGTCAAGAGCAAGGTGCCAGTTTGGAAGAAGGAATACTTCGCCGATGGCGAGGTGTGGGTGGAAGGCCAGTGGGACGCCTCGGTAGCCGAATACTCGGCCTCGGACACGGGCTAATTCTCGCCTCGCTGGTAGTCGCTGCCGGCGCGACGGCCCAGCAACCCGAGCCCGCCGTTTTTACGGCGGACGTCAGCCTCGTGTCTCTCCCTGTAACGGTCAAGGACGCTCGCGGTGCTCCCCTCGGCGATTTTGAGCGCGAGGGCTTC
>LXNJ01001496.1_pt1 | contig 13735 bp, 11 predicted proteins | sample 809081 | NCBI WGS metagenome assembly LXNJ01 (sample SAMN04870510, study PRJNA318959) | sponge metagenome | biome: sponge; feature: marine sponge reef; material: water | host: Petrosia ficiformis | place: Greece: Milos, Mediterranean Sea | collected 2013-05-29 | depth 5-7 m
AGCGTTTCGGCAACGATGTTCACCATGGACGCGCGCGACCCGCCGATGTCCGGGTGTCCGGTCGTCACCGCAACGGTACCGTCCTCGTTGACGTTGACCTGCGCGCTCGATTCGCCACCGACGTTGAACCAGAAACCGCAGGCCACGCCGCGTCCTTGGCGGCGACCTTTCGGCGCACCGTAGTGCGAGTGGGTCTGGGCGGCTTTGAGCGTCTCCTCGAAACCGATCCGGCGGAATGTCGGACCATAGGCCGCCCGCGTGCCTTCCCGAGCAGCGTTCATGAGCCGGAACTCGATCGGATCGATCTCCAGCTCTCGCGCTAGCTCGTCGATCACCGACTCGACACCGAAGGCCGCGATGGGCGAGCCAGGCGCGCGGTAGGCGTTGCACTTGGGCCGATTCATCACCACGTCGTAGCCGACCACCTTGACGTTGTCGATGGCGTACGGGGCAAATGCGCAATTCGACGCCGCCCGCACGGGCGAACCCGGGAAGGCGCCGGCCTGGAAGCGGAACGTGGCTTCCGCGGCGACGATGCGACCGTCGCGCGTCGCACCGATCTTGATCGTATTCGACGAACCCGCGGTCGGACCGGTTGCGCGGAACACTTCCTCGCGGGTCATCACCATTTTCACAGGCGCCCCCGCCTTGCGCGACAGCGTATAGGCGAGCGGTTCCAAGTAGACGATGGTCTTGCCACCGAAGCCGCCGCCGATCTCCGCGGGGATGGCGCGGATGTCCGACAACCTGGCGCCGGTCATCTTGGCGGTGGCATTGCGGACCATGAACTGGCCTTGGCTGGAACTCCAGATGGTTGCACGTCCGTCCGCCGCGACGCTGACGAGGCAGGCGTGCGGCTCGATGTAGCCCTGGTGCACGGGCTTGGTCTTGAACTGTCGCTCGATGACGACATCGGCTTGTGCGAACCCGTCTTCGACGGCACCGAGCGTGAACGCCGTCCGACTCGCGACGTTGGTCGGTGCATCGGCAGCGGATTCATCCCCCGCGGTACGCAGGAAGTCGTGCAGGACCGGTGCCTCGGGTTCCATCGCCTCGTCGACGTCGATGACCCACGGCAGTCGTTCGTAGTCGACATCGATGAGTTCCAGCGCCGCTTCGGCAGCCTCCGCCGTCGTCGCCGCAACCGCCGCAACGGCATGTCCGGCATAGAGCGCTTTGTCGCGCGCCATGACGTTCCGGCTGACGAAGCGCATGTCCGCGGGGCCCACCTGCACGGGTGTATCGAGCGGGAAGTCGACCAGATCCGCCCCGGACATCACCGCCTTCACGCCAGGCGCCGCCGCGGCCCGGCCCAGATCGACGGCCTTGATGCGTGCATGCGGGTGGGGACTGCGCAGCACCTTGCCCCAGAGCATGCCGGCCTGCGCGAAATCGGCCCCGAACGCCGCGCGCCCGGTCACCTTGTCTTCGCCGTCAGGGCGGATCGTGCGCCTGCCGATCCACCGGTTTTCCGAGTCGCTGGACACGTGAGACCCCCTCTTTGCCGCGGAACCCGCCCCTCGCCACACGGTCAATCTACTACCGGCGCTTAAGGGCGCGTGGCCACCCTAAAGGACGCCTCAGACAGCGTCAACGATCCGACGGGCAAGCAAGGAGTAGGCTCCCCATGCACCGAATCACATCTCGCAGGTCTCGCCCGTGACACGCGTACTGGTTTGCCCGCCTACCCATTTCGGCGTCGAATACGTCATCAATCCGTGGATGGCCGGCAACGTCGGCGCGGCATCGTCGAGCACCGCTCGTCGCCAATGGGACGCGCTCATCGACATTCTCGATGGGCACGCGGACGTGACCGCCATCGACCCGGTGGCAGGGCTGCCCGACATGTGTTTCGCCGCCAACGGCGGCCTTGTCCTCGACGGAACCTTCGTGCCGTCCGCGTTCAGCGTGGCGCAGCGCGAGCCCGAGCCGCCCTGCTATGCACGCTGGGCCTCGGATGCCGGCTTCGAGGTCGCCGATGCCGATCCCGACCTGGCCTTCGAAGGGGAAGGCGACGCGCTATGGTGGCCGCAACCCGGGTCCGAGCCGCTGCTCTGGGCCGGCTACGGCGTGCGCACCAGCCTCGAGTCCCACCGCGCGCTGGCCGAACGCCTACGCGTCAAGGCTGTGTCGCTTCGGCTGGTCGATCAGCGGTTCTACCATCTGGACACCTGCTTCGTGCCGCTCCCAGGAGGGCGCGTGATCTACTACCCGGCGGCCTTCGACCACCAATCGCAAAACCTGATCCGATCGATGGTGCCCGCAGAGCAGCGCATCGAGGTGGATGACGAGGACGCATTCGGGTTCGCATGCAACGCCGTCCGCCTCGGCAACACGCTGATCACGAGCCACGCGAGCCCAGCCCTGCGGCAACGCCTGGACGTCTGGGGATTCGACGTCGTCACCACGCCGCTCACGGAGTTCATCAAGGCAGGTGGCGCCGCCAAATGCCTGACTCTCCTGCTCGACCAGGACGTGCCGACGGATTTCGCGCGCCGCCCGGCAGTGGCCTCCCCGATCCGTTCACAGACGGTGGAGATGCAGGGCCACCTGCTCGACGAGGGCGTGATGACCCACGCGTTCGATGCCGTGAACCGCTCCGGCGGGAGTTTTCGCCTCAAGCGGTTCCATGCCGGCGAACGTAGCGACCAGACCAGCCGGGTCCGGTTCACGGTCAGCGCGCCGACCCAGGCACGACTCGATGGGGCACTCGACCTGCTCCGGCCCTTCGGCGCCGTGGTGGCCAGCGAGCACGATCCCGCCGTCCTCGCCGACGTTGAACGCGACGGCGTCGCGCCCGAGGACTTCTGTTGCTCGACGATCTACCCGACGGATGTGCGTGTCGGCAACGAGTGGGTTCGCGTCGCGCATCAGCGCATGGACGCGGCAATCGTGGTCGACGATGCACACGCCGGGCCGCCGACGGCCCGCTGCACGCTGATGCGCGACTTGGTCCGTGGCGACCAGGTCGTCTGCGGCGAAACCGGCGTCCGCGTCAACATGCCGGACCCACGTCGCGCCCGCGGCGAATTCGCCTTCATGTCGTCCCAGGTGACCACGGAGCGGCGAGCGGAAGTCCAGATCGAAGAGTTGGCGCTCGAGATGCGCCGGATCCGGGCTCGAGACGGCCGCATCGTCGTGGTCGCCGGGCCCGTGGTGGTCCACACCGGTGGCGGTCCGCACCTCGCGGCCCTCGTTCGCGCCGGCTACGTACAGGCCCTACTCACCGGCAACGCCCTGCCCGTACACGACCTCGAGACCAACCTGTTCGGCACCTCGCTCGGAGTCGATCTCAACCGTGGCACGGGCGTCCAGGGCGGCCACCGGCACCATCTCAAGACCATCAACCAGATCCGCGCCGCAGGCTCGATTGCCGGAGCGGTGGCGGACGGAATCGTCACCGGCGGCATCATGTACGAGTGCGTGAAGGCCGGCGTACCGTATGCGCTTGCCGGCTCCATCCGGGACGACGGCCCACTCCCGGATACGCACATGGATCTCGTCGCCGCCCAGAAGGCCTACGCGCGCCTCATCGAGGACGCGGACCTGATCCTCATGCTGTCGACAATGCTGCATGCCATCGGCACGGGCAACATGACGCCTGCTGGCGTGCGCCTGGTGTGCGTGGACATCAATCCGGCGGTGGCCACCAAGCTTGCCGACCGCGGCAGCGTGGAGTCCACCGGGATCGTGACCGACGTCGGCCTGTTTCTGAACCTGTTGGCTCGGAGTCTGGATGCCGGCTGAGCCGGCTGCCCGCCGTATCAAGTCAGCTTCCGAAGCTCATCCGCCAAAGCCGCGTGGCCGTGGAACCGGGCCCACCCGGCCGGCGTGCTGTTGTACAGGTCGTCCGTCGCAGCCGGATTAGCACCCGCCCGCCGCAGTCGCTCGATGATCTCCACGCGCCCATCCGCAGCGGCCAGATGGAACGCCGTGACGCCCTTGGCGTGACCGCCGAGCCAGCCCGTACCGTCCGGGTCCGCGCCCTGGTCGAGTAGCCAGTCGACCATCTCGACCCGGTTGCGGAAGGTCGCCCGCAGCAGCGGCGTCGTCTCGTACGCTCGGCCGTCCACCTCGGCACCTCGCCTGGCCAATGCCCGGGCGGCTTCGAGATGTCCGTTGGTCGCCGCCAGGATCAGCGCCTCGTCGAGCACTTCCTGGTGGTCGTCGCCGGCGCCCCAAGGAAACCAGCCGTAGTTCGGACGATAGTAGGCGCGACCCGCTCGCGCGGAGGGTTTGAGCGAACCCGAAGCGTCGAATGCGGCGTCGATCGCATCGATGTCGTTCAGTCCCGCTGCCACGCGCAGGTTGTACGGCGCACGGTCTTGTGCCGCGATGACCCGGGCGACATCGGGCCAACCCCAGATGATGGCGTGCACCAGGGCGGTGCCACCCGCGAGCATGGTCTCGATGCGCGGATCCGCACCCCGCTCCAGCAGCAGTTCGGCCATGGCCGCCGAGCCGACGCTGTGCAGGGCCGACTTCTGCGTCGAGGCCACGGCGTTGACGAGTTCCGGCTCGGCATCAAGATGTGCGCGAACCGCGTCTAGGTCGCCCCCTTCCACCTTGTGGAAGAAGTCGATCGAGGGTTCCTCCGCTCCCCCCTGGATCTCGCGCAAGCGGAGTTCCATCGCACGCCAGTCAGCAAAGCCGTGTTCGATGGCGCTGACTTCGAGCGCCTCGACAAGGCAGGCTCGCGTCGGGTCGAGGCCGGCGAAGCGGGGAACACGCGCGAACCTTCCGCGCGCCTCCGCGAAACCCTCGGCGGCCTCGCGTGCCAACATCGCCAGGTAAGGCGTATGAAACGCGATCTCTTGGCTGTATAGCCGCAGCGGCATCGTCGCTCCCGTCCAAATGCCGTCCAACATAGCACCTCATGGCGATGATGGTCGCATCCCGGGCAAGTGCTCATGGTATGTTGCGCCGCCCTGCAGTCCGAGCTACCGATGGCCGACAACGCAACCACCGTGCCGCGCAACGTCCTGTTCATCACGGCGGACCAGTGGCGCGGCGACTGCCTCTCGGTACTGGGCCACCTCGTCCGGACCCCGAATCTCGACGCACTGGCCGGGGACGGCGTCCTGTTCACCAACCATTTCGCGAACACCGCGCCGTGCGGTCCGTCTCGTGCGAGTATCCACACCGGCATGCGCCAGCATCGGCATGGCGTGACCGCAAATGGCGCCCCGCTCGCCTCGCGACACACCAACTGGGCGCTGGAGGCGCGAAAACTCGGACACACGCCGGTGCTTTTCGGCTACACCGACACGACGCCCGAGGGCACTGACCCGGCTGAAGCCGCGAGGAACATCTCGGACGGCATCCTGCCGGGCGTGGACCCGATCGTCCACCACGGCAAGTCGATCTGGCGCCCGACGGCCTGGGCAGCATGGCTGCGCGAAAAGGGCTACCCCGTCCCCACCGAACTCATAGAACTTTTCACGGCCACCACCGGGGAAACCCGTGACAACTGCCCGGCGCCGCTCCGCCTCCCGGCCGAGTTGCACGACACCGCATTCCTGGTCGACCAGACCATCGAGTACGTCAAGAAGCACTCAGCCTGGTGCGTGCACCTGTCCATCTTTCGACCGCACCCGCCCTGGGTCGCGCCTGCACCGTACAACGCGCTGTATCCGCCCGACGAGCTTCCGCCCTTCACCCGCGCCGACACGCCCGAGGCCGAAGGCGAGGCGCATCCGTGGCTGGCCCACACCCTGAACCAGAAACTGGCCCGGGCGCCAGCCGACGAGGCATGGTACGGACAGGAAGGTGGCTTGGCTCGTATGCGCCGCTGGCAAGCCAGCTACTTCGGACTGATCACGGAGGTCGACCACAATCTCGGTCGCCTATTCGATGCGCTCAAGGAGACCGGGGCCTGGCAGGACACGCTGATCGTGTTCACCTCGGATCACGGCGAACAGATGGGCGATCACTGGCTGGTCGGCAAGATGGGCTTTTTCGATGAGTCCTACGCCGTGCCGTTGATCGTCCGCAACCCGGACCGGGCCGCCGATGGACACCGCGGTGTCCACATCGACGCCTTCACCGAGAGCATCGATCTCATGCCGACGCTGCTCGACTGGCTCGGCGCGCCGACGCCTCGGCAGTGCGACGGCGCTTCGTTGCTCCCCGCGACGACGATCGGTTCGCTTGAGGATGGCTGGCGCGACGCCGTCCGCTGGGAGTACCACTTCGCTCACGCTGCCGAATCGCTCGGCCTCTCGGCATCCGATTGCCGGCTGAACGTGACCCGTGGGCGCGACTACAAGGAGGTGGTATTCCCCGAGTACCCCGCCTTGCTGTACGACTTGCGCAACGATCCCCACCAGATGCACGCGCGCCGGACAGCCACGGTTTAACAGTGGCTTCCCTCGGCGCATTGCGTCACAAGCCGATGCTTGGCACCATGGGTTCCGAGATCGCCAATGGTCCATGAGACCGTTTAGGTTATAGTCAGACCAAGTCTGACCAACGGTGGTTACATGGAGTCTACGGTCACGTTGAGCGATGCGAAGGCGCGCTTTTCCGAAATCGTCGAGAGAGCCGTCAACGGAGAGGATTTCGTTGTCACCCGTATGGGCAAAGCGGCGGTTCGCATCAGTCGTTTCGAAGGCCGCGCACGACCGAGGAAGGTCGGCGATCTCGCCGGAAAGATCTGGATCGCCGAGGACTTCGACGAGTGGCCAGCCGACCTTCGGGACGCGTTGGGCATGGAACAGGAACCTTGAGTTACCTGGTGGATACGCACGCGCTGCTCTGGGCACGCTCAGCGCCGAGCCTCCTGGCTGAAGAGACGCTCGCGCTATTCGAAGACCCCGACAGCGGGTTGCATGTGAGTGTCGCCTCCCTGTGGGAGTGCGCCATCAAGTGTTCCGTAGGCAAGCTGACTCTCCCCGCAGACTTCTATCGGAGTGTTGCCGACGACTACCAGATTCTCGGAATCAAGACGGCGCATGTCGAAGCCTATGGGAGTCTGCCGCTGCACCACCGGGACCCGTTCGACCGGTTGTTGGTGGCCCAGGCTCGGCTCGAGCGACTGACGTTGATCACTCGGGACAAGAACATCTTCCTTTACGACGTGCCGATCCAGACCGCCTGAGCCCCGCACCGCGACAATCAGAAATCCAGCGGCGGGTCGTGCTCGGCAAGGATCCAGTCGCGTTGCTCGACGAGGATGGGGTCCACCTCCCCGAGCATGCTGCCCACCGCTTCGTAGACGCGCCGCATACCTTCCGGCATCGGGCAAACCGCTTCCGGGAACGTCCGCACGGCCTGGGAAAAGTACACCCAGTAGATGTCCACCGCGCTGAGCGCCTCTCCGACGATGTAGCGACGACCCGCCTCCCGCTGCCCGAGAAGCTCACCGGTCAGCCGGTCCACCACGGCCTTGGCGCGGTCGACGGCCACCCGGGCCGCCTCCTCGCTGTAGCCGTACTGGTCGTACATCGGATTTCGAAGGCGCTCCCGGGCCGCCCGCTCCGGGCCGCCGAGCCCAAGCATGAGCAGTCGCAGGCCCCAGATGAAGCCGTTCTCGCCGATCAATTCTTTCGAGAGGCCCACCATCAACATGCGATCGTCGATGTCGGGCGGAACGAGGGAAGGCCCGGACCCGAGGCGCTCCGCGAGATTCAGGATTTCGAGCCAACCCACGCGCGGCGCCTCGTCGTTGTACACCGCCACGGGTGCGTTGCGGTGTCCGGTCCACGCCACGAGGTCTTCGTTCCTGCCCGCCCCGACCTGCAGCACGGGGACGTACGTTACGCCGTGGTGGTCCAATATTGCGCGGGCCGACATGCCGTACGGTGCCGGCGTGCGGGCGGTCAGCGCCAGGCGCAGACCGCCCATCCCGCGCGCCACGGCCGGCTCTACGTAGTCCATAGGTCCTCCAAGGTCAGTTGAATGTCGAGGGGGCGGCTGTCCGTCCTTGTCCCCGGGCAGCTCACTTCAGGTTGCTCTCCATGTAGAGCATCAGCTCCAGTACCCGGTCGAGTAACTCCTGGGGAGGAGCCCCCGGGAAGTTCGCAAGCACAAGTTCCTTGACGAATAGCCGCGCGATGTAGCGCAGTTGGGAAGCTCGCGACTGCGAGGCGTACACGAAGTCGCGGTGACCGCTGTTGATGACGATCAACTCCCGGTCCACCTCGTGCCGCGAACGCCACAACTGGCCCGGCTCGTTCTCGTACGTGTAGCCCGGCAAGCCCTGACGCGGGGCTGCACCGTCACGGTCAGCGACCAACGAGTCCGTGACGGTGACGAGTGCTTTCGCCTCGCAGACGACGTCGCGTTGGGAGGCGACGAGTTTGAGAGTTACCAGGCCAGGCTGGTCGGGGGCTTCGAAGTCGACGATCTCGGCGTGCGGGTCGGCGAGCGAGCCGCCACCCTCGACAAGGGTCCAGGCGTAGATCACCCCTTCGTCCACCTGCCGGCCGGATCGGTCCCGGCAGATCGCTCGGAAGGCACGACTCGCGCCCACCTTGACGACCGACGATGCGGGCGAGACCCGCACGCTGTGCAATGGGCCGGCGATCTCGAAGAACGCCTGCGGCGGTGCCGTCTCTGCACCAGGGTCATTCGCGCGCCCGCCCTCCGCGGCCTCGGGCGACGTTGGCCGAGTCGGCTCCAAGGCGGGTCCGGTGGCTGCTCCCGACCTCCGTCCGGGTGCGAATCGATGCACCTCGAACCAGTCGTACTCCTCGGCAGGCAAGGCAAGCAGGGCTTCGCGGAACGCCCGTCGGATCGACTTCAAGGTCCGCTCGCTGGCACGCTCCTCCTCGGCCCGCCTCAAGTCGCCGATCAAGGCCTCGAGCGGTTCGCGAACGGAATCGATCCCATCGCGCAGCGCCGCAAAGGCGACGTCGTGAATCACCCCGGTCCGTGTCCCCGGGGTCAGGTTGATGAACGGAGCATCGACGACGCCGTCGATGTAGCCACTGCTCCACGGCCCTTCCTGGAAGCCGTCGAAGGCAGTCAACTCGCCGACGCGCGTGCCGTTCCGATAGAGCCCCACGCCTCGCTCCGACGACGGGTCGTCCAGATAGAGTTCGAGTTTGATCTCGCCGAAGCTCGTCATCGGATTGGCGAGTTCGTGAATGAGTCGGCCGTCGAACTCCCGCGGCGCGACGGTGTAGGACTTGCGAGCCGTGCGGTCGCTGATTCGCACTTGAACGCCGGTCTGCCGGATGCGGTCGCGCAGTTCCGAGGCCAGGTACCAGTTGAGCTTCTCGCCGCTGAACTGCCTAACGCCCGGCAGCAGCGGCCGGATGTCGAGCGTGGTGCCAGGTTCCGCCACCAGGGCACGCCTCGCCCTGACGGCATAGCCCTCGTCTCCACGACGCATCGACATCTCGTGCAACGTGCCGTCCACCGCGGTCGAACTGAGTTTCAGGTTCTCGCCAAGCGTCCAGAAACTCAAAAGGCCAATGCCGAATTCTCCCTGGATGCCTTGGGCGCCCTCCTTCTTCAGCCGCTTCTTGATCGAGTCGCAGATGTGTGTCGCGACGTATCGGAAATCCGGCACGCCCGCGTCGTCGCAACGAACACCTTCGCCATCGTCGATGACTCTTAGGAACGGCTCGTTCCGCTGGCGTCCCCGAACGATCTGGACGTTCTTCGCACCGGCGTCGATGCTGTTCTCAACGAACTCCGCCACCGCCTTCAACGGGTTGTCCTGCGACAGCGCTATGATGCTGATCGCGGACCAGTGGTCACCGATGCGCAGCTTGCCGGCGGCGGCTTTTCTTCGGCTCATGGATCGCAAGTGTACGAAACGGTCAGTCGGCTTGACGAGGTCCGCACCCTTGCACATGGCACGTCGACCAAACCGGTGAGCTCGCGTTCCCGATTGACCCAGCCAAGCGCCGCTTACGCCGCCGGCCCAAGGACCGGCATCTCAGCGTCCGGGATGACTTACGGCGCGGTTCCTTCCGATGCCCGCGGCACGTCCAACGCTTCGAGATTCGCGACCAAATGCCGCCCCGCCTCAGCGGGATTCACGTCCCTGTCGATCTTGCGGATGATGCCGTCGGGACCGATATAGAAGGTCCAACGTTGCGCGTAACCCCGCGGTGCCAACACGCCGTACGCCTCGCTGACGGTCTTCTCCTGATCCGCGAGGATGGGGAACGTCGCGGCGTTCTGTTCCGCGAACGCGGTGTTGTCCTCGACCGTGTCCGTGCTGGCCATGAAGTAGGCCACATCGTAGTTCCTGATTTCCTGGTCACTGTCACGCAGCGCCTTGCACTCCATCGTTCAGCCGCCGGTGAACGCCTTGGGGAAGAAGGCGATCACCACGGACTGCTTGCCGCGGAATTGCGCCAGCGTATAGGTCGCGCCATCCGAGGCCGAGAGCTCGAAATCGGGGGCCAGGTCGCCTTCCTGCGGCGCCCCCGCGGCCGTCCCGCAGGCGACCAGGAAGGCGGCTGCCAGGCCCGTTGTGCGAAGCGGCATAGGGGTCTCCAAGATGCCTCATCAAGGGGGCGGATTCTTTCAGACAGGAGCGGCGACGTAAACATCGCACATTGCCGAGATTGCCGAGCGGTTCCTTGAGCTTCTAGCGCTTGACCATCCCGGATATGCTGTCGGCCACCTTGGCGACGGCAATCCGACCACGATGAGCAGAATCGACCGAATCACGATTCAGACCTATCAGTACACGCTCGACCAACAGCCCGGCGGCAGACCGAAGCTCACGAAGTTCCTTGTCACCATTGATACGGACGATGGATTGTCCGGCAGCTATGCCCCGCACTTCGGTGGCACGCCACACGCCCAGGCACAGGTCCAGGAAATGGCGCGGGGCCTCATCGGGATGGATCCGGAACACCGGGAGCTTGTCTTCGAGCGGCTCAAGCTCAGCCATCGTCACTACGACAAGTCCGGAATCGCGGCCATTGACACCGCGCTATGGGATCTCGCAGGCAAGAAATACGGTGTCCCGATCGCTCAACTGCTCGGCGGATACCGTGAACGGCTGCCTGTCTACGCGAGCACCGCGTCGGGACAGCGCGGACGTGGCGGACTGGACACCGTTGACCGCTACGCCGACTTCGCCGAGTCCTGCCAGGCCGCGGGCATTCCGGCGTTCAAGATCCACAGTTTCTTCGACGGCAATCCGAAGACCGAGATCGCCATCATGAGCGCGGTGCGTCGGCGGGTCGGTGAGGACATGAAACTCATGAACGACCCCGCGTCCTCCCTGAAATCGTTCATGGACGCCGTGGAAGTGGGCCGAGCCTGTGACGACCTGGGCTTTTTCTGGTACGAGGATCCCTACCGGGATGCTTCGTCGAGCGCCGTCGCTCACAAGCGGCTGCGGGACTTCATTCGCACCCCTATGCTGATCGCCGAGCACATTCGAGGCTTCGAGCAGAAAGCCGACTTCGTGCTTGCCGGTGGCACGGACATCATGCACATCGACCCGGAGCTCGATGGCGGCATCACCGGCACCATGAAACTCGCAAACTTCTGCGACGCGATCGGCATGGAGGTCCAGCTCCACACAGCAGGACCGATGCACCGCCATTGCATGGCCGCGATCCCCAATACGCATTTCTATGAGCTCGGCCTCGTGCGGCCGGACATCCCAACCAACATCCTGCAGCCGCCGATCTATGCCGATGGCTACGGTGACGAGGTCGGCAACGTCGGCGACGATGGTTGCGTACCCGTGCCCACCGGTCCGGGTCTGGGGGTCACGTACGATGTTGATCGGATCGACGGCGGGGAAGTCGGCAGGGTCGAGATTCGCTAGCGGGGCGACGCCCCATCCAGACCCCGCCAAGGTCCGACGGCCATCGCGAGGCGCCGCGCAACTGGATCAGTACGGCCGGCTACAACGAAGGCATCCTGTTCGCACGCTGGCTGCTGGCCGACTCGCTGCCCGACAAGCCGAGCGTCGAGGTTTGCCGCTGGTGACGCGGGCTCCCGGGGCATAACGGCGGCAATCAGCGCGGCGCCACCGCGCGGACAATCCGCCCGTCACTTGAGGTCGGTGGCCAATGCGGCGAGTTCCGAGTACGCCAGAACCCCGCCAAGGATCGGCCGTTCGCCCGGTTCCCCAAAGGACCGACGCCAATGGAAGCCGAGTAGCCCTGGCGGTCGCATAGCGTGTCGCCAGTCCGGGACTTCGACGATGCGCAGTTGCCGGTGTGGATAGCCAACGCCGCGCAGGGCCGCAAGGCGGGCGTGGCCGTAGGCGAACATGCCGGTCGTCGCAGACGCGTGGGCCGGATGGTGGTAGAGCTCGATGGGTACGTCGCCGCTCAAGTCGCGCGCCCGGACGAAACGCGCCGAGTGAAACGTCACCAACGGCCGGATCGGCGTCGGGGTCCGATACTCGAAGTACCGAGACCCGTTCTCCTTCCACTCTCGGGCCAGCAAACCCGGGGCGACGGCAACCTGGTCGAGCGACGTGCCCAAGCGAACGCGGAACGCGGCGGCGGGTGCGGTCGCGAAGAACGTCGCTGGATCGGTCGAGCCAAGGCTCGGCATCACGTCCGCCGTGCGGAGTACGGTGCCATTGGGGACGACGCCGGGGAACCTGACTCCGGGCAGGCTCCTGAGGTCGAAGTCGACCTTGAGCGTTTCCTGCGGTTCGAGCGGCCGATTCAGCCGGTAGCCGCGGACAGGGCTTCCCGCCGGCGGGGGGAGCAACTCGCCAGTCAACGACATGGACTCCACCTTCAGTTGCGACGGCGACGCAACGTGGAGCTCGGCGATGGGGACGTCGTGGGGGTTCCGGACGATCGTCGAGCCCCGGCTGCGCACCCAGCCGTCTTCCGGGTCGATTTCGACGTTCAGATCCAAGCGGGAGTAGACCGGCTGCGGCCCCCCCGCCGGCGCGACTCCATCCACGGCCACGGTTGGCGGCCTCGACAACATCCAAGCCCCACTCACCAGCCAGATGACCACGCCGCCCCAACCCCATGCAGCGACCGCGGGTGTGAAGCGGCGACGTACCTCTTCGATCGACGTCGCTCCCAAGAGGTGGGCCCCCGCGAGGAGCGCGACGCACAGCCCGGTCCAATGGATTCCGAGTGCCAGGTGTGGACCGAAATTGGCACCGTAGCCACCGATGTCCGACCAGGGATCGATGGGCGCGCCGAAACGCAGCAGGTCGTGGTCGAAGGCAAGATTGACAGCGACGTAGGTCACGCAGGTCGCCGTCGCGGCGATCCAACGCCGCGAGACCGCGCGGTGGAAGCAGACCGCAAGAATGGCCAGGTGGCAGGCATTCCAGCCAAGGTTGAAGACCAGGCCATGGCCATAGACGCCCCATTGGATGTCGGCCTGGCCGCGCGCAAGTTGGTAGACGACGGCAATCGATCCCGCGAGGAGAAAGGCAACCAACACCGTCACGATGACGGCGACGGCCTTAGCCGCTAGTTGCCGCCCACTCCGGGCCGGGATCGCACCGCCGACGTAGATTGCCAGCGCCCACGCGACCACGGCGAAGTTGGCGTAGACAACGTCCAGGACGACCCGAGTTGTCGGGGTGACGTCGCCGAGACCGAAGAGCAGTCCACCGGCGAGGTTGGCCAAGCCCGCCGCAACGAGAACCAGGCACGTTCGTGAACGACAGAGCCGGCGCAGCGCCGTCCAAAGTTCGACTAGGGATCGAGTGGCGTCGGACGCGCCACCAGCCGCCGTCGCGTCAGTGGGCGCCCGGCATGGGCGCGCGTGCCGGATAGGGATCATCGCCGAAGTACACGACGCGCGTCAGCCACGTGTAGTCCGC
>LXNJ01001497.1_pt1 | contig 13734 bp, 10 predicted proteins | sample 809081 | NCBI WGS metagenome assembly LXNJ01 (sample SAMN04870510, study PRJNA318959) | sponge metagenome | biome: sponge; feature: marine sponge reef; material: water | host: Petrosia ficiformis | place: Greece: Milos, Mediterranean Sea | collected 2013-05-29 | depth 5-7 m
GGCCGCCTACGCCCAGACCCTGGCCACCCACAACGGCCTGATCTGGGACGCCGCCATCGCGGTGATCCTGCAGATGGCCGAGGCCACCGGCACCAAGCTCCACATCGTGCACATGCAGACCGAGGGGTCGGTGGGGCTGGTGCGCCGGGCCAAGGAGCGGGGCGTGCCGGTGAGCTGCGAGGTCAACCACTGGGCCCTGTTCCTGTCGCGGTGGACCGACATCGAGAAGCTCGGCCCCTACGCCCTGTCGTACTGGGTGCCCGACCATCACCGCGAGGCCGTGTGGGGCGCCCTCAACGACGGCACCATCGACATGCTGTCGTCGGACCATGCCCCCCACACCCGGGCCGAGAAGGAGGTCGGCTGGGAGGACTGCTGGGCCTGCCACACCGGCACCCCGGGGATCCAGGAGCAGTACCCCATGCTGCTGGACTGCCACATGGACGGGATGATCTCGCTGCCGAGGGTGGCCGAGGTTGTGGCCGAGGAGCCGGCCACCGAGTTCAAGCTGCCCTCCAAGGGGTTCCTGAGGCCCGGCTACGACGCCGATATCGTGATCTTCGACCCGGCCGACCAGACCCGCCACTCGGCCGACACCGTGCTGTCGAAGTGCGGCTGGACCCCCTACGACGGCCGGGTCACCAAGGGCCGCATCCATCGCACCATCGTGCGAGGTCGCGACGTGTACGTGGACCGCAGGGTGGTGGGCGAGCCCGGCTGGGGCCGTCTGGCCCGCCCCGCGCTGTGAGACCGTCGAATTGGCAGCGTTTCGCCCCCCTATGCGGTCAGAACGCTGCCAGTTCTGCTCGGCCCGACCCGGTGGCGCCGAATTGGCAGCGTTTCGCCCCCCTATGCGGTCAGAACGCTGCCAGTTCTGCTGTGAGCCTGGACTGCTGGATGCCTAACAACGGAGGACCCGACTGCCGTGACCGACACCTCTGACATGAAGTTCGGGCTGCTGATGCCCCACTTCGGCGGCCACGCCAGCCGCCGGGCCGTGCTCGACGGGGCGGTGCTGGCCGAGAGCTTCGCCTTCGACTCGCTGTGGGTTCGCGACCATCTGGTGTTCGAGCCCCACTCCGAGATGGAGGCGGCCGACATCACCTTCTACGAGGCTCTCACCACCCTCACCGCCATCGGGGCGGTCACCGAGAACATCACCCTCGGCACCGGCTCGCTGATCCCGTTCCGGCATCCGGTCCACACCGCCATCAGCATCGGCACCCTGTGCAGCCTGGTCGGCGACCGGGTGGTGCTCGGCTTCGGGGCCGGCACCTTCGACCACGAGTTCGACGTGATCGACATGCTGGGGGTGGACCGGGTGGGCCTGGTGCGGTCCAACGCCGAGATCCTGCGCCGGCTGCTGGCCGAGGACGGGGTGACCTACCGCGACGACGTGTACTCGTTCGAGAACATCTCGATCGAGCCCAAGCCGGGCGTGCCGGTGCCGTTCTGGTACTGCGGTGCCACCCCCCGGTCGGCCCGCCTGGCCGCCGAGTACTGCGACGGCTGGATGCCGGGGCGCACCACCCTGCTCACCATCGAGGAGCGGGTGGCCACCATGCGGCGGATGACCGCCGACAACGGCCGGCCCATGCCGACGGTCGCGGTGATCCCGCCGACGTCGATCGCGGCCACCCATGATCTGGCGCTGTCCGGCGTGAACCTGGAGGGCCTGCTGGCCTGGGCCAACCTGCGGGGCAAGTGGTGGGCCAAGCCGCCGTCGGGCGAGTTCGCCACCGCGGAGGACATCGAGGGATCGCTGATCGCGGGCACGCCCGACGAGGTGGTCGAGCAGGTCGGGCGCTTCGCGGAGGTCGGGGTGGAGCACCTGGTGTTCGACCTGCGCATGAACTTCGACCGCTGGTTCGCCTCCGTCGAGCTCCTGGGCCGCGAGGTCCTCCCCGCCCTGCGATCCTGACCGCCCCGGCGCCCGGGTCACCCGAGGCTGCCTAACTTTGGCGTTTATTGAAACTTAATGATATAGCTTCATCTTGAGTTGCACTATCATATATATATGAAGATATTCTGATCTTCAAGCTTCGCCACCGGGCCATCCAGCGGTGCGCCACTGTCCCTCATAACGCGTACGAGCTGCACCTGCATCCGTGCCGCTGGACCCAGGAGAAGCGCGATGACATCAGTCGCCCCCGCCCAACGGGCAGCACCGCAGATGACGAACATCCCAGATCCCACCGTAACCCCTCAGGCTCAGGCCGTCGCTCCGGCTGCCGGAGCCAACCCCGCCAGATCCAGGCTGCGGGACCAGATCGCCGAGAACCCGCTGGCCGGACTCATGTTGGCCGTGCTGACCTTCCTTGGCACGGTGGCGGTGGCGCTGCTCATCTTCACTCTGAACAGCCTCAACGAGCGCATCGACCGCCTCGAGGTGAGTCTCAACGGGCGCATCGACGATGTCGAGACGAGGCTTGGGCGGCGCATCGACCGCCTCGAGGCGAGGTTCGACCGCCTCGAGGACAAGGTGGACGCTGGATTCGCGTCGCAGGGTGCCCAGATTGCCGAGCTCGATCGGAAGTTGACTGCCTTGATCGTCCATCTCAACGCGACCGAGGCGGTCGAGGCCGCGCTCGAACACAGATTGCTGACCCCGGACGCGGGCACCACTGAGCCTGAGGGCAACTCGCCCGGCTGAACCCCCCGCCTCTAGGCTCCGGGTGGCGAGGGCTTGATGTGAGGGAAGCGGTAGACCGGGAATTCGTCGTGGAGGCGGCCCGGGACGAGGTGTGGCCCCGGCTGCTGGACGTGCAGGCGGTGGCGTCGTGGCTGCCGATCATGCACTCGGTTACCGAGGTGTCGACCGGTCCTTCCGGGATCGACGGCTCCAGCTTCCAGGCCGCCTTCGAGGACAGGGTCGGCCCCTTCTCGCTGCGAGCCGACCTGCACATCGAGGTCGCCGGGGTGCGCGATGGCGAGGAGGTGGCGATCCGGGCCCGGGGCGAGGATCGCCAGATCCGCTCCCGCATCATGATCGACGCCGCGGCCCGCCTGTCCGACGCCGCCCCCGGCCAGACCCGGGTCCGCCTGATCGGCTCCTACGAGATAACCGGCCGGGTCGCCACCCTCGGCGCGGGCATCATCCGCTCCAAGGCCGCCAAGCTCATAGACACCTTCTGCACCAACGCAACCCACGGCCTCGCCTCATCGACCTGACTCGCCTAGAGCGCGCGCTGGCAGACGGCGTGCCTTCGCGTAGCGGTTGATTCCATTCTTGAGGTAGTCGTGCCGCTATGGAGTGCGCAACTACATCAAGTTGCGTCACGCCATTCGGCATGCGGCGGTGCTCGGCCGATGATGAGACGGGTGCCCTCGCTTGGCACGATTACCGGCTGTGACGCCCGATTCCGTGTCCTTCCTTCCCTGATGCCCGTGCTGCCTGAACTCGGGCTGGTCCGGTCTGATGAGCTGGACGAGGTGTTGGCTGCGGTCGACTACGACCATGCGCCCTACGCCGGGGGGACGGAACTGGTGCCGGCCATGGGACTGGGCCTGCGCCGGCCGGCTGCCATCGTGGACTTGAAGCGGGTGGAAGCTCTGAGGGGGATCGAAGTCGACGCCGAGGCTGGCGTGGTGACCATTGGCGCCGCGGTGACCCACCGGCGGCTGTCCGACCATCCGGGCGTTCGGGAGCATCTGCCGACGCTGGCCGAGGCCGCGTCGCGGGTGGGCAACGCCCGGGTGCGCTCCACCGGCACCGTCGGCGGCAACCTCTGCTTCGCCGAGCCCCGCTCCGACCTGGGCTGCGTGCTGGTCGCGCTGGGAGCGACCGCCGAGATCCGCTCCACTCGGGGAGCCCGCACCTTGTCGATCGATGAGCTGATCGTCGGCGCATTCGAGACGTCGCTGGCCGAGGATGAGATCCTCACCACTGTCACCGTGCCATTCGAGCCGCCGGGCATGTCGTACTGGAAGCTGCAGAGCTATGAACGACCCACCCTGGGTGTGGCACTGGTGGTGACCGCCGACCGGTGGGAGGTCACCGTGGGCGCGGCTACCGAGCGCCCCACCCGGGTCGTTCTTGCCGCCGGCGACACTGCCGGTCTGGCCGCCTTCGTCGACGGGCTGGAGTTGAGCGATGACATGACCGGCCCGCCCGCCTACAAGCGCTCCGTGCTGCGGGCCTACCTGGAGCGCACCCTCGGAGCAGCCCGATGACGGTCCAGGTCGCTGCTCGGACTGCTGCCCCGGCACGCGGTCGAACGTTGGCGTGTCTCTCGAACGGGAGCGGGAGAGCCCGATGACGGTCCGCGGCGACGCGCTGGCGACGGGTGCAGCACTCGGCCGAGAGCGGGCGTGCCGTTCGGACGGGCGGGGGCGAGCCCGATGACCGGTCACGCTGCGACGTCGACCGCAGTCCGGTGCCGGGTCAACGGGCGAGACATCGAGATGCTCGTGCCGATCCGGCTCACGGTGGCCGAGCTGCTGCGGGAACGGCTCGGGCTCACCGGCACCAAGGTCAGCTGCGAGATGCAGGTTTGCGGGGCCTGCACCGTGCTGGTGGACGGCGACCCGGTCAGCTCGTGCACCACCCTGGCCTGCGATCTCGACGGCGCTGAGGTGCTCACCGTCGAGGGCCTGGCCCGCGGCCGGGACCTGCACCCGGTGCAGGAGGCTTTCATGGAGGCAAACGCTTTGCAGTGCGGCTTCTGCACCCCCGGCTTCATCATGATGGCCGTCGCCCTGCTGGACGCCTGTCCCGACGCTGACCGGGACGAGGTGCGGGAGTGGATGGACGGCAACCTCTGCCGCTGCACCGGCTATGCGCCCATCGAAGTCGCGGTCACGCTCGCGGCCTCCCGACTGGCGGCCGCAACCGCAAAGGACGGCCGGTGATGGTCGCCGCCGGACACCCGCGACGATTCACCCTGGTGCCTGCGGCCGTCGCCACACCCCGTATCCGGGCGGAGCTACCGGAGGATGGCCGGTGACGGGTCATCCGAGACCGTCGGGCTGCGCCGAGTGCGCGGTTGAGCCGGCCGTCGTCCGCCCGGGGCTCGTGTCGCTGGAGAGTCACCGATGACTGGCGCGTCCTCGGCCGTGCCACGGCGCGATGGCTGGGAGAAGGTCACCGGCCGGGCCCGCTACGCCGTCGACATGGCCCTGCCCCACATGGCCCACGCCGCCGTCGTCCGCTCCGAACGGGCCCACGCGTACATCACCGGGATTGACCGGGCCGAGGCCGAAGCCGCGCCCGGCGTGATCGCGGTGGTCACCGCCGACGATCTCGGCGACCTGGGCCGCCGCTTCGGCCACATCGTGCCCGACCACGCCATCCTGGCCGAGGGCAAGGTCCGCTACTACGGCGAGCCGATGGCGGTGGTGGTGGCCGAGACCCCCCATCAGGCTGCCGACGCGGCCGAGCTGGTGTGGGTCGACTACGACGACCTGCCCGCCCTCACCGACGCGGCCGGCGCCCTCGCCTCCGACACCCTCATCCACGAGCAGGCCTACGCCGAGCCCGGCCAGGCGTTCCTGGGCGTGGCCCCCACGCCCTCCGCCGACAACGTCGCCCACCGCGACGAGCTGGCCTGGGGCGATGCCGAGGCCGCCCTGGCCGGAGCCGACACCGTCGTGGAGACCACCACCACGTTTCCGATCGTGTACGGCTACGCCATGGAGACCTACAACGCCCTGGCCGACTGGCAGCCCGGCGGTCTGCACGTTGTCTCCACCGCCCAGCACCCGCTGATGGTCCGCAAGGAGTTGGCCCGGATGTTCTCGCTGCCGCTGGCCGCGGTGCGGGTGGAGGTGCCCTACATCGGCGGCGGTTACGGCTCGAAGTCCTACACCAAGCTCGAGCCGCTGGCCGCGGCCGCGTCGTGGGCTTCGGGGCGGCCTGTGAAGGTCACCACCGACGTCGAGGGGGCCATGAATACCACCCGGGCCGACGGCGCCGTCGTCTCCGTGCGCACCGGCTTCGACGCTGACGCCCGCATCTGTGCCCGTGACATCGAGATCCGCTTCGACACCGGCGCCTACGCCGACAACAGCCCGTTGGTGCTCACGAAGAGCATCAACCGCAGCTTCGGCCCCTACCGGGTGCCCAACCTGCGGGTGCGGGGCACCGCGGTGTACACCAACACCTCCCCGGCGTCGTCGTACCGGGGCTTCGGCGCTCCCCAGGGCGCGCTGGCGGGGGAGCTGAACATGGACATGGCCGCCGACCGGCTCGGGATCGACCCCGTCGAGCTGCGCCGCCGCAACCTGCTTGCACCCGGCGACACCCTGATCGACGGCAAGCGCCCCCTCGACGCCGACCTGGCCGCCGACCTCGACGCCATCGTCGGCGCCCTCGACGGCCACGCCGCCGCCCGGGACGCCGATGGTCCGCCCGCTGGCAGCAGCCACGGCGACCGTCACGCATCCGGCGCCGACGCAGACCTGGCCGCCGATGGTTCGCCGGCCGGCAGTGGCCACGGCGACCGTCACGCATCCGGCGCCGACGCAGACCTGGCCGCCGATGGTTCGCCGGCCGGCAGTGGCGACGCCGACCGTCACGCATCCGGCGCCGACGCCGCCCGGGACGCCGATGGTTCGCCGGCCGGCAGTGGCGACGCCGACCGTCACGCATCCGGCGCCGACGCCGCCCGGGACGCCGATGGTTCGCCGGCCGGCAGTGGCCACGGCGACCGTCACGCATCCGGCGCTGCCGCCCCCGCTCCCACCTCCGGTGTGCTGCGGGGCCGGGCGGTGGCCGTCACCGCCAGCGACGCCGGCGCCTCGCCCATCTCGACCGCCCAGGTGCGCATGCACGCCGACGGGTCGGTGACCCTGCTGGTGAGCAGCACCGAGATGGGGCAGGGCAGCCGCACCGCGCTGGCCCAGATCGCGGCCCGGGAGCTGTGCGTACCGCTCGAAGCCGTGGCCGTGGGCCAGAGCGACACCCGGTTCACGCCCTTCGAGTGGACCACCGGGGCCAGCCGCACCACCACCGTGGTCGGCCTGGCCGTCGAGGCCGCCTGCGCCGACCTCTGGGACAACCTGCGAGCCAAGGCAGCCGACTCGGCCGGCATCACCGCCGCCGACGTGGTTGTCGACGGCGGTCGCCTCCACCTGTCCGCGGGCATCGCCGCCGATGACGTGGTTGTCGACGGCGGTCGCCTCCACCTCGCCGCCGACATCTCCGACACTGTGGGCGATCCGGGTGTGGGCGGCCCCGGCGCAGCCGAGCGGGGGGCGGGTGCGGCCGATGCCGCTCCGGTGGTGAGGGGCTCGGGCTCGGGTCTCGCCCCGGCCGAGGTGATCCGCCAGTGGTTCGGCGCCGACGCCGGGGAGGTCGTCGGCGTTGGGGTGATCCGCCGCGACGGCGCCACCAAGATGCTGCCGCCGTTCTGGGAGATCGGCGCGGTCGGGGTGGAGGTGGCCGTCGACGCCGCCACCGGCGAGGTCGTCGTCGAGCATCTGGTCACCGTGGGCGATGTGGGCCACGCCGTGAACCCGGACCTGGTCAAGGGCCAGGACCTCGGGGCGGCCACCCAGGGTCTGGGCATCGCCCTGTGGGAGGAGATGGTCTACGACGGCGAGCAGCTCACCAACCCCAACCTGATCGAGTACCGGGTGCCCCGCCTGCGCGACACCCCCCGCCGGATCACGTCGGTTCTGGCCGAGCGCGGCGACGGCGCCGGCCCCTACGGCGTGAAAGGCGCGGGGGAGGGCGCTCTCAACCCGGTCCCGGCTGCGGTGGCCGCCGCGGTGGGCCGGGCCGTGGGCGTCTGGCCCACCGAGCTGCCCCTTACCCCGCCAAGGGTCTGGTCCCTCCTCCAGCAAGCCGCCTCCGAGGCTCGCTAGCACTCCGGCCCCAGAATCTCGGGTTGGTTGTGTGCAGTGTGTCCACAGAACTCGCACCAAGATCTTCGAGAGCCGCTACCGCTAGCCGTCGCCCTCCAGCAGAGCCAGCGCGGCGGACAGGTACTGCTCGGCGGCCTGGGTCATGCGGATCAGACCGTAGGTATCGAGCACGGCCCGCTTGATCCGGTCGGGACTGGCCCGGCGCAGCGCAGCCTCCCTGATCAGGTCGGCCACCGCGTGGGCGGGCTGGTCGCCGGCACCGGCCCGGCCCATCAACTCGCGTCGCTTGTGGCTCATCAGTTCGGCGATCTCGTTGAGGGGCACGTCGTACAGCGACCGCTCGCCGAGCTCGCGCACCACCACCGCCGGCGTGCCGGCCAGACGCAGCACGTGCTGGACCTCGCCGGCGTTGTCGAACTCGTCGACCTCCACCTGGCGTCGCAGCGTGAGCCGGCCGAGCGCCTGCTCCATCGGAGCCTTCGCCCGCTGGGTCACCTTCGACGACCCCGCCCCCCGGATGTAGAGCCGGTAGGCCCGATCTGCGGTGACCGGCCCCTCCGCGGTCACGATCTCCAGCAGGTGGGCTACCACCTGCGCGACGGGAGCGGTGCGAGGGTCGGGCAGCCCGCCGCCCTGCCACACGGCGTACCGCCGCGGCCCGGCCGCCAAGTCGAACCCCGGGCTGGGAAGCTCGCCGCCTCCGCCCGTGGCGCCACCCGGTTCACTGCCTGCGCCTGGGGGACCGTCCGCCGCTTCGGTGCCGTCGGGTGCGACGCCCGCCGTGCCGGGCTCGCCCGCGGGAGCGCCCGGCACAGGACGAAGCTCCATCCAGCCTTCGATTTGACCGAGTTCGTTGAAGCCCAGCGGCCGGTACAGCTCGTGGGCGTCGGCGGTGATGAGAATCAGCCGTTTGATCCCGGCCACCGCAGGGTGCTCGCAGACTGCAGCCACCACCGCCTTTCCCAGCCCCAGGCCCCGGTGCTCGGCCAGCACGTACACGTCGGTGAGATAACCGAACGTGGCGTGATCGGTGACGACACGGGCCCCGCCCACCATGGCACCGTCGGGTCCGTACACCCCCAGCACCACGCTGTTGACCACCGCAACCGCGTTCTGCTCCCGGCTACGCCCCGAAGCCCAGTCAGCCTCGCGCTCCAGGAATTCGTGCATGGCGCCGACGTCGAAGCGCGCCGGATCGTCGGAGATCACATACTCCCCGCACCGCCGCTGGAACGGACCCTGGTCCGAGCCCGTCTCATTCACGGCCGCCGACGCTACCCGGAACCGGCGCCCCAGGAGGCCGAGCGAATAGGTGTGCGCCAACGACCGGCAAGAGCGAGGCCGTGACCCGAGCGCCCCGTGAGCGCAACGAACAGGAGCGGGAATGACACCGCGGCACGCGACAGGTGCTCACCAATTTGCGGGCGACCCAAGGCCTCGCCTGGTTGCCGCATTAAGTAGCATCGACAGGGACAGCATCGGGGGAGGCAGCAGTGCTCGTAAGCGAGATTCCGGCTCTCAGGGAGTTCTGGTATCCGGTCATCTACTCGGCCGAGCTGACCGACAAGCCCCACCAGGCGGTGCTCTTCAGCGAGGAGTACGTGGTGTGGCGCACCGGCGACGGCGCAGTCCATGCCGCCTTCGACCTGTGCCCGCATCGGGGCGCCCGGCTGTCGCAGGGCTGGCTGAGCGGCGACCGCCTGATCTGTGGCTACCACGGCTGGCAGTACGACAGCTCCGGCCGCTGCGTCTGCATCCCCCAGAACGACCCGGCCACCCCCATACCCCGCCGGGCGAGCCTCCAGCCCGTCCACGCCGAAGAGCGCTACGAGATGGTGTGGATCTGCATAGCGTCCGAGCCCCGGGCCCCGATCCCCGACCTGCCCGAGCTGAACGACCCCGACTACGTGCTGATCCACGAGATGATGGAAGTCTGGGACGCCGCCGCCCCCCGGGTGGTGGACAATGCTCTCGATGTGAGCCACCTGTCGTTCGTGCACCGGGGCAGCATCGGTGACGCCGACGCCCCCCGCATGTCCGACTATGACCTGGAGCGTGACGGCTGGAACCTCAGCTTCACCATCTCCTACCAGTCGAGGGTCACCGAGCAGCAGAAGCGCAACACCGGCATCACCGACGACTTCATCACCCGCACCACCCACGCCGAGCTGGTCCAGCCCATGGTGTTCCGGGGCGTGCTGGAGTACCCCAACGACCTGCGCCACGTGCTCTACAAGACGTGCGCGCCGGTGGACGACCACCGCACGCTGTTCTGCCAGTTCGTGGCCCGCAACGACCGTCCCGACGACGAGAAGGCCCAAGGCATCATCGGCGTCGACCGCACCGTGCAGTGCGAGGACCGCGCCCTGCTCGAGCGCATGCCCTCGGACTTCCCCGCCGAGGTCACCACCGAGGTCCACACCAAGGGCGACCGCATGACCCTGGAGTACCGCCGGATCCTGGCCGACCTGGCCGCCGAGAGCGGCCCGCTGCGGCCCGACGCCACCTGGGCGGGAGGTCGCTGGGGCGCGTAGTGGGGTTGACTGACGCCCAGGGGTCCGAGGTCGACGGCTTCCCCGCGCCTGCGGGCCCGTCGGGGGACGGCGTGACCGTGGTCGTCGATGGCGTGAGCCGACGCTTCCGGACCGGGTTCCTGGCGCTCGACGAGGTCGACCTCACCATCGCTGCCGGTCAGATGGTGGCCGTCGTCGGGCCGTCCGGGTGCGGCAAGTCGACGCTCCTCAAGATCATCGCGGGCCTCCTCACGCCGACGGCCGGTGAGGTGGACTTCGGCGGCGACCGTCCCGAGATCGGTTACGTGTTCCAGGACGCCCACCTGCTGCCGTGGCGCAACGCCATCCGCAATGTCGAGCTGTTCCTGGAGGTCGACGGGGTCAAGAGGCAACCGCGCCGTGACCGGGCCCGCGGAGCGCTGCGACTGGTCGGGTTGTCGGACTTCGAGGACGCCTACCCGGGGGAGCTCAGCGGCGGCATGAAGATGAGGGTCAGCCTGGCCCGGACCTTCGCCACCGATCCCCAGTTGATGCTGTTCGACGAGCCCTTCGCGGCTCTCGACGAGATCACCCGCAACCGACTGAACAACGACCTGATCCGGCTCCAGCGCGACCGGGGCGTGACGGGCGTGTTCGTGACGCACTCCATCGGGGAGGCCGTGTTCCTCGCCGACCGGGTGGCGGTGATGAGTCCCGCCCCGGGTCGCATCGTCGGAATCGTCGACGTCGGATTCGGTGACGATCGCCGCGCCGAACTACGCACCAGCACAGAGTTCGCTGCGGTCGCCCGGGCCGTAAGCGAGATCATGGCCGCCCACGAGCTCACCGAGGGCGACGAGGTCATGGCGGCTCTCGAATGACGGCGCCTCCTGGCGAGAGTGGCGGCTCGCGAGTGACGGCGCCTCCTGGCGAGAGTGGCGGCTCGCGAGTGACGGCGCCTCCTGGCGAGAGTGGCGGCTCGCGAGTGACGGCCCGGCTGCGATCTGTGATTGTCAGCGTGGCGCCGCAGGCCATCGTCTTGGTCGTGGTGGTGTTCGTGTGGTGGGCGGCCGTGCGGATACTGGATCCGAAACCGTTCATCTTCCCCTCCCCGGGCCGGGTGCTGGACACGGCGGTGACCGACGCCGACCGCCTGTGGACGGGATTCAAGAACACGCTGTATGCGTCGGTCGTCGGCTTCGTCTTCGCGACCGTGGTCGGGGTGGGTGCGGCCCTTTTCCTGAGCCTGAGCCGAGTGCTCGAGCGGGCCTTCTTCCCGTGGGCGGTGCTGCTGCAGACCGTCCCGGCCGTCGCGGTGGCTCCGCTGTACGTCTTGTGGTGGGGCCCGGGTCGTCAGTCGGTCATGCTGGTCGCCTTCACCATCACGCTCTTCCCGATCCTGGCCAACAGCCTCGCCGGCCTGCGCTCGGCCGACGCCGCCCTGGTCGATCTGATCCGGCTCCGCGGCCGCAGGAAGAACTCATGGTTCACGTTCTCGAAGATCCGGATCCCGAGTTCTCTGCCGTACCTGTTCACGGGGCTGCGGATCTCGGCCGGCCTCGCCGTGATCGGAGCGATCGTCGGTGAGATCGTGGTCGGCCGCGGTGGCCCGGAGGCCGGGCTCGGCTACTGGGTCACGTTCGGCAGCACCCAGCTGAAGACTGACTTCGTCTTCGCCGCGATAGCGGTCTCATCGGCGCTGGGCATCACGTTCTTCCTCGCCGTCTCAGCGGCGGGCAACCGTGTGCTCAAGCACTGGCACGAGTCCGCCCGCATCGCCGACAGCTGAGAGGCAACGCCCGCAGGTGACGCCCCGGGATGCGGCGTGCTGCCCCGGTCGCAGGCCTCGGCGCCCCGCGTTCTCATCACGGACTCACATCTGCGAAAATCGCTGCCGACCTTCTCCCCCCGGCTGTCCGTCCCTACCGAGGAGCACCCCATGTCCGCCCGTCTCTTCCAGAAGCCCCTTCGTGCCGTGGTGGTGTCGGCCGCGGTGCTCGCCCTCGTCGCATCCGCATGTGGCGGCGACGACGAAGCCGACGCACCCGCAGCCCCGGCCGTAGACACAGCCGACGTCGATGCTGCCCGGGCCGAGGCTGACGCGGCCCGGGCCGAAGCCGACGCTGCGGCCGCGGCTGCGGCCGACGCTGCGGCGGCTCTGGAGGCGGCCGCCGCCGACGCGGCCACCTCCGATGAGGAAATGGCCGAGCTCGAAGCACAGCTCGCCGCCGCCCAAGAGGCCGCTTCTGCCGCCGAGTCGAGAGCCGCTGACGCCGAGATGGCCGCCACCGAGGCCGCCATGGACACCGGCGGAGACATGACCGTGCTGCCGGAGATGACGTCGGTGTCGATACAGACCGACTGGTTCCCCTCCACCGACCACGCCGCGCTCTACGCCGCCGACCTTCTCGGCTTCTTCGCCGAGCGCAACCTCGACGTCGAGATTCGCCCCGGCGGTCCCGGCATCCGTGCCGCCAACGACGTTGTCACCGGCAACGTCACCTTCGGCATGGCCATCCCCGAGAACGTCGTTCTCGCCTCAGCGGGGGGCGCCGACCTGGTGACGTTCTTCGCCACCTACCAGCAGTCGCCGATCGGCTTCATGGTTCACGCCTCCTCCGGAGCCTCCGGTCTCGACGACCTCGCGCAGGTGCAGGTATTCCCCGGACAGGTCTTCTGGGAGGTTCTCAAGAGGGAGAACAGCTTGGAGGTCGAGGAGATCGCCTTCGACGGCTCCCTGGCGGCCTGGGGCGAGAACGAGGGCTGGGCCGTGCAGGCGTTCGCCACCACCAGCCCGCACTTCGCCCGGCTGGCGGGCGCCGACCCGGTGATGCTCACCGCCACCAGCCTCGGGTTCCGGTCCTACGCCACCACGCTGTTCACCTCCGACAGCTACGCCGCGGCCAACCCCGACGTCGTTCGGGCCTTCACCGAAGCGTCCCAGGCCGGCCTCGAGGCCTTTCTCGACGACCCCGACCCGGTGATCGCCCACATCAACGGGGTCTGGCCCGACTTCGAGATCAGCGTCGGCGAGGCCGCATACGACGTGATGACCGAACTCGTCGTCAGCGACACCACCGAGCAGCTCGGCCTCGGCGCCATGGACGGCTCCGTGTGGGGCAGCGTCGCCGGTCGGATGTTCGACGCGGGCGTCATCAGCACCGCGGTCAACAGCGCCGACCTTTGGACCAACGCGTTCCTGCCCGGCGGCACCGGCGTGGACATGACCGGTTTCCGTTGGGTGATGGTCACCGACCAGGCCGGTCTCGGGGACGAGGGCTTCAACGACCTCGCCTTCGCCGGCATCAGCCAGGCCGCCACAGAACTCGGCGGCTCCGGCGACGTGATCGAGTCGAGCGAGCAGGCCCAGTACGTGCCCAACCTCCAGCAGTCGGTCGACGCCGGCGCGAACCTCACCGTGGGCGTGGGCTTCCTC
>LXNJ01001498.1_pt1 | contig 13733 bp, 11 predicted proteins | sample 809081 | NCBI WGS metagenome assembly LXNJ01 (sample SAMN04870510, study PRJNA318959) | sponge metagenome | biome: sponge; feature: marine sponge reef; material: water | host: Petrosia ficiformis | place: Greece: Milos, Mediterranean Sea | collected 2013-05-29 | depth 5-7 m
GATCCATCGCCCCACCCCCGAGCCGCCTGGTCCGAACCGCCCCTTCAACTCCCCTGGCCCATCAATCTGGCGGTGGTGACTTGTTCAGACCATCCCTAGCGCCTACCGCGAGTCTTGTCCAAGTACGGAGCCGTCGTCCGCAAGTGGTTGGGACGCGCGCACCTCCCCGCCGAGTGCGCCCACGCCGTCAACGACTTCCTCCACGACCACCTCCGCCCCTTCCTCAACTTCCACCGGCCGTGCCTCTTCCCCTCCGAAGTCGAGGGATCCCGGGGCCGCATCAAGAAGCGCTGCCGCCGCGGGACGTCGCCACCCCCTACGACAAGCTCAAGTCCCTCGACGGCGCCGAAGACTTCCTCCGGCCCGGCGTCACCTTCGAGGAACTCGACCGCCTCGCCGCCTCGACATCCGGCCTCCAGGCAGCCAAGGCCGTCCGCGAGGCCCGCCGCGTCCTCTTCCGCTCTCTCGACCCCGCCACGCCGGTCGCCTGAGTCCCGGGTCCGCACACCGACTCGCGTCCCCGTTGCGCGACCCTCGCTCCGCCAAGGGTTATCCGGAAGAGAATCGAACGCCAACGGCCCCGCTGCCACGGCTCACGACTCCTCGTTCAGGCTTGTCCGCATTGGAAAACACTCTGCCGCGGGCGCAGAGCGCGGTTGCCTTGACTCGTTCCGCCCCCGAACGCAGCTTGATGTAGCAGGTTCGGGTGCCCTCTGGCGGCGCCCGGAAACACTCTGGCGGCATAGCTGTGAAGCTCATTTCTCGTCGACAGCCGCGGGATCTTCGCCGGTTCGGCGTTCTGGCCATCGTCCTCCTTCAGGCCATGGCCTTCGCCGTCCTGCCGGCCATGGATGCGGTGTTCGAAGCCGGAGCGTCGAGCACCGTCGCGCACGTCGAAGGGGAGCACAGCGAGCACTGCGACCCCGGACACAGCCACCTGCTGTGCCAGTTGTCTCGCACGGTGTCGCTGGGGTTCCCCCTCCTGATTCCGATCGATCTGCAGCTGGTACTCGAAACCGGTCCCTACACCCCGATCGCGAACGCCTGGCAACGCCGCCCGATGCTGCCCGGCGGGAGCGGTCCCCGAGCCCCCCCTCCAGCCTGACCCACTCCCGGGCAGATCGTCCCGGAAGCCCCCCGACCGCCCGATGGGCGGCGGATCGCAAATCTCCCGAAACACACGTTACCCGCTGACGCACTCAGCGAAACGCGTCGCGCTCCTCGAGCAGGAGCGCCGGCTGGCGCGTCTCGAAAAAGGCTGACCATGGTGACAAGACGTCTGGCCGGTCTCATCACGGCCGTATTGGCAATGGCGATTGGTGCCATCGGCTCGTCCGCGCAGGTTGAGCACGCGGGCGAGATCGAGGGCGTCGTGCGCTCTGCCGACTCAGACGAGCCTCTCGCCGGCGCCGTGGTCTCCATCGCTGCGTCGGGGGGTCGGGCGGTCTCGCATGGCGACGGCACGTTCCACCTTCCCGTGCCGGGCCGGCGCATCTACACGGTGCGCGTCGAACGCCTGGGCTACCGTGCGGTCACGCTGGAAGTGGATGCGTCGGCGGAAGAGATCGTGGTCGTGGAGATGGAAGCCAATCCCATCTCCCTGCCGGACCTCGTCGTCACGGGATCCGCGGTCGCGCGCGCGGCGAACGAAGTGTTGCGCCCGACCAGCGTATTCGCGGGGGAGGAGCTTCAGCGTCGCCTGGCCGGCACCCTGGCGGAAACGCTCGCCTCCGAGCCGGGACTGGCGGTGAGCAGCATGGGGCCGGGCTCGGCGCACCCGGTGATCCGGGGGCTCAGCGGAGACCGTATCCTGATGCTCGAGGACGGAGAACGGGTCGGCGACGAATTTGCGAGCGGTCCAGACCACGCCACGGCGATCGACGCATCGTCGGCGCGCCGCGTCGAGGTCATCCGCGGGCCGGGTGCGATTCTGTACGGAAGCAACGCCCTGGGGGGCGTCATCAACGTCGTCCGCGACGACGTGCCCCCATCGGTGCCGCACCATCTGACGGGCGCGCTGACGGGTGCGTTCACTCTTCAGGGACAGAGCGTCAGCAACGCCGTGGGCGGAAGCCTGAATCTCACGCAGCGTCTGACGAGTCACATTCCCGTTCGCCTTGAACTCTCGCGTCGCAGCAGCGGCGACCTGACGACCCCGGTCGGACTCCTGCAGAACACGAACACGGATATCCGGGAGGTTTCCGGCGGAACATCGTGGGTGGACGACTGGGGCCATGCCGGCGCGACCTTCCGCTACTACGGCAACGACTACGGCATCCCCGGCGGCTTCGTGGGAGGTCACGAGGCCGGGGTTCGTGTGGAGATGCAGCGCACAGCGGCCAGGTTGCGCGGTGTGCTCCGGCCTCCCGGGGCCTTCGAGAGCGTCGAGATCGACGCGGGGCACACCTGGTACGAGCACAGGGAGATCGAGCCCCCGGACATTCTGGGTACGCTCTACGAGCGCCAGACGGTGAGCGGCGAGATCCTGGCCCGCCACGGCCGCTGGGGCCCCTTTTCTTCGGGGGCGATGGGGACGCGGGCTTCCTGGGAGGACTTCGGGTTCGGAGGCGCGCTCTTCACGCCGAACTCCACGCAGACCTCGCTTGCCGTATTCGCGCTGGAGGAGGTCGATCTGAATCCGATACGCCTGGAGGCGGGCCTCCGCTACGACTGGGTACGCGTGCGGCCCGACCGGGAGGACCCCTCATCCGACATCGGCCACATTCGTGCGAGGTCGTTCGGTGCGGCATCCGGATCCCTGGGGGCTTTGGCAAAGCTCACGCGGACCTTCACGGTGGGCGCCTCCGTCGCACGGGCCTTCCGCACGCCCAGCGTCAACGAACTGTTCTCGGAAGGTCCTCACCTGGCGGCCTACGCTTTCGAGGTGGGGAACCCGTCGCTCGAGACGGAGCGCGGGACAGGGATCGACCTGTTCATGCGCTTTTTGGGAGACCGGCTGAACGGCGAGCTGACGTGGTTCCACAACGCCATCGCGGACTACGTCTTTCCGCTCGAGACGGGAGAGCTGAGCCGCGTGCGGCTGCCGATCTTTCAGTTCGAGGGAGAAGACGCGGTGCTCACGGGATTCGAGAGCGCGCTCGAGTGGGCGCCGATCGGGGACCTGACCGTGGAGGCGGTGGCTTCGTACGTCCAGGGCAGGATCAGGGCGACGGACGAACCGCTTCCACTGATCCCGCCGCTGCAGGCGCGCTTCGCGGTTGGCTACGCGCCTCGCGACTGGTTCGTCGAAGCCGAAACCCGGGTTGCGGCCCGTCAGGGCCGGATTGGGCCCTTCGAGAGCCCGACCGATGGATATGCTGTTTTCGATCTCTCCGCCGGAGTGCGGGTCACGTTCATGGGGCGGCTGAACGTGATCACGCTGCGGGGGGCGAACCTTGGCAACACCGTATACAGAAATCACTTGTCGCGCGTGAAGGAGATCATGCCCGAAGCGGGCAGGTCCATCAGCGTGGCATATCGCGTCGTCTTCTAGATCGAGCCATCCGGAACCGCACGCGGAAGTGCTTCGTGACGGGAGCGACCGGAACATCAACACGAACGAGGTAAAGATGAGATTTTTTCAGCCGAAACTGCCATTCGCCCTGCTGACTGCGGGACTGCTCGTTCTTGCCGCCTGCGGCGACAGCGCCATGGAACCTGAAGAGGATCACGACGAGCACGCCGGAGAGGTGGAGGGCGTGACTCTCACGGTCAGCGGCCAGACCGTCGCGTCGTACGATGGGCACGATGGAGAGTGGACCGGACAGCTGGAGGTTGGGGCCGGCGAGCAAACGGCGCGCATTTCCGTGCAGTTCGTGGACGAAGAGGGGGACGCGGTGGAACTGGACGACGACTTCAATCTGCGGGTGGAGACCGCGGATGCGTCCGTAGCGGAGTTCCGGCAGGACACGCCCGGCGGGTACGGCGGAATCCTGCGCGGCGTGGCGACCGGCGAAACCGAGATTACGTTCAGCCTAGTGCACGGCGCGGTCGATACGGGACACGCCGACTTCGTAACGGAACCGCTGGAGGTGCACGTGCGGTAGGCGCCGGCGCGGCGGCGGCTGGCCGGACTCGGTCGGTCGCACGAGTCCCGCAAACCCTCCCCGGAGCGATTTCCGGGGAGGGTTTGTCCGTTGTCGCGAGCAAGGTTTACGCGCGGTCCCCGTCGCTTGACCGCCGGATTGGGCGAGGCTCATGTTCAGCGCCCGTGTGCCGCCGCCCGTCCGCGGCCGCGTCGACTGTCCACCGTGAACCGAGGTCTCGATGAGAACAGCACGCGCCACAGCCCCCGCGCCGTCGTCCGTGTTCCGCCGTTTCCCCCTCCTGCTCGTGCTCGGCTTCGCCGTTGCGAGCTGCGCGGAAGGCGGCGAGAGCGTAGCCGACCATGCCGACTGGAAGCACATCGCCGGCAACGACATGGGGCAGCGCTACTCGTCCCTCGACCAGATCGACCCGGAGAACTTCGAGAACCTCGAGGTGGCGTGGGTGTGGGAGGGATCCGACTACCCGGCCGTGAACGCGCGCGCCACACCGATCTACGTGGACGGGATGCTGATCTCGGTGGCGGGCGAGAAGCGGCACACCTATGCCATCGACGCGGGCACGGGGGAGAAGGTCTGGGAGTACGTCGAGCCCGAGACCTTCCGCTGGGAGTACTCGATGCGGAAGAACCACGGGAAGGGTGTTGCGTACGGCGAGATCGACGGTCGCGCGGTCGTCTACATGGTGAGTCCCGCCTTCTTCCTGCACGCGCTGTGGGCCGACACGGGCGAACACGTGGAGGGCTTCGGCGGACCCGTCGGCGTCCCGGGCTTCCCGGAGTCGGGGGTCGTCGATCTGCTCGCGGGACTCGGGCATGAGTTCGATCCGTACGACGGGATCCCTCTCGAGACCGGCTACATCACGAGTTCATCGCCTGCGATCGTCGTCAACGGCGTCATCGTGGTCGGAAACTCGGCCGAGCAGGGCTACAACCAGTCGCGGCGCGAGAACGTCCCCGGCGACATTCTGGGCTACGACGCGCGCACGGGCGATTTCATGTGGAAGTTCAACGTCCTCCCGGGACCAGGCGAGTTCGGGCACGAGACGTGGGAGAACGACGCCTGGTCGTGGACGGGCGACATCTCCTCGTGGGCACCGCTCTCCGCGGACCAGGAGCGGGGCATCGTCTACATCCCGACCAACGGGGCCACGATGGACTTCTGGGGCGGTTTCCGGCCGGGAGACAACCTGTTCTCGACGAGCCTGATCGCGCTCGATGTGCAGACGGGAGAACGGGTTTGGCACTATCAGCTCGTGCACCACGACATATGGAACTATGACACTCCGCAGATCCCCGTGCTGATGGACGTGACGGTGGATGGCGAGGACGTGCCGGCGGTCGTGCAGGTCACGAAGCAGGCCTTCGCGTACGCCTTCAACCGGGAGACGGGCGAGCCGATCTGGCCGATCGAGGAGCGGCCGGTGCCGGAGGGGCTCATGCCGGGCGAGGCGCTTTCGCCGACGCAGCCGTTCCCGACCAGGCCGGCGCCGTACGACATGCAGGGGCTGACGCACGACGACCTGATCGACTTCACGCCGGAGCTGCGGGAAGCCGCGATCGAAGCGCTCGATGACTACGTGATCGGTCCGCTGTTCACGCCGCCGCTGCACCGCGACAACGACCTCGGCAAGGTGGCGTCGATGTGGTGTCCGGGAGATGTCGGAGGGACGAACATCGACGGGACGCCGGCGGCGGATCCGGAGACGGGGATCCTGTACGTGACGTCGCAGAAGGGGTGCGGGTCGCGGATCATGGTACCGGGTGAGGAGCGCGACGCGCGGGAGCCGGCGCAGACGGGGACGACGATCACGAAGTTCGCGGTCGGGGGGTTCGCGGGGGTCCGGCGGGTGCAGGGTCTTCCGCTGTTCAAGCCGCCGTACAGCCGGATCACGGCGATCGACATGAACACGGGCGAGCATCTGTGGTGGATTCCGGTGGGCGACACGCCGAACAGCGTGCTCGAGCATGACGCGCTGCAGGGCATGGATATCCCGAACACGGGCACCGGACGGCAGGCGGCGCAGATCGTCACGAGCACCCTGCTCATGTACACGGGGGAGGGCAGCGACGGGACCTCCTACCTGTTCGCCGTGAACAAGGCGACGGGCGAGCGGCTGGGGCAGGTCGAGCTTCCGGCGCAGCCGCGGTACGGGATGATGACGTACATGCACGAAGGCCGGCAGCACGTCGTGATCCAGGCTCCCAACACGCTGATGGCGCTGCGTCTCGCCGACTGATCGCGGGCCTCCGGCGGCCCGGGTTGGCGCCGATGGCGGCGCCTCGCGACATTTTGGCATGAGTTATCGCTTCTTCGCGGGAATCCGGCCGTCCGGGGTCTGGCTCGCCGGCGCCCTGCTCGTCGTGCCGGCCTCGTGGCTGTGGACCGCAGCGCCCGCCGCGGCCCAGACGATCAGCGGCACCGTGCGGGAGACCGGCGGCGGCCGACCCATCGCGGGCGGCTTCATCAGCCTGCTGAACAGCGAGGGCCAGGCCATCGAGGCCGATTTTACGGCGGCCGACGGGATCTTCTCCCTCAGGGCGCCCGGCCCGGGCCGGTATCGGATCCGGGTGGAGCGAATCGGATACGCCAACTGGGTCACGGAGCCCTACGACGTGACGGCCGGGCAGTCACTCACGATTACCGTGGAAGTCCCGCCGGAACCCGTCCGACTCGGGGACCTGCGCGTCGAAGTCAGCGGATCCTGCCTGGACGATCCGAGCGAAGGGGCCGCCCTCGCCACGGTCTGGGAGGAGGCGCGCAAGGCGCTCGAGACCGCGGTGTGGGCCGAGGGCCGGGGTGAACTCACGTTTACCCTCCGGGAGTACCAACGGACGCTCGATCCGCGCCATCTCACGACGCTGGAGGTGGAGAGCCGCACGCGGCGGCACGTTCGACTGCCCCCGTTCCGGAGCCTGCCGGCCCGCCAGCTCACGACGTCGGGCTACGCGCTCGTGGAGGCGGACTCGGCCATCTTCTACGCGCCGGACGCGACGGTGCTGTTGTCGCCGGAGTTCCGGGACACCCAGTGTTTCGGCCTGGAGCGCGCCGAAGTCGACGACGAAGCGATGCTCGGGATCACGTTCCGCCCGCGGCGAGGGCGCGACGTGATCGACATCGAGGGCACGCTCTGGCTCGCGGAGGAGAGCGCGGAACTGCGTCGCGTGCAGATCCGGTACCGCAACGTCCCGATGCCGCGAAACGCGCAGCGGCGGCACATCGGCGCGGATCTCACGTTCGACCGCCTGCCGGAGGGCCCCTTCTACGTCCGTGACTGGTGGGTGCGGTTCCCGATCGGGAGCCGGAGCTCGCGCTTCAGGGCGGGTTTGTCCGGCCGTCTGGATCCGGTACTCGTGGCGTACCGCCAGGCGGGCGGCACGGTGACGGACGCCTTCGCGGGCGGCGTTTCGTTCGAGGTGGGCGAGGGCGCGGTCACGGGCGTGCTGCGGGACAGCGTGGGCGGAGAGCCGCTCGCGGGCGCGGAGATCGTCGTCCGGGACTGGGACGACGCGGCGGCCTTCCTGCCCCGGCCGCGCGCCGCGGACGTCCCGTTCAGCGCGGTCACGGATGAAGCCGGAGGCTTCGAGGTGGCGGGACTGCCGGATGGCGTCTACGCGTTGGGCGTGGATCACCCGAAGCTTCAGGCCGCGGGAGTGCGGCTCAACGAGACCCGCGTGGTCGTCGAGGATCGAACCAGCGACCCGCTGGAACTGTGGACGCCGTCCGCCGACGCCCTCTTCGCGCGCGTCTGCCCCCGGTCGTCGCCCTACGGGAGTAGGGGCGCCGTGGTCGGGTTCGCGCGCGATGCCGACACGGGGCTACCGCTGCCGGACATCGAGGTCGAGGCCGTGTGGCGGGTGCAGCGGCTGCAGGGCACGGCGCGAAACGCCGTCACGTCCGAACAGTCGGAGTACGCCGCCGGCGCGTCCGACGAGCGCGGCCGGTTCACGATCTGCGGCGTCCCGCTCGGCGAGCCGGTCCTGCTGCGGCCGCGGGGCGTCGCCGAGGCCGTGGAGCTCGAACTCGTCACGCGCATCGCGTGGCGCGACGTGTTCGTCCAGCCGTAACGGTCCGCCGCTCCCGGCCTCCCGCGGCGCCGAGCCTCAGTCCGTGGACGGGCGGCGCGACTTCAGGTAGTCGAGCAGCAGGTTCGACATCGCGCGCATCCCGATCGAAATCGAGGCGTCGTCGGCGCGGAAGTCCGGCGTGTGGTGGCCCCCGGAGCCCAGTTCGGGATTCACGGAACCCAGTCGGTAGAAGAAGCCGGGCACCTCGTTCGCGAAGTAGGCGAAATCCTCTCCGCCCATCGTGGGTTCGATGACGAGGACGTTTTCGTCGCCCACGATCTTCGCCAGCGTCGGGGCCATCTGCGCGGTCAGCGCGCGGTCGTTGATCGTCGCCGGCGTGCCACGGTCGTAGTCGAGGACGTAGCTGCCGCCGCCGGCCCGCGTGATCCCGTCGAGAATCTCGTCCATGCGCCGTTCGACGGCGTCCCGCACGTCGGGGTTGTAGGTCCGGACCGTGCCCTCGAGCCACATTTCCTGAGGGATGATGTTGAAGCGCTCGCCGCCCCGCATGACGCCGACCGTGATCACGCTGGGCTCGAGCGGCGAGAGGTTGCGCGACCGGATGGTCTGGAAGGCGGTCACGGCCTGCGAAGCCATCACGACGGGGTCGATACTCGTGTGCGGCTGCGCGCCGTGCGCCTGCCGGCCGATGATCCGGATCTTGAAGTGGTCGACGGCGGCAAGGGCGGGGCCCGGCGTGTAGCCGAGGGTGCCCACGTCCATCGACGAGAACGTGTGAAGGCCGAAGATCGCGGAAGGGACGACGCCTTCCAGCGCGCCTTCGCGGACCATGAGTTCGGCGCCGCCTTCCTCGCCGGGGGGCGGTCCCTCTTCCGCCGGCTGGAAGATGAACTTGATCGTGCCGGGGATCCGGTCGCGCATCGAGGCGAGGACCGAGGCCACGCCGAGTTGCACGGCGGTATGCACGTCGTGGCCGCACGCGTGCATCACGCCGACTTCCTGGCCGCCGTACTCGGTGCGGACCGTGGAGGCGAAGGAATACCCGGTGTTCTCGGTCACGGGGAGCGCGTCCATGTCCGCCCGAACCGCGACCACGTCGCCGGGCAGGCCCCCCTTCAGGATCCCGATGACTCCGGTGTGCGCGACCCCCTCGATGACTTCGTCGAAGCCCAGTTCACGCAGATGGGCCGCGACCATGGCCGCGGTCTCGAACTCGCGGTTGCCGAGTTCGGGGAACTGGTGGATCCGGTGGCGCATCTCGACGATCCGGTCGAGCACGCCGTCGATCGCCGCGTCCACGGCGGGATCCTGCCCCGCCAGCGGAGTCGCGAGCGTTCCGGCAAGCGTTCCGGCGAGGAGCGCGAGGGCAAACGGAGTTCGGGGAGTACGCATGCTTCTTCCTGGTCGCCGATTCACACGAAGGACCGTTGCGGCGACGGTCTCGACTGGGGCACGCAAGGTGGGCCGGCGGGGCCCGCGCGGGCAACGGTGAGCGACCGGCGACGACGGCCGGCGACTGCGGCTGGCGGCGGCGGGAGGTGGAGGCGAGACTTCGACTCGTTGCGTCCTTTCGCCGTCTCGTTCGTCTAACGGGATGAGAAGACGAAGTGAAGAAGAAGCAGACGACGACAACGAGCCACGAAACCGGGAGAAGCGAACCATGCGACTGCAACTCGCCCTCAACGTCAGAGATATCGACGAGGCGGTGGACTACTACGCGAAGTTCTTCGGCGCGACCCCGCACAAGCGCCGTCCCGGCTACGCCAACTTCGCGATCGACGAGCCGCCCCTGAAACTCGTCCTGTTCGAGAACCCGGACGCGTCGGAGCGCATCAACCACCTGGGTGTGGAGGTGTTCGACGATGCGTCGGTACGGAGCGCCGGGGCGAGGCTGGAGGCGGCCGACATCCTGACGGCGGTGGAGGAAGAGGCGGTGTGCTGCCACGCGGCCCAGACGAAGGTGTGGTCTCACGAACCGCAGGGTCTCCGCTGGGAGTGGTACGTGGTCACGGACGACGCTCCGGGCGAAGGGGCTCCAGGTGCGGAGGCGGCGGCCGCATCGTGCCCGCCCGACGCCGCGTGCGAAGCCGACGCCGAAACCGAGGCCTGCTGTGCCGGTTGAGTCGGGCGCCGCACACGCCGTGCCCGCCTGGTCCGACTTTCAAAGTCGCCTGGGGCGCTACGTTGCCGGGCGCGTGGATCCTGCCTGGGCGGACGATGTCACGGGCGACATCCTCGTTCGCCTGCTCGAGCGCCAGGGCGATCTCGCGCGAGCGCGGGATCCGCTCGCCTGGGCCTATCGGGTCGCCACGAACGTCATCACCGATCACTACCGGCGCCGGGCCGTCGAATCGCGAACACTGACCCGGGTGGGACAGGAGGCCGGCGGACGTGAGCGGAGCCCGGACTCGGAGGACCACGAAGCCGTGCGACGGGACCTGGAAGCGTGTCTGCTTCCGTTCGCCCGCGAACTACCTCCGAAGTACTCGGAGGCGTTGATGCTCACCACCTTTGGCGGACTCACGCAGGTGGAAGCCGCACGCCGACTCGGACTCGGCACGTCGGCGATGAAGTCGCGGGTGCAGCGGGCGCGGGCGCTGCTGAAGCAGCGGCTCCTGGAGTGCTGCGACTTCGAGATGGACCGTCGCGGGGGCGTGATCGACATGCGGCCGCGGCGGGCGCGCTCCACGGACGCCCCGCACCCGGCGGCGCGTGCGTGAGAGTCGCGGTGGTCGGTGGCGGTATCATCGGGCTGTGTGCCGCCCACTATCTTGAACGTCGCGGAGCCGAGGTCGTCCTCCTCGAGCGAGGCGAGGTCGGCGGCGGGTGCTCGAAGGGAAACGGCGGTTGGGTCTGTCCGTCGATCTCCCGCCCGCTGCCGGCGCCGGGGCTGACGCTCACTTCGCTGCGCTGGATGCTCCGCTCCGACAGCCCGCTCTACATCAAGCCGTCGGCCATGCCCGGGCTCATGGGCTGGCTGTGGGCCTTTCGGCGTCACTGTAACGCCGGGAGCTACGGGGCGGGGGTTGCCGCGCTCGCGGCCCTGAACGCGGCGACGGACCGGTTGTACCGCGGACTCGCGGATGAGGGCGTGGAGTTCGAACACGCCGAGAGCGGGACCATTCTCGCCTACGATGACGAGGGCGAACGCCGGCAGGCCGCGGAATTGCTCAGCAAGCTGGGCGAGGAGCGGGTCGGGCCGGTCGACATGCTCGACCGCGAGGCTCTCAGGGAGGCGGAGCCGGATCTGGGCGGGAATTTGATCGGCTTGCGCATGCGCGGGGATACGCATGTGCGCCCCGAGTCGCTCTGTGCCGGGCTTGCCGCGAGCCTGGAGGCCCGCGGTGTCGAGATCAGGACGGGAGTGCGTGTCGTCGGCTTCACGCGGGCCGGCCGTCGGCTCCGGGCCATGGTCGCCCGGAACCCCGGAACCGCGGGGGCGGACGTCGGGAGGGCGGAGGAGATCGGTGCGGATGTCTTCGTGCTCGCCGCGGGGGCCGAGACGGCCGCCCTTGTGGCGACCCTTGGGCGGAAGCTCCCCGTGCAGGCGGGGAAGGGCTACAGCATCACTGTCAGGAACGCGCGGGTCCGACTCTCACAGCCTTTGCACGTGACGCCGGCCAGGATCGGCTTCACGCCATTTCGCGGGGCCGTGCGCACGATCGGGACCATGGAGTTCTCCGGCATCAACCTGCGCCTCGACCCTCGCCGCCTCGCCATCCTGGAGCGGGCCGCGCGCCGCTATCTGCCCGGCGCGCTCGATGGGTCCGAGCGCGTCGACTGGGTGGGCATGCGGCCGGTGACGCCGGACGGCCTCCCCGCCATCGGCTGGCTGCCCGGTCTCCCCAACGTGTGCGTGGCCACGGGCCACCAGATGCTCGGCGTCACGCTGGCCCCGTCGACCGGCCACGCGCTCGCCCAACTGGTCCTCGAGGGACGCTCGGAACTCGATCTCGCGCCCTTCGACCCCGCCCGTTTCACGTGATGTCGCCGGCCTCGAACCCCGCGTGACCGTGCCGATCCGCGATCCGGGTTGACCGTTCGGGTCGCGCCACGGACACTGTGGGCACCCGAATTCCCCGTAACGAAGGCCAGCCGAGTGAGCAAATTCGACGATCTGCGCACCCACGTGCGGGCGATCCGCACGCTCACCAGGGGAGTGACGCAGGGTCTGCCGGTCCTTGAGGCGGCGGAGGATCCCTACGACCTCTTCAACGACTGGTTCCGGGATGCCGAGGCGTCAGGGCTGCTGCTGCCGGAGTCGATGGCGCTCGCCACGGCGACCGGCGACGGGCGGCCCTCGGTGCGGATGGTCCTCCTGAAGGGATTCGGTCCCGGCGGCTTCCGTTTCTACACCAACTACGGCAGTCGCAAGGCCACGGAACTGGACGACAATCCGCAGGCTTCGCTCTGTTTCCACTGGTCGGTCCTGGAGCGGCAGGTGCGCATGGAGGGGCGTGTCGAGCGCCTCTCCGCGGAGGACTCGGCGGCGTATTTCGCGACGCGCGACCGCGGGAGCCGGATCGGTGCATGGGCTTCCGCCCAGAGCCGCCCGATCGCCGACCGCGCCGGGCTCGAAGCTCAGGTGGCGGAGGCGGAGGCCCGGTTCGAAGGGAGGGACGTGCCGCTACCCGGCTTCTGGGGCGGCTACGTCCTCGTCCCCGACCGGATCGAGTTCTGGCAGGGCCGGGCGAACCGACTGCACGACCGTCTCGAATACACGCCGCGCCACACACCCCACGACGGAAGCTGGAGGATCACCCGCCTCCAGCCGTAGGGAGCCTTTTCAGCCGCGGGTCAGCGGCCTGGCGAGCACCGGTCGGGCCGCTAACCCAGGAGACCGAGCCCGGCCAGCACGACGAGTCCCACGGCGACCGGCACGAGGAAGCGCATCACCGGACCCCAGGCCGCGGTAACCCTGAAATGTCCCGCCCCCTGGTTCGTCTCCGCCCGGTACCGTTCGAAGCCCCAGACGAAAGCCACGTAGAGGGAAATCGTGAGCCCGCCCACCGTGAGAAAGATATTCCCCGACACATAGTCGGCGAGTTCGAACAGGCCGCGGCCTCCAAGCTGTATCGCGGCCCAGGGCCCGCCGCCGAGCGCGAGCGGGACTCCAGAGAGGAGGATGACGCCGAGCACGGTCCAGAGCGATCGTCGGCGGCTCCAGCCCAGCGAGTCCATGGCGCTCGACGTCAGGGCTTCGAGCAGCGCGAGACATGAGGTGAGTCCCGCGATGAACACGAAGAAGAAGAAGAAAGCCGCGGCCACCTCGCCCGCCGGCAGGCGGCCGAAGAGACCCGCCATCGTGATGAAGAGCAGGCCCGCCCCCTGGTCGGGCTCCATGCCGAAGGCGAAGAGGGCGGGGAACATGACGAACCCCGCGAGGACGGCGGCGACCGTGTCGCAGGCCACGATGGACGCCGCGCTCCCGGGGATGTCGCTGTGGCGCGGGTGCAGAAAGCTTCCGAACACGAACGCGCCCATCATCCCGACCCCGATGGAATAGAAGGCCTGACCGAGCGCCGCGAGCCACGTCTCCGGACCGATGGCCGAGAAGTCGGGTGCGAGATACCAGCGGACGCCCTCCCACGCCCCGTCGAACTGGAGCGAGACGATTCCGAGTCCGATGAGGAAGAAGAAGAGGATGGGAATCAGGAGTCGC
>LXNJ01001499.1_pt1 | contig 13728 bp, 14 predicted proteins | sample 809081 | NCBI WGS metagenome assembly LXNJ01 (sample SAMN04870510, study PRJNA318959) | sponge metagenome | biome: sponge; feature: marine sponge reef; material: water | host: Petrosia ficiformis | place: Greece: Milos, Mediterranean Sea | collected 2013-05-29 | depth 5-7 m
AAACGGTTCCCTGGATGTGCTTGCCGCTATCGGCGATTGCCTCAAAGGCGGTTTCAAAATTTCGGGTGTCGTTGAGAGCGTCAAAGACGCGGAAGATATCGATGCCGACTTCCGCGGCCTCGCGGACAAATGCGTGGACCACATCATCTGGGTAGTTACGGTAGCCAACGAGATTCTGGCCGCGCAGGAGCATCATGAAAGGTGTCTTTGGCGCGACGGACTTGAGGAGCCTGACGCGCTCCCACGGGTCCTCATTGAGGAACCGCGTCATGACGTCAAAGGTCGCGCCGCCCCACACCTCAAAGGCGTGGAAGCCGACGTCATCCAACATGCGGATGATCTCAAGGATGTCCGGCGTCCTCATGCGCGTGGCGAGGATGGACTGGTGGCCGTCACGGAGTGTGATGTCCGCGATGCGGACAGGCGCGGCGTCTGCCGCAAAGGGACTTGCGCCGTTTGTTGTCATCAGGATGTTCTCCCCGAGATTTGGGATGCCCCGCGCCGGCGGGATGGCAGGGCGGGCAAGGTGCGCCCTGTGGCGTAGCGCATGTTCATGATCATGCGGCGGCCACGGACACGCCACGCGTCGGTGGAAGAGGACGCGAGGTTGCGGATGGGCATTTCGTCCTGCTCATACGCTTCGATGGCCGCGAGGATTGCGGCGCGCAGGCTTTCGCTTATGCCATTCGTTGTCATGTGTTCCTTGTTTCGCTCCGCGCAGCTCTTATTTCAGAGAGGGATGTTCCCGTGCTTGCGCGGCGGCATAGTATCTCGTTTATTGCGCAGCATTTCAAGGGCGCGGATGATGAGCTTACGTGTGTCGGCAGGATCAATCACGTCTTCGATATAGCCTCGCGCTGCGGCGATATAGGGGTTGAGGAATTGCGTATTGTATTCCTCGATTGCTCGCTGGCGTTCCTCGTCGGGATTCTCCGCGCTTCGAATGCGGTCGCGGAAGATGATATCGGCCGCGCCCTCGGATCCCATAACGGCCATCTGTGCACCGGGCCAGGCGTAGCCGATGTCTCCGCGCAGCATCTGCGACGACATGACGAGAAATGCGCCTCCATAGGACTTGCGGGTGACGACGCTGACCTTGGGGACGGTCGCCTCTGCGTAGGCGTAGAGGAGCTTGGCGCCGTGGATGATGATGCCGCTGTGCTCCTGCTCAACGCCGGGAAGATAGCCAGGCACATCAGTCAGGGTGACGATGGGGATGTTGAAGGCGTCACAAAATCGGACGAATCGGGCCGCCTTGATGGCGGCGTTGATGTCCAGCGTTCCGGCAAGGACCATCGGCTGCTGGGAGACGATTCCTACGGAGCGGCCGTTGAATCGCGCCAATCCAACGACGATATTTGCGGCCCACCTGGAATGGACCTCAAGGAACTCGCCGTTGTCGACGATGCACTGGATAACTTCGCGGACATCATAGGGCTCGTTAGGGTTGACCGGCACCATCTCGCGCAGCTCCGGACAGAGGCGGTCGGCCGGGTCATCGGTGGAGAACTCCGGGGGATCGTCCTCGTTGTTGGAGGGCATGAAACTAAGGAGTTGGCGGGCAATTTCGAGGCATTCGTCCTCACCAGGGGCGGCGAAATGGGCGACGCCGCTCTGGGTGGTGTGGGGCCTAGCGCCGCCAAGTTGCTCATGGGTAACGACCTCACCTGTGACGGCGCGGATGACATCCGGCCCGGTGATGTACATCTGGCCGACGCCTTCCTCCATGATGATGAAGTCCGTGATTGCGGGGCTGTAGACTGCGCCACCTGCAGAGGGGCCCATGATGAGGCTTATCTGTGGCACGACTCCGGAGGCAAGGACGTTGCGAACGAAGACGTTGCCGTAGCCTGCGAGGCTGTCCACGCCCTCCTGGATGCGCGCGCCGCCGGAGTCCATGATGCCAATGATGGGCGCGCCGGTCTTTGTCGCCATGTCCTGAACTTTGTTGATCTTGCGTGCGGCGGTAAGCGAAAGAGTGCCGCCGAGGACGGTGAAATCAAAGGCGTAAATAAAGACGGTTCGACCATCCACAGTGCCGTATCCGGTGACGACGGAGTCGCCGGGGACGCGGCGGTCAGCGAGGCCAAATTCAAGGACGTTATGGGCGGTGAGGGCGTCAAGCTCAACAAATGAATCTGGATCAAAGAGGCGTTCGACGCGCTCATGCGCAGTGAGCTTGCCTCGTGCGTGCTGCCTCTCAACGGCTGCCTCGCCGCCACCGGCGCGTGACGCCTCGTGGCGTTGGGCAAGCTCTTCGAGCTTATCCTGCATTGTCATGGGCTGTTGGAATCCACCCCCGAATTTGCTTATTCAAGCGTGCGGTTATGCTAGCAGAGCTAGGCTATTCCGTACAACGTGCCGTTAGTTGGGGGTACTGTCGGGTGTTTGAGTGGGGTCGGCGGACGTTTGTGATGGGAATTGTGAACGTCTCACCGGAGTCGTTTTCAGGGGACGGCGTGGCGGACGTGAATGCGGCCGTTGAACAGGCGCTGCGCTTTGTGGAAGAGGGGGCGGACATCCTCGACGTTGGGGGACAGTCGACCCGGCCTCGGTATTCGGCAAGCGTGGAGGCGGGCGGGACAGCAAGCGGGTACGAAGAACTATCTGTCGATGAAGAGATTGATCGCGTCCTGCCGGTGATACGGGGGATTGTGGCGCGGACGGACGTGCCGGTGAGTGTTGATACCTATAAGCCGGCAGTTGCGGAGACAGCTATCGAGGCGGGGGCCCGGATCATCAATGACGTGTGGGGATTGAAGAAGGATGTGGCGCTTGCACGTGTGGCGGCAAAACATGGCACGCCGCTTATTCTGATGCACAACCAAGCGGAGCCGGGTTACACACGGCTGATTCCTGATATTGTGGCGAGCCTGCGGAGGAGTGTTGCGACCGCGATGGCGGCGGGGGTACAGCGGGATCGAATCATCGTCGATCCGGGGTTTGGGTTCGGCAAGACGGTGTCGCATAACCTGGAGGTCCTACGGCGACTTGGTGAGATAAAGTCGGCGCTGGAGTTGCCTCTGATGCTGGGGACGAGTCGCAAATCGACAATAGGGCGGGTGCTGAACCTGCCAGTGGAGGAACGGGTTGAAGGGACGGCGGCGACCGTGGCACTGGGAATCGCGCAGGGGGCGGACATTGTGCGGGTGCATGACGTCAAGGAGATGGTGCGGGTGGCGCGGATGAGCGATTCAGTAACTGCGTTACGGCTCTCGGTTCGCGATCAGGGCTGAATTGGCAATGACGTCTGAACTCCGCGTTCGGGCTTTGGCGTTGTAATGGCGACGGCGTACCTGGGACTTGGGGCGAACCTGGGTGATCGGGAGGCGACGCTGCGGGGAGCGGTTGCCGAGCTAGGCGGCATCGGGGACGTGCTGGCGGCTTCGGCGCTGTATGAAACAGAACCGGTTGGGTATGTAGATCAGCCCGCTTTCCTTAATGCGTGCGTGGCACTGCGGACAGAACTGTCACCTGACGAGTTGTTGGAATCTGTAAAAGGGATGGAGTCGCGGGCAGGACGGGTGGAGAGTTTCCGGAATGCGCCGCGGCCACTGGATATCGACATCCTCCTCTATGTGAATGATGGCGGCGAGCCAGTGGTGATGGAGTCGGAGCGGTTGACGATCCCTCATCCACGAATGCACGAGCGGGGTTTCGTGTTGGTTCCGCTAGGGGAGATTGCGGCGGACGTGCTGCATCCGGTGCTCGGGCAAACGGTGGGGGAGTTGAGGGACGTTGTGGGAGACGAGGGAGTGCACCGCTTACCGGGTGAGTAGTTTCGCCCAGCGGGTGAGGATTTCGGTGGCGATGGGTTCAAGGGCGGTGGCGCGGGAAGCAGTTTCTGATAGCAATTCCGATGGGTCGAGGCCGCCGCGCCGGATGTCTTCGGGGAAAAGCCTTGCCATGTCTATGATTTGAGGCTCGGTCATCTCGAGGTGGAACAGCAGGGCATACGTTGTCTCTCCATAAATGAAACCCTGGCATGGGGTCATCTCAGAGGAACCGATAGGTATTGCGCCCTCTGGCAAGTCATAGACGTCGCCGTGCCAGTGAAGTGGGGTGCAGGTGTCCGGGAGGGCGGAGAGTACGGGGTCTGCGGCGGCCTCGCCGGAGCGGGTTACGGTTTTCCAGCCGATCTCAACTCCTCCGCTCGGATGCACTTCTGATCCAAGTACATCGGCGATGATCTGTGAACCGAGGCAGACGCCGATGAGCGGGATGTTGTTGTCGATGGCCTGACGGACGAGACGTTTTTCGTCGCGGAGGTAGGGGAACCTGTCCTCTTCATAGACGGACTGTGGGCCTCCCATGATGATGAGGCCATCGTAGCCGTCGAGCGACTCCGGCACAGGCTGACCAAGGTCGCCACGTACGATTTCAAGCACGCCGCCAACTTCTTGTACGGCGTCGGCGATGAGGCCGGGGTGTTCAGGGTCGGCGTGTTGGAGGACCAGGACGTGGGGGTGTGTGGCGGTTGTCATGCTTGCTCCAATACTCAGGACGATTGAACCTTATAATACGGGGGATGGCTGGCACAAACCCTCAGTTGATTCGCAACTTTTCGATTATCGCCCATATCGATCATGGGAAGTCGACGCTTGCTGACCGTTTGCTTGAACGGACGCGGACGGTTTCTCAGCGGGAGATGCAGGATCAACTTCTCGATCAGCTTGATCTTGAGCGCGAGCGCGGCATCACGATAAAGTCGCAGGCCGTCCGGATGCTGTACGAGGCGAAAGATGGCAACACGTATCAGCTGAACCTCATCGACACACCTGGGCACGTGGACTTCAGCTATGAGGTATCGCGCAGCTTGTCCGCGTGTGAGGGCGCGCTGTTGGTGGTAGACGCGTCGCAAGGGATACAGGCGCAGACCCTGGCGCACGCGATGCTGTCCATGCAGTTGGGGCTGAGTCTCTCACCCGTCCTGAATAAGATCGACCTGCCGGGTGCGCGGCCTGATGAGGTGACGGCCGAGCTGGAGGATATGCTGGCGATTCCTGGCGAGGATGTTGTCTTGGCATCCGCGAAGGAGGGCATCGGCATGGAGGAGGTGCTGGAGTCCATCGTGCATGGGATTCCTGCGCCAAAGGGAGATTCGGATGCGCCGCTGAGGGCGCTTGTCTTTGACTCTAAGTACGACCCGTATCGAGGGGTCGTGGCATATGTGCGGGTGTTTGACGGCTCGGTGCCGCCTGGATCGCGGCTGCAGTTGATGTCGAACGACCGCGAGATTGAGCCGCTGGACGTGGGCGTCTTCACGCCGTGGCTGATTTCGGCGCGTGACGGGCTTGCGATGGGCGAGGTGGGGTATATCGCGACAGGACTCAAGGACGTGCGCGAGTGCCGCGTGGGCGACACGATCACGCTGGCCGAGCGGCCTGCATCTGAACCGCTGCCGGGGTATCGACCGCTCAAGCCGATGATCTTCGCGGGGCTGTATCCTTCGGGCGACTCCGAGTACGGTGATCTGCGGGACGCGCTCTCCAAGCTGCAACTGAATGACGCGGCGCTGACATATGAGCCGGAGAACAGCGTGGCGCTCGGATTCGGATTCCGCTGCGGGTTCCTTGGGTTGCTGCATATGGAGATCGTGCAGGAACGGCTTGAGCGCGAATACGATCTGGAGATCCTGATTACGGCGCCAAGTGTGGCGTACGACATTCTGCGCACCGACGGCTCAACACTGACTATTCATAACCCAGCCGAACTACCAAATCCGACCACCATCGACACGATGTATGAGCCGTGGATTCGCGCGACGATCCTGTGTCCGAACGAGGTTGTCGGCCCGGTGATGGAGCTGATGTCCGAGCGCCGGGCTGAGTACGAGGAGATGGAGTATATCCAGCACGGCGCGGGGGCTGTTGGAGGGCAAGCGCGCGTGGCTATGCGGTACAAGATGCCGCTGGCCGAGATGCTCATCGATTTCTTTGATCAATTAAAGTCGCGTACACAGGGGTATGCGTCGCTGGACTACGAGATTATCGATCCCCGCGAGGCGAACCTGGTGAAACTGGACATCCTCGTTAACGAGGAGCCGGTAGACGCGTTGAGCGCGATCTATCCTCGTGATGCGGCGTATCACAGGGGTCGGGCGCTGGTGTCACGGCTGCGGGCAACGATTCCGCGCCAGATGTTTGACGTACCTATTCAGGCGGCAATCGGCGGGCGGATCATCTCACGCGAGACGGTTCGGGCGCTTCGGAAGAACGTGCTGGCAAAGTGCTACGGCGGCGACGTGACCCGGAAACGGAAACTGCTCGAAAAGCAAGCAGAGGGGAAGCGTCGGATGAAGCGTGTTGGGCGCGTAGAGGTGCCGCAGGAGGCGTTCCTGGCGCTGCTGAAGTTGGGTGATGAGTAAGGGACATGGCGCGGAGTAACGAGCTCAAGGCGCGGTTGCTGGGTGGGGACGCCGTTGTTGGGTCGTTCTGCAATCTGCCGAGCCCGGACGTAGTTGAGCTGCTTGGGTGGGCGGGCTTTGACTTCGTGATTATCGATGCAGAGCATGGGCCTCAGGGTCTTGAGACTGTCGCCAATATGGTGCGAGCGGCGGAGGCATCAGGAACGACACCCCTCGTTCGTGTGGCAATCAACGAGCCGCAGAATATCTTGAGACACCTAGATACCGGCGCGCAGGGTCTGCAGATGCCGATGGTGAACACGCGGGAGGATGCGGAGCGGGCCGTGGCGGCGGCGCTGTATCCGCCTCAGGGCAGGCGAGGGTTGGCCGGCGTGCGGGCCGGTGGTTTCGGGATTCGGGAATCGGTGTCCGACTACGCGGCCACGGCGAACGACGAGATGCTCGTCATTGTGCAGATCGAGACTGTTGAGGCGCTGGGGAACCTTGATGCCATTATCAGCGTGTCGGGTATAGATATCGTGTTCTTTGGGGCGACGGATCTGTCGTCGTCGATGGGGATTCCGGGGCAGACGCGAGATGAGCGCGTGGTGAATGCGATCGCCGACGCGGGGAGCGCCGTGATGAACGCTGGGCTGGTGGCGGGGACGATTGTCGGCACGCCAGAGCAGGCGGTGGAGTGGCAGGGGCGGGGTTTCCGGTATATCGCGACGAATTTCGCAGGATTGGCGGGTCGGGCGGCGCGGGCGTTCGTTGAGGGGGCTCGGTAACTGCGTTACGGCTCTCGGTTCGCGATCCGGCGTCGAAAGAAGAAGGGGTATGATTACCGCGCTCCGGCGTTGAGGCAAGGATTAGAGGCTGAGTGTGATCCAGGACATCATCGGGGTGAATATCTTTACGACGCGGCTGGGTGAGATGGCGGCGTTCTATCGTGACGTGGTGGGTCTGGAGCAGCATTCGGACCACGGTGAGTTGATCACGTTCGACGTGCGACCGGGACTGCGGCTGAATATCGGGCGGCACAGCCAGATATGGACGGAGGAGGCGCTGGACCCGTTTCGGATCATGTTCAATCTTGGCGTGGATGATATTCATGCCGTCCATGCACGAATGGTCGATAATGGGGCTGAGTTCGTCCGTCCTCCGGAGCAAGAGGCGTGGGGCGGGTGGATTGCAACGTTCAAGGATCCAGACGGGAACGTGCTGCAGTTGATGCAACAACCGAAGGGGGCGTGATATGGCTCAAGCCGTTGAGTTGACGGGGCAGAAGTGCGTGGCATGCCGCGCGGATTCGCCGCGTGTGACAGAGGAGCAGATCGCGTCATTCCATCCGCAAGTGCCTGAATGGGAGCTTCTGGATGACGGCGGCGTTCTGAAGCTACGTCGTGTGTATCGATTCAAGGATTTCGCCGGAGCGCTCGCGTTCACCAATCGCATCGGTGAAATCGCAGAGGATGAGGGGCACCACCCGCTTATTTCAACAGAATGGGGCAGGGCGACGATCTGGTGGTGGTCGCACAAGATCAAGGGATTGCACGTCAATGATTTCATCATGGCGGCAAAGACGGACGGGTTATTTGATGAGGGGGCGACGAGATGACACAGGGACCGGCGCCAAAGCCGAATTCATGGCAGGTTACGGATGGGGTAGAGCGGGCGCCGCATCGCTCCATGTTCTATGCAATGGGGTTCACGCCGGAGGACCTGCGAAAGCCGCTCATCGGCGTGGCGAGCACCGCCAATGAGGTAACGCCGTGCAACCTCAACCTGGGCCGACTGGCCGACTATGTGAAGCAGGGGATACGCGCGGCGGGCGGGACTCCCATCGAGTTCACGGCGATCGCCGTTTCGGACGCCATCGCCATGGGGCACGAGGGGATGAAGGCGTCGCTGGTGAGCCGCGACGTTATTGCCGACTCATTCGAGCTGGTCGCGATGGCGGAGGCCCTGGACGGCATGGTTACGCTTGCGGGGTGCGACAAGTCGCTGCCCGGCTCCGTGATGGCCATGGCGCGCACGAATATCCCGTCGATCTTCCTGTACGGCGGCACGATTCTGCCCGGCAACTATGAGGGACAGGACGTGACGATTGTCGATGTCTTTGAAGCCGTCGGCGCGTATGCGGCGGGGACGATTCCCCTGGAGGCAGTGACGGCCCTGGAGGAGTGCGCGTGCCCCGGCGAAGGTTCGTGCGGCGGCCTGTTCACGGCCAATACGATGGCGTCAGTTTTCGAGGCGATGGGCGTGTGCCTTCCGGGATCGGCGTCCGTTCCTGCGGTCGATGCGCGGCGCGAGCAACTCGCGTTCCGCAGCGGCGAGCAGGTTGTGGACATGGTGCGCGAGAATCGCCGACCGCGCGACATTATCACGCGCGAAGCCATCGAGAACGGCATCACGACGGCGATGGCGATGGGCGGTTCGACAAATGTTGTGCTGCACCTTCTGGCCGTGGCGCATGAGGCGGGCGTGGAGCTGGATATCGAGGACTTCGGCACAATCAGCGACAAGACGCCGTACATCACGGATATGAAACCGGGCGGGCAGTATGTGATGTCAGACCTGGACAAGGCGGGCGGGGTGCCGGTCATCCTCAAGAGGCTGCTTGACGCGGGCTACCTGCACGGCGACTGCACGACGGTTACGGGCAAGACCCTGGCCGAGACGCTGGAGCCGGTGAAGCCCGGCGGCGGCTCTGGCATCCTGCATGAGCCTTCGGACCCCATTGGGCCGACGGGCGGAATTGCGATTCTCAAGGGCAATCTCGCGCCGGAGGGCGCGGTCATCAAGATTGCTGGCACGCCGATCCGACATCATCGCGGGCCGGCGCGCGTGTTCGACCGCGAGGAGGACGCATTCGACGCGGTGCAGGCGCGTGAGATTGTTGAAGGCGATGTTGTCGTTATCCGGTATGAAGGTCCGCAGGGTGGCCCGGGGATGCGCGAGATGCTGGCCGTTACGGCAGCTATCACGGGGCAGGGGCTCGGTGAGAAGGTCGCGCTGCTCACGGATGGCCGTTTCTCAGGCGGGACGCACGGGCTGGCCGTGGGACACGTTGCTCCGGAGGCAATGACCGGTGGGCCGATGGGGTTGCTGGAGGACGGCGACATCATCGTGCTGGACGTGGATAATCGCGTCATTGACGTTGAGCTGTCAGAGGCCGAGTTGGCCGAACGGCAGGCGCGTTGGACGCAGCCTGCTCCCAAGCATTCGACTGGGGCGCTGGCGAAGTACGCGCGGCTGGTGTCGTCTGCGTCACGAGGTGCGGTGACGTATTAGGTAGCTGCGCTACAGCTCTCGGCTCGCGATCACGTTTGGCAGTAGAAGGGGATTGATTGCCGCGTTCCGGCGTTGGCGGTCAGTTGAGGCTTTTGATTCCTCGGCTGCGCTCGGAATGACAGGTAAGGCGAGCTCACCCTCGACATGCTCAGGGTGAGCGGAGAGAGGGGGTATACGCGATGAGCGTGGATGCACAGGCCAGCGGCGGGTTCGATGTGATGGAAGCAACGATTGCGGATATTCACGATGCGCTGGAGAGGGGTAACATCACCTGCCGAGAGTTAGTCAAGACGTTCATCATGCGCATCAGCACGTATGACAAGTCGGGCCCAGCGTTCAATTCCATCATCTCCATCAACCCGGACGCGATGAGGCTGGCTGAGGAGATGGACAGCAGAAATCTGCCTCGCAGCCAGTGGGGGGCACTGCACGGCATTCCCGTCATCATCAAGGACCTGATGCATACGGCCGATCGCATGCCGACCACGGGAGGCAACCTGGCGCTGAACGGGATGCTGACACCGGATGACGCGACGATTGTTGCGCGGATGCGTGATGAGGGGGCCATCATCTTGGCGAAGGCGAACCTTGATGAGATGGCGCGGGGAATCAACGGGGCGAGCGGCCTGGGTGGTCAGACACGCAATGCGTACGACACAAGCGTGAATCCATCAGGGTCGAGCGCCGGTTCAGGTGTGAGCATAGCGGCCAATTTCGGCGTGGTCGGCATCGGCACCGATACTTGAGGCTCAATCAGGAACCCATCGGCGTATGGGTCACTTGTCGGTCTGCGGCCAACGTATGGGCTGAACAGCAACGCGGGAATTATTCCTGACGCACCGACTTCCGATACGGTTGGGCCAATGACACGCACCGTGCGGGATGCCGCCATTGTTCTTGGGGTGATTGCGGGGCCTGATGCGAAGGACCCGGTCACTACCAACGCAGAGGGTCATGTTCCCACGTCTTACACGGAAGGACTGAGTTCAACCAGTCTACAAGGCGCTCGACTCGGCGTGATCCGGTCGTTCTTCGGAACGGGACCGGAGGCCGACAAGGTCACGGCGGTGATGAATGCCGCGGTGGCGGACCTGGAAGGTCTTGGGGCGACGGTCTTGGACCCGGTTGAGATCCTGCATGCGGAGACGATCCTCTCGCAAGGGGACAATACATGGGGGCGCTGGCTCTATGAGAACGGCGATGCTCTCGATGCGTATCTGAAGGGTCTTGGCAATCTCGCGCCGGTGACGTATGAGGAGCTGCGGGAGATTGATTCGGGCGCGCCGCTCATCATGCCGTACACGCCGACCGGCGGGACGAATTCGCCGGAGTCCTTAAATGCGTTGGCTGAGAGCACGGAATTCACGCAGACCGCGGTTCAGTCTGCGATTGCAGAGCACAACCTGGATGCGCTGGTGTACCCGACGTTGAGTTTGCCGCCTACACCGATCGGCAAGGCCCAGACGGGGAGTAACTGTCATCTCTCTGCGTGGAGCGGCTATCCCGCCATCACCGTACCGGCCGGGTATACGGTGGACGGTCATCCCGTCGGCCTGGAGATGATCTCCACGCCGTGGACGGAGGCGACGCTTCTCAACTACGCATATGCCTTTGAGCAGGGGACGAAACACCGCAGGTCACCGTCGTTGGCGCCGGCGCTGACGTAAGCGCGAGTAGAGGGAACCTTACACGATCTGGACGCGGACTTCTGTGATGAGATCTGCCTCAGCAGTCTCGGCGGGGTCTGAGAAATAGACCTCCATGGGCGGGGCGGCAGGTTGGATCTGCTGTTGGGCGAGCCAGGTGAAGAGGAGGCCGTATGAGGCGGGGATGCCGTCGTATGGTCCCTTGTGGAGAACGCTGGCGTACCGGCCGGCGGGGACGCTAATGACGCCGATGCCATCGGAGTTCTTGTCCTGTTCGGGAGTTGTCGGGGCGATGGGCGCCCATGCGCCCCAAGTCAGTTGGTCGGGTGGGGTGGTTGAGGGGTCGTCCTTGTAGGTGCCGCCGGGAGGACCGATTATCTGCGCGCCCGTGGATTCTATCCACGCGAGGAGGCGGTGCATCGCCTCAGGGAATTGCTCGTAGGGACCACGCATGTTGATGTAGGCGATGCGCTGCTCCGGCAGTTCCGCGATGCTCGGCTCTCCTATTGGTCTGGCTGCTGCAGTCACCGTCTTTCCCTCCCCGTGCCCGTGTTGTTCGGGCCGCTCCTTCGATGCGTTCATTGTACGGCGTGACGTACACTGAGCGCATGACGACGCGACAGAATCCGGAGCGCGTTCCGGGCATTACGATCCTGCGGTTGGAGCCGGACGGCATCCACGCAGTGTGGGAGGACGGGCACGGAAGTCACTATCCGTATCGATTCCTGCGGGGGAATTGCCCGTGCGCGATGTGCGTGCTTGAGGGGACGAATCAGCGCGTGGTCTTTGAGGACGACGTGCCTGAGGATGTGATCGCCATCGACTGGATGCAGGTGGGGCGCTACGCGGTCCAGTTTCTATGGTCGGACGCGCACGAAACGGGCATCTTCACGTTCCAGTATCTGCGGCACCTCGACGGGGAGCTGCGCTCGGAATGACAGCCCGGGACTAGGTGGCCTCTTCGGAGAGGTCGACGTTGGCGCCGCCGTGGAGGCGCAGAAACAATTTGCGGAACTCATCGAACTTGTCATCCGGAGTGTTGGCCCGAAACGCGTTATAGATTCTCTGATCTGTGATGGGATCAAGCCAGCCTGAGTCACGGGCATCCACGTAGAGCTGTCGCATCGCGGCGGATGTGGCATCCCGACCCAATAGCAGGTACATCTCGACGAAGAAGATCTCACCGAGGGCATACGTACAGATATTTCTATCCCTGGCACGGAGAGGGTCGGTTCTCTGTAAACGGTAGAACACGGTAATGTTTGGGATTCCCTGATTCCAGCATTCCCTGCGCGTGTCTGAGAGGAGGTTCTGGCGGCGAATCTCGATGTCCTCCTGTCCGAGTTGATGACGAGTGTAGTCAGGCAGGAAACCGGCTGCGCCTTCGATCCACCAGCCCGGGGCTCCTGTGTGACTACCCCAGTAGAGGTGGGCCATTTCATGGAACACGGCAAGGTGGGCGTCGCGATTGTGACGTGGGGGCACCATGATGATATGCGAGCCGTATGATGCTGTGATGGCGTATCTTGGTGACCTTCCGTCCTCAACGCTGGGCTCGATCATCAGTATCAGCGCGATGTCCAATGGGAAGCTGACACCCATAAACTCTTCCAGGTAAATGCTCATCTGCTCCATCAAATCCAATATTGGATCGTCTTGGGGAAATTCGCTGTGTCGAACGACGTAGAGGTCAACTTGTCCCGACAGCGGGAGTTCGATAGTTCGGTCAGCAATGTGAATCTCTTGAAGGAGGTCCTGAAATTGATTGGGCGAACGGCCTCGGGCATCGTCATAGGCCATAAGGAGGATCAAGTCTTCGTCTGAAAAACCATCGAGGAACCAGTCCTGCCCCTCGATCTCGGGAGTTTGAAGAAGTCCGGTGCGGGCCAAACGGCCGATAAGGCTTGCATCGAAGTGGTCGATTGAGTCATGGAACCGGGCGTGGGAGGCAAGACGGAGAGCTATTTGTCGAGCGTCCGGCTGGCTTTGGTTGAGAAGACGGTGGTATTGATGGGTCCACTCTCGTTCCTCGCCGGAGATTCCATCTAGCACCCAGGGGCGTTGGAGGATGGACCTAGCAAAGTCCTGCTCTTCACCATTGAGTTCGGCCAATAGTGTTGCGTAGTCATGCAGCCACCACCCTTCGATCCGGGACACGCCGTCAAACAACAAGGGGAGACTAAGAATATTGTGAGTGAGATCACCGTCATACACCGAATCAGATACGGCAACGACCCACCTGAAGTACCCGAGTGCGACCATATCATCTTCAAGGGAATCAGGATCCAATCCTGAATTCTGGATGATGGCATTAGCAGTTTCGGGAGCGATTGGGGAGAACTCACGATGGAAGTTCATTGCAGAGTTTATAAACCTCAATTCAATGTCTGCTATACCATCATCCAACCACGGGTACGTTGCGAGGCGCGACGGTACGGTTGT
>LXNJ01001501.1_pt1 | contig 13722 bp, 10 predicted proteins | sample 809081 | NCBI WGS metagenome assembly LXNJ01 (sample SAMN04870510, study PRJNA318959) | sponge metagenome | biome: sponge; feature: marine sponge reef; material: water | host: Petrosia ficiformis | place: Greece: Milos, Mediterranean Sea | collected 2013-05-29 | depth 5-7 m
TTGAAAAATCTGGGGAGCGGTGGATAAAAACCTATAATACACAAAAACATATTCACTCATTTTTGCTATAAAAAGAATACTGGAGACAACCTGGGAACCTGACATTTTCCTTGACTCGTATTACTATAACCGATTGTGCGGGATAAAGTCCGTAGCAGTCCAGCATTGACCTCCTCACACAAAGTATCTGAAAAACCTTATGCACATTTGTTTCTACAAAAACTGGGGGTAAATCAGTTTAAGATTTACGGTTGACTACATTTAACAACTTCAATGTAGTGCCTCGTCAAGTGATAATTAATAAGGCTTGAAAGTAGTCGGGAATCGGAGTTCCCTCCTACCATAAGCGTTCCATTGATAGGAGCGATCTCCGAATCGTGACGGACAATAATATGTTGACAAAGCAGTAGTCAACCGTGAGTGTTTTTCTACCTAATGATGTTATTATGCCCCCGAAGTTCTCGGCATCCACAGAGACTCTTTTCCCATTTCCGCAAACAACAACTTCATTACTAATTCCGCCTTCAATTTTGCATGTTCAGGTGAATCCCAGAGATTGTTGATTTCACCCGGATCTTCGTGCATATCAAACAGTTCGCCATATTCGCGGTTGTAATAGACAGTAAGTTTGTATCGGTCATTAACGTAGGTTTTTACGTGTACAGTTGTCGGTTCATGATGGTTTTCAACAATGATATGGTCACGTGCCTGTGCTTGTTGTCCATACCAGACTGGCGTCTGATCCACACCTGTCATCGGAAGTGGTAAGTCAATTCCCGCTGCACTAAGGAACGAAGGCGCTAAATCAACTAAGGTTTGCAACGCATCAGATTGTTTTCCTGCAGGTACATGTCCGGGATACCGAACGATAAAAGGCACTTTAATAACATCTTCGTAGTGGAACGCACCTTTTGCAATCAGACCGTGTTGTCCGTAAAAATGCCCATGGTCAGAAGTGAAGACAACCAATGTATTATCAGCGAGTCCGAGTTCGTCAAGTTTCGCCAAGATATTGCCGATATACTTATCCATCAGACTTACCATGCCGTAATACACAGCAATATCTTTAGCGAGTTCGTCTCGATCCCGTAAATGCGACCTAAATCCGTGAACACCCTTACCGCTTTCGCGCCATTCAGAAAAATCAGGTTTTTGCTGCTGCGTCATTTGAAAATGGGGAGGGTTGTTGTCATGTTCTCCCTCTGTTACAGAAGGCACCGTCAAGGTTTCAGGGTCATACATCGTATCCCACGGTTCTGGCACAAGATATTTCGGGTGCGGATCAAAGAAACTTGCCCACAAGAAAAAGTTCTCGTCGTTCTGCTGATATGCCTCCATCAGTGCATTCGTGCGTTCAGCGATCCAAGTATCGTAATGATATTCTTCAGGGATCGGCCACTTTCGATATTGTCCTCGCGCATTCCCTGTCGGTGGTGCAAAATAGTCGCGCCAATTGGTAAGTCCCTTTTCCTCCATCCAGATAGCATAGTGCTGCCCGACGTGTGCTTCATCAGCGTGGTTACGTGCCAATTCAACATGCTCAAACCCGTAAAATGGTTCATTAAAGTTTCGCCAGAAGTCTAAATCTTGTAAAATAGGGTAAGATTCCAGTGATGGAAATTCGTCTGTTCCGTGTAAGGGTTGGAAGTGTGCCTTTCCGACTAAGGCAGTTTGGTAGCCTGCGTCTGAAAAATTTTCACCGACGGTATGTTCATCTTCAGAAAGTTTTGTTCCGAGAGACCATGCCCCGTGTTGGCTCGGATATTTGCCTGTAATGATGGAAGCGCGTGTCGGCGTGCAAGTTGGGTTAGGACAGTAGGCTCTATGAAAGAGTGTGCCGTCTTGTGCTAAAGAATCTAAATGAGGTGTCTGAATTTCGGGGTTAAGGCAACCCAAAGTGTTCCAATGTTGTTGGTCGCTGGTGATAAGCAAAATATTTGGTCTGGTTTTATCCATATATCTCCTTCTATGTCTTTCGCAAAATCAGAAACAGACTTCATTTATAAGACATTTATCTTGTAGTTCATACATTCTTCCCCAAACAACACTGCTTATATTTCCGTCCACTACCACACGGGCAAGGCGAGTTACGTCCAATCTTCTGTGATGACGTAGAAGAAGTGGTCTGAGTTCTCAAATTATTGCCTTTACTCTTTGTTTGCCGTTGTTCCCGCATCATCGGGATAATACTATTTGCGGGTTTTCCCGCTTGGAGCGCCGAAGCCATCAGTTTCATCGGTTCGTCAATGTGAGTGAAGAAATGCTTATAACCAGCACAGAGATAGTTCAAACCGTCCTCTCCATCCGGGGTTTTGATAATTCGATTTTTTGGACAGCCACCATTGCAGACGAACTTCACATCGCAATTACGGCAGTACTCCGGTAGTGTATCCCGTTTATCTGTCCCAAATTTACGTTGAAAAGGTGCATCAACCATATCCGCTATTGGGGTCTCTTCTATGTTGCCGATATAGTAGTCAGGTGTGACGTAATGATCACAAGAATACAGATCGCCATTATGTTCAATTGCCATCGCATCACCACAAGTCTCATTGAAAACACACAAACTTGGGTTATAACCTAACCATGCTTCTAACGCCACATCGAAAATCTGGACAAAAATTTTGCCGATGTCATTCACCACCCACTCATCAAAAATGGCAGACAGGAATTTACCATACTGCTTTGCCGTGACCGAGCGCGGAGACACATTTTTGCCATCAAAATGTTCAACCGCTGGAATAAACTGCATGAACTCCGCCCCAAGCCCTTTGAAATAGTTGTAGACCTCCTTCGGATATTCGGCATTATGGCTGTTCACAACGCAAAGTATATTATAGTCAACGTTATGCTTCTGTAAAATCCGCAACCCCCGAATTACCTGTTCTGATGAAGGGCGACCGCGTTTATCATAACGATACTTATCGTGAATCTCAGGTGGTCCGTCAATACTTACTCCGATTAGAAACTTGTTCTGCTTGAAAAATTGACCCCATTCATCATCCAGTAGCGTGGCATTCGTTTGAAACGTATTTTGTATCGTCATGCCGGTGCGTCTATATTTCTGTTGATATCGGACTGCCTGTCGAAAAAAATCCACGCCCATTAACGTTGGTTCGCCGCCTTGCCACGCGAACGTAACTTCGTTAACTTGTTGTGCCTCAATATATTGCTTGACGTAATTCTCCAAAGTCTCGTCGTTCATCCGGAAAGAGCGAGTTTCGGGGTAGAGTTTCTCTTTATCCAGATAAAAGCAGTATTCGCAATCTAAATTGCAAATCGGTCCGATCGGCTTCGTCATCACATGAAAAGCGCGTGGGGCTTTGGGTTGAACCATTAGATTTACCTCTTGCTTTAACTTTGGGTTAAGTGTAGCATATTTCACCTGAATCCACAAGAAAAAAATGGTATCACATTACATCCTATTCAATCGATCATCAACAGAAAACTACCATTCCTATTGAATAATAAAATTTCTTGCCGATATATATGCAATATGGTATTATTTTTACGCAATTAGTAGTTTTGGACTTGATAATTTTTTGGAAAAAGTCTAATAAACCCTTGTGTATACTGGGTTTATATGGTATAATATAGATAAGAAGTTAGGGGTTGTCACCCCCTAATTAAACCTAAAAAAGCGAGTTGCTTTTTGACGGTTCAACCTTATCTGATATTGTATCAGATATCCGTCAGAAAAAGCAACTCCTATTCAGAGGAGTATTCTGATGGACCTAATCAAGGTTATGGAACGATTCCCAGATCAAGAGAGTTGTATCGCACATTTAGAGAAGATCCGCTGGAAAGGTAAACCGGAATGTCCCCACTGTGAAAGCAGTCATGTGGGTAAGCGAACAGAAACGAAGGAAGGACGCATCGGACGCTGGAATTGCCACGATTGCCACGCCACTTTCAAGGTCACTTGCGAGACGGTATTTCACGGCACAAAAGTCGCATTACAGAAATGGTTTTTGGCGATCTCGCTGATTGCGAATGCGAAAAAGAGTTTGTCCAGCTGTCAACTGGCGCGCGACTTAGATTTGAACCAAAAGACAGCATGGTTCATAATGGCTCGTATTCGCGCGGAGATGGCAAAGAAAGGGGGCGCACTGCTTGAAGGTATCATAGAAGCAGATGAGACCTACATTGGCGGTAAACCCCGCAAACCGAACAAGCGTGAGGATGACGAACCGAGTAAACGCGGTCGTGGCACAGAGAAAACTGCGATTATCGGTGCAGTCCAAAGAGGCGGTAAGGTTGTCGCACAAGTCGCACAACAACTGACAGGACGCAGTATACTCAAGTTTATTCGCAGTGTCGCAAACCTAAAGGAATCTGAACTGATAACAGACGAATATCAAGCTTACAAACTTATCGGCAAAGAAATGAAACACACAGTTATCAATCACAATGAACAGTTTGCTGATGGGGATACCCATACAAATACCATTGAAGGATTTTGGTCTTTATTGAAGCGTGCGTGGTTCGGTTCACATCACCATTATGAAACAGGATACACACCGCTTTACGTTGCTGAAGCCTGCTACAAGTATAACTATAGAAATATAGACATCTTCTCAAAGTTTATCAAGGAAAGCATGTTGGTTCACTGACGTAAAATGGAACGCTTGAAAAAACTGAAAAAATCCAAGTCCAAAACTACTAATTGCGAAAATAATAAAGGAACTATGACACCACAACGCATAAACATCCAAGTTAATCCCATTATCACTGCCGATGCGTTATTCAACTTCTATAAACGAAACAATATTTGTGAAGTAGGGTTTGGTAAAGAAGTCGCAGCACGGATACTGGAACATCCGCATCTCATCGTAGCCGCCTACCTTGAAACTGAACTCATCGGACTGGCACGCGCTACCTTTGACGGACTTTCCGCACACATCATGGAATTTTCCATTGACGTCCGCTATCAAGGAGATAACCTGAAATACAACAACGGATCGCTAATTGAATCAGATAATAGCAGATTAGGGGTTCTGTTGGGTGAACGCCTATGTCTTGAACTTGAAAAAATGGGAGCGACTTTCATCACAGGTTACATCGTTGAAAATTGTGAAGAGGCATTTTATCGCTCAATTGGTTTCAATGAAAACGAAGGGCATCTTGTCTATTACCTTGACAAACGTCCTTATGTAAAAGAGTCTTAACAAGGTATTGCAATGACGAAATACGAATATAAAACGGTAAAACTTGACGTTACGCTTGAATCAAAAGGGTTATTAGGATTTCAGTCTTTTGATGTTCCAGATTTAGAAACTACGTTAAATACTGAAGGAAAAGTAGGATGGAGGCTTTGTGATACAATCCTGCCGATATTTAACAGCACCTCTTCAAACAAAGTGATCATTGTTTTGGAAAGAAAATTAGTTGAATAAAAAGATAAGAAAACTCAAACGAGTCTTTGACGTTCACCAACACTATCAAAGTACTCATATTAGTCTACATACCATTAATGTTAAAGTAAAATGAATGTAGGAGAATTTAACCATGAACAATTTACCACAATTCCCCGTGACCGTCGTCGGAAGCATGCCCCGTTCAAAATTAGTGTCACGGGCATTGCGAAACAAGCAGAAGGGACGCGTTACAGATGCTGACTTCAATACCATAGCAGACGAGGCAGTGCTGGAAAGTCTTGAATTGCAAGAAGCAAACGGAGTCAATATCGTCAGTGATGGTGAGCAACGTCGCGACAATTTCTATTCCTTCATCACTGGATGTATTGATGGCATCCGATTGATGACTCTTGCGGAAATGCTTGACTATGTTGAAGACAAAGCAGCATTTGAACAATTGCTTAACGCGCTTGATGTTCCAGCGTTTGCCCTAAAAAATCCGGTCGTTGATGGAAAGTTGAAACGTACTTTCCCACTTGTCTTGAACGATTTTATTTTTCTCAAACAGCACACAACAAAACCTATCAAGGTTACACTTCCCGGTCCTTATCTTTTAACCCGTTCAATGTGGGTAAAGAAACTTTCCTATGAATTTTATCCTGACAAAGAATCCTTGGGCGATGATGTTGTCGCAATACTTCGACAGGAATTGCACGATTTACAAGAGGCAGGCTGTGAATTTGTGCAATTTGATGAACCTGTGCTGACCGAAGTCGCCTTTACAGGACCGCATGAAACGCACACGTTTATGTGTGCCGCACTTTCAGAGAAGAGCAGTCCAGAGGAAGAACTTGATTTCGCAGTCCAACTGATGAATCGTGTCGTTGAAGGAATAGATGGAAAAATGAGAACTGCACTCCATGTCTGCCGCGGCAACTGGAGTCAACAGGAAGATGTCCTGCTTCGAGGCTCTTACGATCTGCTGATACCCTATTTTAGCAAGATGAATGTCAATCAGTTTGTGTTGGAATATGCTACAGAACGCGCTGGCAGCATTGATGTTTTGAGTGAACTTCCTACGGATAAGGAAATTGGACTCGGTGTTGTTGATCCGCGCACCACAGAAGTAGAATCTGTTGATTTCGTGTTAGCCAAGGTCCGATCACTTTTAAAACATCGTAATCCAGAACAGATATATCTCAATCCAGATTGTGGCTTCGGCACATTTGCTGATCGTCCTGTAAATACAATAGAAATTGCTGTGCAGAAGCTGCAAACTATACATAAAGCAGCAGAGATTTTGCGTTCAGAAGTATAAGGTTTGCTATTTTTTTCTATCTTTTTTCATAGTTGTTTCTCAATAAGGTTAGAAGGGTGTGTAAATATTTGGTTACATAGGTTCAATTTGCAATGATTACGCGGCGTTTTCCACTGTACACTGTAGGGCGGGGTCCCGGGGAATGTCATAAGGCATTCATACCCGGTGAATAACTAAATGTTATTCATACCGTTGATTTTTTGATTTGGTGCCCCGCCACTGTACAGGACGTGCCATGCAACGGGCAGGCACGGGGACCCACCCCTACAATAGGAGTTGTGCGGATTTCTACAAAAACTTTATACACCCAGGTTAGAATCCGTGCTTGTGTTTTCTATACGTTTATGCTACAATTCCGTCAACTGAAAATTGCTTGATCTGATCCACACATCCTGTAACGCTAAGGAGAATGATGATTTGATACATCTATTTGGAGAAGCTTATGATAGAATACAACTGCTTCGCCACTTGGGGGATATGTCACAAGTAGCCGAAGCCAAGGTTTACCAACTGACTGATGGAAACGAAAAGGGCACGGATGCAATCGGATTCCGGACCGGTTCAGGTTTGAATTTCACTGTTCTGCCGAACCGTGGTCTGGATATATCTAACGCAGATTATAACGGAATCCCACTATGTTGGCGTTCAGGTACCGGTGATGTAGCAGCTGCGTATTATGAACCTGAAGGACTCGGATGGTTACGTGGATTCTACGGCGGGTTGCTTACAACATGTGGCATAACACAAGCAGGGGCACCCAACAAAGATGGAGACGAGGAGCTCGGACTCCACGGGAGAGTTTCTCATATTCCAGCGAAGAACGTTTGGGTTGATAGCCGTTGGGAAGGGGACCGTTACATCTTATGGGTACAAGGAAAAGTTACAGAAACCTCTGCATTAGGTGTACATTTATGCCGCACCCGCCGTATCTGGACGGAATTAGGATCGAATAAGCTGCATATTGAAGATATTGTTGAAAACCTTGGATATCAGGATTGTCCACATATGTATCTTTTCCATATTAATATCGGTTTCCCAATACTTGCTGATGGAAGTGAACTCTTGGCACCCTCCTCCCAAGTAACACCGCGGGATGACCACGCGAAAAACAATTTGTCAAATTATAATTTTGGTGAACCACCCACTGTTGATTTTCAAGAACAGGTTTACTATCATGAAATGGAACCTGATGTTGACAACCACATTCGGGTTGCACTTATCAACCGGAATTTTAAGGACGGTCAAGGCATCGGAATCGCTGTGCGATACCACAAAACACAATTTCCCAACTTTGTCCAGTGGAAAATGTGTGGACAAGGTGCCTATGTGATGGGTTTAGAACCATCGAACTGCCGAGTTGACGGTAGGGCATCAGAACGCGAACGCGGAACCTTACAACATATTGAACCCGGCGGTCGCCGCCACTACGAAGTCGAAATCAGCGTGTTAACCTCCAACGCTGAGATTGATACACTTGAAGCAAAAATTGCAGAAAATAAAAAATAACACCCTCATTCAGAGCGGATATGCTACTGGCTTATCTTGCTCTAAGGAGAAAAAGAAAATGAACAAACGTTTCACTTTTCCACTTATCGTTATCTCGCTCTTGGCAACTATTTTATTTGGCACTTATTTTGTTACCCAACCAATTAACGTTGCACAGGCTGATAGTCACCAAAGTGACACAACTACCCAAAAATCTGAGGTTGCACCTCTTAATATTCCCGAGAACAGTGTATTACACTTAATCCCTGAAACCGCCTTAGGTGTAATCTATTGTCCCAGCATACAGGAATTGGAATACAGAATTAACGCAGTAGCGTCGGACCTGGTCCCTCAAGCTGGCGAATCACCAGAACTTCTGGCAAAAATCTTAGCAGGGGCATTCGGCGCTGGATTTGAAAGTTTAGCCGAGTTAGAGGTGATTGGCTTGGATTTGAACCAAGATTTTGCTGTTTTTCTTACCAGTTTAGATCCGATGAGTCTATCTGCAATTGTTCATCTAACAGACCCAGAGGCAATGAAGCAGGAAATTGAGACTGAAGCGGAAGGAAGTGCGCCTATCCAATATAATGGCGTAACCTACTGGAGTTCCCCTGAAGGTAGCGGAAGTTTCGCTATTTTGGAAAACACACTGGTCTTCTCACAACTGCCAGAGGTTTGTCAGAATGTTATCGATATTAGTAAAGGTACAATGGAATCCATTGCACAGAACCCTGATTACACTTCATTCCTAACGAATATCATAGAGGGTAATGATCAGTTAGCAGCCCACTTCAACTTGGAATCTATTATTGCCCCCTTTAGTGAATCAATCAAAGAAGAATTGCTATCAACAATCGATACTATTGAAAGTGATCCTGGATCTATGGCTGCGGTTCCAATAATGGAAAATATGTTTGGTATGTTTATAGATTTTGTTGAAGAGTTAAAATCTATTGGTGCAACACTGCAAGTTGAAGGAACTGATGTGCAGCTTGCAACGTTCCTCCAATTCAAAACTGATGGACAAATTCAAGCGAAATTAAAAGACATGACTCCTGATGGATTAGTCCTACTTAATGACTTACCTAACATTGCTTTCATTAATGGGGCATTCCAAGGGAACCCACAGTTATTGGCAGATATGAGCATGTCTTGGATGGAGCCTTTTTTGAAAGAAAATACAGAACAGGCTAAAGTTTTTGAGGATCTTCTCCAACAGATGAAAGATGTTTATGAATTTATGGGGGATGAGTGGAGTTTCTCCGCTAATTTTAAAGATAGTTTTATTCCTGATTATCTCGTTATCTACTCATTGAAAGATGAGCAAAAGGTAAAAGACTATTATGAAAACCAGTTCTTGGATAATCTCCAAAAGACAATGCAGATTATGAAAGATACGATGGAGGATATGCCGCAGCTCAGTATGTACGATGGTGTTTATATTGGAGACCCAATAATGCATAACGGTATTGAAATTAAGACACTCGTTTTTCCCAATTTCGGTGCTATTTTCGTTGATATGCCCCCCGAAACTGTAAATCTTATTCCCCAGGAATGGCAATGGTCTTATGCTTTTTCAGAAGGACACCTCTTCTTCGGTACAGGTGATCCAATGCTGCTAAAATCAGCGCTTGACAGCAAAGCCAAAATAGGTGAAAGCATAGCTGAAAACGTGAGTTACCAAAAGCTTCTCGAAAAGTTGGGGAGCGATAACAACCTGTTTTTTGGAATTTCTCCTTTAACCTTGGCAAAAGGTATCATGAATCTGGCAGCAGAGTCAGACCCCAACGTAGCTGCACAAATGCAGATGTTCTCAACTATCCTAACGGGTATTCCAGAAACCTATAGCATCGGTTTTTCGGGTAAAGTTCAAGATGGTGGAGTTGGTGCTAAACTACTCATCACTCTTGGAGATTTCAAGCAGTTGATTCAAACTGTTGTTTTGATGTCTCAAATGGGACAGATGCAATAGTTGTTGCTAACTCGCCCACAAAGTTTTGTGGGCGAGTTTTTTATTTAACTTTTTGGTGTTTATGGTATTATATCAAAATTGCTTGTGGTGGCGCGCGGTTGAGAGGGAACGTCCGCTTCTGCTTCGTTATTTAGGCAAAACCCTCTGAGAGAGTATTACTTACCTAAGGAGATAAGCTGGTGTATAAACATAAAAGTTTCATAATCCACTTTTTCATGAAAAACCGGAAGTATCAATATTTCTTTGGTTTCGGTGTCGCGTTTTTGCTAATTTTTGCTTCATTCTCGATGGCTGATACAACCGAAGAAACCGCAGAAGCAGCTGATGTTGAAGCACCCAAGAAAAGTCCTGTAAAAATCGGCGGGGCGATGCGGGTAAACTACGTCTACGGCAGTTATGGCGATGAAGAAAACCCACATCCCCGAGGGGAAAAAATCGGTGATGCGGACCTTGAGATTTTCCGTCTGAATGCCGACCTTGACTACCAAAACATCACCAGTAGGCTTGAATATCGATGGTATGACGGCTATAGCATGATACACACCGCGTGGTTAGGATATAATTTAGGTGATATCGGCACACTCAAAGCAGGTATTGTGCGGGTACCCTTCGGACCGACTGCTTACGGCGTTTCTACAAGCTGGTTCTTTGACCAGCATTTTTATGTTGGACTCTCAGACGATCCGGATTTAGGAATTAGATGGGATGGCACATTTGACAAACTGATGCTTAGTGCCGGATACTCCCTTATGAGCGAACCCCAGACGATAGGAAATAGTCTTGCCAGTTCACGATACGGTTATGATGTGGTCAAATGGGAAGAGAAAGCCGATGAAAAAGGAACAGTTGAATGGGGGGCAGAGGAAAACGGATATGATGAACAACATCAATTAAATCTCCGTGCTATCTATACCCTTGCTGACGCCGCTGACGTTGGCGTATCACTTCAATACGGATTACTTAAAGCGACAAATGTAGGTGACGATGATAGCGGTAACCACTATGCCGTTTCCGCACACCTGAAAAACACCGTCGCAGGCTTCACGCTCTATTCACAGTTTTCCTATTACGCGTATAATATTGCTGAGGAAACGCCTTGGGGCACCGGCGACCTAATTCCGATGGGTGCTTACGACTTCGCATGGCCCATCGCGTCAAAAGGAATGTTACCTGCTCTATCGCTCCGCTATGGTGGGATAGATACATCAGGTATTTCATGGATAGACAGCGTTACACCTTATGTAGAGTGGAGCACTATCCTCAAGACAGTAGAGGAGTATAACCCGAGTACTCTTGTGACAGTCGGTGCAAGCTGGACAATCTTGGGCGCACTGTATTTGTATAGTGATGTAGCCATTACCGATGGTAACTTCTTTGTTGGAAATACAGAAGATAACTACGGGAATATTCTTACAGGTGTGAATCACGTTGGTGCAAACGGAAACAACATGTGGCATTGGCGGCTTAATTTTAACTTCGGTTACTATTTCTAAATTGGCTTAGGCCATCCTAAGGTGAACGCGCTCTGTTAGCGCGCTCACCACTCTAAAAGGAGAATCTTGAAATGAACGAAGAAGGAAAACAACCCCAACAGATGCCACATCAAATTGATGAAGGCAAGTACAAGAAGCTGTTCGGTTTAGAGATTTACTTGACTCCTGTATTCGTAATTTCCAGTATCACTATTATCGTTTTTATCTTAGGCTCACTTATCTTTCAAGAGCAAGCGACAACACTCTTCGGAAATGTCCGAGTCTGGCTTACAACGAACCTTGATTGGTTGTTCATGGGCACTGCCAATCTCGTCTTTCTATTTTGCTTATTTGTAGCACTCTCACCTCTCGGTAAAATTCGATTAGGAGGTTCGGATGCGAAACCCGAATATTCCTACTTAACATGGCTCGCCATGCTCTTTGCAGCAGGGGTAGGAATTGGGCTTCTCTTCTTTGGCGTGTCGGAGCCGGTTACCTATTTTCAGGGGGATAGTGGTGTTGTTGAATATTCGCCGCTCGGGACAGAAACGGTTTATGAAGCAAAAGCAATTTACAATGCTAAAGATATTCCTGCCATTGACGATCCCTCTTATGACCCAGAGGCAGATTACAGTGTTAAAAATGTTCCTGACATCGCGGATCCCAAAGTTAAAGCGGCGGCTTCCTTGAGTATAGCAACGACAGTCTTTCACTGGGGACTACAAGGGTGGGCTATCTACGGTGTTGTTGGACTCGCCCTCGCGTTTTACGCTTACAACCGTGGATTACCTCTGCTCATTCGCTCCGCGTTTTATCCCATATTCGGTGATCGGATTTGGGGGTGGACCGGACACATCATTGATACATTCGCCATATTTGCAGGCATCTTCGGGTTGGCAACCTCCCTCGGTTTAGGAGTGCAACAGGTAACTTCTGGTCTTAACGATCTGTTTGGGATACCTGCAAACGCCCTCACCATGATAGTGCTCATTGTAGTGATTACGGCAATCGCATTGGTATCAGTGATGACTGGAATTAATGTAGGTATCAAACGTCTCAGTCAGTTCAACATTATTCTCGCGTTTATATTGCTGGTAACTGTTTTTATTCTCGGTCCAACTGGTTATATTTTCCGAAATATTTTCACTGGGCTTGGAACCTATGTCATGAAAATTGTGCCGCTTAGCAACTGGATTGGACGTGAGGACACTGGTTTCCTACACGATTGGACAACTTTCTACTGGGCATGGTGGATCGCTTGGGCACCGTTCATCGGCACATTCATTGCACGGATTTCAAAAGGACGCACTGTTCGCGAGTTTGTCATCTTCGTGCTGCTTCTGCCTACGCTATTGTGTCTGCTCTGGTTCAGTGCATTTGGTGGCACTGCTCTCCACCAGTTCCTCACTGGTGGCTTCACGGGCGTAACCGAACAAGTTGAGACATATAATTACCCACTGGCACTGTTCAAAATGTTTGAAGGACTCCCCTGGACAACGCTGCTTTCCTGTGTCGCTATGACGTTGACAATCATCTTCTTCGTTACCTCATCCGACTCTGGTTCTCTGATTATTGACATCATTGCAGCTGGTGGCAAGGTTGACGCACCGATCCCGCAACGCGTGTTCTGGTGTACTGTAGAGGGTTTAGTAGCGATTGCCCTGCTGCTTGGTGGCGGGTTAAAAGCGTTACAGGCTGCCTCCCTCGTTACAGGTTTCCCGTTTGCGATTGTGCTATTGGGGATGGGTGCTTGTGTCTTGGTTGGGCTTATGGACGAAAGACGTAAATTACAAAATAAAGAGTAAGATTTGGCAACTTAATTCTTTGACCTATAGAGTTGAAAAGTGTTACTTTAGAATTTCCATAACCGTTTTTATTCTATTTTTGTAACCTAAGTTGCCACCTTTTTGCAAGGCTCTTGTAGGATGGGTTTCGAACCCGATTTATCACAGAAGACGTCAGAACCAGCAGAAAATCCTTGTTTTCACTAAAAAACAATGTCTGCTTGGTCGAAACCTTGTAATACCAAATTACCCTAAATCGTAGGGGCGGGTCTCTGTGCCCGCCCTTACCATCGGCAATGAAAACAATGCAATTCTCGTTAATTTGGTATAAGTA
>LXNJ01001502.1_pt1 | contig 13720 bp, 6 predicted proteins | sample 809081 | NCBI WGS metagenome assembly LXNJ01 (sample SAMN04870510, study PRJNA318959) | sponge metagenome | biome: sponge; feature: marine sponge reef; material: water | host: Petrosia ficiformis | place: Greece: Milos, Mediterranean Sea | collected 2013-05-29 | depth 5-7 m
CGGTAGGACTCGTTCATGGCGACACGCATCTGCTCGCGCAGGCGGGGGTCCGCTTCGAGCAGGTTGATGGTGATTTCGCCCTGCGCGTGCCCGGTGGTGACTTCGTCGTGGGCGGCGAAGTTCGTGTCGGACTCGTCCAGGCGCGCGTCGGCAAGAATGCGGAACGCCAGACCATCCGGCCGGTCGGCCCGACCTTCCAAGGGCAGGCCAAGCTCGATGAGCGTGAACAAGAGCCGCCGCTTGGATTTCTCCACTTCGTAGTAGAGGCGCACGCGACGTGCATCCGAGAGGTCGGGGATGACTTCGTTGAGGCCGCAGGCCTTGCAGAAGACTCCACCCCCGGTGACCAGCCAATTGCACGTTCCGGGGTAGGCGTGGTGCGCGCAGCGCTGCTCGGACGCGCCGACCACGCGCAACTCCATCGTCGAGGGATCGAATGCGAGATCCCGATTGCAGGCGAGGCAGCGGTCGTTCTCGAAGTAGACGCGGTTGCCGCAACTACATCGAAAGGACCGCATGCTCCGACACCCGATGCGTCCCTCAGGACCCGTTGGTGATCGCCTCCAGCACCTTGGGCGGCGACAGCGGCAGTTCGGTCATGCGCACGCCGACCGCGTGGCTGACCGCGTTGCCGACGGCGGCCAGCGGCGCGACGATGGGTGTCTCGCCGCAGCCCCGGACGCCGTAGGGGTGGTTCGGATTGGGCACCTCGACGATCTGCGTGTCGATCATCGGCAGGTCGGACGCCACGGGTACGCGGTAGTCGAGAAACCCGGGATTGTCCAAGACGCCGTTGTCGTCGTAGATGTACTCCTCGTTCAGCGCCCAGCCGATGCCCTGGACCGCGCCTCCCTGCATCTGACCCTCGACGTAGTCGGGGTGGATCGCGGTGCCGGCATCCTGGATGGCGGTGAAGCTCGTCACCGTGGCGCGACCCGTCTCGCGATCGAGTTGGACGTCCGCCAGGTTGACCGAGAAGGCGGGTCCGGCACCTTGGGCGGTCAGCGATGCCCGACCGGAGATCGGCCCCCCGGTGCGGCCGGCCGTGCGCGCCAGTGCGGCCAACGACAGAGGCTCCGCCTCGACGTTGACGCCGGCAACGGGTCGAGCTTCGCCGTCGGACCACTCGACCTGGTCGGGTTCGATCTCCCAGGTGGCCGCGGCCCGGGACTTGAGCTGGCGGATCACATCCTCGCAGGCGCGGATCACGGCGAGTCCCGTGGCGAAAGTCGTCCGGCTGCCGCCGGTCGTTGCGCAATAGCCCGTGCTGTCGGTGTCGGCGACGCGGATGCGCATGCGTTCATAAGGCACGCCCAGCGTTTCCGCCGCCATCAGCGCCATGGACGCGCGGCTGCCGCCGATGTCGGGGCTGCCTTCGACGATCTTGACCATGCCGGTGTCGGTGATGTGCACCTCGGCGCTCGACTGGTTGCCGCCGTTGAACCAGAAGCCCGCGGCCACGCCGCGCCCCTCGTCGTCGCCGAGCGGTCTGGCGTAGTTGGGATGCGCCTTGGCGGCCTCGAGGCACGCTTTCAGACCGACCGGTCCGAAGGTCGGGCCGTAGGCGGCGCGGGTGCCCTCGTCGGCGGCGTTGTGCAGGCGGAAGTCGATGGGGTCCATGCCGATCCTGTCGGCGAGTTCGTCGACCACCGACTCGCCCGCGTACATCGACTGCGGTGCGCCGGGTGCCCGGTAGGCGGCGACCCGCGGTCGGTTCACCACCACTTCGTAGCCTTCGATCAACACGTTGCCGACGTCGTAGGGGGCGAAGATGCACATCGCTCCGGGACCCAGCGGACTGCCGGGGTAGGCACCCGCCTCGTAGATGAGCTTGGCGTACATGGCGACGATGGTGCCGTCGCGCTTGCAGCCGATCTTGACGGTGTTGACGGTGCCCGAGGCGGGGCCGGTGGCGCGGAATACATCCTCGCGGGTCATCACCATCTTCACGGGTCGGCCGCTCTTCTGCGACAGCTTCAGCGCCAGCGGTTCCAGGTAGATGGTGGTCTTGCCGCCGAAGCCGCCGCCGATCTCGCTGGCGATGACGCGGATGTCGCCCTCGTCCATGCCCATGGCCATGGCGGTCATGCTGCGCACGCCGAAGTGGCCCTGGGTACTGCACCAGACCGTGGCCTGGCCGTCTTCGTTGAAGTTGCCGACGCAGGCGTGGGGCTCGATGTAGCCTTGGTGAACCATGGGCGTGACGAAGGTGCGCTCGACGATCTCGTCCGCTGCGGCGAAGCCGGCGTCGACGTCGCCCTTGGAGATGACCTGCTTTCTGGACACGTTGGACGCCTTGGTGGGCGGCTCGTCCAGACCCTGGGTGATCAGATCCTCGTGCAGAATCGGGGCGTCCGGGCTCATGGCCTGCAGTGCGTCGGTGACGGGGTCGAGGCACTCGTAGTCCACGACCACGGCAGCGACTCCGGCTTCTGCGGCTTCGCTGGACGTGGCCGCGACCGCGGCCACCGCGTGACCGTGGTAGAGCACCTTGTTGCTCGCCAGCAGGTTCTCGTTGAAGCCTTTGCGCCCGAAGCTGAAGTTCGTCCGGTCGGGAAAGTCCTGGGCGGTGATTACCGCCAACACACCGGGCACCGCCTCCGCGGCGGCGGTGTCGATGGAGCGGATTCGCGCATGGGCGTGGGGGCTGCGCACGACCTTGCCGTGGAGCATCCCCGGCATGGCGTGGTCGGCACCGAAGTTGGCGCGTCCGGTGACCTTCTCCAGGCCGTCCGGTCGCACCGGTCGGGTGCCGATGTACTTGAGTCCTTGCGCGGGGGCCATTCCCTCTCCTGTCCGATCCTGTGTCGCCAACGCGCCCTGCCAGAACGCGACCAACTACTATACGATGGAAATCCGTGGATTGCGTGATGGTATGGCCGTGATGGACGTGATGGCCGGGGTCGAAGCTACCGTGCCGTTGGCCGCATTCCGGATCGGTACGCGCCTTTCGCGTGTGTGAGGTGCCGGCCGATCCGCGGAATCCGAAATGCCAGTCCAGACGGAGACGAATCCCCGCCACGGGATATTGACCAGAACGACCCCAGCGGACGAGGGCTTCGTCGAACGCCCTGCGCTTGCCCCGCACCTGCAATTCCACCGTGTCGGCGAACAGCAGGCGCTGCTGGTTTCCGAGTCGTTCAATACCTTGCTTCACGGTGAACTCTACGGCGAGCTGCTGCCGCGCTTGGACGGTGGGCATCCGCGGGACGAAATTGTCGCGGCCCTTGAAGGTACCCATGCCCCCGCCGATGTTCTTGCCGCCATTGCTTCGCTATCCGCCAAGGGTTATGTCGTCTCCGCCGATCACGGTATGGATCCCTGCCGGGCGGCCTATTGGTCGTCGCTCGGCGCATCCCCTCGGTGGGTCGAACATCGGCTGTCGGAGTCGCGCGTCCTGGTCGAAGGTGACGACGGTCGGCTGCTACGCCATCTGGAAGAGCGCGGCGTTGGTCAGGCCGTGGGCGATCACCGCCTCACCGTTGTTGTCTGCGACGACTACCTCGACGCGCAGATCGCCGAAGTGAATCGACGCCAACTTCATAGGCAGGCACCGTGGACCCTGGTGCGACCCTGCGGAATGGAGGCGCTGTTCGGCCCCGTCTTTCGCGCTGACAGACAAGGCCCCTGCTGGGACTGTCTGGCCTACCGTCTGCGCGGCCACCAGGAAGTCCACGCTCTTCTCCGCGACATCGTCGGCGAGGAGGCCGCCTTCAAGCCGTTCGCGGCCGAGCCCGGTGTGGTGGAAGCGCTATTTGGACTGGTCGCGGCGGAGATCGTGAAGTGGCTGGTGCTCGATGAAGCCGCCCCGATTCACGATCAGGCGATAGCAATGCATGTCGGCACGTTCGTGAGTTCGCAGCACCGGGTAGTACGCCGACCGCAGTGCTTGGCCTGCGGCGACGAAGCGCTGAATCGCCCGGATCGACCGCCGGTTCCAGTGCGTCTCGCGTCGAGCCCCAAAGCCCACTTCAACAGCGGCGGTGCACGCAGTGTGACGCCGGAAGTCACCTTGTCGAGGTATAGACATCTGGTCAGTCCGATCAGTGGCGTGGTTACTTGGCTCAAGCGCACGACCGACGAGGCCGACTCCTGGCTGCATGTCTATTGGTCCGGCAGCAGTCTTGGCGCTAGAAGCCGAAGCCTGAGTTCGCTCAGGCGTAGCCTGCGGAGCAAGAGCGCCGGCAAGGGCAGCACGCGAGAACAATCCGAGGTCAGTGCGCTGTGCGAGGCGGTCGAGCGTTACTCGGGTGCTTGCCACGGAGACGAGATCCGTATGCGACAGCGGCTCATCGACTTCGCCAGTGAAAACGAGCCAATCCATCCCAACGCCGCACAGCTGTTCAGCGACAGTCAACTCGATGACGCCGACGGCATCAACGCGAAGGGCCATCCATACAACAACATCGTCCCGCCGCGCTTCGACCCCGAGGCCGAGATCGACTGGACCCCCGTTTGGTCGCTCACCCAGGAGCGGCATCGCTACCTGCCGACGTCCATGCTCTACAGCATGCCGGCCGAACAGCGCGGTCCGCAGGATCTGATCGCGGATTCCAACGGCTGCGCTGCGGGCAATACGTTGGAAGAAGCGATCCTGCAGGGCTTCTACGAATTGGTCGAACGCGATGCGTTCGCCATCTGGTGGTATAACCGGTTGCGGGTGCCGGCGGTCGACCTTGGGAGCTTCGACGACGAGTACCTCGCGTCGGCCTCGGACCACTACACCCGCTATGGGCGGGATCTTTGGATGCTCGACGTCACCGCCGACATCGGCATTCCCACGTTCGTGGCGTTGTCGCGGAGACCGGATGCCCGAACCGAGGACATCATCTACGGTGCCGGCGCCCACGCCGATCCGCGCATAGCTGCCCTGCGTGCGGTCTGCGAATTGAACCAGTCCCTTACTTGGCTGCCACATCCGGGGAGTGGCGATGGCCGGCCCCGGATCGATGATCCACTGGCGCTGTGGTGGTGGAAGACCGCTCGACTTGCCGATTGCCCTTGGCTGGCGCCGGCGGCCGGCGAGCCGGTCAAACAAGGTGCGGAGTATTCGGTGATCGGATCGACTGACACGCGGGACGACGTGGAGTATTGCCGGGCGCTGGTCGAAGCCGGGGGCATGGAGCTCCTCGTCCTGGATCAGACCCGGCCCGACATCGGGATGCCGGTCGTGCGGGTCATCGTGCCGGGTATGCGGCACTTTTGGGCGCGATTCGCGCCGGGGCGCCTCTATGACGTGCCGGTCAGCATGGGCCGCCGCGAGCACGCCCTTGCCGAAGCCGATCTGAACCCCGCACCCGTCATCGCGTGAGGATCCGATGGACATTGACGAGTGTGCAACGTTGGCCTGCAGCAGCCTTTCTGATAGGTTTCCTGAGGGGTTGTGAGCAGCCGGCACTATTGCTCGAACACACCGGCGACCACAGATACATCATGACAAGTGTGTTCGACCACTAGGACATCGAGACCGACGGTGTTCAACAATCCGTTTCGTCTGGACGCTTTGGCGAGCAGGAACCAGCGCCAGCAACTCGATCACCTGTTGCGCATCACCGCACCGCACGAGCGCATTGCTCTCCTCGCCGTCGGTGTGATTCTGCTGGGGCTTGGCGCCTGGGCGTTCTTGGGGAGCGTTCGGATGGGTGTCGCCGCCGACGGCGTGCTGATCCAACCGGGAAACCGCTACGAAGTGGTCTCCGTCGAATCCGGACATCTCCTTGACTACCTGGTCGCGCCCGGTGATCTGGTTGAGGCCGGTGATCCCATCGCGCGCCAGAGCGTCCCCGAATTGGACCGTGAGGTCGCCGACCTGGGTGCCCGCATCGCCCTCATGGAATCGGAAATCGTCGACGGCGGCGAAGGAGAAGGAGGCTTGAGGTCCCTGTTGACGCTGGCTCGGATCTCGCTGTTGCAGGCCCAGACGCGACGTGCGACGAGGGCGATGCTCGTCAGCCAGATCGATGGCGAGGTGATGTCACTGCGGTCCACCCGGGGCGCGTATCTGCCGATGGACGAACCCGTGGCGCAGATCCGCAGTCCCGGCGAGTCGTCGCTTGAAGCTGTGTTGCTGCTGACCCCGCGCATGGCGCAGAAGCTAAAGGCCGGGATGTCCGCCAGCGTCGACGTGTTGACGCCGGAGGGCGACTTGCGACGCCTGGACGGCAAGGTCGGCGGCGTGACGCCCGACGCTGTTCCAGCATGGCTTAGGGCGCTGCAGCCGGGCGCGCCGGACCCGGCGCATCGGGTCGACGTGGTGCTGCGCGAGGCCGATCCCGGCTTGCGGGACGGTACGCCCTGCCGGATCAGAATCCAGGTCGACCGGCGTCCGGCGGCGGCCCTGCTGGATATGGTGCGGTCCTGAATGGCTGGAACCTCGACCCTCGACCCCGCGAACGGGAAGGGCGGACGGCGTATCACCACGCCGCTGTTGATGCAGACCCATGCGACCGAGTGCGGGGCGGCATGTCTCGGCAGCATTCTGGCCTACTTCGGGCGATGGGTACCGTTTACGGAATTGCGCAGCCGCTGCGAGGTGGGCCGCGATGGGTCCACCGCCGCCGCCATTGCCCGCGCCGCCAAGTACTACGGCCTGGACTGCAAGGGCTGGCATGGGAACCTGCGTCACCTTCGGACGCTGCCGTTGCCGCTGGTTCTTTTCTGGGAGTTCAACCACTTTCTCATCCTCGAAGGCTTCGATCGCGACCACTACTACCTGAACGACCCCGGCACGGGTCGCCGCAAGCTCACGGTGGTGGAGTTCAGCAAGGGCTTCACGGGGGTCGCCCTGCGTTTCGGCAGGGGACGGGCGTTCGTACCTGGGGGTGTCCGATTCAATATCGTTAGGCGTCTCCCGCAATGGTTTGCCGGCGCCTGGGGCGCTGCGGCCTTCGCCATGGCGTGCGGGCTGGTGTTGTCCGCCTTGGCCCTGGTGACGCCGGCGGCACTGGCGGTGTTTGTCGACCGGGTGCTCGGCGAGGCGGAACCTTGGAGCGGTGTGCTGGCGGGAGTCCTGGCCGCCGCGGCGGTCCTTGTCTATGGACTCACGTGGCTGAAGAACCTGTGCCTGTCGCGCTTGGCGGTGCGGATCTCGGTGATCGCGGGGAACCGATGTTTTACGAGACTCCTGCGACTGCCGGTGGACTATTTCGGACATCGCCTGGTTGGCGAACTGTCGGCGCGGGTGCAGTCCATCGATCGGATCGCCAAGGGATTGGCGCAGAAATTCCTGGGGGTGCTCATCGAAGTCGCGATGAGTGCGGTGTTCCTCGTCGCCATGCTCGGCTACGACGTAGTGCTGGCCCTGTTCGTTCTCGGACTCGCGGTGTTGAACGCGGTCCTGGTGTGGATGCTCACCCGGCTTCGGACCGACGAGGCCCATGCTTGGCGGCGCGAGCAGGGGCTGCTGCTCGGCGTCGGCACGCTGATGCTGCGCCAGGCGGACTCGCTCCGGATGACCGCCGGGGACGATGACTTCTTCGTCCGCTGGGGTGGGCACCATGCGCGCGAACTCGGCGCCCGCCAACGATTCGCCGAACTCGGCCAGGTCAACTCGGCGATGCCCGGCCTGTTCCTCGTCCTGGGGAATGCCTTGGTGCTGGCCGTGGGTGCGACCGAGGTCATGTCGGGCCAGTGGTCGCTGGGTGGCCTCGTGGGGTTCTACATCGTCGCGGCGATGTTCCTGGAGCCCGTTGGACGTTTCGTCGAGTTCTCCGACGAACGTCAGGCGCTGGAGACGGACATGCAACGCCTCGACGACATCCTGGAGACGGCGGAGGATCCCTCGTTCGCGCGCCGGTCGACCCGTTCGGACACCATCGCCACCTTGGACGGACGACTGAGGCTCACCGGGAAAGTGGAGCTGCGTGGGATCACGTTCGGCTACAACCGGGCCAAGCCGCCGCTGATCAGGGACTTCGACCTCGTGATCGAACCCGGGCAGCGGCTCGCGGTGGTCGGGCCGAGCGGGTCGGGAAAGTCGACCCTGGCGAGACTGGTCGCGGGCATCTACCAACCCTGGTCCGGCGAGATCCTGTTCGACGGTCTGCCGCGCCACGACATACCCGAGGAAGTGCTCTCCCGCTCCGTTTCGATGGTGGACCAGGAGGCCGTGCTTTTTTCCGGAACCGTGCGCGACAACATCTGCCTCTGGAATCCGGCCTTCCCCGACGAGGCCGTGGTCGCCGCAGCCAGGGATGCCTGCATCCACGACGAGATTCTCGCCCGTCCACGCGGCTACGAGACCCATGTCGACGAGGATGGCGCGAATTTCAGCGGCGGACAGCGTCAGCGCCTGGAACTCGCACGCGCGATGGTGGGCGGACCAACCGTACTGATTCTCGACGAAGCGACCAGTGCGCTCGACGCGCGTACCGAGGAGCAGGTTGACGACGCGCTGCGCCGCCGGGGGGCGAGTTGTCTGATCGTTGCGCACCGCCTGAGCACCGTGCGCGACTGCGACCGGATCATCGTGCTCGACAAGGGGGTGGAAGTGCAGCGCGGCACGCACAGCGAACTCATGGCGGACGGGAACGGGACGTACGCACGTCTCGTGCATGCGGCGTGAGGCGGCGGGCGATCGTTACGGTATCGGTCGATGGTTGACAAGGATTTGAAAACGGGGCGACTTGGTGACGGCGGCGTGCGGGACCGTGAGAAGGGCGGGCTCGAGTCGCTTCCCGGCCTTGCCCGGGCCTCCGGAGAGGCCGTGGCTTGTGCCGGCAACCTGCCGGTGGACTTGGGCGATCCGGGTTTTGTGTGGTTCATCGAAAAGGGTGCGGTCGATCTGTTCGTGGTTGAGCGACGAGACGGGGTGGAGCGATCGGCGCCCCAACACCTGCTGCGTGCGGGATCGGGACGGCTGCTGCCCGGTGTAACGCCACTCGCCGGCGAGACGACGCTGGCTCTCGTCGCGAAGGGTCTGCCCGAAACGGTCCTTCTGCGCATCCCCGCGACCAGCCTGGCCGGCGTCGAAGCGATCGAGTTGGCCGACCACGTCGACACCTGGTTGACGGACCTTTCTGCCATGCTCGCAAGAGATGTCGAACGGCCCGACCCGGACGCCCTCGCGGATCCTTGCGAGTCGGCGACGATGGTCGGGACGATTTCGGCGCGGCGGGGCGTGGCGTGGGTCTCGCCGCCGGGCGATGGACTGTTCTTGGGCCTGATCGCGCCCACCGAGGCGGGATCCGGGGAAGACGCTCCCGAAGCGCTACCGGTCACGCCGGACACTTGGCTTTCATGGTCGGAGCATTGGGAATACTCGGTCCGTACCTCGGAAACCCTGGCGGTTGAGGGGCGGCTCCTGTCCGCCATGAACAGGTTCCACGCCGTCGCCTTCGCCTTGGAGCGCCTCAACCGGCGTCTTGCGGTCGTCGACCAGGCGAACCTGGATCGCGAGCGCGCGACCAGTCGGCATGTCGAAGAGGAGAGCGCGAGGAGGCGACTGTTCAACCTCTACGGCCTGCTGGATGAATCGGACACGGCGTCCGCCGATGTCGCGTTGCAGAACGTTCTGCAGGTCATCGGCCGGTTCACGGGAATCGAGTTCAGGTTTCCGCCGTTCGGAGACGCGGCGTCCGCCGCCGATGCGTTGCGTGGAGTCCTAGATGCCACGGGGGTCCGCGGGCGACGTGTTCGGCTCGCCCGGGAGGACCGGTGGTGGGTCGGCGACAACGGGGCGATGTTGGCTTTCCGCGCGGACGACGGTCGGCCCGTGGCGCTCCTGCCGGGGTTGCTCGGGCGCTATCGGGAGGTGGATCCCACCGCCGGGCGGAGCACCCGGGTTACTGCCGATCGGAGCGAGGCGCTCGGCGGAACCGCGTGGCTTATCTATCGCACCATGACCCGGGGGACGGCGGATACGAGAGATCTCTGGAGGATTGCCAAGAAAGGACTGTCCCCCGACATCGTGCGTTTCGCCTTGGCCGGGCTCTTGGGCGGTCTCGTGATGTTGCTTCCCGCGTTGGTCCTGGGGTTCGTTGCGGACGAGATCGTGCCGGCGGGTGAAGCGGGGCCCCTGGCTTTCGTCGCGGTGGGACTCGCGGCGTTTGGGCTGTTCGGCGCCCTGTTGCATCTCCTCCAGGGGATGGCGCTGATGTCTCTCGAGGCGCGCGTGGCCTCCAGGGTCGAGGCCGCGCTCTGGGACCGACTGCTGCGGCTGCCGGCCGAGTTCCTGCGCCGCTACCCGGCGGGGGACCTCGCCGCCCGTGGCATGGCATTCCAGAACATCCGCGACGCGGTCCAGGGCCTCGTCGTCAATGCCGCGCTGGCCGTTGTATTCCTAGCACCGGCGTTCCTCGTCATCTTTCTGTACGACGCGGTGCTCGGTGGCGTGACCGCGGCTTTCGGCGTCCTTTCCCTGGTCGTCGCCGTGATGCTCGGGCTGCGTCAGATCTCCCCCCACGGCCGTGTCGTCAGGACGGTGCAGGCGCTGGCGGGACGGCTTTTCCAGCTCATCAACGGCGTGGCCACGCTCCGCGTGGACGGTGCCGAGGGCTCGGCATTCGCGGTCTGGGCACGGCACTACCGGGTCCAGAAACAGGCGGAGTTGGAACTCGGTGTGCTGCAGGGCCATGTGCAGGCGTTCGGAACGGCGCTGCCCCTGATGGCGGGCGCGGTGTTGTTGCTGGCGATGACGTTGCCCGGACGCGAGACGGTGTCGGTGGGCGGATTCCTGGTGGTCTACACCGTCTTCATGGTCTTCCAGACGGCGGTGGCCCGACTTGGGGCGTCGTTCAGCGCGGTGGCGGCCGCATGGCCCGCCTTCGAGCAGATCCGACCCCTGCTCGCGTCGGCACTCGAGCAGGGCTCGGACGGCGAGCCGGTCGAGCGGTTGGGCGGCGAGGTCCGGTTCGATCACGTCAGCTTCCGCTACGATCGCGACGGACCCTTGATTCTGGACGATGTGTCGATCGAAGCACGCCCCGGCGAGTTCGTCGCCATTGCCGGTGAGTCGGGAGCGGGTAAGAGCACCCTGTTCAGGCTTGCCTTGGGTCTGGCGCAACCCATCACGGGTGCGGTGTACTACGACGGACGCGATCTCGCGCACCTCAACGTCAACCAGGCCAGGCGCCAGATCGGTACGGTGCCACAGCAGGTCCAGCTGCATCCCCAGGATCTGTGGGACAACATCGTCGGCGATCGCGAGGGCGTCACCGTGGAGGATGCTTGGCGGGCGGCCAGGACAGCGGCGATCGACACGGAGATAGCCGCCATGCCCATGGGCATGATGACGCCGGTCGGGGCCAGCGCCAGCGTAACGTCCGGTGGCGAGAGTCAGCGGATCTTGATCGCGCGGTCCCTGATCCGCAAACCACGCATCCTCCTGTTCGACGAGGCCACGAACTGGCTTGATAACGAAACCCAGGCCCAGATCATGCGCAACCTGGCGGCGTTGACCTCCACCCGCATCGTCGTCGCCCACCGGCTGTCGACGCTGCGCCTGGCGGATCGAATCTACGTGATGCAGGCCGGCCGAGTCGTCCAGGAGGGATTGTTCGACGATCTCGCGGCAAGTGAAGGCGCGTTCCGGGATCTGTTGCGCCGACAGTTCGAATGAGACTACCCGGAACCGTCCCGCACAAATTCAGTGGCTTGCGCCACCGAATCTGGCGGCACGTCCCTGCACGGCCCCTGCTCGACCAGGCGGCGGTGATCGCATGAAACGCATGCCCATGGACGAGCTCTGGGTCGCGACGGAGGCCCGCCTCCTCGCCGAGGCGGACTCGCTGGGGGATCTGCTCGTGCGCATCCGCGACAGGATTCCGACCGCGCTTGTCGGTACGGCGGAATTCGATCGACTGGTGGACCGCGCCCGCGACCTGCCCGTGACCATGGCCGCGTTTCCGTTCGGCTTCGAACTGCCGCTGCACAAGCACCGTCCCCAAGCCGATCTCGGCGCCTCGGTCGTCGCGGGCAGCCGGACCGCCGCAACGTTCGAGGAAGGGGGACGATCCGCGTCCCGGGCCGCGACGAGTTCCGCCATTGCCCGTTTGCTCGGTGAGACCGGACGGGAGGCGTCCCTCCTCGGCCGCATCGCCGGAGGCAAGATGGTGCTCGAATACGATATCGAGCTGACGCCGGGCGGCATGCATCCAGACCCGGGCATCTTTCTCTACCCGGATGACGGCGTGCTTGTCGGCGACGGCCAGCGGCTCAACGATGTGGCGGTCGTGGCCCATGCCGTTGCCTCCGCCACCCGATGCCCCTTCGGCGAACCGGAGCTACGGTTGATCGAGCGCGTGTACCGGTCGATGGACGCCGGCACCTCGGTCAGGTCGGTGGGTGCCTTCCCGTCCCGCGACAGCGGCATCCGGATCGTGGTTACGGGTTTTCGCGCAACGGCACAGGTCGTGGCGTTTCTCGAGCGCGCCGGTTGGCCGGGAGATCTCGCCACCGTCACCTCGACCCTGTCGCCCTTGGAACAGGCGGGCGCGTTCGCCTACCTCGGCGTTCACTTCGACGTGTGCCCCGACGCGGTGGGACGCTCGCTGGGATTGAGTTGCTACGCCCGGGAACAACAGTGGCTTCACGACATCCGCCATTGGACGGTGCTCCTCGATGCCATCGCGGCCCAGGGCCACGTCGTGCCGGAGAAGCTGTCGGCCTTGGCGGCGTCGACCGGTACCGAGAGACTGTTCGGCAGGGCGGGACACATCCATCTGGTGCGCGGTATTCACCACGTCAAGCTGGTGCTGACCGGAGATCGGATCGAGCAGGCCAAGGCGTACGTGTTCCTGTTGGTGATCGGCGTCCACCCCTATGGCGAACGATGACATTCGGGTGCGACTGCGATCGGCATGCGGGGTCGCTGGGCGAACGGCTCCAATGGCTTGGGTCGGGCTGTTGAAACCCACCTCGGCATGAGTGACGTCGTCGAAGAGCTGAACACCAGATCCTCCGATTTCGGCGGCATGATCCGAAGGATGCCGCGCGCCGTGGCGACACCCAGGAGCGCCGAGGAGCTAACGGACCTCGTCCGGAAGGCTTCGCGGGACGGAACCCGGCTGGCTGTCCGCGGCGGCGGACACTCTCAGGGCGGTCAGTGCCTCACGGACGGTGGTCTCGTGATCGACACGATGTACCTCGATCGCATCGAAATCCGGGGTGACGACCTGGTCCGTACTCAGGGCGGAACCCCGTGGAGCAAGGTGGTTGATGCGCTCCGCGGAACCGGTCGGCTTCCACGCGTACTCGTGGATATCGGCGAAGCCACGGTGGGCGGAACCTTGTCGGCAGGAGGACTCGGTACCGCCTCGTTCCGACACGGCTTGCAGGTCGACCAGGTCGAGCGGCTCGACGTGGTGACCGGGACGGGCGAGCGGGTCGTTTGCTCGCGGTCGCGGAACGCGGCTCTCTTCGATGCGGTACGGGGTGGCCAGGGACAGTTCGGCGTCATCGTCGAGGCTTGGATTCGACTTCGCAGGGCCGGCAGTCGGATCCGCCAGTACCAGCTCCTGTATCGGGACTTCGACCGGTTCGCGGACGACTTCGAACGCGTTGTGGGGGACGGTCGATTCGATCACCTAAAGGCGGAGACCCGGCTCCACACGGGCAAGATCATCATGGCTGCGGGAATCGAATACGATGACGACGTTGACGACGGCGACGCGCTCCGAGGATTGGGACACGATGACGTCACGTCCAACGACGCGGTGGACGTCGGGCGGGCCGGCATCTACCCGGCGTGGGGTTTCAGCCGCAGGAATCACCACCCCTGGAG